>Ga0070729_10001784_pt1 | contig 30913 bp, 43 predicted proteins | sample tdDd472_FD_66725 | JGI IMG/M metagenome (GOLD analysis project Ga0070729, IMG submission 66725) | Marine sediment microbial communities from the Atlantic coast under amendment with organic carbon and nitrate - tdDd47.2 | ecosystem: Environmental > Aquatic > Marine > Coastal > Sediment | place...
CGAACTGCGGAGTGTGAACGAATATCCGTCAATGTCAATCATACCAACAGTTTCAGACTGCTCCGGCACGCCCTTGAAATGATACAAACCATACTTCTGCCTTGCGTTTACAAATGTACACAGCATGACAAATACTAATATGCTAATGGTTGTCTTCATTATTACAAATGTATCAGATATTTTCTTTTCCTGTCTCGTAATCGGAGAAGATATCACTAAAATACTTACGGGCAAGGTCTCTGTACATGATTGCCAAGACTTTATTCTTGTGCACGTTCTCTTTGGCAAACTCCAAGTCTTTGGATACACTCGTCCACTTCCAGATCAGGTTTTCTATTTGGTTGTCACTGCCATTCCCGAATCCATTGAGCGTGGCAGAACAATAGGCTTTAATCATCTCGTAGTCGAATTCCTTTCCTACGCTGTCTGGTTGTGTGTCCAGAAATTTCTCATAGTGTACCAACAACCATGTTATCAGGTTTGAGGCAAACTGAATTCTTTCTTCTTCATTTGCAAGATGTTTCATTTTATTAATTTTTAGGTACAACTAACACGTAGCAATAGAGATACAGTTTGTCCAAGGGTATTCTACCATGCTTAGGACTACTGTAAAATCCTTGATGAGCAAACCTGCTCTTGAACTCGCTCCACACCTTCTTCACATTGGAGAAAGAGTGTTCCCTGGATTCACGTTCTGTTGAAATTGAATCAGGTGAAATAATAACAAATTGCATAGCTATTCCTCCATTGGTTTTGTAGTGGTGAGCGTGTGTTTGAACGCTTTGACACGTTCCCACTGCTCATCGCTAAGGTGTGAAGATAATGGCTGTTTGGGGCGGAAGCAAGGATTGCCCCTCATGTCGATGCTGAGCTCATGGCCCAGCTCGAATTCCGCAAGTTCAATGCCGAGAGACTTGGCTGTTTCAATTGCCAGTTCCTCAACACGTTTAGCGGAGATGGTTTTAACTTTCTTTCTCATTTTCATTTTGTTTTAACATTACATAGCGAACTCCGTCCACAAAGAAGTAGTGACCCAACAGTTCCAGGTCAACAAGTGAACGGATTTCTCCATTTTCAAAGAGTGCATACATCAGGCGATGTTTTTACGTTTTTTAGCCCTGCGTGCGGCACGTTCACGGTCAACGATTGCGAATTGGGCAAGCAGTTTAACTGTGCCCATCATATCCAGTTTTATGGGAGGGAACACGATCTGTGTTTTTCCTGTCACGGTGTTGTACAGTACGTGGAATGTCATGTCATTTGGCGAACTGTATCCCACGAATTTGACGGTACACTTTGGTGTACGCATCAGGATCTTCACCATAGCGTGGCTGAAGGTGAAACGATCCATTATCAGCAGATGTTTGAACTTCTGGGTAAGGTAATACCTCAGGTTGGCCATATCTGCCTTAGCTTCTTTCTCTGTCATAATATGTGGTATTTGTTTTGCGGTGTGTGAACAAATTAAAAATAGAGACAGGGGCAGATGTCAGCATTCTCCGCCCCTGGTCTATTGAGAGAGTTTATTGTTTTGATAAAACATTCCCTGCAGGAATGTATTTCCGGGTAGAATTTTGAGGGATGGTACTTACGTGTGTCACTCACGAAGCCCCGTGTCCCAGGCGGCCGACCACTAAGAGGTGTTTGTTTAGCTGTCACCCCGTGCTTTTTCAGCACCTCCGCCCTTGCTCGCGGTTCAATTCGTGTTGTTCCCTGTCCAGCACTCTCAGAATGTACTGTGGCACGTTTGCACCCGCTTGCTTTTCCGTATCTAAGGACTGACCCGCTGTCAGGTGTCAAGTCTGACAGTCCCTGTCGCATGGTCGGCACAACTGCTCTGAGCTGTCCCTGTCTCATGCGTTGAGTGTATTCGGAGCTCTACGCCTGCTTCATTACTACAGGCAACCATCTTTTCAATGTATTGCTCCCCGCCACTCCTGGCCTTGCGAAACTTTCATGCTACCGATTCAATATTAATGCTACGCCCGTCTGATACCTGCGATGTTGCACTCCTGACCCACCCACTGCGGTGTGTGAACATTAAACGTTCACTTGGCCCAGGTCTGACTCATTGGCCAGACCTTGCACACTGGCACGGTTCACGGCATAAAAATATCAAGTCCCTACGGCTGTGGTATTCATTTGGTCAGCATCCAGGTTTCGTTTCCAACGTTTCCCCTTGTGATCCTGCGGACGTGAGTTATATTACACGTCTCAATTGCTATGTTTGCTGTCACTTCCGTTTCCGCGGTCACTGCCCCACAGAGTCCGCCCATGCTACCCACCAATTTGCGGGAGAGGACTATCGGCCACATATACATCTCAGCTAAATGTTTTGGCAGACTCCTGACAATTGAATGCCTACGACTGTGCGAACACTTGCAGTCCGTTAGCAAACATCAAAGCAATCCCATATGTCAAATAACATTAACCATTTGGCCTGAACAGTTTTCAGGATTCAAATTTTACTGTAATTAATTATCATTCGATAAAACATTGACAATCAATTATTGCCTGTTTACAGTGGCATTTTAGCAATAGTTTAAAACCATTACTTTGTTCTCTGTGTCGGGTTTGCACCGCTCAAAATATTCTATAATTACAGAGTTAAAAAATATAGTGGGAAAAAAGAGTAAAAGACTATTTAAAATTTAGGCGGCATTTGCCGTTGTTGTTTGTTTGGGTGCTTTCTTGGTATTGCGGTTAACCGTACGTTTTTTAGCTAATTTACTATGTTTGTCTTCCTTTGCAATTCCACAAACACGAACATAGTCGTTGATACCGAATGTAACTCGTTTTATAGGCTGTTTTTTAGCGTCTCTTTTCGGCTTTCTATGTTTGTCACATTGATACAATTGAAAGTCGGTTGCATACGCTAAAAAGTACTTAAATTGCAAGTCATTTTTTGTCAGTTTATAATGATTAATCATTAACCATACTGAACTAACAAACTTATAACCTTCTGAATGCAATTTTTTATCCAATTCAAACCCGAAAACAGAATTAAGATCTAATTTATTAATATCCGCAATACCTTTTAAGGAATGAATTAACTGAGATACTTTCTGCAATTTATTCAATCCGAAAAAAGTTAATGCAATTAATGTTGCATAGATTCTTTTTGCATTAAGACCTATTTTATAGGTACTTAAATCTCCATTCTTTTTGGAATACAATCCTTTTAAGTCATTAAGACTATTTATTTTACCATTCATTTTATTTTGTTTTATAGTTATAAATAATTAAATAACAGTCTTTTAACTCAAAATTCCCACTATGTCAAATAACGCATGATTTTTATATCATATACAAATATATAAAAATATATTAAATATACCATATATATAGTATAAAAAATAGAATAGTATTGCCAGTAATAAAATTAAATAGTTATATAATATAGAATAAAATAATATTTATAATATAGTTATATTCTTATATAATATATAAAACAGATATAAGATATTGTATTGATATATTAAATAAGATGGAGGTGGTAAAAGGTTTAGACCATTTTTTCAGTTATTTATATTCCAGGATTAAATTGATATATTTAAACATATCGGATTAAATAAGACAATAAACAACTGGAGGCAATTTTATATTACAATTTAAATAGATAAAAATACATTCCCCCCCGAATAGCCTACAAATAGGCTTTATTATATCAATAGTTTAGTTAACACAATACAAAGTATAAGACAAATGTCTATTTAAGTTAATCAAATATTGCTTTTTGTATTCTAAAATAATTTTGAACCCAGGCAGGGGGGTGGGTTTTTAGAATTCCGTTTCCCGAAGCGACCAGGGGCGTCTATGGCCTTTATAAGCCCCTCACGCTCCTTTTTATTGCTTTCAGAAACGACCTCTTTATTAGTGAGTTACGGGCTTTTTAGATATAGACTTGATATTAGGTCTATGATTTTACGAATATTTTACGAAAGTCACTAAGGTGTTACTAAAGTCACGAAAATGCTACCGTATGGTACACCGAACGGTATATCGAATGGTGATATTAGTTGTTTTTTATGGGTTTTATTGTTGTTTTGTGCACAAAAAAAAGAATCCACCTGTAGTAGATGGATTCTAGCCCCTAAACTGAAACCAATGTCATAGAGAAATATGACAAGTGTATATGCAAATGTATAAAAAAAATCTTGCACAAACAATATAATATTATATATTTGTATAGAATTTATAATTATGGAGAAAAAAGACGACAAATATCTGCCACTTTCAGGCACTGCCTTTGGTCTTTCTGATTCTTCTTTTCAGCCCCAGGCGTTTTCTGATTTGGTTGACCAATATGGGCATGGTTTTTCCATGGGCAACGGTTTTATTGATTTGATGAAGCAGGAATTCACTGGCGGCAGGGGAAAAAGGATAAAAAGGCTGATCGATGAGCGTCAGGGGATGGTAACTGTGGCAAACTGGGATTTGTGCGAGTTTTTTGTGGGAGGCGATGGTGTTGTTTCTGCCAGTTTTATTAAAGATGACATTCCTGTGGGTCTGAGCGTGATTTTGGTGCATATTGACGATGATAAAGTGGTTGTGGGAGGCGAAGATGCCAATTATTCCATGCATGAGTACAAGGTGGCCGAGATAATCGAGGGGATTAATGGCCGTCCGAAGGTGTATAATTTGAAACCCGTGGAGTTGTGGTCGGGAGAGAATGACCCTTTTCCTTTCAGCCAGGGATATGTGGCAAAGGGCAAGAAATTGGTGGCAGGAATGATCGAAGAGGATTAATAAATAATAAGATATGAATGAAAAACAAAAAAATACGTTCAAGCACCCTGAATATACGCTTGAATACTATGAAAAGCGGGTAAGACAGGAGTTGGAAAGGGCCAAAAGGCTTCACCCCAACTACCCGGAGAATATGCTTCACCAGGTGGCTATTATCAATGAAGAGGTGGGGGAGATGACCAAGGCGGTACTGCAGTATCACTACGAAGGGGGGAATGTTCATGATATTTCCGTAGAGCTGACCCAGACCGCGGCCATGTGCCTGAGAATGCTTGAAAATCTAAGAAAATGACCTATGTTGGCAGGGGAAGTTCCTGCTGCGTTCTTTCCAAATTTTTCATATAAATTTAGTCCAACCCGACCTGTTTCTATACTGAAAGCTAATCCAGGGTCGGGTAATGGTAATTTGGACTGTAATTGATTGAGCACCCGTCTTTCGGGGCGGGTGTTTTTGAGGCAATTAACACAAGTATAAATCAATATGAACACTATGGCAAAAGAAAAAACAATCGTATGGGGATTGGCATTATTCAGTCAAGAAACCCTCAAAGATGCTGACATACGCATCACGGACATTGGGACAGATTTTACTAAGAGTACTGTAAATATAGTCTCGGAGCAGGGGATGAATGTGAAAGTAACTGAAATGTCAATAGAGAATGCGAGAGAGATTGGGTTTATAAACCTTGATGCACTAAAGGGACATTTGTAATAACCGCTTTGGTTCAAATTGAGCCTAATACAAACTAAAGTGAACCAATAATTAACACAAGTATAAATCAATATGAACCTTTAAAAAAATAAAATGGAACACACTTTAAAAGATTTTATTAAATATTCAGAATTTACAGTCAAGGAGTTTTTAGAAATGGCAATTATTGAGGACTATATTCTGGAAAATAAAACATCCGAAAAGATGGCAGCCAATAAAGAAAGCGCACCCGAACTAAAAGAATATTACATATCAAGAAGTAGGATTGATATTAAAATAGCTATTGTAAAAAACCGCCCACCACAATTTTATTCTGAAAAATAATTTAAACTAATAATTAACACAAGTATAAATCAAAATGAACTAAGACATGAGATATTTAATTACAACAAATGTACAGCCACCAGCTTTAACTGAATGGTTTATTCCCGAAAATAATTTTAATGCAGATGTTGATATGACTGTTTTTGACCTTGCATTGAACAAGTATACAACCGATGGGGAAACATGGCAAGATATAACGATTGACCACTTATAAAAATGGTTCAAATTCAGCCTAATACAAACTAAAATACAATAAAAAGAGAAATGAAAATAGAAACTAAATTCAACCCAGGAGATAAGGTGTGGATAGCCTATTATCCCCCATCATCCAATAGACATATGGAGCTAGAGGCAACAATACATCAAATAGCTGTACATACCTACGAAGATGAGGTTATTATTGAATACTACTTGTATGGTCATGGCACTGATAGTTTTGCGGAATCAAATGTGTTTAAAACCAAGGAAGAGTTAATTAAATCATTATGATATGAAAGAATTAGAATTAATACACTTAAAAAATGAATTACCGTGAATTAAATGGAAAATCGATTCGTGAAGGGTTTAAGGAATTCCACAGGGAAAACCCTCAGATTTACAAGGAATTTGAAAAACAGGCACTTTTGGGTATTGAAAGGGGAAGATCTAAAATAAGTGCCAAGTTGATAATTAACTGGATTCGATGGAATGCGGTATTGAGATCCTCCGACCAGAACTTTAAAATTAATGATGCCTACCAGGCATACTACGCGAGGCTCTTTATTTTAAACTATCCGGAGCATGAGAAAATATTTGAACTACGGAAGCTAAGGAACGAAGAAGATGCTCCCTATATGGAGGTTGATGCAACAGGACAATTGTCGTTCTTGTGAACACAATTGAGCCTATCCTTAGGGTGTATTCCCTATGCGTTCTTTAATTTTACTATGCTATAAATCATGAATGTTAAATTATTAATCATTGGTTTAATGGTGTAGGGTTGTGAAAACAACTTTTCTGTACAACGAAAGCACCTGTCTTCGGGCGGGTGCTTTTAAAAAACAATAATAACGAAAGAGATAAAATGAAAATTGAAGACATAGCAGTAAAATACTTGATGAGAAACGGTGATGGTATCCCGTTTGTCATAACACAGAAAGAGAATTATATTTACATTTACAAAGGAAACAGTAAAAAGCCTACTGATTTTGAGATTTTTACAAAATATGGGTTTGAGGATAAGGTAATCATCGACAACGTATTTATACTATGGGATGATGATTTGATTATATGTGCCGAAGCAGACCATAAATTTAATATAAGATTACGAATATAAACAGGCGATAATTTAATAAATTATTACCGTTAAAAATCATTAATATGAAAAGTAAAACACTAAAAATGCTGTGGTTTTTACTAAAAATCACCTTTAAAAACTGGATTGACCCGTTCTTTATTTTTCTTGGAGTCTTCCTTGGAGTTATTGACCTTTTCAATCTGACATTTTTTATGTGGATTGGAGTAGCGGAAACACCTGGAGTCCCTGGAGGGGGATATGCCTTTCTAACGTTCTTTATGTTTTTTGCCATTATGCGTAAATCATGGTGGAAACTGCAAATTATTTGGTGGGTAGATGATGAGGAAGTTCGCAATGAACTATATGTGCCTCCAGCGGATGAGTATAACCTTTAATCAACCATGATGATTGAGAAGATAAAGAGATACTGGAAAGATGCTTCGGTTATAATAGCCATCGTTAGCCTTGGCGTAACAATAGGCGTGTATAAAAACACCATAGACTATTTAAAGGAGGACGCAAGGCATAACAAGGAGATGTGGATGAAGCAACTTGATGTAAATAAAGATTATGCTGTTACTATTGGGCAGTTGACAACGATTGTAAAAATAAACCAGGAAAAGGAGGATGAAGATGAGAATGAAAACGGAGATTGACTTTTTTAAAGGAGTATGGATTATTGCTATATTTGCGTTAGTTGCGATTACTGCAGTGGTTTTTGCAGAGGACAAAAAAGAAGACAAGAAAAAGAAAAAGGCAAAAACTGAAAAAGTGGACACAACCAAAACTTTTAAGCGTCTGCACTATGAGCAGATGATTATTCAAGACGACCTGAAGAACAAAAAGGCGGAACTCGATAGTTTGATTAACCTTAAAAGAGAAAAAAAATGAACCACTTGTTTTTGTTGTCAATACTTGTTCTTGCCGTTTACCTTATCTGGGTACGCATTAAATACGGGATGACACATTCTATTTCGGCCACCTACCCAGAACTGGCAAAAGCAGAAAAATGGTTGTTTGGAACTATGTGGGTTGTTTATGCTGCACCGCTTGTGCTTATAACAACTGACAAGTGGATAATCGCTGCCGTGCTGATGCTTGCTCTTGTGATAGCCAATCCTAACTTTTGGGATAAGGAAGGGGCTGAGGACGACCTGCATTTTATTGGAAGTTATGGGACAATTGCTTTTGGATTCACTGCGATTGTATTTATGGACTTTTGGGTAGGAATAGTAGCCACGTCTGTATTTGCTTTAATATGTATTGCTATATTTCTCAATCTTTGGAAGTTTGAAAAGATTAAGAATGAGACCTACTGGCAGGAAGTGATTGCCGCCACTGCCATACCGATATTGTTGTTTTTTATCTACTAATTTATATCAAAATGAGTGACAAGACAGAACAAATTCACCCTAGCATGTTGTTTAGTGAACCTTCTTCCACAACCTATATCCACCCTGTTGCCAGATGCACGGAATGCGGGGGAGTGAAATACGGATACCTGCAGACCACGGCTGATTTTTATTGCTATTGTGAGAATTTTCAGCTAAAAGGATGGACTTGCCCCGTATGTGGTGCAGGAGTCAACCCGATTGTTCCAAAATGTCCATGCACCGAAGGATTTACGGTATGCCAACACCACGACTAATAGACATACCGCTTGTTTACCTGGATCTTTTTAGTGGAATAGGTGGGTTCTCAAAAGGGATACAGGACTCCGGGGTGAAAATCAAGCACCACTATTTCTCCGAGATAGACAAACACGCGATAGCTAACTATAAATACAACTTTAAAAACGCAGAATATGTCGGATCAGTTGAAAATGTTTCAAGAAGAACAGTGTCGGAAAGACCCAACCTTATCACGTTCGGATTTCCATGCCAGGACTTATCGATTGCTGGCAAAAAACGAGGTCTCTCAGGCAAGAGAAGTAGTCTCTTCTTTGAGGCAATTAGAATTGTCGAAGAATTCAGACCCGAAATTTTTGGCTTTGAAAATGTCAAAGGACTTCTCTCAAGTAACGAAGGAAAAGACTTTGAACTCGTACTGCGAACAATTGCCGACATTGGGGGTTATGACTGCGAATGGCAATTGCTTAATACTGCCTGGGTACTACCCCAGAATAGAGAGCGAGTATACTTTATTGGATATCTTAGAGGAACAGGCAGACCCAAGGTATTTCCTTTCCGAAAGGGCGATAGAGTATTTGCAGAGAGGGGCAGAACGGGGCAGGGAGAGGGCCAACTATGTACAGCAATAACCCAAAACTACCATCGTGGAGTCCATAACCAAGGGGAAACCTATGTGGCAACCAACCTGCAGGGTAAGAAAATCAACAACGCATTAAGAAGTGGTGGGTCAGGCACAATGACGGACAAACATAACTATGATTGCGTCCGCGTGGGCACATTGAGAACCCATAAGGACGGGCAGGGTTTCAGGGAAGTTAAATCAGGAAATTCGCCCACTATTCCCGCCAAGGCAAGAGCGAGGGAGGATGGTAGTGGTCAGCCGGTAATAAAAGTTGAACACCTTACAACAATCACAGGAGGATTGCAAAAGAATGCTGGCGTAATGAATAATAAAAGCACCGCACTAACCGAGGCGATGGGTAAAGGCGGTGGTCATATTCCGATAGTAAACAGTATCCGAAGATTAACAGAAATAGAATGCGAACGGTTGCAGGGGTTTCCACAAAAAATAAAATTTAATACTGATATTATGACAAGAGATGAATTATGTGTCGCATTGATAGAAAACAATTTAATTGAAGTTGATGCAATAAAAGGTAAGGTTTATAGAATTAGAGGACAACGTGGAGCAAAAATTAACCCAATAGAAATAGGAACGAAATGTGGTAAATATTTGGTGGCTAATCTTTCATTCAATGAAGTTAAAAAACAAATAAGACTCCACCGTTTAATATGGATTTATGTTAATGGCATTATCCCTGACAATATGACTATTGACCATATTAATGGAATAAAGGATGATAACAGAATTAAAAATCTTCAATTACTAACTCCAGAAGATAATTCTAAAAAATTCCATTCAGAAGAAAAAACCGATGAGTGGATTGGCTCAAGAAAGGTTGACATAGATGTTTATGATTTAATAATAGAAGAATATGCAAACGGAAATATTACCTATCGTAAACTGGCAAACAAGTATGGATTATCAAAAAGCAGAATTGGACAGATTATAACAACAAGTGGATGGACTAAGTACGGTGACTATGACGGGGAAATAAAAGAGGTAAGCAAAACACAACGCTATAAACAACTGGGCAATGCAGTTACTGTAAAAATCGTAGAACTAATATTTAACCGTTTAAGATCATGATACTATTTATTTTGATAATTATTTGCTTTTCAATGACAATTGGAGTACTGGCAACTTTTACCTGGATTTTTTTCGTCGGAACGCGAAAAAGTTACTATAAAAACGACCCAAATATTCCCGATTTTTCCAAGGATGAAGTGTATATTATAGTAGAAGAGTAAAAAATATCCTTGTAATTAATTGTTTATTAGATATATACAACAAGTACACCGTTCGGTATAGGTCACGGTCACCGTTAGGTGTACCGACAGGTGCACCGTTTATTGTAAATGAAGATAGTATTATATAAGAGATATAAATTAGTTATTTAAGATTATTAGATATAATCAACATGATTCATATTTATCGAAAACCGATGTCCGTTAATGAAGCCTGGCAGGGACGCAGGTATAAGACACCCGCATACAAACAATACGAAAGGGATGTTTTGTTTCTTCTCCCTAAGAAAATCGATATCCCAGACCCCCCATACGAGATTCATTTCAAATTCGGATTCAGCAGTAAGTCCTCAGATTGGGATAATCCAGTAAAACCCACTCAGGATATCATCAGTAAAAAATATGGATTTAATGACAAACTAATAAGAAGAGCTGTAATTGAAACCGAAATCGTACCCAGAGGGAGAGAATATTTTGAATTTGAATTATTATCATATAAAAAACCCGACCAGTGATAGTCGGGTTTTACTCTCTCAATAAACCAGGAGCTACGTTAATAGCAATATAAAACATCGTTGATGTCTAATAAGATATATTCCTCTTTTTCTATATTGAATTTAGTTCCCTGATAAAGAAGAAAAAGGATTTTGTTTCCTTTTTTTAAATTAATAGGCATATTCGCATAGTTCACGTTTCCAATCAGGACGATTTCGCCAGTTGCTTGCTTTTGACGACCCTCCACTACCTGAATTCCTGATTCTGTGACCTCATCGGCCTCAACCTCTTTCAATAAAATCTTGTTATGTGGCACTCTTCCATTCATGATAAATAATTTTCCGTAAATATATGAAAAAATATTGGTATTGATATGAAATAATATATCTTTGTGATATTCAAAGCAGGAATAAATGATTTTAAATGAAATCCCGGAGATTATACTTATTAATCTTGCAGAGGAGGAGGCTCTTCCAAAACCTAAATGGGTAAAAGCCAAGGTTTTGTTTATCGCCCCGCGTCTTGAAGGGGCAGAGGAATCGCTTCGTGAAGAATATGCGGTGTATTGCTATACAGACGACGGGTACATTCATAATGCATATCTAAATAATACTCAAATTGTAAAAACAAAAAAACATGAAGGAGTACAAAATGGGGCTTTTTGGTCTTCTGGTGGAAAAAGTACACGACGAAGGAGAAAGAGTCACACCGTCAGGAATAATAATTCCAGGGACAATAAACCGAACAATGATAAAAGGGAAAGTGATAGCGACAGGTGAGGGTTCACAATCCAAAAAAATGGAGGTAAAAACAGGAGAAGTGGTGACGTATAACAGCGTAACCGCAATAGAAATAGAGCTTGAGAATAAACGTTATAATGTTGTCGATGCACGGCAATGTCTATTTATTAACTAAATAATGAAACACCCTATATTCATAGACGGAATAGTAACGCCACTGAACAATCATGTGCTTGTTGAAATTGAGGATACGTATTCGGAGAGGGTTCGTGAGTCGGGAGTCATACTATCCAATGCAGCACATGATGATGCAAAGGCAGATTCACCAGGGTTTCATCAGTCTGAATTTGTGGTCAGGGAAGGAGTAATAAGGGCAATGCCACGCTTTGTGGCACTAGAATATGATTGGAATCCTGAGGATGAATTTGGTGTGGGGGATAGGGTTTATTGGCCAATCGTGAATTTCCATGATTATACTGTTTTGAAAATGAATGCAAATAATAGGGTGTTTCTATTGGTAAACTACTTTGATATATATATGAAGAAAGTTGACGGGCAACCTGTTCCTGTTAATGGCTACTATTTGTTTACAAAAATAAACAAAGAGGTCAGTTTTATGTCTGCATCTTTCTTGCACAACTCCGGGTGGTATAATTTAAAACGTAAAGGGAGCAAGGTGAATTATACCAATTCGGACGCAAATGATCGAGGGGAATTTAAAGAAGGAGAGGACTGTTTTTTATCAGTCCCTCCTTTTCAGCTTGAAGCCGACACATCAGAAGAATTCAATGAAAAATATTTTCTAGCACAGAAACGCCACATAATCATATCACAAAAATGTTAGCTGAATTTAAAATAATTGGATACGTGGGACAAATAAACCTGCGTCAGACAAAAAGCGGTGGAACATCAGTATACCTGTCATTGGCAATTACTGATTTTTATAAAGGGAAAAAAAGCACTCACTGGATAAATAACTTGGTTTTTAATGGAAAACTTGGCGAACTGGCACAGAAGCTCTGTGAAACAGGGACGCTTATTTATGCAGGGGGAACAATAAAATACACGAGAAACAAAGACGGGTCAACCCAGTATTTAGTTGCCGACACGATACGGGTGCTAAAACGCAGCGAGATGCAGGAAAAACGCAAACTTGCTGAGACCCAATCGTCACCAATACAGGATGAAGATGTCTATGAATCATCTGAAGAAACTGAAACAGATTTACCCTATTAATCATGGAAACAGTGGTTCGATTTTTAACCGATGAAGCTGATAAATGTGCCAACAGGGCAAGGGTTTATACAATGAACGGAGAATTTAAACTGGCAATATACTACAGGAAGGAATATAATAAATTTTTAAAAGCTGTCAGGGCAATCAAAGATTCATTTCCCACTGAATTTCATAAGGATACAGAAAATAATCCACTGGAAAGCACTAATCCAGACAACAATAAAACCAGTTAGGATAAAATCAATAAAGACATAGGTGTTAAACAATTGCACATCATAAAGGGCCACAAGAATAAACGCAGGATAGTGAGAAAAACAGTAACCACACGTAAAGAGTTTATGCAGGAACGGGGCTGTTTTGAGCCACTCCCGCAACGGATTAAAAATAGCGGCTCCGGTTATCGTGTAGGAAATACAGGCAACCGCCATACTTATAAAAATCACCTGTTTGACAGCTAAGCTAAGCTCCATCACAACAATTACTTATCTCTGGAATCATCCATTGGATATAAACAATTAACCTTCTCATTCTTTGAAATTTATTTACTTGAATTTACTCCGTTAGAATCTTTTCTTCCTCTGTTTCTTTTGCGGTTACAGGGAATGACTTTCCCTCCTTTTTTGTGACACAGATCCCTTTTATCGCCACGCATTTTGAGTCTTCTACGCTTCGTCCAAAGCTCATTGCGTTTTTTCTGCTCCCCAGGTCTTTTATTGTATTTTCTCTGGTAAGAACGATGCTTGTCCCTGGCTTTTTTGTTTTTTCGATAAAACAGAGCTGTACGGCTTAATTTTGGCATCTAATAAATATTTACAAATATTTCCTTAAATTTGTTAGTAAATTTACGTTAATTTTTCGTAAAATAAAAAACCCCACGTCGGGGACAACCACTTAAATTCAAAAAAATGCAACAGTTTAATGCTACAAAACAAAACGGGGTCACATTGGCCGAAAGTAAAACAATTGCCATTTATGACGAGAACATCGTTAGCGTGGTAGGCGATTCCGATGGGAATGCTGAAATTGATTACGCACACGTACTGGATCGGAGAATTAAACCAATCAAGTACACAGTTACAAACACGTATGCAACAGTTGCAGGTCTTATCGGAAGCGATAAACTTGCATTAACTGTTTACGATGTGAATGATGGAACCACGTCTGCTATGACGTTACAGCAAAAGTTCGCTAAGGAAATTATCGACACTTATGCGATGATTAACAATACAAAAACGGCCTGCCGGGAAGTTACTTACCATTGGGGAGCTTTTGCTACCAAGAAGGTTTATGTAAGTAATTCGTTAGCGTCACTGGCTACGGCAGTTGTGACCACAACTACTACGGCTGCACCGACCACAACAACTACGGCTGCACCGACTACAACAACTTCGACCACTACGGCTGCTGCGACTACAACAACTTCGACCACTACGGCTGCTGCGACCACGACTACTACAGCGTAATCGTGCTATAATTAACGAATGGGAAATTATTTTAAATGTAAAGTAGACCCGGATGCAGATAATTTTGTAGAAAAACTCAAAAGCCTGCATCCGGGCTTTCAGGAAGATTTCGGTTTGGTAAATGTATCACCAGAGAGCTTTCTGAAATATGTTGTGCTGACCTATGATATTGAGTCACCATTTGTTATTAAATACAAAGATTGGGCACAACGACGACAAATGACAGCAAGGGAATGTAACTTTCCTCGCATAGGAGACAAGTACATCGCGGAGGTAGAAAATATTATACTCGGCTATAATCCAATAGCAAACAAAATCATACTGACTTATTTGTTCTTATTGAACGACTTGGTGTTTTCTCAGTACCAGAGCTATCAGGCATTGTATTACAGGCAGATTAAAGCATCTCTGGAGCAGAACTATGATAACCCCGGGCACTACGAGAAACTCAAAAAAAATATTAGTGATTTAGCCAAAGAATTAAAATCACTTGAAACCGCAGTTTTCCATGGCGATGAAACCAGGGAGCTAAGAAGGGCACTATATGACTACGCAAGCAAGCTCTCCCTTGATTTCAGGCCCGAACAAATTGCAAGGAGAAAAGAAGAAAATGAACCAGAGGTAGACCATTCTCCCTACCCAAAAGACTATAAACCAGAAGATTTAAGTTTTGTGGATGATAAATGATTGAGCCTGCTAAAATAAACAAGAGACTAGAGGGACTGTATCGTGATGCAGATAAGACCGTATTGTTAAATTTCGGGAGCAAACGACTCCCTCCAATTAGGCTCAAGCTACCAAAACCGCCACCACTTAATTATATTAACGGGTATGGAAAATATCCACAGGATCAAGTCTTTGAAAGATTAGAAATTCCTGATAAACTAACTGATTTAGAAAAGGAATGCTATGATTTCATCGGCACAAAAGGAACAATGTATGATGTAATATCAAGGTTTTGGGAACAACTGGAGATACGTAAGCGTGAGCTAAAAAATGAAGTGTTGTTTATGAAAACATTTGTTTGGCACATGCACAACGGGTATTGGTTTTTTAATGATGGGAAGCCTACATATATGTCAGGATGGTGTTTTTCATATCTCAACATGCACCACATGACACTCCGTAAGGGAAGCGGATACCCAAGCTATGATGAACGGCTGCGAAGACGATGGTTATACAGGGATTACATTTTCAAAACAGATGAAACATTTCGGGACAGGGATGAAAAAGGGAAAGCCATAAAAATGAATGGCAAGTACCGCATGAAGAAAAAAGGAAAGCGATTGTTTTACGGGACAATCGAGCCAAAAGGACGACGCGAAGGGCTCACCAATGAGTTCACCCACATGATTCTCCGAATAGTGACGGAGACCAGGGGTAGTGATAATCTTGGGACTATTGTTTCCATGGACGGTGACAATGCAGGTGTACACTTCAAGAAGAAGCTCGTTCCCGCATTTAAGCGTTGGCCATTATGGTTGATGCCCGTATGGAAAGGCGGAGTGACCGAAATAGTTTTTGATGTTCCTAAGGGAGTCATTAATCCAGACATAGAGCCGTTGGAATCATCCATAAACTATACTGAATCTGGTGGTGACTTGGCTAATGACGGCAAAAAAATCATGGCTGCGGGGTTTGATGAACAAGGAAAAGGAAAAAGAATAGGAGATGTCGGAAACCGATGGCAAATCAATAAGGAAACGATGTCTCTTGAGGCAGGATCTGATATCCTGGGCTTCTGCATACACCCGTCTACTGTGGAAAAAATGGAGGAAGGAGGAAAGGATTACAGGGAAATGTGTGATATTTCTAATTTTTATATCAGACAGGATGATGGGCAAACAGTCTCAGGACTAGCCATTAGTTATATGCCGTCGAGTTTCTGTCTGAGGGGTTATACTGATAAATTTGGAAACCCAGTTCTTTTAAAACCAACACCAAGACAAATCAAATTAGGGTACGACAGGGAGATTGGAGGTAAAATCCATATAACACGTAGAAGAAAGCATTTATACGACGAAGGAGATGAAGCGAAAATGGACGCATACAGGAGTTTTGTTAGAAAATATCCTGAAGATTACGATGACTGCTGGAAGGGAGTATCGGGATATATTGGCTTCCCCGTGGAAGAGATCGAGAACAGGCTTCTCGACATTCAGTCAACCACACCATGGAGAAAGGGGAGGCTGGAATGGATCGATGGGAAAAAACTAGGGAAAGTAGAATTCATTGACGACGAAAACGGTAGTTGGTGGGTAAGCAAGATTCCAAACGAAAAGGAAAGAAATTTAAAAACAACAATGGAATACTATTCTGCTTTTCATGATGAATATGTTCCAATGTTCAGGCCAGCCAATCCCGATAAAGGGGTGGTTGGGATTGACCCGCACGAGTTCAACAACAAAGGAGAATCAATAGCACTAAAAAATAAATTTACCAAACTGTCAAATCTTGGAATAACGGTCTATCAAAAGAGGGATAAAAACATAGACGTAAATGATTTTGACAAGAAGAACTGGAAAACACCAAGGGCTCTGGCCTGTTACAATTCAAGGATTGCCACAAACTACGAGGCGGCAGAAGAGGCATTAAAGGCTGCCATATATTGGGGTTATCTGATACACCTGGAAAGAAACAAAACAGAACTGTATTCTCATATTATCAAATGGGAGTACGGTGGATATCTTAACCACGAGGCAGAAATCCTGCCAGACGGAAGACTGCAGATTACCCCTGAGCCCGGGACATACCTGCAGGGTGTTTCCAAGAAAAGAGTTTTTAGTTTAATGAAAGACCAGTTGACCAATCATATTTCAATAGAAACACTGCCTCCACTTCTTCAGGACGCACTAAATATCGGAACGATGGAGGAACTGACTAAATACGACACCCTGGCTTCTTACATGGCCGCACTTGATGGAGCACGCTCTATTTATGCTGAAGTGATGGCTGGATACGAAAATGATGAAGTAGTAACTATTAATGCCTTAGGCAAAGTAATATAATGGCAACAACAATCAGACCGAAGATAGAAGACCTTGAGAAAAAGGTAAAAGGGTTTAAAAAACCAAAGTCATACAAGAAAGGCAATTTTATGCATTCTAATATTTACATATCCCCCGAAGAGAAGGATAGTAAAGAATACATGATGCCATGGGTTGAATATATTTACTCCTTGTTTCAAAAGCGTAAAACATGGATGGGAACCGATTATAACAGCATCGAAATGATGAGGTCGTACATGGAGGGGAATCAGCCGACCGACCAATACAAGGATTGGCTGTATGGGGCGAACACAACCAACCAGGAACAAACGGCATTTGACTCTGCAGGGTTTGACGTAAGGGACACAAAGTCAACCCCAAAGTCTGACCGGGTAGCATGGGTGAACATCGACGAACAGCCTCTGTCTATTGGCCCTAAGATTATGGCAAAACTGCTTGAGCAGGCACGGGGCGTATATTACGAAATGGGAGTAAATGCCATAGACTCAATGAGTGCACAAACGGAGGATCTGGAAGAAGCACGCCTGTGGTTTGAGAAGGAGAACCAGGAATACATGAAAGCACAGCGTGCTATTTTGGGAATCACTCAACAAGAGCCTGACTTTATGCCTATCAATGTGCAGGAGTTGGAGTTATACAAATTATCAGGCGGATTTAAAGTTCCATACGCACTGGCCATGGAGCTCCTCTTGAAGCACACATTCAATATAAGCGAATTTGATAAAGAGGTAAAAGAAAAAATACTCAAGGATCTGTCGTCAATTCGTTATACTATGGTGAGGGAGTATTATTGCAAAGAAGAGCAAAGAATTAAAGTCAAATGGGTTGACCCAGAGCTTGGATTCCTGCAGTACTCAAAAGACCATAGCTATAAGAATTCTGAAATAGGAGGAGAGCTTGAGCGGTGGAAAATATCAAAAGTAAGAAAGGTATTTGACCTCACATTTGAGGAGGCCGCTGCCTTGGCTTTTTTCTATTCAGGGGAAATGGGCAATCCAAATGCCAGTATGTGGGATACATACGGACACTACACCCTTGAGACAGGTGGATGTGGATTTGATTTTTACGATGTGCCTGTTTTCAGGTGTGAATTCATTGACATCGATAATGAAAGGTACTATAAACATATTACCGCCAACGGAAATGTGTTCAATAAGCCATTAAAGAATAAAGACACAGAGGGTAAAATGATTTACGACAGCCCAAGGCGTTACGTAAGGGAAGCCACCTGGATTCCAGGCACGAATTACCTCACTGAATATGGCAAGCTGAAATTTATTCCAAGGCCGAACAGAAGAGTTCCAAGAATATCATATCGTGGAGTTCGGCTTGGCACTCCTGCCTTGTTCCAACAAATAAGGCCGTTACTGAACGGGTTGACTCAAAGTTGGTGGAAGACACAAGAAGCAATAGCTATTTCAATTTCAAATGGTATTGCTGTTGATGTAGGGGCACTTAAAAATATTTCAATAGGAAAAGATAAATCATGGGACGTCCTTGAGATAATCAAGTATTATCGGCAGAGGGCTGTTCTGTTTCATAAACGAACCAATCCGATGGGCTTTGGAGCAGGAGGGGGCAGTTCACCTATCACAATCCTCCAGACGAATATGGAGCGTAATGTAATCGCTCAGTTTGATATGATGGATAAATTCATGGCTATGATTGAATCCATATCAGGCATTAATCTTATTTCGACAGGTGGAACGCCCGAACCTCGTGTAGGGAAGTTTAATATGCAAGTCGCACTTAAAGGAACCGACCAGATAATAGGTTCTGTAATTCGGGCAGCTACAGAGTTGCAAGCCGATGTGGGCGTAAATTGTATGTCAAGGATAAGAGGCTTATTAAAAGGCGACCCGTCAGCAAAAAAATCCTATGAAGGAGTTGTCGGGAAAGAGCAACTCAAAACGGTTTTAATGGCAGAGAAAAACAACGTAGAATACGGTCTCTCTATTGAAGCCAGAGATGTGAGTGCTATGGTTAGTTTTATTGAGGAAGTACTTGCCGCCTCAATAAAAGCAGCAGGAGGGGAATCAGGATTGCTTGATGCCTCTGAAGTTATTTTAATCAGGGACATGGTAGAACAAAAGCAAAACATGCGATTGATTTCACTGACCCTTGGTTATATTCTGAGGAAGAAAGGGAAAGAAGCCGAACTTGAAAAGCTAAGAGCTATCGAAGCACAAGGCCAGCAGTTGCAAAAAGTCGAGCAGGAAAAACAACGCAACGCTGACAAGGAAAGGCAGTTTGAAATGTTTAAAATGAAAAAACAATTCGAGTATGATTATAAGCTCAAATGGGGGCAATCTCCAGGGGAGCTTATGGAAGAAGCAGTTAATTCAACTCCACCAGAGGCAAGAGGTGCACCACAAGGAGAAGCTCCGCAGCCACCTGCAGAGCCACAATCCCAGGGGCAACCACAAATGGTTTAATTTAAAATTTTTATTATGACTGAAGAAACAAAAATTACAGATAATGAACTGGCAGATGCTATTTTTAGCGGTGACGAAATAAAGCCACCTGCAGACCCGCCTGCGGAACCACCCGCAGAGCCGCCTGTAGATGACCCACCCGCTGATCCACCTGCAGACCCGCCTACTGACCCGCCTGCGGAACCACCCGCAGACCCGCCCGTAGACCCACCTGCAGACCCGCCCGCAGAGCCAGTTGTTGAGCAGTTTGCTCCTGACAAAATAACAGAGGAACAAACACTGCAGTTGATAAACACAAAATTTAATGCTAATTTTGGTACAATAGAGGATGCGAATGATTTTTTTACAAACCAGGTTGGTTTAAGAAATCAGGAAAAAATCATAAGCGACCTTATTGACAAGTACAAAGAAAAAACTAACGTTCTTTCACAATATCCGTCTGAGAATTCTTACAAAGTTGCAAAACTGGCAGCAGACTATCCAGAGAAAGAGGCTTCACTGTCTCGGATCGTGGCGACTGACCTTGAAAAGGCAAATGACTTCGAGTTAATCCGAATGGCAGAAGAGCTGAAAAGACCTGTTAATTCACGAGTGGACGCACTTCGTTACAAGCTGTCAAATATGGGGCTTCGTGATCTCGACTACAATGAATTCAACGAGTGGGATGAGGCTGATAAAGAATTAATCTATGGTGCAGCGGAGGATGCTAGGGCAGAGTTAAGTAATCTGCAGAATAAGCATACTATGCCGACAGAAAACGATGAACCTGTAGACTTGGAATTCATTTCCGAATATGAACGTGGAGTTCAAGCGGAAACTGAAAAGGAACAGGCTTTTGTCGATAATGCAACTCCGATAGCCCAGACGATGGTTGATTCGTTGGTTGAAATTAACCCCGTGGAGGGAAGTGATTTCAAATACACGGTCAATCTTGACGCTGAGTCAAAAAGCGACCTGGTTAATTACGTTATCAGCGAAGCATACAGCGAAGACTACAATCTGCAATCCGATGCAGACAAAAAAGAGCTGCAAAAGCTCGCAATCATGGAAATCTGGTCAACAGATGGAGAAAAGATTGCTGAGGCGTATGCAAAAGCAGAGGCACAAAAAGCCCGCGAGGAAGTGGAGAAAAAGTTTGAGAACTGGGCTCCACTCGAAGAACCCGTCCCACGGGAAGGAGAAACCGAAGTAGTTGACGACGAAGCACGGGCAAAAGGCATTCTCGATGGAGGATAGTGGGAGACAAAAATTTATAAATAATGAGTACACCCAAAGGAACCGCTCCTGCATCAGGTTTAGGGCAGGGCGGTTATACTACTTCATGGCGGACAACTTATGAGTCCGAAACTTTGGCACCGCAGACATACGGAGATCTGGTAAAGCTATACGGAGACATGCTCCGTCTCTTCGACATAATGGCGTGGTCAAAAAAGACTGAAAACGTAGGTGGACGCTCGGTTACTGTATTTGAAGAAGGAGCAATCCTCGATACAATTGACCTGTCCACAGCAACAGCTATTGGCTCTGCAGGAGCGGATATCTCCGTGATATCTGCCAAAAATGCTGGTCGTATTGGTTTCGATCTGCATATTCCTGCACAGTATACAAACCAAGAAATCGCAGTTCCTTATAAAATCACTGCTAAGTCTGGAAGTGGGCCGTATACCTACACCTGTTCTCCGTGGAACAGCACATTCCAGATTACTACCGAAGTTCCAATTGGTCAAAAGTTGATCCTTGGTGCATCTTCTTACGCTCCTGGTGAAGGACAACCGAAAGCATTGAAACGTGCGTGGTATACCCATACCCATAAAACACGTATCATGAAAGAAAGTGTGTTCTTTGAGGGAGGTCAGCAGGCACTTCAGGAATGGGCACAGCTTGCCCAGGCAACTGACGGCTCTACCTTAGTAAATCGCTCTCTGAACGAGGCCGAATTTCGTCTGCGTGTGCAACAGGCAGACCATATGTTGCTTGGCCAGCCCAACAACAACTCGTTTACCGGAACTAACTCTCTGAGTGAGTCCAACACCCTTACGTCAGACTACGGTCTGATACCCGGAATGTATACCGATGCAATGCGTCAGTATTACACAGGGACTTATGGGACAGATAATTTCGACATCGTTAAGTTTCTGCTTGCCTCTCAGGGAGTAGGTAGCGGTGCTGTAGATTATTACTATGGACAGGAACTCGGTCTGTCAATCGAAAATTCAGGGTTAGGATTCATTCGTGAGTTCTCAGGAGGAACTGATTTGCAAAAGGCTTTAACATCCATCGGTTTTGTGATGAAACAATTCACAAAAAATGGTGTGACGTTCAACCTTTGTGAAGTTCCAGAATTCAGCAACCCGTTAGCATACGGTGCAAATGGTTATAATTTCGAGACTATGGGTCTTATCTTCCCGCAAGGCAAGGTTACTACCCAGATGAATGCCTACAATGACATGGGCTTGTCAGTAGGATCGTCCAAGAAAAAAGCTCTTGACCATGTAGCACTTGGATACCTGAACAATAACGGTGAAAACCGTAAACTCGTTGTTGGAGACGTGGCCGGAGTCAATGGCTTGGGTTACAAAATCACCAATGAGTACGACCAGGTTCAGTGGTATATGCTGACAGAAATGATGACATTCCTGCTTGCATTAAACCAATCCATATTGGTTTTGAAGACTGCTTAGAATTCTTAGGCGGGGAGAGCAATCTCCCCTCCTTTAAATTTAATATACACTTATGGCTATTTATTTTAATGATGAATTGTTGCATCCAAGAAAGGATGGCAACGAACTGGAGCAGAGATATCATGACGAGTTAGAAGAGTTAGATGCTCTGTACAAAAAGAAAGGTGGAGAAATCACCCTGGTGCGGAAAGCAAAGAAGCAATGGGACAAAGACAAAACGTCTTTCCGTCCTGTAGTTCCTTTTGCCCTGCCAACGGCATTTCCTATCTATCTTGAAGGGATTGGTGCGATATCAGTGAGATATTCTGAATATCCACCAGAACGACGCGAGAACAACAGAATTGTTTGGCCGCCCACCCGAAATTTCATTGAAGAAAGGCTGACTCTGACAAAACAAAAAAGAGACCTGGCATGGTTTCTTATTAAGGCAACAAAATTTGTAAGAACCGAAGGGAACAACGATGCATTAACGTGGATCGACGACCCGAATGCGGAAATTATTGAGCAGGCAAGCAAGGTTAAACGAACTGTTAAAATTGACAGATTATTGTTGGACGACGAGTCACCATTACTCAACGAAAAGTCTCTGCAATTGATTGCAGACAGATTTGACATCGACATTACAGAATTGGATGAGGAAGTCTCAGGTTTCGTTCTTCGTGACGCAATCGTAAAAGCAGACGACGCGAAAAATCCCGATGTTAATATCCCTATGTTTCTTGACTTTGCAGGTAAATTGCTGAAACCGAAAAAGGCAAAAAAGAAGCCCGAAGTCAAGAAAGAACCCGCTCCCGAAGCAGAAAAGACCATCTATACGGCTGAGCAGTTGGATGCAATGACGCAAAAAGAATTGAACGAAGTTGCAAAACACTTCAAGGTTAAGTATCCCCCGCAAAACACCCGTATTGAGATGACTGCTGAAATATTAGAGAAACAGCTTGCAACGCAGGCTACTGCTTCTGTTACATAATTGATTGAATTAAATCCATGGGAGGCGTACAGCTTCCCATGGTAAAACTTACTGACATGACAAATTGGGACATATACCTGTTGGCACATACAGTCGCAAATAAAGATGTTCTTAGTAACTGGTTTCCCGTTGATAAATTCAATGCAGAACTAAAGGCTAAGAACATTTTGCATTTAAAGAACAGGCTTGGGCTGCCAGAGCGATATCAGCCAGGGACAATGAGGGCAGGAGCCAGTGCCTCCAGGCAAATAGAAATAGACTTACTGCCGTTTCTTGTTAAAAAACAAGTTCAGGTGCTCAGCGGAGAGGCTATTGTTGTTGATTTTTTCTACATCAATGATTTTTACACAGACGTCTCAATAGCTCCGGAGATTATATCTCAACAGGAACTCGGACAAAGAATCCGTCATCCGTTAAGGAAAGCAACATCAGAGTACCCATGGGCTGTTATAACACAAAAAGGACTGTCTATTCAGCCGAGCACCACAACAGAGGTGTATGTGTCATGGTACAGAAATCCACAGGAGCCGAATATGGTGACTACCGTAGACTCAGACGGAATTATGACATACGATCAACTGAATTCTACCGAACTGGAATGGTCAGATACGAATAAACTTGCAGTCCTGCACATGATTCTACAGGATGCAGGAATTATAACATCCATGCCTGACCTTGAGCAACTGGCACAAAAACTAACCGAAACAGGAATGTAAAATGGACTCGCCAATATTCTTCAACTCGTTTTCAGAGAAAGTAAATAAAGGTGTCTTTAATTTTACATCAGACCTGACAAGTAATATAAAAGCAGCATTCTGCAACACCTTAAATCCTCCGACTGCAGACAATGGTGTTTTGTCAGACCTTACCACTATTGATGCAACAAATATGGGAGACAATAACATCAAGATATTGTCTTCTGTCCAGGCAGACGGAGTGTTTAGCCTTGTATTAAGAGACAAAACATTTACCACCATAGGCATTGTCCCAAGTTTTAGATATATGGTGTTTTATGATGATAAAACTGCCAATAACGCCTTGATATGTTATTACGACTATGGCAGCGATATAATCCTGTCAACCTCCGGGGCGATGCTTGATTATGTTGCCGATGCCCTGGGTTTGTTTAGAGCGTATTATCAATGTCCAAATTAATATAATGCTAAGTATAATTATACCAAGCTACCGAGACCCTTGTCTTAATCCAACCGTTGAATCATTATTGCATAATTCAAAAGGGGAGATTGAAATCATATGTGTTTTAGATGGCTACTGGACATCGCCCATAGATGACCCAAGGGTGAAAGTTATTCACCTGGGGAAGAACAGGGGAATGAGAGAAGCCATTAATGCAGCAGTGGCAATAGCCAAAGGAGAATACCTTATGCGTACAGACGAGCACTGTGTGTTCGGGGAAGCATATGATTTAATCCTCATCCACGATTTGCAGGATAACTGGATAGTGACTCCAAGAAGATACTTTCTGGATGTTGAAAAATGGCAGGTTATGGATCTGCCTCCCGTGGATTACAGCAACCTAAAGATAATGCGAGTCGAAGGTGGGAGAAAGTTCCATGGATACGAGGATAAGAAAACGGCTCAACAGAGAGCCAATATCCTTATTGATGAAACATTTGCCATGCAGGGCAGTTGTTGGATTATGAAACGCTCATGGTGGGATAAAGTTATAGGGAGGTTGGAGTCTGATGGGTACGGCACGCACTACCAGGATTCCGTCGAGATGGTGTTCAAAACATGGAAAAAAGGAGGCAAGCTGATGGTCGATAAAAAGACATGGTTTGCCCATAAGCATAGAGACTTTAAACGCACACATCATTACAGCCATAAAAAAGCTGTTCCTGAATGGAAATACGTGCTTAGGGTCTGGGAGGGATATTATAAGAAGTTAATAAAAAAAGAAAGGATTAATTACCACAGATGAAACCGTATGAAGTATACCAATATCTAGAGGGACATTCGATGACCCCAAGAGATGTCTTGGAAAAAAATAGCAAATTCTGGGGCATAGGAAAATGGAACAACTATGTTCTTCCCTTATTACCGAAAGACTGTTCCAACCTGACGCTTATTGATGTTGGGTGTAATGCGGGACTGCATTGCATGTTAGCCCGTGAGAAGGGATTTAAGAAAGTAATCGGGATCGACAACAATGCTGTGGCAATCGAAAAAGGGAAGCAGTTCAAATCATGGCATGGCCTTGACTATGAATTACGCTTCCAGGATATAGAAGCCTATCTGGATCGTGCACCTGTTGCAGATTATACGATAATGATAAACGCCCACTATTACTTTACCATCTCTGGGTGGTTGGATTATCTGGATAAACTGAAAGCCAAAACAAGATATTGCCTTATTGTTACAACAAAAAGAGCACCACGCACACACATGGCTTCTGCAGATATCCATTATTTGGATCATTATTTTAGTGAGTGGGAGAAGATGGACGGGATTGATCCCCTGCCCATGGAAGACGATCCATCCCCAAGATTGCTGTGGACTAGGCTGTACAAGAGCCCTATCCTTGACAGGGTAAAATTTGACGGACTGATAAACAGGAATGACCAGAAAGGATTCTATCAGGAGCTTGACGACAATGAGAACATGAATCCCATGGATACGGAATATGGGAGATACATGCTAAAATACAGGAAAGGGCAGTGGACAAAGAACGAGGTTGAACTCTACATTGCCAACAAAAAACATCTGTATGAAAACATAAAAGAAAACGGGTTTATAAAACCTATGATTTTGAACCGAAAGAACAAGGTCGTGGACGGAAGCCATAGGTACATAATAGCACAACACCTTGGTAACGAAAGTGGAATATTTAGAAAAGTAAGGTAATGGAGAAAACAATACTATACTATACGCATAACAGAGAGGATGCCTGTTTTGAGCAGAAGATAATGGACAACATTAAGCAAAAAGCAGGCGACATCCCTATCATCAGCATCAGTCACAAGCCACTTGACATGGGGATTAATATCTGTGTAGGTGATGTGGGCTTGTCTTACAGGAATGAGTGGAGGCAGATCCTTTACGGAGCAAAATTGGCAGAGACAAGATTCCTGGTATTCTGCGAATCCGACGTGTTGTACCCACAGGAATATTTTGACTTTGATCCTCCCAGTGACGGAATATGGAGATACGACAATGTGTGGATGTGTTTCAATGGGGAAAGAGCACCGCAGTCATTCAGGAGAAAGAAGTATACGGAAGGTGCACAGATATGCAGCAGGGATTACATCATGGAGAAACTAGAACAGCAATTAGCCGGACAGCCCCAGTGGTATGATGGCAGGGAATATGTCAGGGATAATGGGAAAAAGAGGCTGACCCTGAGGAAGATGCCTTTTGAGTTTTTTCATGGAGACACCCCTCTTATCAGCTTCAAGACAGGAAACGGGGTTAGATTCTCAACTGATGTTATGAGAGGACGAGAATATAGAAAAATAAATCTACCTGGAATAGGCAACGCCAATGATTTAAGAAAGGAGTATATATGCGATTAAATAAGAGTTGGACTACACACATTCCAATGTTGGTAAAGTGTGTGCAACGTGTTGATAAACCAGTTTTGGAACTAGGTGCAGGATTGTTTAGCACCCCATTATTACATTGGCTGTGTAAGGAACAAGGCGTGAAGTTGGTTACTTATGAAAATGTAGAAGAATATTATAAGTTTTCAAAGTCATTCCAAAGCAGGGAGCACAGGATAAGATTAACGGATGATTGGAGCAAGGTAGAAAATAATGGCACGTTTTGGGGTGTTGTTTTTATAGACCATGCACCTGCCGAAAGAAGACATATCGACGCAATTCGTTTTGCAGATAAAGCAGACATAGTGATTATTCATGATTCAGACGAGAGGGAAATTTATCAGTACGATAACGTATACCCGCATTTTAAATACAGATACGATTGGACGGCCTGCAGACCATACACAACCGTATTGAGCAACTTTAATAACCTGAAATGGATTTAAGCATACTGATACCTGCAAGAAATGAAATGTTCTTAGCCAGAACAGTGGAGGATATTATTGAGAACAAGAGGGGAGCCACTGAAATTATTATTGGGCTAGATGGACAATGGGCAGACCCTGCCGTATCTCAACATGACGATGTGGTGGTTATATATGAGCCTGAGACAATTGGACAGAGGGCCATGACCAACCAATGTGCCAGGCTTGCCAGAGGGAAATATATTATGAAAGTAGATGCACATTGCTCCTTCGACAAGGGATTTGATGTCAAGATGATTGAAGGGTTTAAGAAAACTGGGGATAATGTAGCATTAGTTCCTATTATGAGAAACCTATGGGCATTTGATTGGAAGTGCTATAAGTGCGGTTGGAAGAGATACCAAAGTCCTACTCCAGAAGAATGTCCTGATTGTGGTGCAACTGGTGAGCATATACGCAGAAAGATGATATGGAAGGGTAAAGGTAATCCTCAAAGTACATCATACTGTTTTGATAGTGAGCCACACTTCCAGTACTTTAATGATTGGAAGAAGACTGACGAGTATAAGAAGCAATTAGAAACTGGTTTCACTGAAACAATGTCCTTACAAGGTAGTTGTTTTATGGTGACAAAAAATAAATACTGGGAATTAGATCTCAGTAGTGAGTGGTTTGGAAGTTGGGGATCACAGGGGATCGAAGTGGCCTGTAAAATATGGCTATCAGGAGGCAGAGTCCTGGTTAACCATAACACCTGGTATGCTCATATGTTCCGCACTCAGGGTGGGGACTTTAGTTTTCCTTATCCGCAATCTGGACGACAAGTGCAAAGTGCTAAGAAGAAAGCAAAGGATCTATTCTTTAATAATAAATGGGAAGGACAGAAAAAACCTCTCTCATGGTTAGTTGAAAAGTTCTGGCCTGTAAAAGGTTGGACAGAAGAAGATTTAAAAAATATAAAACAATAAACGATGACACAACAGACAATAAACATAGGTACTGTTCCTAATGATGACACTGGAGATGCTATCAGAGTTGCCTATGATAAATGTAACGACAACTTTGATGAGTTGTATGGGTGGCACACATTAGGATTTGCATGTAGTGATGTAACCTCAGACTTAACAACAGGAGAAAAGATAGTTGTTGACATTCCATTTACACTTGAAATAACCAGGGTTTATGCGTCTGTTGCAACTGCTCCTACAGGTTCTGCTTTAACAGTTGATGTAGAAGACGAGGGAACCTCTATCTTTGCATCAGTGTTAAGTATAGCCGCAAGTTCTTATAACGCTGAAAAAACTGGTGCAGTGTTTTCTGGATCAGCTAGTAGTTATACAATGACTAAAGGAGATTTGCTTACAATAGATATTGACCAGATAGGAAGCACCGTAGCAGGGGCAGGATTAGTAGTTACATTAGAAGGAATAAGAAGTTAAAAATAAAATAATATGAGTTTACCAGCAGTTTTAATATTAACAAGCGATGGGAGTATAGTAAAACATGACCCCTATCCGAGAGAGGACATGCAACCTGTACAAGACTTAGAGGATGGGTATGAATGGTTGTTAAAGTACACACCTTTTGCAGCACCTGTATATGATGGAAGATATTATAGTTTAGTAACAACTGATGAAGTGACTACTGAACCTCATCCTACATATACGTGGCTTAATGTGTATAAGAGAACATATTCTCTACTTAAACACAATAATACAGAGATACAGGGGTATGCCAAAAATGCTGAGTCGGGAGCTAATCTTACACTACTTCCTTTACAGGATCAAGTTAAGTATGCTACACTTGCAGTGACAAGTTTATTGCGAGAGTCGGCTGGGCAAACAGTAACACCAGAAGAGGAAGTCGTTAGAACTAAATTTAAGAACTACGGAGTTAAGGTATGGCAAAATGATACAAATCTTCAGGCTAAAATTACGGAAATATTACTTGGTAATGAACCTAATTTAGATGATGGATGGCAAACAACGGAATAATATTCAGGCGTAATAGGTATTATCTTTTAAATCCTTATAAGAAAAAGGACTATAAGAGAAAGTTAAAAGAAATTAAAAAGTTATTTAAGTGAGTAATATTATAAATCCATATATGTTTCTAAGTCTAAAAGAAGGACTTATATCTGTTTGGGAACTAGATGAAACAAGTGGAGGTACGGCTTATGATGCACACGGTAGTAATAATGGAACAATATCTAATGCAACAGTTAATCAGACAGGAAAGATTGATAAAGCATATGATTTTAACGGAACAAGCGCACAAGTAACCTTTAATGCAGCACCTTTTGATTTTGATCCATTAGCTGAAAGTTATACCGTTTCTATGTGGGTTAAAAGTAGTGATCCAAGTCCAACAGGTGATGCACCTTACGTTATATCAAGAAGAAGTGGTAGTGCTGGCGAAGATTACCCCTTTGTATGGTACTGCCTCCCTGCTTCTAGTGATAATCTTACAATGGCTGTTTTTGACGGCTCAACACAAATAACAGTTACTATTACAGGTACAGATGTTTGGGATGGCGCATGGCATTTGGTTACAATGGTAGTAGATCATTCAGCAGGTTATATTTATGCATACCTGGATGATAATTCAACAGCAGAGGACTCCGCACAGATAACTTTCGGCTCATACACAACTGGATATTATGGAAATCATAACGATATGGTATTAGGTACTAATGTAGCTGCTTCTCCGACACGTTGGTATGATGGATTAATAGACCAATTCGCTATATGGAACGTAGCTTTAACAACAGCTAAGATTTCAAAACTATATAATTCTAATAATGGATTAGCTTATACTTCTTGGTAAAATGGCAACAGCAACTAAGACATATAATTTTACAGGTTCAGCCGAGGGGTGGAGTCCAACCGTAGTATCGGGTAACTGTGTATTGTCTTATGCAAACAACCGTTTAGATTATTCAGGAGAAACAGGCAGGAATAAAGCAGGGGAAGGGTATTTTTCAATATCAGGAACATTTGCTTCAATATTTGGTATTAGTACTTCAGCTATCGTAACAGGATATTCAGCAGCTTCTTTTAACGGAGGTTGTGATACTTGGGTTAGTGGTGATTATTTTTACGAGGGTGATGTTGCAGGTGCTAACGGTGCATTGTATATTAATGATGGAACTACTCGTTCATTAATAGCAGACCAGGCAGATTACGCAGGTACGGGTACACACACTCCTTCAGTTGATCCGGGAATATCTGGATTATCATTAGCAGGCTCAACAAGTATCACGCTATACATTTATTGGAGTTCAAAAAATGTCAATAATGCTTCGGCACAGGTTGAGGGGTATGTTGATGATATTTCTGT
>Ga0070729_10001787_pt1 | contig 30880 bp, 32 predicted proteins | sample tdDd472_FD_66725 | JGI IMG/M metagenome (GOLD analysis project Ga0070729, IMG submission 66725) | Marine sediment microbial communities from the Atlantic coast under amendment with organic carbon and nitrate - tdDd47.2 | ecosystem: Environmental > Aquatic > Marine > Coastal > Sediment | place...
GTCGTCGGCGCTGTCGTCGTCCCTGTGATCGCGCTGCCGTCCGGTCAGCCGTCCGATCAGGAAAGAGGTGCGCGGGCTGTAGACATAGGGGGTCCGCCGTATCACGCCGGGGCGCGCGCGCATCCGCCACAGGCCGAACCCGACGAGCACCAGATGCGCCACGGAGATCAGCGTGAACATCGCCGGCGGCCCGTAGGCGTCGATCAGCAGCGAGGCGACGTAGGGCGCGGCGATGGCGCCGAGGGCAAAGTAGAACATCAGTGCCGCCGAAAGCTCGACCCGCTCATGGACCTCGGTGAAGTCATGGGCATGGGCGGCCGAGACCGAGTAGATCGGAAAGCTCATCAACCCGAACAGGAAGGCCGCCCCCATCACCCCCCAGGTGCCGCTGTTCTCGGCCAGGATGGTGATGCCCGAGGCACCGATGGTGGCCGCCGAGAGCCAGATCAGCACCCAGCGGCGGTCGAACTTGTCCGCCAGCCAGCCCACCGGGTATTGCGCCAGCGCGCCGCCCAGGACAAAGGCGGCGAGAAAGGTGGCGATCTGATCCGCGCTCAACCCCACCTCCTGGCCATAGACTGGCCCGACCATGCGGAAACTGGACGAGGACAGCGCCGCGACCAGCACCCCGGCCACCGCCAGCGGTGAGCGTCGGATCGGCAGCATCGGGCGCAGCCGGGGCGCATCGGGGGTTTCCGGCTGCTTCACCCGGGTCAGGGTCAAGGGCAGCAGCGCGGCACAGCACAGGATGGCCAGGAAATTGTACGACACGTAGCTGGCCGGCTCCAGCACGCCGATCATCAGCTGCGCCACCAGCGAGCCCGACATGTCGACCACACGATAGGTGGCCATGGCGCGGCCGCGGCTCTCGTTGGTGACCTTGGCCTGGAGCCAGGCCTCGATGATGGTATAGCAGCCGGCGATGCATAGCCCCGTCGCCACCCGCATGATCGCCCAGGCGGCGGGGCTGATCACCAGCATATGCGCCAGGAGGCCGATGGCGCCGGCGGCGGTAAAGGCGGCAAAGGCGCGCGAATGGCCGACCGTGCCCATCAGCCGCGGTGCCCACCAGCAGCCGATGAAGAAGCCCAGGAAATGCGAGGACCCCAGGATCCCGATCTGCGCGGTGGAGAACCCAAGCGCCAGCCCCGAGAGCGCGTCGAGCGGGCTGACGCCGCCGGACGAGAGTTGCAGCAGAAGGACCGAGAGAAAGAGGGCGGAAAAGGAAATGATCAGGCGCATGACAGGGCCACAATGGCGGACCGCCCTGCGGTGTCGAGCGATTTCTCGACTTTTCCTGTCGCGGATGGACCGCGCGATCAGCGCGGGGCGTCCTCTTGCCGGACCACCTCCAGCCCGTGGCGACCCCGGGCCAGGGTCCAGGCCCTGGGCGGCGCGCTGCGGGCGCGGCGCCGCTCCAGGTGCCAGCGGCTCTCGATGCCCTGGGCGCCCTCATGCGCCGGCGCCATGTGCCAGCGGCTCTCGATGCCCTGCGCGCCGCCATCGCCCGGCGTTAGCAGCAGCCCCAGCGGCGCCGTACCGCGCTCTGCCCCGGTTTCGGCCGCAAGGTGCAGCCGCCGCACCGGGGTCAGCGCCGGCGGCTCCGGCAGTTCGGCCACCACCAGCGCCACCGCGCCGGCGCGCAGCGCCTCCTCGGCGCACCACAGCAGGTCCTCGCCCCGGCGCGGATGCACGAAGAGGAAGCGGCCGGGATCGGCAAACTCCGCCATGCCGTCGGGGTTCAGCCCGGCGCGCTCCCAGCCCGGGGCGATCCACAGCACCGGCCCCCGGCTCCGGCCCGCCAGCGCCAGGGCAAAGGTCCAGCGCGCCGGGCCGCAGACCTCATGCGCCCGGGCGCGGGCGAGCGTGATCCCGGGGTGCAGCGCAAGCTGCGGGCGCTTGCGCTCCGGCGCGCGGCTGAGCAGGTGAGTCGGCATGGGGGCAGGATAGAATGTTCCCGTAACGTTCTCAATGCTCCACAGGTCCCACCGGACCGCCGCGAGCCTTTTGAGGAAACCCTTTTTCTGGCCCGAAATACTCCCGCCGGAGGCCTGCCGCGTCAGCGGCATCTCCGAAAGCCGTCGCTTCGGGTTGCCCCTGCCGTGCCAGCCGCTAGGGTCCGCGCGACCCAACCCGAGGACACCCCATGAAGATGAACCCGCTGGGCCGCACCGGCCTGACCGTATCGGAACTGTGCCTGGGCACGATGACCTTCGGCACCCAGACCGCCGAGGCGGAAGGCCACGCCCAGATCGACCGGGCGCTGGCCGCCGGCATCAATTTCGTCGATACCGCCGAGATGTACCCGGTGAACCCGGTGAGCCCGGAAACCCTGGGGCGGACCGAGGAGATCATCGGGACGTGGAACGCCGCCAACCCCGCGCGGCGGGGCGATTACATCCTGGCCACCAAGCATTCGGGCGAGGGGATGGCCCATGCCCGCGACGGCGCCCCGATCAGCGCGGCGACGATCCCGCAGGCCATCGAGGGCTCGCTGCGGCGGTTGCAGACGGATTATATCGACCTCTACCAGTTCCACTGGCCCAATCGCGGCAGCTACATGTTCCGCAAGAACTGGACCTTCGACCCCTCGGGCCAGAACCGGGAGGAGACGCTGGCCAACATGGCGGAGTGCCTCGACGCGCTGCAGCGGCAGTTGGACAAGGGAAATATCCGTCACTTTGGCATCTCGAACGAGAGCGCCTGGGGCACCGCCCAATGGCTGCGGCTGGCCGAGCAGGGGGGCGGGCCGCGCGTCGCCTCGATCCAGAACGAGTATTCGCTGATGTGCCGGCTCTACGATACCGATCTGGCCGAACTCGGCGTCAACGAGGACGTGGGGTTGCTGGCCTTCTCGCCGCTGGCCGCCGGGTTGTTGACCGGAAAGTACCAGCAGGGGGCGGTGCCCGAGGGGGCGCGCATGTCGCTGGTGTCGGAGCTGGGCGGGCGCAAGGGGCCGCGCGCCTTCGCGGCGGTGGCGGCCTATCTTGAGATCGCCGCGCGCCACGGGCTCGACCCGGTGCATATGGCGCTGGCCTGGTGCCGGACACGCCCGTTCATGGCCTCGGCGATCTTTGGCGCGACCCATATGGATCAGTTGGAGCGCGCGCTCGGCGCGGTCGATGTGGTGCTCAGCGAGGAGGTCCTGGCCGAGATCGACAGCGCGCACCGGGCGCATCCGATGCCCTATTGAAACCTGCTTGCGCGGCCTGCCTGCGGCGAAAGGGTTTATTGTCGAAATGGCAACGCGTTAGGGCGCGTTGTTCGTCCGGGATCTGGCCTTGCGCAACGCCCGCGCCGACTGGTGGTGTGCGGCGCGGAAGGCGCGGGCGAAACTGGATTGCGAGGCAAAGCCGGTGGCCAGCGCCACCTCGGTCAGCGGCAGGTCGGTTTCCAGCGCCAGCCGCCGTGCCTCGGCCAAGCGCAGGTCCAGGTAATGGGCCTGCGGCGTGGTTTCCAGCCGGACGCGGAACTGCAGCTCCAGCGTGCGGGGGCTGACGCCGCAGCGGCGGGCGATCGCGGCGATCGGCAGCGGCGCGTCGAGCGTCTGTTCCATCAGCGCGTCGGCCCGCGCGGTCAGCGGCGAGTGGCGCGGGTCGCCGCCGCGCCGCTGGGCGCGGGCCGGGTCGCCCGGGCTGTCGTGAAGGAAGAGCCCGGCGACCCGGGCGGCGAGCGCGGCGCCGAACCGGGCGCGGATCAGGTGCAGCATCATGTCGATCGCCGGCAGCGCGCCGCCGCAGGTCATCCGCGCGCCGTCGATATGGAACCGGTCCTGCAGCACGCGCACCTCGGGGAACCGGGTGGCGAGGCGGTCCAGATCCTCCCAATGGGTGGTGGCGCCGTGCCCATCGAGCAGCCCGGCGGCGGCGAGCAGCCAAGGCCCGCCGTCGATGCCGGCCAGCGTCGCGCCGCTGGCGGCGATGCGGCGCAGGCTGGCGCGCAGGGCGGGGGTGTCGTGTCGCTCCAGCCCGAAGCCCGCGATCACCAGCAGCAGATCGCAGCGGGCGAGCCGCGCCAGCGGTGGCCCCGGCACCTCGATGCCGCTGGTCAGGCGTGCGGGCCGGCCGGTGGCGGTGACATAGGACCAGTCGAACAGGCGCCGCCCGGCCAGCCGGTTGGCGGCGCGCATCGGGTCGACCCCGGCGGCGAAGGACAGCGTGTTGCAGTCGTCCAGAACGAGCACCGCGGTTGTCAGCGCGCCATCGGAGGGGGCAAAGATGTTTCTTTCGGCTTTCATCAATTCTATTTCGTATCATGCAAAGTCTTGCGGGCAAAGCCGCGTCATTCTTGGCGCGGAACCAAAGGAGGGATCGAGATGCCGCTTGCCATGAACCGCGAGGTTTTCATCACCTGTGCCGTGACCGGATCGGGCAGCACCCAGGACCGCAGCCCGCATGTGCCGCGCAGCCCGGCCCAGATCGCCGAAAGTGCGATCGACGCCGCCCGTGCCGGGGCGGCGGTGGTGCATTGCCATGTGCGCGACCCCGGGACCGGCGCGCCGAGTCGCCGGTTGGATCTCTATCGCGAGGTGACCGACCGCATCCGCGAGGCGGAGGTGGACGTGGTGCTGAACCTCACCGCCGGGATGGGCGGCGACATGGTGTTCGGCCCCACCGAAAGCCCTCTGCCGCTCAAGGACGAGGGCACCGACATGATCGGCGCCGCCGCGCGGGTGGAGCATGTGGCGCAATGCCTGCCGGAGATCTGCACGCTGGATTGCGGCACGATGAATTTCGCCGAGGCCGATTACGTGATGACCAACACGCCGGGCATGTTGCAGGCGATGGGCCGGATGATGACCGCGCTGGGGGTGAAGCCCGAGATCGAGGCGTTTGACACCGGGCACCTGTGGTATGCGAAACAACTGGTCAAGGACGGTGTCCTGGACAGCCCGGCGCTGGTGCAGCTTTGCATGGGGGTGCCGTGGGGCGCGCCGGATGACCTCAACACCTTCATGGCGATGGTCAACAACGTGCCCGACGACTGGACCTTTTCCGCCTTTGCGCTGGGGCGCAACCAGATGGGCTATGTCGCTGCCAGCGTGCTGGCCGGCGGCAACGTGCGGGTCGGGCTTGAGGACAACCTCTGGCTCGACAAGGGGGTGCTGGCGACCAATGCGCAACTGGTCGAGCGGGCGGTGACGATCATCGAGACCATGGGCGCGCGGGTGATCGGCCCGCAAGAGGTGCGCGACAAGCTGGGGCTGGTCAAGCGGGCGCCGGCGGCGTCCTGAGGCAGTGAATGGACGGGCCTGGGGGCATCGGGCATGCCCCCGGGGTCGCCAATGTGGAAACGAGAAACGGGGAGTGCGGGCATGACACGGGTGGCAAGCATCATTGGCGGGGGCGTGATCGGCGGCGGATGGGCCGCGCGCTTTCTTCTGAACGGTTGGGATGTGCGGGTTTTCGACCCCGATCCGGAGGCGACACGCAAGATCGGCGAGGTGCTGGCCAATGCGCGCCGGTCGCTGCCGGGGCTGAGCGACGTGGCGCTGCCGCCGGAGGGGAGGCTGAGTTTTCATGACAGCATATCTGACGCCGTTGCCGGTGCGGCCTGGATCCAGGAGAGTGTGCCGGAGCGGCTGGAGATCAAGCACAAGGTCTTCGCCGAGGTTCAGGCCGCTTGCGATCCGCAGGCGGTGATCGGCTCGTCGACCTCGGGGTTCAAGCCCAGCGAGTTGCAGCAGGGCGCGGCGCGGCCGGAGCAGATCCTTGTCGCCCATCCGTTCAACCCGGTCTACCTGCTGCCGCTGGTGGAACTGGTGCCCAGCCCGGCCAATGCGCCGGAGCGGATCGAGGCCGCCAAGGCGGTGCTGCAGGGCCTCGGGATGTTTCCGCTGCATGTGAAGAAGGAGATCGACGCCCATATCGCCGACCGGCTGCTCGAGGCGGTCTGGCGCGAATGCCTCTGGCTGGTCAAGGACGGCATCGCCACCACGCAGGAGATCGACGAGGCGATCCGCATGGGGTTCGGGTTGCGCTGGGCGCAGATGGGGATTTTCGACACCTATCGCGTGGCAGGCGGCGAGGCCGGGATGAAACATTTCATGGCGCAGTTCGGCCCCTGCCTGGAATGGCCCTGGACCAAGCTGATGGACGTGCCCGAGTTCACCGACGAACTGGTCGACCTGATTGCCGGTCAGTCCGACGCGCAATCGGGACATATGTCCATCCGCGAGATGGAGCGCCAGCGCGATGACAACCTTGTCGGCATCCTGCGCGCGCTCAAGGCGCAGGGGTGGGGCGCCGGCGCGGTGCTGGCCGAACAGGACGCGCGGCAAAAGGCGGGCAGCAACCTGGAGGGCTATGCCGAGGACATGGCGGATGTCTCTCAGCCCATCGTGACCATGCGCCGGGCGGTGCCGCTGGACTGGACCGATTACAACGGTCACATGAACGAGAGCCGCTATCTGCAGAGCTTCTGCGATGCCTCGGACCGGTTCATGGAACTGGTAGGATGCGATGCGGAGTATATCGCCTCGGGCGGCAGCTATTTTACCGCCGAGACCCATATCCGCCACCTGGCCGAGGCGCACGCCGGCGATCTGATCGAGGTGCGCACGCATCTGCTGATGGGGCAGGGCAAGAAGATGCACCTGTTCCACACCATGTATCGCGGCGACGAACCGGTGGCGACGGGCGAGCATATGCTGATCCACGTCAGCCTTGAAACCCGCCGCCCGTCGCCGCCGAGCGACCGGATTGAGGCCAACATGGCGCGCATCGTCGAGGCCCATGCCAAGCTGCCCAGGCCGGAGGGCGTGGGCCGGTTCATCGGCGCGCCCAGGTGAGCCAGCGGGTTCTGATCACTGCGGGGGCCAGTGGCATCGGTCGGGCGATGGCCGAGGGGTTCACCGCCGCCGGGGCGCGGGTCTGGGTCGCCGACAGCGACGCGGCGGCGCTGGAGACCTGCCCGGAGGCGTGGCGCAAGACCACCCTCGACGTGCGCGACGAGGCCGGGGTCGCCGCGCTCTTCGCCGAGGCGCGGCGGGATTGGGGCGGGCTGGATACGGTTTGTGCCAATGCCGGGATCGCCGGGCAGACCGCGCCGGTCGAGGAGGTGGCGCTAAAGGATTGGCGCGCCTGTCTCGCGGTCAACCTCGATGGGGCCTTTCTGACCGCGAAACATGCCGCGCCACTGCTGAAGGCCGAGCGGCGCGGCGCGATGGTCCTGACCTCCTCGACGGCGGGGCAATACGGCTATCCGAACCGGGCGCCCTATGCGGCGGCGAAATGGGCGGTGATCGGGTTGATGAAGACGCTGGCGATGGAACTGGGTCCGCACGGCATCCGGGTCAACGCGATCTGTCCCGGCGCGGTCGAGGGGCCGCGCATGGAGGGGGTGCTGGCGCGCGAGGCGGTGGCCAAGGGGATGACGCGGGACCAGGTTTATGGCGGATATGCCTCGGGCACCGCGATGGGGCGCTTTGTCGAGGCGCGCGACATCGCGGAAATGGCGGTGTTCCTTGCCTCGGACGCGGCGCGGCTGGTGTCGGGGCAGGTGATCGCGGTGGACGGGTTCACGGTGAACCCCGATCCGAAGCTTTAGGCGACGGTCGCGCCTCAGGCGACGTCGGCGCGCAGCCGGCGCAGGTGGCCGGGCAGGTCACGCGCGGTCAGCGCCGCCTCGCGCACCAGGTGGTCGAAATGGCGCGAAAACACCTCGATCCGGTCGCGGTCGCGAAAGGCCAGGTAATGCCCCCCGGCGTAGAACACGCACAGGAGCGGGCCGAAGATCGTCACCGGCGCGGAGTAGAGACGGCGGGAGTCGAACAGGTAGATGCGCAGGCGCGGGTAAAGCTGTTCGGCGAGATCGAGGAACCGGTCGATCTGTTCGCGGCGCAGGGCGGCGGGGATGCCGGTGTAATAACCGCTGGCATGAGCAAAACTGTCCAACTCGCTGAGCGGCATGGCAATTTCGTAATCCGATTGCGCGCTGCGCATCCAGTTGAGCCGGTCCTCTGACGCGCCGATCGCCTGATCGGCGGTGCGCCCCAGGTGCGGGGCGTATTCCCATTCCAGCATGGCGCGGGTCTTGAGCATGTCGGGCAGGGCGGCGGGAACGTGGCGGATCTTGTAACCCGCCGCCTCGCGGTGCCAGTCGAAGATCTGCTGGTCCACCAGCGCGCGGGGCGCCTCGCTGAGCGACAGGCTGGCCGAAAGCAGCTGAGCCGCGCTTTCGGGCCGGTCCGACAGGCTGAGCAGCCAGTCGGCGGAGACCCCAAGTGCTGCGGCGCAGGCGCCGACCACATGGGCGTTGGGCAGGCGCGCGCCCTCGTCTGTCAGCAGTTGAGAGATCGTCGAGCGGTCCACCCCCACGGCGCGGGCCAGCGCGCTCTGACTCAACCCGCCGTGGCGCATGGCCTGTGCCAGGCGGTCGCGGAACTGGGTGGCCCGGAGGCGTTTGTCGATTTTAATTAGCATATGTAGATAAATATCACAGTCCGTGAGTTTTGTTAATCATATTCCGAATGGTCACAGGCCGCGCCGCAGCGGTAACACGGTCGTGAACCAACCAATCGGAGGCGGCATGGAGACGCGCGGGAGATCCCTGGTCAAGGCGGTGATCTGGAACCTGATCGGGCTGGCGGTCATGGCCCTTGTCGGGCTGGCCGCCACCGGATCGGCCGCGGTTGGCGGTGCGATGGCGCTGATCAACACGGCGGTCGGGCTTGTGATGTACCTGCTCTACGAGCGGATCTGGGCCAATATCCGCTGGGGCCGCCATGTCTGAGCCGCGCGTATCCACGCCACCGGCCCCGGAATGGGGCACATTCGCGCTGATCCTGGCCTGCTACGGGCTGTGGCTGGCGCTGATCTTCGCACCCTTGCCGGCCTGGCTTTCCGCGCTGCTTCTGGTTCCGGTGCTGACGCTGCACTCCTCGCTGACGCATGAGGTGCTGCACGGCCACCCGTTCCGCTCGCGCGCGCCGAACGAGGCGCTGATGGCGCTGCCCTTGACGCTCTTTATCCCCTATGGCCGATTTCGCGACCTGCATCTTGCGCATCACATGGATGCGCGGCTCACCGATCCCTATGACGACCCGGAATCGAACTATCTCGATCCCGGTGTCTGGGCGGGGTTACCGCGATGGAAACGTACAGTTTACGCGGTAAACAACACGCTTCTGGGCCGCATCCTGCTGGGACCGGCGATCGGGCAATTGCGGTTCATGGCGCAGGATTGGGCGCAGCGGCGCGACCGGGAGGTCTGGCTGGCCTGGGCGCTGCACCTGCCGGGGCTGATCGCGGTTCTGGCGCTGGTGGCGGTCGCACCGCTGCCGGTCTGGGCCTACCTGCCCGCCGCCTACGCCGCGCTTGGCGTGCTGAAGATCCGGACCTTCCTCGAGCATCGCGCGCATGTGGCGACGCGCGCCCGCACGGTGATCATCGAGGATCGCGGGCCGCTGGCCTTTCTGTTTCTGAACAACAACCTGCACGTGGTTCATCACATGAATCCCGCGGCGCCCTGGCACCGGCTGCCGGCGCTCTACCGGGCCGGGCGCGACCGCTACCTGGCCTGCAACGACGGGTATCTTTTCCGATCCTACGGCGAGGTGTTTCGGCGCTACCTCATCAAACCCAAGGACCCGGTCGCGCATCCGCTCTGGCACCGGGGCTGATTTCGCGCCATAGGGGAAACCATGGCTTTATGGATTCCCGTCACCCTGGCCGCGGCGACCTTCCAGACCGCGCGCTTCATGCTGCAAAAGGTGTTGAGTTCGACGCGGCTGTCGCCCGCCGGCGCCACCTTTGCGCGGTTTGCCTATTCCGCGCCACTGATCCTGGTCGCGCTGGCGGTCTACCTCTGGGCCACCGGGCGCGGGCTGCCGCCGCTCGGGGGGCGGTTCTGGCTGTTCGCGGTGATCGGCGGAACCGCGCAGATCCTCGCCACCATCTGTGTCGTGGCCCTGTTCAAGCAGCGCAACTTCGCCGTCGGCATCACCTTCAAGAAGACCGAGGTGATCCAGACCGCGCTGGTCGGTCTGGTGGTTCTGGGCGACCGGATCAGCGCGGGAGGCTGGGTCGCGATCCTGCTGGGGCTGGCCGCGGTGCTGGTGCTGTCCCGCGCGCCCGACAGCGACGGCGCCTGGTGGCGGCACCTGACCAACCGCGACGCCGGGCTAGGGCTGGGCTCGGGCGTGCTGTTCGCCTTTTCGGCGGTGGGCTACCGCGGCGCCTCGCTGCAACTGTCGGACCCCGACCCGGTCTTCCGCGCCAGCGTGACGCTGGCCTGCGTGGTGACGTTCCAGATGGTCTCGATGGGGCTCTGGATGGTCTGGCGTGACCGCGACGAGTTGCGGGCGGTCTGGGCGGCGCGCCGGACGGCGGTGTTCGTCGGGCTGACCAGCATGGGCGGATCGTTTTGCTGGTTCCTCGCCTTCACCTTGCAGAACGCGGCCTATGTCAAGGCGCTGGGGCAGGTGGAGCTTATTCTGAGCCTGCTGGCCTCGGTGCTGGTGTTCCGCGAAAGGATCGCCGCGCGCGAGATCGCGGGCATGGGCCTGTTGGGGCTGTCGATCCTGGCGCTGGTGATGGCGATCTGAGCGGGCAGGCGCCGCTCAGCTTTCCGGCATGGGATGGCCACGGAGCTGCAGGAACCGGCTTTCTTCGTCGCTGTTGCGGAAAAAGGGCACCGACTGGGGCGGTGCCGGGTCGTCGGCGCGGGCGGCGACCTCGGCCAGCACCACCTCGGTGATGAACGGCAGGTCAAAGCGGCGCGCCTCGGTCAGCGGAATCCACTGCAGGTGCGAAAGTTCGTCGCAAGCATGGGTGAAATCGTCCAGATCGCTCTGGATCGCGTCGGCATCGACAAGGAAGAACCGCGCATCGAAACGGCGCGGCCGGCCTGGCGGGGTCAGCGCGCGAAACACGAACTGCAGCGCCTCGGCCGAGGGGACGTGCCCGGTGTTCGCGAAGCTGTGCCAGTCGGCGGGGATCTCGCCCGGCCAGTGGCCCGGTTCGCCCAGCACCAGGCCGGTCTCCTCCCACAACTCGCGGATCGCGGCGGCGGCGAGCGCGGTCTGCATGCCGCTTGGGGCGTTTTCCTCCAGACGCTCGTGGCAGACCCGGGGCAGGGGCGTGGCCAGCGGGATCGCCGCGTCGGCGGCATCCACCGCGCCGCCGGGGAAGACGAACTTGTTGGGCATGAAGGCCGCCTTGGCGCCGCGCTGGCCCATGAGGATGGCGGGATTCTCCATCCGGTCGCGCAGCACGATCACCGTGGCGGCGTTGCGGATCGCGGTCTTGTCCAGTGTTTGTTTGCTCATGTCCTCACCGTTTCGTGTTGGAAGGGTCAGGCGGGTTGGTCGAACCCGTGCATGCGCCGCGCCCATTGGAAGGCAACGACCGCACCCTTCAGTCTGGGCAGAAGGTAAAGCGAGAGGCTGAGACATCCAACCGCAAAAATGCCGAACAACACCAAAGGCTCGGGACGGAAGGCCTCGAACACGATCAGCAGCAGCGGCGCCATCAGGTGGCCCACGATCAGGATGGTCAGATAGGCCGGCCCGTCGTCGGCGCGGTGGTTGCGGAAGGATTCGTTGCAGACCGAGCAGGTGTCGTTCACCTTGAGATAGCTGTGCAGAACAGCGCCCTCGCCGCAGTGCGGGCACTTGCGGCGGAACCCGCGGAACAGCGAGGTCCACATCGGGCGATCAGTTTCGGGCACTGCGGTTAGCGTCTGGTCGGTCATGCGCGCGTCTTTCTTAACTTGTTCGGGATAATTTGGGGGTTTTGCCTCCGAAGCGTAAGGGGAAGACGCCCCCTTGCGTCCCGATGTCGCAAACCCTGGCCCAGGATGATGTCGCAGATTTCGGGCGTGGAAGAAACTTTAAAATTCTGCGACGGATTACGCACGGCGCCGCGTTTGAAGTGTATGAACGGCGGCAAAAGGGCCCGCCGGAATACGAAAGGAAGGCAGTTATGAAACATCGTGACTTCATCACGGGTATCGTTTTGGCGGCAGGCGTTCTGGGGGCCGGCGCGGCATTGGCACAGGCAAAGGGGCCGATGAGCGGCCCGATGGAGGGGATGGGCATGCATCAGCGCCCCAGCTTCGAGGAACTGGATGCCGATAAGGATGGCGCAGTCACCGCCGAAGAAATGATGGCCCCTGCCAAGGCGCGTTTCGGTCAGGCCGACGCGGATGGCGACGGCAAGCTGAGCCTGGAGGAAATGCAGGCACAGGCGCGCCAGCGGGCCGACGAGATGGCCAAGAAGATGCTGGAGCGGATGGACCGTGACGGCGACGGAACGGTGAGCTTCGATGAGATGCCGGGCCAGCGCCGGATGACCCAGGCGGAACGCATGTTCGCCCGTGCCGATGCGGATGACGACGGCACCCTGTCGAAGGAAGAGTTCGACCGCGCCGGTGACCGGATGGGCCGCCATCATGGCAAGCGAGACGGTCGTGGCGATGGGCACCGTATGGGCCATGGTCACAAGAAGGGTGGCGACAAGGACGGTTGTGACGGTCCGATGCGCCAGCGGATGCAGGACAACAACTGATCCTGTGGCCCGGGCCGGGATCATATCCGGACCGCCGGGCGCGCGCGGTGTAACCGCCGCGCCGTCCGGGGGAGAGGATGCGGAGCTGTCCGACGATGCGCTGGTCGCGCTTTTCGCCAATGGCGACGAGCGGGCGGCGCGGGTTCTGACTGCGCGACTCGGTCCCAAGGCTTACTCGGTTGCCCTGCGCGTGCTGGGCAACCGGGCCGAGGCAGAGGATGCGGCGCAGGAGGCGATGTTGCGGCTCTGGCGCATGGCGCCGGACTGGCGCCCCGGAGAGGCGCAGGTTTCGACCTGGCTGTACCGGGTGGTGATGAACCTCTGTCTCGACCGCAAGCGGCACGGCAAGCGCGCCGGGGCGGTGCCGCTCGACGCGGTGCCCGATCCGGCCGACCCCGGGCCGGGCGCGGCAGAGCGGATGCAGGACGGGGCGCGAACGGATGCATTGCAGGCGGCGCTTCTGACCCTGCCGGAACGGCAGCGACAGGCCGTGGTGCTGCGCCATATCGAAGAGCTTTCCAACCCCGAGATCGCGGGGATCATGGAGATCAGCGTGGAGGCGGTCGAGAGCCTGACCGCGAGGGGCAAGCGGACATTGGCCGCGGCCCTGGCGGGGCGGCAAGAGGAATTGGGGTATGACAATGGTTGATAAAGACATCGAAGACAGCATTCTCGAAACCCATTTCGCGGCCGCTCGCTGTGCGAATACGGACCTGCCCGCCGGGCTGGAGGCGCGCATGCTCGCCGATGCCGACAGGGTGCAGGCCGAAAGTCTGCGGGTCGGTGAGGGCGCCCTGGCCGGTGCGGGCCGCTGGCGCCAGCTTCTGGCTCTGCTGGGCGGCTGGCCGGCGATGGGCGGGCTGGCAACAGCCTGTGCCGCCGGGGTCTGGATCGGTGTCTCGCCGCCCGATTTCCTGCCCGATCCGGTCGGGTTGATGGCCGAGCAGAACAGTTCCGTGAACCTGTTGGACAGCTATGCGCTGTCCTCGGTATTGCCGGAGGATGGATAAGATGACCGATATGACCGATCGCAAACCGCCGCGGATGCGCATGTGGATCCGGGTCGCGTTGGGTGTGTCGCTGGCGCTGAACCTGGCGGTGGCCGGGATGGCGGTGGGGGCGGCGATCCGCTTTGGCGGGCCGGACAAGGCGCGCGCGCCGCTGCCGCTGGGCGCGATGCTCTACCGCGAACTGCCGCGCGAGGACCGTCGCGCGTTGCGGGACGAGCGTTTGGGCCCGCGGGATGAGCGCGCCGAACGGCACCGCGCCGAGGCCGCAGAACTGGACGCGGCGCTGCGGGCGGTGCCCTTCGATCCGGCCCCGATCGAGGCATTTCTCGCCGCGCAGTCCCGGCAGCGCAACGATCTGGAGCAGGCGCTGCGCACCGCCTGGCTGACCCGGGTTGCGGGGATGAGCGACGGCGAACGCGCGGCCTATGCCGACCGGCTGGCCGAGGCGATGGCGCGTCATTCTCACCATCGCGACCGCTAGGGCGGACGGTGCCGGTCAGGCCGGCTCCGATGCGATGGAGTACCGATTGCGCCCCTCGGTCTTGGCGGCATAAAGCGCCCGGTCGGCACTGCAGATCAGCGCCGCGGCTGGGTCGGCGCACCGCCCCCCCTGCGCCGGGCCGACAGCCAGGCCGATACTGGCGGTGACATGCAGCGGCGGAGTTGGGCCACCTGGTCCGATCAGCGCCTTATCCAGCGCGCGGCAGAGCCGCCCGGCAGCCTGTCGGGCCGCCCGAAGGCCGCAGCCCGGCATCACGACCAGAAATTCGTCGCCGCCAAAACGCGCAATCATGTCGGGGGCCCTCACGGCCCCCTGCAGCCGCCGCGCTGCCTCGATCAGAACTGCATCGCCCACGGGGTGGCCGTGGCGGTCGTTGACCCGCTTGAAATGGTCGAGGTCGGCCAGAAGCAGCGCGGCGGTTTCGCCGGTCCGCGCCGCGCTGCGCAGCGCGGCGTCGAGATGCGGCAGCGCGTGGCGTCGATTGAACAGACCGGTCAGCGGGTCGCGCAGGGCATCGCGCAGCCCGTTCTGGACCGTATTGCGCAGCCGGTCCGCGCGCGCCTTGCGCCGCAGTTGCGCTTCGAGCCGGAGCGCCAGTTCGGCGGCGTCAAAGCCCGAGGGCATCACGTCATGGGCGCCCCGGTCCAACGCCTCGACGGCGAGCCGGTTGTCCCCGGCGGCGGGCACCGCGATCACCGCGGTGTCGCGGGTCGCGCCGCCAGCGCGCAGCCCGGCCAGCACATGCAGCTCCGCGCCCGCCTCTGGCTCCGCGCCGACCTCGATCACCACGGCGTCGGGCCGGGGGGAAAGCGGGCTGTGCGTCGCGCCGATCCGGTGGCAGGCGATCGGGTGCGCCATGTGCCGGGTCAGCGCGGTCCGCCAGGCCCGCGCGGTCCCCGCGCGGCCGGTCAACAGCGCGATACGGGCGCTCTGGGGGCGCAGGGCGAACACCGCTTTGGGCTCTGCAAGGCCGGCGATGTCCGGCGCGCCGCCGGCAAGGCACAGCCCCTCTCCGCTGAAGCCGGTGCGCAACAGGCTGCGGATCCGGGCCTGCAGCAACCGGTCGTCGGCCGGCAGCGCGAGCGCGTCATCGATCCCGGCCCGCAGCGCCCGCAGCCGCGCCGCACGGTCGTTCCGGGCGGTCAGCGCGATCATCGGAACCTGCGCCAGCGCCGGATCGCGGTCGAACCTGGCCCGCAGGGTCGGCGCATCGCCATCGGGCAGCGCCATCGCCGCGACGACAAGGTCGGGCCGGATCCGGGGGGCCAGCGACAGGGCGTCGGACAGCCGGGTCGCCTGCACCACCCGGTACCACGCGGCGCCCAGTTGCACCTCCAGCATCATACGCCGGGTGGCGTCGGCGTCGGCGATCAGAATGGTTTCGTGCAAGGGGTCGCCTTTCGTCCAGCACCGGTGAAACTGTGGCAAAACTGTGGCGGGGAGTGGTTAACATCCGGTTTCGATGCTGGGCTCCGAAGGCAAGAAAAAAGCCCGGCGCAAAGGTGCGCCGGGCCGGGGATTTTCAGCGACCGGGCCGGATCAGGCGGCGGCCTTGGCCTCCGGGTTGAAGCGGCCATAGAAGGTCTGGCCCTTCTCCGCCATCTCGCGCAGCAGCGGCGGGCAGGCGAAACGCTCGCCATAGGCTTCGGTCAGCTGGTCGCAGCGTTCGGCGGCATAGGGGGTGCCGATGATGTCGATCCAGCTCAGCGGGCCGCCCGACCAGGGCGCGAACCCCCAGGCCAGGATGGCGCCCACGTCGCCTTCGCGGATGTCCATCAGAACGCCTTCCTCCAGCGCACGGACCGCTTCCAGAACCTGCGCGAACATCAGACGTTCCTGCACTTCGATCAGGTCGGGCTGCGGATCGGCCAGCGGGTATTTGTCCGCCATGCCTTTCCAATAGCCCAGCCGCTTGCCGCTTTCGTCATAGTCGAAGAAGCCGGCCTTGGACTTGCGGCCAAGGCGCCCTTCCTCTTCCAGCCAGAAGATCAGATCATCGGCCGGGCTGTCTGGATAGGCATTGCCCATCGCCGCCTTGGTCGCCCGGGCGATCTTGGCCCCCAGATCGATCGAGGTCTCGTCAGTCAACTGGATCGGCCCGACGGGGAAGCCGAGCTGTTGCGCCGCGTGGTCGATCAGCGGCATCGCGACGCCCTCGGTCACCATCCGCATCGCTTCGTTCATGTAGGGAATGATGCAGCGGTTGCAGTAGAAGAACCGCGCGTCGTTCACCACGATGGGTGTCTTGCGGATCTGGCGCACGTAATCCAGCGCCTTGGCCACGGCCCGGTCGCCGGTTTCCTTGCCCTTGATGATCTCGACCAGCAGCATTTTCTCGACCGGCGAGAAAAAGTGGATGCCGATGAACTGCTCGGGCCGCTTGCTGGCCTTGGCCAGTTCGGTGATCGGCAGGGTCGAGGTGTTGGAGGCAAAGATGCAGTCCTCGGGGATGATCGCCTCGACCCGCTGGGTCATCTCGGCCTTGACCTTGGGATCCTCGAACACCGCCTCGATGATCAGGTCACAGCCTTTGAGGTGATCCAGATCGGGGGTGGCAGTGATCAGGCCCAGCATCGCCTCTTTCTTCTCGGCCGTCACCTTGCCGCGCTTCATCCCCTTGTCGAGATAGGCCTCGGTATAGGACTTGCCCTTGTCGGCGGCGGCCTGATCGCGGTCGATCAGCACCACCTCCATGCCCGCCTGGGCCGAGACCAGCGCGATGCCCGCGCCCATCATGCCGGCACCGAGCACGCCCAGTTTCTTGACCCGCTGGTCGGGAATATCCTTGGGCCGCACCGCGCCTTTTTCCAACGCCTCCTTGTTCAGGAACAGCGACCGGATCATCGCGCCCGACGACGGGTTCATCAGCACATGGGTGAACCAGCGTGCCTCGATGCGAAGGGCGGTGTCGAAATCGACCAGAGCCCCCTCGTAGACCGCCGAGAGCAGTGCCTTGGGCGCGGGGAAGGCGCCCTTGGTCTTGCCGTTCACCATGGCATTGGCCCCGACAAAGGTCATGAAGCCCGCCGGGTGATAGGGCGCACCGCCGGGCATCTTGTAGCCCTTGGCATCCCACGGCTTGACGATATCGGCATCCTTGGCGGTCAGCACCCAGTCCTTCGCGGCGGAAAGCGGATCGGCGACCACCTCGTCGATCAGTCCGGCGGATTTGGCCTTGGCCGGCTCCACCATCTTGCCCTCGAGCAGGAACGGCGAGGCGCCCATCGCACCCAGCTTGCGCACCAGCCGCGTGGTGCCGCCGGCGCCGGGGAAGATGCCGACCATGATCTCCGGCAGGCCGATCCGCGCCTTGGGGTTGTCGGCGACAAAGATGCGGTGGGTCGCCAGCGGCAGTTCCAGCCCGATGCCGGCGGCGGTGCCGGGCAGGGCGGCGGCGATCGGCTTGCCGCCCTTCTTGGTCTTGGGGTCCATGCCCGCAAGCTCGATCTTCCGCAGCAGGGCGTGCATCTGCATGATGCCGTCGAACAGCCCGCGCGCGGGATCGTCGCCGGCGTCTTCCTTCATCTTGGCCAGCAGGTTGAGGTCCATGCCGCCGGCAAAAGAGCCCGCCTTGCCCGAGGTGACGACGATGCCCTTGACGGCCTCATCGGCCAGGGCTGCGTCGATGCAGGCCTCCAACTCGGCCAGCCCGTCGAAGGACATCACGTTCATCGACTTGCCCGGCACGTCCCAGGTGATGGTGGCGACGCCCTCGGCGTCTTTGGTCAGGGTAAATTCAGCCATATTTCCAGTCTCCCGTTCCGTCGCTTACACGCGCTCGATGATGGTTGCCGCGCCCATGCCCGACGCAATGCAAAGGGTGGCAAGGCCCACTTGCTTGTCCTGGCGTTCCAACTCGTCCAGCACGGTGCCGATGATCATCGCCCCGGTGGCGCCCAGCGGGTGACCAAAGGCGATGGCGCCGCCGCCGACGTTGACCTTGTCGGCATCGACGTCAAACGCCTGCATGAAGCGCAGCACCACGGCGGCAAAGGCCTCGTTCACCTCGAAGAGGTCGATGTCGGAAATGGTCATGCCGTTATCCCTGAGGATCTTCTCGGTCACCGGCACCGGACCGGTCAGCATGATTGTGGGATCGGTGCCGATCTTGGCGGTGGCGCGGATACGCGCGCGCGGCTTGAGCCCGTATTTCTCGCCGAATTCCTTGTTGCCGATCAGCACGGCGGCAGAGCCATCGACGATGCCCGAGCTGTTGCCCGCGTGGTGCACATGGTTGATCCGCTCAAGATGCGGGTATTTCAGCAGCGCGATCTTGTCGAACCCCGGCATCTGCTCGCCCATCATCTGGAACGAGGGGTTGAGCGCGCCCAGCGTCTGCATGCTGGTTTCCGGGCGCATGTATTCGTCGTGATCGAGGATCGCCAAGCCGTTCTGGTCGCGCACCGTGATCACCGACTTCGCAAAGCGGTCTTCTTTCCAGGCGATTTCGGCACGGCGCTGGCTTTCCACCGCCAGCGCGTCCACATCCTCGCGGCTGAAGCCGTACTCGGTGGCGATGATGTCGGCCGAAATGCCCTGCGGTACGAAATAACTGTCCATCGCCAGCGTCGGATCGACCGCGATGGCGGCGCCGTCGCTGCCCATGGCGACCCGGCCCATCATTTCCACGCCGCCGGCGATATAGGCCTCGCCGGCGCCGCCGCGCACCTGGTTGGCGGCCAGGTTCACCGCCTCCATGCCGGAGGCGCAGAAGCGGTTGATCGCCAGCCCGGGGATCGACTCGTCCAGATCCGATGCCAGAACGGCCGAGCGCGCCAGGCAACCGCCCTGTTCCATCACCTGGGTGACATTGCCCCAGATCACGTCCTCGACCGCGTGGCCGTCGAGATTGTTGCGCTCCTTGAGCGCGTTCAGCGTCAGCGCGCTGAGCCGCAGCGAGGTCACCTCGTGCAGGGCGCCGTCCTTGCGGCCCTTGCCGCGCGGGGTGCGCAGCGCGTCATAGATATAGGCTTCTGTCATGGTCGTCTCCTTATGCGCGGTCCGACGGGTTGCCGGGCATCAGATCATAGGGGTGTTTCCAGCCGGGCTGGTCGCTGAGGCGCGTCAGCCAGGCGTCGATATGGGGCCATTCGGTCCGATCGAAGCCGAAAGGCTCGGGATAATAGAGATAGCCGCAGCAGCTCAGGTCGGCGTTGGTCACGCCCTCGCCGACGATCCAGTCGCGGCCCTCCAGATGGGCGTTCAAGAGCTGGTAGGCGGCCTTGAGGCGGCCCAAGTTGAACCCGATCACCTCGGTCGGGCGTTTGTCCTCGGGCAGGAAGTTCATCAGGAACCGGGTCATCCCCGCCATCGAGCTGAGCTTGTGGTTGTCCCAGAGCACCCAGCGCAGCACGTCGTATTTCTCGGCCTGCGTGGTGCCGCCGAACTTGCCGGTCTTGTCGGTGACGTATTGTTGGATCGCCCCCGACTGGCTGAGTTTGAAATCGCCGTCCACCAGCACAGGCGCCTCGCCCATTTCGTTGATTTCGTTGCGGTACTCGGGTGTGCGGTTGGCGCCGGCGAAGAAATCGACGAACACCGGCTCCCAGTCCAGCCCGCTGAGTTGCAGCGCCAGCGCCGCCTTGTAGGAATTGCCGCTTTCGCCGAAGCAGTAGAGTTTGATGGTCATCTGTCATGCCCTCCCTGGGCGCGTTTGGTTGATGTCGGATTCGAGTATTTTGGACGAGAAGAAGCGGGGGACGCCAGTGCCCGGTAACCCGTGGTTAACCAGGGTCGGCGCATCCTGCCTTTGCGGTACAGGCTGGAGAGCCGATGACCGCACGAGGAGAAGCCCCGCCGTCCCGCCCGGCCGCCACTCAGCGTGATCGGCGCCGGATGGCGGGGTGGACCTGCGCTTCTTTTCGTCCCAAATACTCCCGCCGGAGGCCTCCGAAATCGGCCACCTGGCGGTGCGTTGCAGGCTCATTCCCCCTCCGTTTCCCCGTCACCCCTTTCGCGCGTCCAACTCGGAATTGAACCGGCGCAACCGGTGGGCCAGGTGCTCTTCGTCGGTGATCGCGTCGAAATTCTCGAACAGGAAGGACAACGCCTCGCCCTCGTCCAGCCCGGCCTCGGCGGCAAAGGATTTCAGCCGCCGGTATCCATCCTCGGTCATCGCGACCGGAAAGCGGCGGGTCAGTCGGAAGCGTTTTGCCATTGCTTTCTTCCCTGCGGATGGCGGGGCCGGGCGATGTGCCCGGCACCCGTTTAGGCTTCAGAAGTTGGCCGCGTCCAGACCCATCACCGTTTCCGCACCGCTTTCGATCCGGCGCAGGTGCAGGGCGGTGGCGGGCAGGCGCCGCGCCATGTAGTAGCGCCCGGTCATCAGCTTGGTCTGGTAGAACACCGCGTCCGAGGCGCCCCCGGCCAGCGCCGCATTGGCCGCCTTGGCCATGCGCGCCCACATCAGCCCGAGGCAGACATGACCGAACATGTGCATGAAGTCATAAGAGCCGGAGAGCGCGTTGTTGGGGTTCTTCATGCCGTTTTGCATGAAGTACATACCCGCCGCCTGCAGATCTTTCGACGCGGCCTTCAGAGGCTCGATGAAATCGCGGTCATAGTCTTCGTCCGCGCCGGCGTTCTCCTTGCAGAAGCTCTTGACCAGGTCGAAAAAGGCCATCACGTGCTTGCCGCCGTCCTGTGCCAGCTTGCGGCCCACCAGGTCGAGCGCCTGAACGCCGTTGGCGCCCTCGTAGATCATCGCGATGCGGGCGTCGCGGGTGTATTGCGACATGCCCCATTCCTCGATGTAGCCATGACCGCCATAGATCTGCTGCGCCTGCACCGTCATGTCATAGCCCTGGTCGGTCAGAAAGCCCTTGATTACCGGGGTCATCAGCGAGATCAGCCCGTCGGCCGCCGCGTCGCCGCCGCGATGAGCCTGGTCGATCAGCATGGCGCCCCACAGGATGAAGGCGCGGGCGCCCTCGGTGAAGCTTTTCTGATCCATCAGGTTGCGGCGGATATCGGGGTGCACGATCAGCGGATCGGCAGGGCCGTCGGGGTTCTTGACGCCGGTGACGTCGCGGCCCTGCAGCCGGTCCTTGGCGTATTCGACCGCGTTCTGATAGGCGGCCTCGGCCTGCGCCAGGCCCTGCATGCCCACGCCCAGGCGGGCCTCGTTCATCATGGTGAACATGGCGCGCATGCCCTTGTGTTCCTGCCCCAGCAGGTAGCCGACAGCACCGTCATAGTTCATCACGCAGGTGGAGTTGCCGTGAATGCCCATCTTTTCCTCGATCTTGCCGACCGAGACGCCGTTGCGTTCGCCAAGCGAGCCGTCTTCGCCCACGAGGAACTTGGGCACGATGAACAGCGACACGCCCTTGATCCCCTCGGGGCCGCCGGGGATCTTGGCCAGCACCAGGTGCACGATGTTGTCGGCCATGTCGTGATCGCCCGACGAGATGAAGATCTTCTGACCCGTCACGCGATAGCTGCCGTCATCCTGTGGCTCGGCCTTGGTGCGCATCAGGCCCAGGTCGGTGCCGCAATGGGGCTCGGTCAGGTTCATGGTGCCGGTCCATTCGCAGGACACCATCTTGGGCAGGTAGGTCGCCTTCTGCGCGTCGGAGCCATGGGCGAGGATGGCGCTGGCGGCACCATGGGTCAGGCCCTGGTACATGGTAAAGGCCTGGTTGGCCGAGGAGAACATCTCGCCCACGGCGGTGCCGATCACATAGGGCATGTTCTGGCCGCCGAACTCCTCGGGCATGTCGAGGCCGGTCCAGCCGCCCTCCTTCATCTGCTCGAAGGCCGCCTTGAACCCGGTGGGGGTGTAGACCACGCCGTTTTCCAGCCGACAACCCTCTGTGTCGCCGATGACGTTAAGCGGATGCAGCACCCCGGCGCTGATCTTGCCGGCCTCCTCGAGGATGGCGGATGTGAAATCGGCCTCCAGTTCGGCATAACCGGGGATGTCGCTCGCACTCAGGGCGAGCACGTCGTGCAGGATGAACTGCATGTCCTTGGCGGGTGCGGTGTAGCTGGGCATTTCAAACCTCCCTCAGAGTATCGGTACGCGTGCGTTTGAACGGGGCAGGGGGGCTATTCGGCCACCTTGCGGGTTTCGGTCATCGAGGCGATCATCCGTTCGCCCCATTTCAATTGCGCCTTGAGATCGTCGATCGCCTCGTCAAGCTCGGCGCGCTGGTTTTCCATATCGGTCAGCCGGTCGCGCGCGATGTCATAGGTGCGCGACAGCTGGGTCAGCTGCTGGTCGCCGACATAGTAGAGGTCGAGCAGCTGGCGGATCTCTTCGAGGCTGAAGCCGAAACGCTTGCCGCGCAGGATCAGCTTGAGCCGGGCGCGGTCGCGCTTGGTGAACAGGCGTTTCTGTCCCTCGCGGTGGGGGAACAGAAGCTCTTTCGATTCGTAGAACCGCAGGGTGCGCGGTGTGACGTCATAGGCGTCGCACATCTCGCGGATCGTCATCAGGTTTTCGGTCATCATCGGTTGCTCATCGTCGGCTTCGGGTCATGTCTCTAGCCTCAGAGGTGACCCCTTGCTCGCCCGTATACAACAAGAAGTTGACGTTTACGTAAGCTGAACGTTGCGTCACTCTTCGGGGTGACGTGGGATCACTCCTCCGGCGCCCGGATTGCGGGGCGGAGCGACCCCGGGATCATCGCCTGAGCCCTGAGTTTGTTAATGAAAAAGGCGTTGTGTCCGCGACAGGATCACGCCAGATGGCGCAGGATATCCGCGCGCAGCTGCGCAAGCTCGTCCAGGGCTTCGTCGATCTGCACGCGCTGGAGGTTGAGGGCCTCGGATTGGCGGTCGGCCATCTCGACAAAGGCCTTGAGCTGGGCCTCGGTGCCCTCGTTCTCGTAGATCAGGAGCCATTGACGGATCTCTTCGAGCTGGAATCCGAACTTGCGACCGCGCATAATCAGGGTCATCCGCGCCCGCTCGCGCGGGCCATAGAACCTTGCGCGCCCCTCGCGGTCGGGCTCCAGCAACTCGATATACTCGTAATACCGAAGGGTGCGCGGCGTCACGTCGAATTCGGCGCACATTTCCTTGAACGACAATCGCTGATCGGACATTCCGGCTTCTCCCACGCGGCGCAACTTATGGCGACGGCGCGACAAGCGCAATGCCCGGGCTTGCCCTTTGGGGGTGGGGCGGATCATAAAGGCGGACAACCGGAATAGGAGCGTCCACCGTGATCGACAAGGTCAAGTTCGCGCGTCAATTCATCGAGGCGATTCCCCACGCCAGCGCCCTGGGGCTGGAGTTGACCGAGATCGGCGACGGCCGCGCCGTGATCACAATGCCCTACAGCGACCACCTGATCGGCGATCCGGAGACCGGGGTGATCCACGGCGGCGCCGTCTCGGCGATGATGGACACCTGCTGCGGCGCCGCGGTGATGAGCCACCCCTCGGCCCCCGGGGCGACCGCCACCATCGACCTGCGCATCGACTACATGCGCGCGGCCACGCCGGGGCAGCGGCTGACGACAACCGCGGATTGCTATCACGTCACCCGCAACGTCGCCTTCGTGCGCGTCTTCACCGTGGATGACGACACCGACCGCCCGGTCGCCACCGCCGCCGGTGCCTTTACCGTGGAGCAACGCTGATGGCCCGCTCCCGTCCCGAACCCGTGCAGGTGGTCAAGCAACGCCGCGACGCCGCGCTGCGCGCACTGGTCACAGGGGTGCCCTATGCCCGGTTCCTCGGGGTCGACTTCGACCGCCGCGGCGACGAGCTGACCGGTGTGATGAACTTCAACGAGAAGCTGATCGGCAACCCGTTCCTGCCGGCACTACATGGCGGAGCGACGGCAGCCTTTCTCGAGGTGACGGCGATCATCACCCTGGGCTGGTCGCAGCTCTGGCCCGACATCGAAACGGGGGCACTGGACCCGAAGGAAATGGCCGTCGGTAACCTGCCGCGCCTGCCCAAGACCATTGATTTCACGGTCGATTACCTGCGCTCGGGCCTGCCGCGCGACGCCTATGCGCGGGCCACGGTCAGCCGCTCGGGGCGGCGCTATGCCTCGGTGCATGTGGCGGCCTGGCAGGACCATCACGACAAGCTTTTTGCGCAGGCCACCGGGCATTTCCTGATGCCGCAGCCGGCGGCGGCGCCGGACCGGGGCGCGTGACGCAGCTGACCGCTCCGCGTGCCGCGATCACCCATCGGCGCATCCTGCGCATCGCGGTGCCCATCGTTCTGTCGAACATCACCGTGCCGATCCTCGGCGCGGTGGACACCGGGGTTGTCGGGCAACTCGGCCTTCCCGAGCCGATTGGCGCGGTCGGGCTGGGGGCGATCATCCTCTCGGCGGTCTACTGGGTGTTCGGGTTCCTGCGCATGGGCACGGTCGGGTTGACCAGCCAGGCGCTGGGCGCGGGCGAGCACGGCGAGGTGGCCGCGCTGCTGACCCGGGCGCTGCTGATCGGCGGGGCGGGGGGCATCGCCCTGATCGCGCTGCAGGTGCCGCTGTTCTGGGGCGCGCTGCAGGCTTCGCCGGCGACGGCGGATGTCGAGACGATGACCACCGGCTACATGCGCATCCGCGTCTGGTCGGCGCCCGCGGCCATCGCGATTTACGGCATCACCGGCTGGCTGATCGCGCAGGAGCGGACCCGCGCCGTGCTGATGATGCAGCTCTGGATGAACGGGCTGAACATCGGGCTGGACCTGTGGTTCGTGCTCGGCCTCGGATGGGGCGTCGAAGGGGTTGCCCTGGCCACCTTCCTTGCCGAGTGGTCGGGTCTGGCGGTGGGGCTGTGGTTCTGCCGCGACGGCTTTACCCGGCCGGAGTGGCGCGACCCGGCGCAGGTGTTCGAGCGCGCCCGGCTGACCCACATGCTGGCGGTCAACGGCGACATCCTGATCCGTTCGCTGCTGTTGCAGGCGATCTTCGTCAGCTTCCTGTTCATCGGCTCGGGCTTCGGCGACGTCACGCTGGCGGCCAACCAGGTGCTGATGCAGTTCCTGACCTTTTCCGCCTTCGCGCTGGACGGCTTCGCCTTTACCGCCGAAACGCTGGTCGGTCAGGCGTTGGGCGCGCGGGCGCGCGACCGGCTGCGCCGGGCCGCCGTGATGAGCAGCGCCTGGGGCCTGGTGATCGTGCTGGCGCTGTCGCTGGCCTTTGCGCTGGCGGGCGGCGCGATCATCGACCTGATGACCACCGCGCCCGAGGTACGGCAGGCGGCGCGCGGATTTCTGCCCTATGCGGTCGCGGCTCCGCTGCTGGGGGTGGCGGCCTTCATGCTCGACGGGATCTTCATCGGCGCCACCGCGACGCGGGACATGCGCAACATGATGGCGGCGAGCTTTGCGGTCTATGCCGTGGCGCTGGCCCTGCTGGTGCCGGTCCTTGGCAATCACGGGCTGTGGTTGGCGCTGCTGATTTCCTTCGTCGCGCGGGCGATCACGCTGGGCCTGCGGTACCCGGCCCTGGAGGCGCGAGTCACCTAGGGAATGTTCGAATTTGACGGCAGTCTGCAGTTCAAAGAGAATTAATAAAGATAAATAAATTACTGATTTAAATAGTAAAAAAGTAAAAGACTTGTTCTGTTCTCCACAGGGTTATCCTCAAGGAATATTGAAAAAGTATTATTCGCCTTGAGGCTCCAATAAGCCCAACAAGCGTTCTGGCGGCCGACCGATCACCGCGCGCGCGCCTGAAATGGCCAGCGGGCGCTCGATCAGCCTTGGGTGTTCGACCATTGCCGCGATCAACCGCGCGTTGCTGTCGCTCCGGGCCAGCCCCAACTCCCGGAACAGCGCCTCGCCGGGCCGCATCATCTCGATCGCCGGCGGGTTGCCCAGGGCCGCGCGCGCGGCGGCAAGCTCCTCGGCGCTCGGCGCGTCCTCCAGGTAACGGCGCACCGTCACCTCGGCGCCGTGCTCTTGCAGCAGGGCCAGCCCGGCGCGGGATTTCGAACAGCGTGGATTGTGCCAGTAGTCGATCATAGCCAGTCCTCTCGTTTCGTTCCCACCGCCTCGGCCACGGTGGCAAAGCCGTCGCGTGCCATCAGCGTCTCCAACCCGGTCACGATCCGGGGCACCAGGCTCATGCCCTGGTAGACCAGCGCGGTATAAAGCTGCACCGCGCTGGCACCGGCGCGGATCTTGGCATAGGCATCCTCGGGCGAGGCGATGCCGCCCACGCCGATCAGCGGGATCTCCCCCCCGGTCAGGGCACTCAGCCGGGCCAGAACCCGGGTGGATTTTTCGAACAATGGCACCCCGGAGAGGCCACCGGCCTCCCCCCGCTGCGGGCTGGTCAGCCCGTCGCGCGACAGCGTGGTATTGGTGGCGATGACCGCGTCCACCCCGGTGTCGCGCGCCACATCGGCGATATCGGCCAGCTCCGCCTCGCTGAGATCCGGCGCGATCTTCAGAAACACCGGGATCGGGCGAACCAGCGCATCCCGCGCCGCCATCACCCCGGTCAGCAGCGCCGAAAGCGCCGCCTTGCCCTGAAGGTCGCGCAGTTTCTCGGTGTTGGGCGACGAGACGTTGACCGTGGCGAAATCCAGATGCGCGCCGCAATGGGTCAGCACCCGGGCGAAATCGCCGGCGCGGTCCTCGCTGTCCTTGTTGGCACCGAGGTTGAGGCCGATGACGGCGCCCTTGGGGCGCCGGGCCAGCCGCGCCGCGATCGCCTCCATCCCCTCGTTGTTGAAGCCGAAGCGGTTGATCGCGGCTCGGTCCGCGGTGAGGCGGAACAGGCGCGGTTTCGGGTTGCCGGGCTGCGGGCGCGGGGTGGCCGCCCCAACCTCGACAAAGCCGAAGCCGCAGCGCGACAGCGGGCCGAGAACCTCGGCGTTCTTGTCGTATCCGGCCGCCAGCCCCACCGGGTTGGGCAGGTCGAGCCCGGCGATCCGGCACCGCAGCCGGGGCGAGGTGATCGCGCCGGACCCGGGCACAAGGCCCATCTTCAGCGCCCGGATCGACAGCCCGTGCGCGACCTCGGGATCGACCCGGTGCAACAGCGCCAGCCCGGCCTGTTCCAGCAGGCTCATGCCATCTCCTCGGGAAAACGGTGGGCACCGTTTTCCAGCGGCAGCGGCCTCGCCCAGAGCACGTCGCGCATCCGCAACACACGGTAAAGATGCGGGAATTTCGCGCCGCCCCGCGATACCTCCCATTTCAGCTCCGCGCCCAGCGCACCCGCGTCGCAGGCCAGCAGCATCAGCCCCTCTTCGCCCGCGAAATGCTTGGCGGCGGTCTCGGCGGCCTGTTCGGCGGTCGAGAAATGCACATACCCGTCGGCCAGATCGACCGGCGCCCCGGCGGTTTCGCCCGCCTGTTGCAGCGCCGCCCATTCGTCGGCGCGGAATATCTTGAATATCAGCATGGTTGGGTGATGCCCCGGCAGGATCGCGGAATCAAGCGCGATTGGCGCAAGGTCAGCGCGCAAGAGACTTTGACAGGATGCGATTTGCGGCGCACCATCACTGAAAAAACCAACCGGGAGTTGTTTCATGAAGACGCGTTTTCTTACCCCCTTTGCCGCGCTGGCGTTCAGCGCCGGGGCGGCCTCGGCCGATTACAGCCTGACCATCCTGCACACCAACGATTTCCACGCCCGGTTCGAGCCGATCAGCAAATATGACAGCGGCTGCTCGTCCGAGGACAACACCGAGGGCAAGTGTTTCGGCGGCTCGGCGCGGCTGGTCTCGGCGGTGGCCGAGGCGAGGGCCCGGTCGAACAACTCGATCCTCGTCGATGGCGGCGATCAGTTCCAGGGCACGCTGTTTTATACCTATTACAAGGGCAAGGTCGCCGCCGAGATGATGAACAAGCTCGGCTATGACGCAATGACCGTGGGCAACCACGAATTCGACGACGGGCCCGAGGTTCTGCGCGGCTTCATGGATTCGGTGGGCTTCCCGGTGCTGATGTCCAATGCCGATGTCTCGGGCGAGGAAATGCTGGCGACCAAGCTGCTGAAATCCACTGTGATCGAACGCGGCGGCGAAAAGCTGGGCCTGATCGGGCTGACCCCCGAGGATACCGACGAATTGGCCAGCCCGGGCCCCAACGTGCATTTCACCGATCCGGTCGGCGCCGTGCAGGGCGAGGTCGATCGGCTGACGGCGCAGGGGGTCAACAAGATCATCGTGCTCAGCCATTCCGGCTATCGGGTCGATCAGCGGGTCGCGGCCGAGACCACCGGCGTCGATGTCATCGTCGGCGGTCATACCAACACCTATCTCAGCAATGTCTCGGACCGCGCCGAGGGGCCTTATCCGACCATGGTCAACGGCGTGGCGATCGTCACGGCCTATGCCTATGGCAAGTTCCTGGGCGAGCTGAACGTGACCTTTGACGACGCCGGCGAATTGATCGAGGCCAAGGGCGAACCGCTGATCATGGATTCCGGCGTGACCGAGGACAGCGCCACGGTAGAGCGGATCGCGGCGCTTGCCGTGCCGTTGGAGGAGATCCGGCAAAAGGTGGTGGCCGAGGCCGCCGCGCCGATCGAGGGCGACCGCAACACCTGCCGGGTTGAGGAATGCGCCATGGGCAACCTGGTGGCCGACGCCATGCTGGAGCGGGTCGCCGATCAGGGTGTCACCGTCTCCATCGCCAACTCCGGCGGACTGCGCGCCAGCATCGACGGGGGTGCGGTGACCATGGGCGAGGTACTGACGGTGCTGCCGTTCCAGAACACGCTTTCGACCTTCGAGATCTCGGGGCAGGGCCTGATCGACGCGCTGGAGAACGGCGTCAGCCAGGTCGAGGATGTGGCGGGCCGTTTCCCGCAGGTCGCCGGCCTGACCTTCGCCTGGGATTCCGCCGCACCGGCGGGCGCGCGGGTGTCCGAGGTGATGGTGGCCAGCGAGGACGGTTTCGTGCCGCTCGATCCCGCGGCGACCTACCTGGCGGTGACCAACAACTACGTGCGCAACGGCGGCGACGGCTACAAGGCGTTCTCGGGCGATGACAAAAACGCCTATGACTACGGCCCCGACCTGGCCGATGTCACCGCCGAGTACCTGGCGGCGCATTCGCCCTATCAGCCCTATACCGACGGGCGGATCAGCAAAAAGTAACGCTGGTGCCGGGGAGGGGGGGGCACACCTCCTCCCCCTGTCATCCCGGGCTTGACCCGGGGCCTCCTCGGGACCGGCCGATCCCGGATCAGGTCCGGGATGACAGCGCGGCTTTCGCGGTCCTGTTCCTTGTGAGGGGGGGCGGTCGGCCTTACCCGTCCAACCCGGGCCAAAGCGCCGGATCGAGCCCGGCAATGAACGGGGCCAGCGCCTCGGCGTGGGTGCGCCAGGCCCCGACCGAGCGGCGGTGCACCGGCTGGCGCAACTGTCCCGCGCTCGAGGTCAGCACCGCCTCGGCGGTCTCATCGGGCCGTGCCATCTGCGGCACCCAGTCCAACCCGCAATGGGCGGCGAGGGTTCGGCTGGCGACCTCCGGATCGGCGGTCATCTCCTCATAGGGCAGATCCAGGATCTGCCCCGGCAACAGCCGGTGCCAGAAGGCCATGATCTCGGCATAGAGGTTGAACCGATGCGCCATCGCCCGCAGGTCGTAGGTATAGTTCAGCGCGCTGCCCGAGAAATGGCCGCGCCACATCGACAGGGCCACGTCGCGCGGGTCGCGGCGCAAATGTACGAAACGGGCCCCGGGATGTACGGTTTTCAGGAATCCGATCAGCCGGTAATTCTCGGGCATCTTGTCGGTAAAGGCGCTCACCCCCGCAGGCAGTTCCGGAAGCATCCGCCGCTCCGCGCTGAGGTAATCCTCGATCTCCGCCGCGCCGAAGGCGCGCTCGGATTCGATCAACGGGTACAGCTGGCGGCCGGCGACGATCTGTTCGCCCAGTGGTTTGACCGCCGGATGCGCGCCGAGCATCGCCTCGACCAACGTGGTGCCCGAGCGGGGTAACCCCAGCACGTAGATCGGGATCACGGGCTGATCCGGGTCGGCCCCGTCCGGCGCGGCGGGAAACCGCGCCATGATCGCGTGGTTCAGCGCGCTGTCGCGGATCGCGTCATAGGGCAGGGCGCGGGCCATGTCGCGGTTGGCCTCGCTGAGATAGCGCGCCTCGGCCAGGGAGTCGCCGGCCTGCTGCGCGATGCGGGCCAGTCCGAAATTCAGGCTGACCCGTTCCTGGTGGCGCGATCCGGCCCGTTTCAGCGCCGCCCGCGCGGACTCGCAGAGAGAGGCGTTCTGCTCGCGGCTTTGCAGCGCGGCCAGACGTTCGATGGCCTCGGCGTTCTGCGGTTCCAGCGTCAGGATCTCGCGATACTCCTCCTGTGCTGCCGCCTGGTCGCCGGACTCCAGGTAACTGGCGGCAAGGCGCAGATGCGCGCCGATATGGGCCGGGGCCAGGGCCACCGCGCGGCGGGCGGCGTCCAGCGCCGCGTCGTAGCGGGTCTGGCGGGCCAGCGGCAGGCTGATGTTGATCAGCGTGTCAATGTTGGTGGGGTCGAGCCGGAGGGCGGTCTCGAAATCCTCCAGCGCCCGGTCGGTCAGGCCCAGCGTGTTGCGCAGAACCCCGCGCAGGTTGAAGTTGCGCGGCTGACCCGGCGCCAGGTCGATGGCCCGCGATGCGGCGGCCTCGGCCGCCTCGGTCAGGCCCAGGTTGGCCAGCGCCTGCGCCTGCAGGTAATGGGCCCCCTCGTCCTCGGGGTGGATCGCGACCATCCGGTCGAGCAGCGTCAGCGCCTTCTCGGTCATGCCCAGCAGGATCAGGGTTTGCGCCAGGTTCCGCTGAGCATCCGCGAAATGGGGATCCAGCCGGATCGCCTTCTGGAACATCGGGATCGCGGCACGCTGCTGGCCAAGCCCGCACATGGCCAGCCCTGCAAGGTTAGGAAAACGTGCATCCTTGGGATGGCGCGCCATGGCGGATTTGACGGTCTTCAG
>Ga0070729_10001788_pt1 | contig 30866 bp, 22 predicted proteins | sample tdDd472_FD_66725 | JGI IMG/M metagenome (GOLD analysis project Ga0070729, IMG submission 66725) | Marine sediment microbial communities from the Atlantic coast under amendment with organic carbon and nitrate - tdDd47.2 | ecosystem: Environmental > Aquatic > Marine > Coastal > Sediment | place...
ACGCCGACCCCCACGCCGACTCCCACGCCCACGCCCACACCGGATCCGACGCCGGTGCAGCCGGCTCCGGGGCCCCCGGGCATCCTGAACGTGCAGAGCCGCCCCGCCGCCCGCGTCATCATCGACGGGCAGGACACCGGGCGGTTCACGCCGCTCATCGGGTTCCAGATCGCGCCGGGCGCCCACCGCGTCGAGCTGATCAACGAGGAGTTCGGGCTGAACCGGTCGTACAACGTGACGATCGAGCCCGGGCGCGAGCGGACGATCATCAACCGCACGCCCTGACCCGCTCCGGGCGCGCGACGCTCGGAGCGTGCGACGCCCTGCGGTAGCCGCAGGGCCACGCGCGACGGGTGAAGTCGGTCGCACGGATCACGTGCGGCGGGCGTGAAGTGGGCCGCACGCATCGGGTGCGGTGGCGAAGAGCGCCCGGCGGCTACGTCGCGGACGACGCCAGGCTGCGGTCGAGCATCCGCTCGACGCGGGTCACGAAGTTCGGATCGCTGCCGAGCATGCGGCACGCCTCTTCGACGCGGGCGCTGGCGTCCGGCCCGTCGACGGACTGCCGGACGATGCGCTCGATGACCGCGTGCACCGCAGGCTCGCCGCGGGACACCTCGCCGCGTGCGACGGACGCGGCGACCTCGTCCACCGCGGCGGTCACCGGGTCGGCCGTCGGGCGGGCCTTTGCACCGTCCGGTCCCTGCAGCGCGTCGAAGCCTTCGGCCGCACGAGGGCCGTCGGTGGGACGGGCGGCCGACGTCGCGTCGACGCCCGGGGTCGCTCCTGGTTTGATCTTCATGGGTGCTCCCGGGGTGCCCACCAAAGGTGGTCGAGGGGCCCGGTGACGTCAACGACGCCCCGTGGTCGGATGCAGGCATCAGCACGGGCTGTCGTGCCGCGCATCCCGCCACGCCCACCGGCCGCGTCCCGCCCACCGGTCAGGGGTTGCGTCACACGCGGATGTTCTGAATCGCGGCCTTCGCCGTGTCGTGCCGCGCCTTCATCAGGTTCGACATCGCCGTGAACCGGCGGTTCTCGGCCTGCGCGGCCTGCTGCAGCTCGAGCATCTCGACGTTGAACGCGCGGCTCTCGGCCTGCATCTCCCACAGGCGGTCGAATTCACCGTCGCCGCCGCCGCCACCGCCCTGGCCCGTGAGGGACCGCACGGCGCGCACGACCGCGCCAGCCGAGCCGCCGTCGGCGATGTCGAGCCCGGCGTCGACCACACCGGCGAACGACGGTCGGCGACGCGGACGCGCCTCGGCGTCCGAGAGCGCGGCCTCGAAACGTTCGTCGCGCGAGCGCACCGGCGACCGGTCGATCGTGGCGTCGCGGTGGGGGAATCCGGGGTTCGTGTCGATGCGGGTGTGGGTCATGACAGGCTCCATGGTGAGGGGGTCACTCTTCTCAATCGACGAGCCGCGTGGGATGTTGCGTCTCGGACGCACTTTTTTTCGAGACGCCCCCGTGACGACGCCCTCGCGGCCGAGAACCACGCTCGAAGCGCAGGCCCTGCAGCTCGGGGTCGCGCTCGCGCTGGTCGCGTTCGTCGTCTGGTCGTGGCTCGCCCTGCCCGCGTCGTGGCTGCTCGACAGCGGAGAGTTCGTCGCGACGACCTGGTCGATGGGCGTCAGCCATCCCCCCGGGCATCCGACGTACCTGCTGTCCACGCGCCTGTTCACGGTGCCCGCGCTCGGCGGGTTGCCATGGCGCGTGCACCTCGCGTCGGCCGCCGCCGCAGCGATCGCCATCGGCACGATCCCGTGGGTCGCGGTTCGGCTCGACATCGTCCGCGATCGCGTCGGGCTCGCCGCCTCGGGCGTCGCGGCGGTCGTGGCCGCCACCAGCTACGCGTTCACGTTCCAGGCGATCCGCGCCGAGGTGTACGCGCTGAACGTCGCGGCCATTGCGCTCGCCATCGCGTGCATCGCCACGCCTGCGGACCGCGAGCCGGACCTGCGCCGCGTCGCCGTCGGGGCCGTCCTGCTCGGCGTCGGGCTCGGCAACCACCACTACCTCACGATCTTCGCAGCACCAGCCGTGCTCGTCGCCGTCCTGCAGGTCGGCACGACGCTCGCTGTGCGCCTGCGCGCCGTCACCGTCGGGGTGGTCGCGGGCGCCCTCACCCAGATGTCGTGGCTCGGGCTCGTCGCGACGTCTGCGGCGCGCCCCTGGCCGAGCTGGCCGTGGGCCACCGACGGGGGATCCCTGTGGTGGCTCGTGAGCGCGCAGGCGTTTCAGAAGTCGGCAGGGAACGTCGTGCGGGTCGACCCGATCGCCGGGACCCAGAACGTCATCACGATGCTTCTCGACCTGCTCACGCCGGTGGGATTCGTGGCCCTCGCGCTCGGGCTCGCGTTCGGCGCGCTGCGCGCTCGCCGTGCGGCGGCGGTGCTCGTGCCCCTGATCCTGTTCAACCTCATCACGCAGAGCCTCTTCGACTTCGACCCGCTGAACCCCGATGTGTCCGGGTACTTCATGGTTGCGGTGTGGGGCGCCGCGGTGCTGCTCGTCGTGCCGCTGTCGCTGCTCGGCACGCCGCGTGCGCGGGGCATCGCCACCGCCACGTTCGCCGTCGGCGCCCTCGCCTGCCGGGCCGCGATCCCCCCGCTGTCGCCGGCGACCGTCGCCAACCCGTACGAGGCCGACGCGTGGCGCGACGCCCGGCTCATCGACGTCGGACCGGACGGGGTGTGGATCAGCGACCACTTCGAGACCGGCTTCGACCTGTGGGTCGGGTTCGCCATCGAGGACCGCCGCCCGGACGTCGTGCACGTGCATCGCCCCTGGCGCACCTGGCCCGGGTTCGACGCCATGCTCGTCGATCGCGTACCCGCCGCTGGCCCCCTGCTCGACGATCAGCCGGACATCGGCGGGCTCGACCTCGTGGCGTTGCAGGCGTTCGCCGACGACGGGCGCGACGTGCGCATCGAGCCCGGCCTGCTGCTCACCCCCGAAGAGGCCCTCGCGTCCGACCCCGTCGGCCTGACGCGTCGCATTCGTGCAACCGGCGACGCACCTTCCGCAGCCGGCGTTGCCGATGCGCGACGGCGGTTCGACGCCGTGCTCGCTCGCGTCGACCGCATGAGCCGTGAGGCGCGCCAGACGATGCTGTGGGCGTCGGTGCAGACGGCGCGCGCCCAGTCGATGGCCGGCGATCCCGCCGGCGCGCTCGTGCTGCTCGAGCCCGCGCTCGCGATCTCGCCCGACGACCCGTCGCTGCAGGCGATGGCCCGGGACCTCGCCGCAGCGGCAGCGCGCTGACCGACGGCGTCGCGGCGGTCGAGCGGCAGCCTCGCAGCGACCACGCGGCGGACCCGCGGCGGTCACGCGGCGGCGCGACGTCAGCGGACGCGGAACCGGAGCTTCCACACCTGCGTGATCGCCTCGGTGGCGATCCCGGCGTTCATCTTCGACTCACCGGCCACCCGGTCGGGGAACACGATCGGTACTTCGCGGATCGTGAGCCCGAGCCGATGGACCCGGTACTTCAGCTCGATCTGGAACACGTAGCCCGTCGACGTGACCCCCGCGAGGTCGAGCTTCTCGAGGGTCTCGCGGCGGTAGCAGATGAAGCCGGCGGTCAGGTCCTGAATGCCCACGCCGAGAATGGCGCGGGCATAGAGACCGCCGCCGCGGCTGATGATGCGGCGCGCGAGCCCCCAGTCCCGGGTACCGCCGCCGTCGACATAGCGCGAGCCGACGACCATGTCGGCCGACTCGGCGGCGTCGAGCATCGCCGGCAGGTACTTCGGATCGTGCGAGAAGTCGGCGTCCATCTCGAAGACGCGCTCCCAGTCGCCGGCGAGGGCCCACTCGAACCCGGCGATGTACGCCTTGCCGAGCCCCGCCTTGCCGGCGCGGTGCAGCACGTGCACCCGCTCGTCCGCCTCGCTCATCCGGTCGGCGATGTCGCCGGTGCCGTCGGGCGAGTTGTCGTCCACGACGAGGATGTGCACGTGCGGCACGACCTCGTGGATCGCGGCGACGATGTTCTCGAGGTTCTCCCGCTCGTTGTACGTCGGGATGATGATCAGAGTTTTGCGCTCGATCACGGCGTTGGCTCGCTCGATGACGGTGAATCCGGGCCCGGTGTCTCGGCGAGGGCGTCCCCCACCGCACGCAGACAGCCGAGCCCGATGAGAACACGGGGGACCAGGAAACCGAAGAAGAGTGTCAGCGCGTACGCGTCGACGATCGCGATGGACGGGTCGACGCCCGCCGCGGCGTCGACGCCGGTCGTGTCGACCCACGGGCCATAGAACACGCGCTGTGCGGCCTGCACGGTGCCGAGGCCGCCGACGCTGAGCGGCAGCGCGGCGATGACCATCTGCACCGGCACGTACACGAGCAGGCGCGCGAGGGGCACGTCGATGTCGAACGCGGCGAGGGTCGCGAGGTGCATACAGACGTAGAGCCCGACGACCGGCGCGCGCAGCGCAGCCATCGTCGCGTAGTCGGCGATCGTCGCGTCGCGGAATCCGCCGAGCTTCGGGTGCTGCCGCACGCGCTCGAGCGGCCCCCACGTCCACGGGCCGCGCCAGAACAGGAGGTGGCCGATCACCGCCAGCGCGAAGATGGCACCGATCACGAGGGTGATCTCGCGCCACCCGTCGGGCAGGACGGCGCCGCCCACGATGACGAGGATCATCGCGAGGCCGAAGTCGACGGCCATCAGCACGAGCAGCGACGCGCCGCCTTCGACCAGACCGACGCGGTGCTTGCGGCGAAAGTAGAGCGCCATCGCAGCGGCGCCGACGGCGTAGTTCAGGATGCCGAGGATGTACGTCGCGCCCCGCACCGGCACCACGTCGCGGACCCGCAGGTTCGGCGCGTGGTACCGACGGTAGACCCAGGCGATCGCGACGCTGTCGACGAACCAGAGGACGACGTAGAGCCCCATCATCGCGCCAAAGAAGAGCGCGGCGTTGGCCCCGGCGACCGCATCGACGATGCCGTCGAAGTCCGTGGTCCAGCCGATCCAGCCGAGGGCGGCGAGGGTCACGGCCCACGGGATCAGCCGCAGGCCGCGGCTGCCGATGGACCGACGCGCACCGTCCGCGGGGGTCGCGTCGGTCGCGGACGCATCGGCCACGGCCTCTTCGGGCGCGCTCGGGTCAGACGACGACATCGTACCGCTCCCGCCAGCGCTCGAACATCATCAGCGTCCACAGCGCCTTGCGGTGATCGCGACGCCCAGCGCGGTGCTCGTCGACGAGGCGGCGCACGACCATCGGGTCGAACCAGCCACCGGCCTCGAGGCGATCCCGGTGCAGCAACCGATCGACCTCGCCGCTCAGCGGGCCCTTGAGCCACGCGGCGACCGGGATACCGAAGCCCTTCTTCTTGCGGTGCAGAATCTCGGCCGGCAGGTCATCGGCGAGCGCCCGCTTGAGCACGTACTTCGCGGTGAGACCGCGCAGCTTGAGGTGGGCCGGCATCCGCGCCGCGAGCGACACGAGCGTCGGGTCGAGGAAGGGCGCGCGCACTTCGAGGCTGCAGCCCATCGACGCCCGATCGACCTTCGTGAGGATGTCCTCGGCGAGGTAGCTGCGGATGTACGACCACGAGAGCCGGGTGACCGGGTCCGCGTCGAGCTCGAGAAACGGCCGAGCCATCGGCGCGAACACGACGCCGTCACCGACCTCGGCGCGAATCTCGGGCAGCAGCGGGTCGTTCGGCGCCCCGGGCAGGACCGCCGAGAGCCAGCGCGGGTGCCGAAACGCGTCGTCCGCGTCGGCGCCGTCGACAAAGCGACGGATGACGAAGTCGAGGCTGAAGTTGCTCGTGCCGACGGGCAGGCGATCCGCCACCTCACGGGCGAGATCCCGCACGGTCCGCGGTGCGTGGCGCCAGAGGCGGGCCACCCGGTCGGCGCGAAACGTCTCGTACCCGGCAAAAAGCTCGTCGCCGCCGTCGCCGCCGAGCGCGACGGTCACGTGCTCTCGGGCGAACCGGGACAGCAGGTGCGTCGGCAGCACGCTGGCGTCGGCGAACGGCTCGTCGAGGAAGGCGTCGACCTCGGGCAGCATGTCGAGCATCGCGCCGGCGCTGAACGTGCGCACCCGGTGGTGGGTACCGACGTGTTCGGCGACCTGACGGGCCCAGTGCGACTCGTCGAACGACGCGTCCTCGAACGCAATCGAGAACGTCTGGATGTCGCGCGGCTTCACGTGCTCGGCCATGAGCGCGACGATGGCCGACGAGTCGATGCCGCCGGACAGAAAGACGCCGAGGGGCACGTCGCTCATCAGGCGGCGCTGCACGGACCGGGCGAGGGTGGCGCGGGTCTCGGCGATGAACTCTGCGCTCGACCGCATCGGCGAGCCCGCCCCGAAGTCGAAGTCGACCCAGGGCTCGGTCGTCCACGCGCCGTCCTGATGCACGAGGCGATCGCCGGGCGCGAGCTTGCGCACCCCACGGACGATCGACAGCGCCCACGGCACGTACTCGCAGGTCAGGTAGGTCGCGAGCGCCCGCGGATCGACGCGGCGGTCCACGCCCGGATGCACGAGCAGCGCCTTGAGCTCGGACGCCACGAGCAGCGTGCCGTCGTCGAGCGGCGCATAATACAGCGGCTTCTGCCCCATCCGGTCGCGGGCGACGAGGGTCCGGCCCTCGACCCGGTCGTGGAGCACGAAGGCGAACATGCCGTTCAGCCGCGACACGAGCCCGTCGCCCCAGGCCGCGTACCCGTGCAGCAGCACCTCGGTGTCGGACCGCGTGGTGAACCGGTACCCGAGGGACTGCAGGTCGCGCCGCAGGGCGACGTGGTTGAAGATCTCGCCGTTGAACGACACGGCGAAGCGATCCGCGCAGTCACGCATCGGCTGCGCGCCGCCGCCGATGTCGACGATCGACAGGCGTCGATGGCCGAGCCCGACGGCGCCGTGCACGTGCACGCCTTCGCCGTCGGGTCCGCGGTGCGCGAGGGTGCGGGTCATCCGGCGCAGCAGCTCCGGATCGACCGGGGCGTGTGGGGTCCCGACCCAGCCGACGATCCCGCACATGGGTCAGGCATCCTCGCCGTGCGGCGCCGCGTTACGCAGCTCCCGCACGAGGTAGATCGGCTTGTTCTGGGACTCGTGGTACGTCCGCACGATGATCTCGGCGAGCAGGCCCATCATCACGAGGATGAGCGCCGCGGTCGCGAGGAAGCTCGCCAGCATCAGCACCGAGAAGTTGTGCTTCCACTCGAGGGGCGACAGCTCGATGCCGATCGCGGTGAGCACGAGCAGGACCGACAGCACGGCCAGCGAGGCGCCAGCGCCGCCGAAGAGGTAGATCGGCTTCGTCGAGTAGTCGCCGAGGAACTTCACGGTGAGCATGTCGAGCAGGACCTTGAAGGTCCGGTTGATGCCGTACTTCGACACGCCGAACCGCCGCGCGCGGTGGTTGACGACCATCTCGGTCACCCGCGCCCCGGCCCACGAGGCGTAGATCGGGACGAAGCGGTGCATCTCGCCGTAGAGCCGGACCTCGCGCAGGAACTCCGACCGGTACGCCTTGAGCGAGCAGCCGTAGTCGTGCAGATGCACGCCCGCCCACCACGAGATCAGCCGGTTGGCGATCATCGACGGCAGGCGGCGCGAGACCATCTTGTCCTTGCGGTCCCGACGCCAGCCGCTGACGACGTCGTAGCCCTCGTCGAGCTTCTCGAGCATCCGCGGGATGTCCGCGGGGTCGTTCTGCAGGTCCGCATCCATCGGGATGAGGATGTCGCCGGTCGCGTGGTCGATGGCCGCCGCAAGCCCCGCCGTCTGGCCGAAGTTGCGCCGGAACCGCACGCAGCGGACGCGTTCGTCGCGTGCGGCGAGCTGTTCGAGCACGGTCCACGACGTGTCGGACGAGCCGTCGTCGACGAAGACCATCTCGAGGTCGAGCGAGTGGGCGTCGGCCACCGCGACGATCTCGTCGTACAGCAGCTCCAGGTTCTCCTCCTCGTTGTACACGGGGATGAGGATCGAGAGCAGCATGCGAGGACTCCGCGGGTGGGGGGATCGCCCGTTTCACGGGGCGCATCCGGCTAGCACAGGGGGCAGATCGAGGCAACGTCTCGCCCCGGCTCGTTGAAACTCGTGCCCCACGGGGGTAGGCTCGACGGGCTGGAGCAGTGCATGGACGCATGACCGACACGACACGCAAGCGACGCCGCCGAGGGAGACCCCGTGGCCAGGAGGTCGACGGCGAGCGATTGCGCGCCTGGCGGCGTGAGCGGGGTCTGACCCTCGCAGCCACCGCCGAACAGCTCGGCCTCAGCGAGCGCACGCTGCGAACCGTCGAGCATGGCGGACCGGTGAGCGTCGGGACGATCCGGCAGGTCGCCGAGCACTGCGACATCCCCTACCACATGCTCGTGGACACCGCCGAGGCACCACGGTCGGACCGCCTGCTCTCTTTCGGATTCGCGCCCCCCGGGCCTCCCACCCACGGCGCGCCGCGGACCGACCTCGTCGAGGCCGTGTCCGCCGACCTGCTCGCGTCCCCGGGCGTCGTCGCGATCGGTGGCCGCAGCGGGATCGGCAAGACGTGGATCGCGCGTCAGGTGGCCGCCGAAGTCGCGGACGACTTCGCGGACCGGGTCGTCTGGGTGACCGGCGCCTCGTTGCAGTCGCCGCGGCACCGCATCGAGCTGCAGCAGCGGCTCGCGGACGCGCTTGGCTTCGCGGACACGCTGCCCCGCCACGACCTTGTCGGCGAGGACGCGTTTCACCGCGCGTTCTGCGCCCGCTTCTGGCGCGAACGGCGCCTGCTCGTCATCGACGACCTGCCCAGCACGCGCGCGTGCCGACACTTCGTCGCGCTCGACGGTGTCGACGACGCGGAGCCGCACGTGCTCGTCACGACACGATACCGGCACGTCGCCGGGGCGTGGGCACCCCGGGTGCACCTCGTGCCCGGGCTCGACGACGGCGCGGCGCGCGTGCTGCTCGGCGAGAACATCGACGCCGACCGCATGCAGCGCGACGACCGCGCGGTGCAATCGCTGCTGCGCCTGTTCGCGGGTGTGCCGCGGGCACTGCACATCGCCGGGCGCATGCTCGGCCGCGAGCCGTACACGCCGGTGGGCGACTTTCTGAAGCGCGTACGGGACGAGCCGAACGCGCTGCTGCCGCGCACGATGACCGACGACTGGGGGCGCGACGAGGCGAGCGAGGTGCGCCGACACGGGCTCTTCGAGCTGCACCTCTCGCCGGACGCCCGGGCGCTCCACAGCTCCCTCGCGATCTTCGGCGGGCGCAGCTTCACGCTCCGGTGGGCCGCCGCTGCGCACGGCGTCGACGACGCATTCACCCGGCGCGCGCTGTCCGAGCTCGCCGACGTCTTCCTTCTCGAAGAAGAGAAGTCCGGCAGCGCGGCGAACGGGGGTTCGACCCGGTTCCGACTCGATCGGCACAGCCTGCTCACGGCCCGAGCGCGCGGCACCAGCGCGATTCGTGCCGCCCGCCGACGGCTCGTTCGCTTCGCCGAATCCGAACTGGAGGCGATTCTCGGGCTGCCCGACGAGGCGACCTCCCGCGCCTGGCTGACGGCAGAAGGTGGGTTCGCGACCGCGCTCGACCGCGCCTGCGCGCCGGTACTGTCCGCCGTCCCCGGCAGCCTGCGCCGGCCCGCACCGCGCACCGTCGCGACGAGCGCGCCGTTCGACAGCACGACCGAGCGCGTCGCGCGGATGGCGCTGGCTCTCGGTCGCCTGATGAACGGCGTGGCGCTGCCGAACAGCCCCCCATGGTTCCTCACCGGGTGGCTCGACGCGGTGCACCGCAGCGATGACGACGCGGCGTCGCGGATCGCGACCCTGGCTGCGCGTCAGGCGGTATCCGAAGGGCGGTTCGAACACGCGATCGGATGGATCGACGCGGCTCTCGAAGACACACGCGCGCCGCACGAGCGTGAATCGCTCGACGCGTGGGCGGCTCGGCTCCTGGCACTGAACGGCGACCTCGACGCCGCCATGGAGCGGGTCGACCGCCACCCGCGGCCACACTCCGACCGCTCCGCCCACGCGCTGGGATGCGCTCGGGTGACCGTCCGCGTGATCGCCGGGCAGATCGACGACGTGGGTGCCCTGCTCGACGGGCTCGAGGACGACGCGTGCGCTCGGGTGTCATCGCGGCTGCTGTCCGACCGCACCCCCGCGATCGAGGACATCGGGGCGCTCGCGCGGCGCACGGACCCGCTCTCGGCGGCCTGCCTCTTTTCAACGCGATCCCGGGACGCGTCCGCCATCGCACAGCCGCGCGCGCTTCTCGCCCACGCCCGGGCGCGGGGGGGAGCCGGACCTGCTGCGCTGCTCGCGCAGCCCGGCGACGCGGCGTGGTTCGTGCTGCGCGCAGCCGATCCTCCGCGGGACGAGGCGAACGCGCCCCCACTCACCGCGGTCAGCGCGAGCTCAGCCGAGATCGGCCCCGTCATCGTCCCGGCTGCGGCCGTGCGGCATGCCCTTGGGCCGGACCCCGCTGCGATGCTCGACGCGGCCGCAGCCAATGCGGCCGAGGCGGCGCAGCGCCGCCACCGGTTCGTCAGTCAGCTGACGGGGCGTCGATCAGCTCCGTCCGAATGATCTCGTCGTGCCACGCACGACCGCGGAACCCGGTCGTGCGTTCGACCTCGCGGCCGCGCGGGCGCATGTAGACGACGGTCGGGGTCGCGCGGACGCGCAGCCGCGCGGAAGCCCGCGGTGCCTCGGCGACGTTGATCTCGACGAACTTCACCTTCCCCTCCCACGCCGCCGTCAGCTTCATGATGACGGGGGCGAGCTGCATGCACGGGCCGCAGGACGGGCTCCAGAAGTCCACGACGACGGGCAGCTGCGAACGCATCACCTCGTCTTCGAAGTTCGAGTCGTCGACGTGAACAGGCGGTGCGCTCGGTGCGCCGGTGAACAGATTCTTCAACCACTGCATGACGAAACCTCCTGGTGTGTCCGGGGCGAACGTCGTCAGCGACGCGCAAAGCGCAACCATGCGGTCGATCGGCTCGTGCCCTTGCACACTTTCGATCCATAATTAGAACTGTTCCAACCCATGAACCGGAGGCCCGAATGGCAACTCTCGTCGAAGATCTCAACCAGCTGCTCGCGGACTACCAGGTCCTGTACCACAAGGTCCGCAACTTCCACTGGAACGTGCGAGGCGAGCACTTCTTCCAGCTCCACGCGGAGTTCGAGACCCTGTACACGGCTCTCGCACTGCGCGTCGACGAGATCGCCGAGCGCATCCTCGCGCTGGGCGGTTCGCCGACCGGGTCGATGGCCGTCTGGCTCGAGACGTCGCGCCTCGAAGAGGCTGGCACCGAGCTGTCGAGCCGCGACATGGTCGCCGCCCTCGCCCACGACCTCGAGACGGTGAACGGGTATCTCGCCGCGACGATCGAAAAGGGCGAGGCTGCGTCGGATCGACCGACGGTCAACCTGCTCGACGCGTTCTCCGACGCCCAGGCCCAGACCCTCTGGATGTTCCGCTCGTTCCTCGGCGGTGTCCCGGCACGCTGAGCCCGTCCGACACGACGACGACCGCCGCCCGCGCTTCGACGCGGGCGGCGGTCGTCGTTTTTGCCCATCGGCAGCCTCGAAGGTCCATCGCCGAGGGCCCGGGACGCGGGGATCGCCGCCCGGTTCGTCCCGCGCTGCTCCTCTGCCGTTCAGTGGCACGATCCGACACGGCATCCCTGTTCACCGAACAGGCACAGGCCGAAACGCCCTGTACAGACCGAAAAGCCACTACATACCATTCACTTAACAGACCGCCCACGCCGCAAACCGTGCACCATCCGCAGGGAAACCGGCGCCTCGGAAACGAACTGTTGCCGCAGAGTGAACAGCTATACCTGTTCAAACCCTTGCAAGATCGCGAAGAGCCGTTCATTGTCTCGTCGAACTCGAACCGATGAGGACCTCATGACGGAAGACGAACTGGTCGAAGGGCTCCGCGCCCGCAACCCGCAGGCTCTGGAGTACTTCCACGCCCGCTACCGCGACCGCATCTTCGCCGTGGCGCGTCGGATCGTTCGCGACGATCAGGACGCCGAAGAGGTGATCGGCGACGTGCTCTGGACGGTGCACCGCAAGATCGACCTGTTCAACGGCACGAGCGCGCTCTGGTCCTGGTGCTATCGCATCACCGAGAACGCTGCGCGCATGAAGGTCCGCAAGTACAAGCGGTACCCGACGCCGGTCGAAGGCGACGTGCTGCAGGCGATGGCGAACCACGCTGCGGGAGACGACCCGAACGCGCGCCCCGACCGCCAGGTCACCTGCCGTCGGACGATCGAGCGCCTCAACGCGTTCCTGTCCGAAGCCGAAGAGACGAACCGGCGCGTGTACCAGTACATGGACGTCGACGGTCTCTCGAAGGAGGAAGCGGCCGATCGCCTCGGGCTCACCATCCCCGCGCTGAAGGCGCGCCTGCATCGGGTGCGTGTGGCGCTGCGCGAGGCGGTCGCCCAGCCGGCTTGAACAGGGTTTCCTGTTCGGCCAGTTGGTGTCACGGTGGTGTCATGAACGCTCCGGATCCAACAGACGGGCTGCCGATCGGCACGGTGTCCGAACAGACCGGCATCCCGGTCGATACGCTTCGAACGTGGGAGAGGCGCTATGGTGTGCCCTCCCCGCACCGCCGCCCGTCGGGTCATCGCCTCTATGCCGCCGAGACGGTCGAGCACCTCAAGCGGGTGCGTCGGGCGATCGATGGTGGCATGCGTGCGAGCACCGCGTTGCGCATGTCCCCGGAGACGCTGCGCGCGGCGGTGGACGGCGGCGGGGATCCCGACGATCGCTCCGCTCTCGTGAAGGAGTGGCTGCAGTACGTCCGGGTCTGGGACGGTGAAGCTCTCGATGCCGCGCTGCGGACGGAATGGTCGTCGCGCGGCGCGCTCGGCTTTCTCACCGGGTGCGTCGCCCCCTTCGTCCGCGCCGTGGGTGACGCGTGGGCGCGAGGTGAGTTCAGCGTTTCGCACGAGCATTACGCCACCGAGCGTCTGCGGGACTTCCTCTCGGATCGCTGGCGCACCCACGGCCGCGACGCCCGCGGGCCCCTGCTCATCCTGAGCACGCTGCCCGGTGAGCGGCACGCGCTCGGGCTGCACATGGCGGCTGCAATCGCGACGCTGGCCGGGTGCCGCATCGTGTTTCTCGGCCCGGACACGCCCCTCGACGACATCCGCAGCGGCGCGGAAGAGTCCGGCGCCGACGGCGTCCTCATCAGCGTTTCGACCGCAGCCGAGGCGGATCGAGCCCGCCGACAGATCAACGCGCTCCGCGCGCTCCTGCCCGGCTCGGTCTCGGTCGTCGTCGGTGGGGACGGCGCCCCGGGCGACATCTCGGGGGTGGCCACCTTCGCCGACCTCGTCGACCTCGACACATGGTGCCGGGACACCGCGGCGCGAGCCCACACGTGACCTCGACCTGTGACGTCGCCGTCATCGGCGCCGGGTTCGGCGGGCTGTCCGCCGCGTTGACCCTCGCGGATGCCGGCGCGGACGTCGTTCTCTTCGAGGCACTGAACTACCCCGGCGGATGCGCCTCGACCTTTCGCCGCGGGGGCGCGTCGTACGAATCCGGCGCGACCCTCTTCTCGGGCTTTGGCCCGGGGCAGCTGATGCGCGGCTGGATCGACCGATGGGGGCTCGACGTCCGGTTCGACGCGATCGACCCGCCGATCGAGCTGCGTGCCCCGTTCGGCACCCTGCCCGTCTACCGTGACCGGGACGCCCTCGTCGACGCCGTGATCGCGCTGGACCCCCGACACGCCGACGCCGTGCGTTCGTTCTTCGCGCTGCAGCGCCGCACCGCCGACGCGCTGTGGTCGCTCTTCGACGACCCGGCGCTGCTTCCACCGCTCACGCTCGGCGCACTCGTTCGTCACGCAGCCCGCAGCCCGAAGTACCTGCCGCTGCTTCGCCTCGTCGGTCGCCCGCTGGGCGCGACCCTCGACCGGCTCGGCGTCGAGCGCACGTCGCCCCTCGGGGTCTGGTTGGACGCGGCCTGCCAGATCACCGTCCAGACCGACGCCTGGTCCGCCGAAGCTCCGTTTGCCCTTGCCGCGCTCGACTACGTGCACCGCGGCACGGGACACATCCACGGCGGCATCGGTCAGCTCGCCGAGGCGCTCGTGGCCCAGGTCGAGGCCCTCGGCGGTACGGTCCGGATGCCCGACCGCGTCCGCGGGCTCGCCCGCGACGGCGACCACTGGATCGTGCGCAGCCGCCGAGGCGAGGTGCGCGCCCGGCAGATCGTCGCCAACGTGCCCCCGGCCGGCGTCGCGAAGCTCGTCGAGGGCGACCCGCCGACCCGCCTCGCACCCTTGTCCCGCGCTGTCTCCACCGGATGGGGCGCGTCGATGCAGTACCTTCGACTGAGCGCCGACGCGCCGATCCGGCCCGAGGCCCATCACCTCGAGCTCGTCCTCGACCCGATGGCGCCGTTCGTCGAAGGCAACCACGTCTTCGTCTCGATCAGCGGTCGCGACGAGACCGACCGCGCTCCGAATGGCGAGCGGACGGCGACGGTGTCCACCCACGTGCCGATCCGACCGGACGAGTCGTCGGACGACGCCGCGGCGCGCTTCGACGCGGTACAGGCGCGTATGCAGGCCACCCTGGAAGCGCGCGCGCCTCAGGTCGTCGCCGCCACGGTCCATGCGATGACCGCGAGCCCCCGCACGTTCGAGCGGTTCACCCGGCGGCCGCACGGCTACGTCGGCGGCATCCCGCGACGGGCCGGCTGGCAGAACTACCGCGGGCTCTGGCCCCGCCCGGTCGCCCCCGGGTTGTGGCTCGTCGGGGACTCGGTGTTCCCCGGCCAGAGCACCCTCGCCGTGGCACTCGGCGGGCAGCGCGTGGCGACGACGATCCTGCGCCGCGCCGGGCAGACCACCCTGGCGAAACCTCGCCCGGCCCTCACCGCCGCGCCTGCCTGACGGACCCGCTTGACCGGCACGCGCGGCGGCGGTGGGATGCCGCCATGTCGTCGTGGGATCATCGCTACCGTATCGCCCTCGTCCTCGCGCTCACGGCGTGGGCGGTCGTCTGTGCGTTCGTCCCGCACCTGCCGGTGAACCCGGCGAGCCGGTACGCCGCGATCGAGGCGCTCGTCGAGCACGGCACGTGGGCCATCGACGACACGTCGCTGCTGCGTTCGACCGTCGACAAGGTGTACTGGGGCGAGCACTTCTACAGCTCGAAGCCGCCCCTGCTGCCCCTGCTGCTGACGCCGTTCTATGCGGTCTGGCGGCTGTGGACGGGCACCGGATTCGCGGACGATGCGTACGCCGCCGCCGCGTGGATGCGGCTGTTCAGCGGCATCCTGCCCTGGCTCCTTGGCTGCGCCGCGGTATCGGCGCTGCTCGATCGGTTTGCGCGTCACACCGCGACCCGGGTCGTCGGGTTCACGGCATGGGCCGCCGGGTCGCTGGCCACGGCGTACGCCGCCCACCTCGACAACCACTCGTGGGCGGTCGCCGCGATCCTGCTGGGCGCCCTCGCCCTCGCCCCCCTCGTCGACGACGATCCCGACGGTGCGCGCCCGATCCTCGGTGGCGCGGCGTTCGGGCTCGCGTTCGCGTTCGACCTCGGTGCCGGCCCCACTGTCGGGCTGCTCGGCGCCGTCTTCGTCGTGCTGTCGATTCGTGCCGGGCGCATCGGCGACGCCGTCGCCTTCACCCTCGCCGCCCTTGCCCCGGTGCTCGCCCAGGCGCTGATCCAGTGGCAGATCGCCGGGACCCCGAAGCCCTTCTATCTGCTCGGCGAGGCGTACGACTACCCGGGCTCGTACTGGAACCGAATGGTCGAATTCGACGCGCTGACCGAGCCGAAGCTCGTGTACGCCTTTCACGCGCTCTTCGGCCACCACGGCCTGTTCTCGGTCACCCCCTGGCTGCTTGCTGGCGCCCTCGGGCTCTGTGTCGTCCCCGAAGGCGCTGCGCGGCGCGCCGTGCACGCCGCGGCGGTCGCGGCGGTGCTGTTCACCGTCATCTACTACGTCGCCCGCACGACGAACTACGGCGGCCGCTGCGTGGGCATGCGGTGGTACATGGTGATCCACCCGACGCTGTGGGTCGGCCTCGTGCTCGGCCTCGACCGCCGCCCCTCGTGGCGCACGCCGGTCGGGCTCGCGGCGATCGCCGCCCTCGTCGCGATGGGCGTGGTGTCGGCCCTGCACGGCATGATGAACCCGTGGGAGGAAGGCCTCGTCCACGGGTTCTATCGCGCGTTCGGCATGGGCAGCGTCGACGGGTGACATCGACACCGCCCGCGCCCGGGGTCAACCGAGGACGAAGTCGTCGCCGGTGAGGTGCGTGCGCCCGCCCGGGGCGGCAAGCACAGCGCGTTCGACCATCGTCTGCAGCTCGCGCACGTTGCCGGGCCAGCGCAGCTTCACGAGCCACTCGAGGGTCGCCGGCTCGACGCCCTGAATGTCGCGCCGGTACCGACGCGCGAACTGACGGGCGAAGGTCTGCGCGAGGGGCGCGATGTCTTCGCGGCGGTCGCGCAGCGGCGGCACCGAGAGCATGCTGCGCGTCAGCAGCATGGCGAGGTCGCGGCGGAACCGTCCCTCGTCGGCGAGCGCCATCAGATCGAGGTGGGTCGACGCGACGACGCGCACGTCCACCGGCCGGGCGAGGGACTCGCCGATCCGGAACGCCTCGCCTTCGACGAGAACGCGGTGCAGCTTGGCCTGCAGGCGCCCCGAGAGGCTGTGCACCTCGTCGAGAAAGACGGTGCCGCCATCGGCGAGCTCGAACAGACCGCGGCGCGCGGGCACGTTGCCCCCGGACGCCGAGCGCGAGAAGCCGAAGAGCTCGAAGTCGAGCTGATCGTCGTCCAGCGTGCCGCAGTGCTGAGAGATCATGATGCCGGCGGCGCGCCCCCCGAGGTGGTGCAGCGCCCGGGCAAGCAGCTCCTTGCCCGTCCCGGCCTCACCGGTGAGCAGCACCGGCGTGTCGAGGGCGACCATGCGACCGAGCTCCCGGTGCAGGCGGCGCATCGACGGCGACGTGGTGACGAGCTCCTTGAACAGGTAATGGCGGCGCTGCCGATCGCGGAAGTACCGGTTCTCTTCTTCGAGGGTCTGCCGCTCGCGCGCGTGGGCATACCGACGCGCGAAGCCGAGCACGAGGGTGTGCATGGCATCGAGGTGGGCGCGGATGCCGGCGACGACGGCCGCTGGCTCCTCGGACAGCTGGAGGCAGAGCGCGGCCGCGAGCCGGTGCTCCGTCGCGACAGGCACGATCAGCGCGTTGCGGCTCGCGTCACGGAGGCCGAGCAGCTCGCCATCCGCCAGCCGCCGGTGCACCGCCTCGTCGTGAAAGCCAGCGGCGTCGAGCAGCGCCCGAGCACCCCCGGCCCCGGGCCCGTGCACGGCGATGTGCTCCCACGCGCCGTCCACACCCGCGGGCAGCGCGAGCTGCGCGCCGACGACCGGGGACTCGCCGCGGGTGAGCCAGGCGTTCACCTCGCGCATCAGCGTGTCGGCGTCGTCGCGCAGCGCGATCATGCCGGCGAGCGCGAGCACCTCGCGCTGGGTGTCTTCGTCGAGACGGCGCGCGATGTCGCGCAGCGTGTCGTCGGCGACACGCCCGACGCCATCGATCTTCACGCTCGCGGTGCGCTCCACCGCCTCGACGGTCACCGTCAGCGCGCCTTCCTCGCCGACCTCGATCGCCGTGCCGACCGGCAGCAGCAGATCGACCTCGGGCCCGCGCACTTCGTCGCGGTCCGGCAGGCGGATCCGCAGCGCTTCGGCTTCGGTCGGCTGGACGATGCGAAACCCGGACGCGCTGAACTCGAGCGTGAACAGACGCACCACCTGACGGGGCGACTGCACGACGAGGTCGTTGCGCGAGCCGGCGCCGACCCGAAGGGTGTTGCGGCGAAACTCGAACACGCGAGTCTGGCCGGTACCGTACGCGACGCGGATCTGAACGTTCATCAGGCGGTCCTCTTCAGTCGCCCGTCCGTTGCCCCACGTCGCGGCAGCTGGCCCCCGAGCCGATCGCAGTGACCGCCTCGACATGGAGCTGCTGTGCAGCGCGGCTCGACTCGTCGAGCTCGAGGGCTTCTTCGACCAACCGCACGCACTCTTCGCATCGACCAGCGGCGCAGGCGCGTCGTGCTTCGAGCACGAGCGCGTCGACCTGACGCCGGATCTCCGCTCGGTGCTCCGCGGGGCCGCGATCGACCTCGGGGACCGGATTCGGGTCCTCGGGGTCGTCGGCTACTCCCGATCCCGCGGGGCTGTCAACCGTCGGAGGATCAACGACGATCACCGGGCGCGTCGTGGCGCGATCGATCGCCTGGATCCCCAGCGCAGCGACCACGACGAACACCCACCATCCGGCGACGATCGTCAGGCTGAGCTTCGTGGCCTGCGGCTTCCCGCGGCGCTTGCCCTCGCGCAGCGCGCCGGCGACGCGGACAGCGTCGACGACGCTCAGAACCCACGGCAGCACGAAGACCCCGGCGAGGGCGAACGTGACGGCGCGGCCGCGCTCGCCGTTGTAGGCCTGCCCGGCGCCGGGGGCGAGCAGGCTCCATGCGGCGGCGAGGGCCGGGCTGCGCTCGTCGCGCTCCACGCCCCCCTTGAGCCGCTCGTACCGCGCCTCGGCGTCGAGGGGCGGGTTCGCCGAGAGGGCGTCGAGCGCGTCGTGGCCTCGTCGCGACGGCCGCGGGGTCGCGTGCGGCGCGTTCGGCATGAGCATCGTCGCCGTCTCGACGCCGGGATCGTCGTCGTCGGCCCCGGGAGCCGACGGAGGCGGCGGCGGCGCGGGGTCTGGCGAAGGGATGTCCTCACCGAGCACGGCCGCCCATCCCCGGCGCTCCGGCGCGCCGGCCGATGGGCTCGGGGCGGGGGCAGCGGCGGGCGGTGCCGGCGACGGCGGCTCCGGCGCAGCGGGCGTCTCGACACCACGATCCCACGGGCGAGCCTGGCGAAACGCAGCGCGCGCGTCCGCCCCGCGGTCCGCGCCGGGATGGGCCGGGACGCCGGCGCCGGACTCGGCCGGGTCGCCGGGCACCGACGACGTGCCGGGCTCGACCCCCGCGGCCGCGAGCGCCTTCTCGACGCGCTCCCACGCCGGGTCGAGGTGCGTGGCGTTCGGGTCGAACGCCGGCGCGGACGCAGCAACCGGCGGGATCTTCGGGGCGGGGATGGCCGGCGGGACGGGCACGCGGGGCGGTGGCGCGGGCACTGCAGGACCGGGCACTGCAGGACCGGGCACCGCAGGACCGGGCACCGCAGGACCGGGCGGCGACGGTGCCGCGTGCGCGTCCGCCGGCTCGGCGGTGTCGACGACCGGGCGGATCGGCGTGCCCGGACCGCGCCCGGCGGACTGCACGACGGGCTCGGAGTCGTCGCCTCGCAGGTCGACCATGCCCTCGCCTCGCGCGGCCGGGCCCCACATCTCGTCGATCCTCCGCTCGAAGCTGTCGGTCTTCGACGGCAGGCCCACCATCGTGCCCGTCGGGCTCTCGTCCGGCGCCGCCACCACCGTCGCGTCGCGGGCCATCGCGGGCCCGGGGGCGAAGCGGGTCTGCCCGATCGCCGGGTCCACGCCGACCGCAGGCGCGGCGCCACGCTGCGGCGGTGCGGTGTTCGGGTCGTCGTCGCGCCCCATCCGCCGCACCGAGCCCGCGTCGCGCCCGACGTGCACGTCGAACCCGAGGGCACGCAGCTCGGACGCGACGTGCTCGGCGTGCTCGAGGGGCAGACGCGCGACCTCGGCGCCGCCGCGCTGCAGCTCGATCCGGAGGCGCAGGGCAGGCGCACCGAAGCGGGCGGCCAGCACCTGCGCGAGCTCATCGACGCCGGCGTCCTGGCCCGCGGGGGTGACGATGACCGATACGTCGGCGGAATCGCTCAAGTCGATCAAAGGGGGGCGGGAGCGCGCGAGAAGCACCGTGATACCCCCTGGCAGACCCACCCGCAACTGTGGACGGTCACCCGCGTTGACTCCCCCCGCCGGCCCCCTACACTGAGGTGAGATTCTGCCGCCCCCCGCCTGGACCCCACCGTTGTCCGACACGTCGAGCCTGCGACCCCACGCCGAACGCGCCCGCGCCGCGTCCCGACTCGTCGCCAGCAGTTCCGGCGCCGCGCGCACCCACGCGCTCGGCCGCATCGCCGAGGCCCTTCGCGACCAGCGCGACGCCCTGCTCGACGCCAACGCCGCCGATGTGGCCGCCGGGCGTGAAGCCGGTCTCGAAGACGCGTTCCTCGACCGCCTCGCGCTGTCTGCCGACCGCATCGAGGGCATGGCGTCCGCCGTCGACGCCATCGCCGGCCAGGACGACCCGGTTGGCCGTGTCGAGCTGCAGCAGGTGCGACCCAACGGGCTCCGCGTCGGCCGCGTGCGCACGCCCCTCGGCGTGATCGCCGTCATCTACGAGGCGCGCCCGAATGTCACGAGCGACGCCGCGGCCCTCGCGATCCGGTCCGGCAACGCGATCCTGCTCAAGGGCGGGTCCCACGCGCGCCGGTCGAACAAGGCCGTCGGCGCCGCCGTCGCTGCGGGCCTCGAGGCCGGCGGACTGCCGGCCGACGCGGTCCAGGTCATCACCGACCATCCCCGCGACGCGATCGCCGAGCTGCTGACGTTCGACGACCTGATCGACCTGGTGATCCCCCGCGGGGGCGAAGGCCTGATCCGCTTCGTCGCCGAGCGATCGCGCATCCCCGTGGTCAAGCACTACAAGGGCGTGTGCCACGTGTACCTGCACGAGGACGCGCCCGTGGATCGGGCGGTCGCCATCGCAGTGAACGCCAAGGTGAGCCGCCCCGCCGTGTGCAATTCGGCCGAGACGCTGCTCGTCGATGCCGCCGCCGCGAGCCGGCTGCTGCCCGCCGTCGGCCGCGCGCTGATCGACGCGGGCGTGACCCTGCACGCCGATGGTCGGGCCCGCGCGCACCTGCCGGCGACCCGCGAGGTCGTCGCCGCCAACGACAGCGACTGGGACGCCGAGTACCTCGCGCTCGACATCGCCGTGGCCGTCGTCGACGGGCTCGACGGCGCCATCGAGCACATCCGCGCCCACAGCAGCGACCACACCGAGGCGATCGTCACCGAATCGATCACCGTAGCGGATCGTTTTACCCGTGAGATCACGTCGAGCTGTGTGATGGTGAACGCGTCCACCCGGTTCGCCGACGGTGGACAACTCGGCCTCGGCGCCGAGATCGGTATCAGCACGAGCCGCGTGCACGCCTACGGCCCCATGGGCGCCGAAGGCCTCACCACTACCCGCTTCGTGGTCCTCGGCGAGGGCCACGTGCGCACCTGACCCCCGACCGGAGCCCCCCCGTTGAGCGAACCCGTCGCGCCCGCAGACGCCCCCCAGGAATTCGACACCCACGCTCTCGCCCTCGCGATCGTCGAGGCCGCGTGGGACCGCAAGGCCCGCTCGGTGCGCGTGCTCGATGTGCAGGGACTCGTGTCGTACACCGACTACCTCGTCCTCTGTCACGGCACGTCGGAGCCACACGCCCGTGCGATCGCCGACGCCGTCATCGACGACCTGCGCACCGTGAAGGTCCGGCCGATCGGAATCGAGGGCAAGCGAGGCGCCGACTGGCTCCTCGTCGACTTCGCCGACGCCGTGCTGCACGTGTTCACCAGCCGTGAGGCCCGTGACGAGTACAACTTCGAGAGCATGTACTCGGACGCAAAGCCCGTCGAGCTCGAGGACGCCCCCGAGGACCTCGAGGACGGCCCCGGCGGCGTGAGCTACCACGACCCGTCCTGACGTGCGGTTCACGCTCGTCACCGTCGGCAAACCCCGCGCAAAAGCGCTCGCCCGCGCCACCGCGGACTACCTCGATCGGCTCTCGCACTACGCGAAGGTCGACGAGGTGGTGATCCGCGAGGTCCGTGACAACGACCCCCGCCGCGTGCAGCGGGGCGAGTCCGAGGCGATCCTCGCCGCCGTGCCCGATCGGGCGCGCCTCGTCCTGCTCGACGAGCGGGGCGACAGCCTCACGTCGCGCCAGCTGGCGCAGTGGATCGACCGCCAGTGCACCCATGGTACCAGCCGGTTCGCGTTCGCCATCGGCGGGGCCCACGGGCACGACGACATCGCCCGGGATGCCGCCGACCGCATCGTGAGCCTGTCGGCGTTCACCATGCCCCACGAGCTCGCCCGCCTCGTCCTCGCCGAGCAGCTGTACCGCGCCTGCACGATTCTGCGAGGCGAGCCGTACCACAAGGACTGATCAGCCCCGAGGGCGCGAGAGAGGCAACATCCGGCGGGGCGTAACGACCCGTTCGGGGACCCGTGCCCCGGATGCCGCATGTGGACCCTCGTCCTCGACCTCATCGCCCCGCGCGGTTGCGCCGCCTGCGACGCGTGGCTTGCCCCCGGCGCCCTCGCCCTCTGCGAAGCGTGCGAGCTGGCGACCGGACCGGCGCCGGCCGCGCCGCCGTTGCTCTCGGCCCCCCGCTTTGCCACCGGCGCGCACCGCGACGGACTGCGCGACGCCGTGCTCGCGTGGAAGACCGCGCCCCGGCCCGACCTGAGCCGCCCGCTCGCAGAACGCCTCGTCGCCGCCCTGCCGCCGAACTGGCGATCCCGGACGCGCACCGTCGTCCCGATCCCCGGGGACCGCGGGCGCACGCGGGATCGCGGGTTCGATCCCGTCGCGCGACTGGCGATCCACGTCGCCCGCCAGCTCGACGCCCGCCATCGGCTCGACGCCCTCGCATGGCAGTCGCCCCGCGCGAAGCAGGCGCATCTGGGGGCCGACGACCGGCTCGCCGCAGCCGACAGCCTGATCGCGCGGCCCGTGGCCGGACCGGTGCTCGTGGTGGACGACGTCTCGACGACCGGCGCCACCCTCGAGGGTGCGGTGCGCGCCCTTCGCGCCGCTGGCGTCGACACCATCGCCACCGCCTGCATTTCCGCGATGGTCCGGCACACGCAGAGCGGGACCGAATCTTGACGCCCGGAGAGGCTCGCTGATACCGTCTCGACGGCCCTGGCGTGGCCGCGGCTCGCCGCGATCACGCGTCCGCCGCCCCGTCGCTGTCAGGTCCCCTATGGTCCGCCGACTCGTCTCTGTTTGTGCCGCCGTCGCGTGCATCCTGCCGGTCCTCGGTGAGGCGCACGGCGCCGAACGTACCGAGGTCGTGGATGCGTTCGACTACGCCAACGACAACCCGTTCGACTTCCACCTCGAGCCTACCTTTCGGCAGGAGTTCGAGCGGGGTCGCATCACCCGCGAGTCGGGCTGCGATCCGGCGGTCGATCCCACGCGCTGCGACGAGGTCTCGACGGTGTTCAACCGCGAGCTCGACTACACGCGCAGCCAGACCGCCCTGGATCTCGACTTCCAGTTCGGCCTCTACCACGACCTCGAGTTTCACATCGGCCTGCCGATCGTGATCCACGACCGTCGTGAGCTCGAGTACGCCGACGACGTCACGCCGGCGCTCTCGTCGATCGACCCGACCGACGAGCGCATCCAGGCCGACCTCGATCCCAGCGTGTCCGACCCGTTCGGCGACTATTTCGGCACGTACCGGTACTTCGACGTGCCGGACGACGGTCGCAAGCGCAGCGGCGTGGGTGACGTCCTCATCGGCCTTGCCTGGTCGCCCTGGAACGACCGGCGCAACCCGAACGCGGCGAACCTCACCCTTCGCTTCGACTACGTGGCGCCGACCGGCAAGCCGGCCCGTGGCACGAACAGCGGCGTCGGCCGCGGCGTGCACGAGATCCGCCTCGGCATCGACGCCAGCCGCCGCTTCAAGCGCTTCGTCGACCCGTACTTCGGGTTCCACTTCACGGTGCCCATCGCGGCGTCGAGCGGCCTGTTCGAAGCGAACGGCAACACGACGAGCACCGCGCCGGGCTCGCGCTTCGACACCACCGCCGGCGTCGAGGTCGTGATGGCCGACGACGAGGAGCGCGGTCAGGTCTACACCTTCGATCTGGGCTTCGACTTCGGCTACGTGCTCGAGGGCCGCGACTACGGCCCGATGTTCGACGCGCTCGCGTCGAGCCCCTGCAACGGCCTCACCCCGGCCGAAGCCGGCTACGGCGCCGATGGTCCGGACGGCAACGCGTACCGCCCCGACGAGGACGTCGACCCGAACGACGCCGCCTGCGCATGGGTCACCCAGCAGCCGGGCAACGCGGAGTTCCGCACCGACGTGCCCCTCGCCAACTCGCCGTACAGCCACGATGGCATCACCGACATCGAGGGCCACGGCATCATCGGCGGCCACACGGCGTTCAACCTGCAGTTCAGCCGCTACGTGAAGTTCAGCATCGGGACGTTCGTCCACTACACGACGCCGCACTTCCTCACCGCGGCGGACGCCGGTCGCGACCGCGACGAAGACAACACCGTGCAGCTCGACCCGACCCCCGAGGACGGCGAAGCCGAGCGCAACCCGAACTACAACCTGACCCTCGACGCGGTCGGGCGACGGTTCCGCATCGAGAACATGCTGAACATCGGCTGGAACGCGACCCTCGCCTTCCAGTTCTGATCGCCCGGGGCTGCTCGTCGGCCCCTGCATGGATCGCCGACGCAGCCCGGCGCGCGACCCATCAGGCGTCGCGGGCCGCGAGCACCCGCGCATAGGCGTCGTCCTTCGCGAGACCGAGCTGGTCGGCGAGGATGCGCGCCGCCTCCTTCGTGCGCAGCGAGCTCCTCGCGAGGGCCTGCACCCAGCCGTCGATTGCCGCGTCCGACGCCGGCGGCGGCTCTGGTGCGCCCCCGATGGCAAGGACGATCTCGCCCTTCACGGCGTCCCGCTCGCGAAACGTGTCTGCGATCGAACCGGCGGTGCCCGTGAGCACCTCCTCGTGCAGCTTGGTGAGCTCGCGTCCGACGGCCACCGGGCGGTCCCCGTCGACCGTGGCGATCGCGTCCAGCAGGTCGAGCAGCCGGTGGGGGCTCTCGTAGAGCACCAGCGTCTCGCGGCGGGCCATGTCCTCGCGCAGCGCCTCGAGACGCGCCATCGCCTTGCGCGGCGCGAACCCGACGAAGGTGAACCGGTCCGTCGGCAGGCCGGCGATCGACAGCAGCGCGATCACCGCGCTCGGGCCGGGCACCACCGCCACCTCGAGCCCCCGCGCGTGGGCGTCGCGCACCACCCGGTACCCCGGGTCCGAGATGCAGGGGGTGCCGGCGTCCGAGATCAGCGCCACGTCGCCCCGCTGGGCGTCGTCGAGCAGGCGGTCCCGCGCCGCGTCGTCGCTATGGTCGTGGTAGGCCCGCATGGGGGTCCGCGCGCCGATCGCGTCCATCAGGCGCCGGCTGTGCCGCGTGTCCTCGGCGTACACGACGTCCACCGTCGACAGCACGTGCCGCGCCCGGGGCGACAGGTCGTCGAGGTGACCGAGGGGCGTGGCGACGACGTAGAGGGTCATGCGGGGCTCCGATGAGGGCACGAACGAACGAGCCCCCGCGTCACCCGAGGTGCGCGGGGGCTCGGCGCGGTCGAGTTACTTCGCCTGCAGCGCCAGGCCCAGCTCTTCGCGGAGCTCGAAGTACTCGTCGCTGATCGCGAACACGATCAGCTGGCGGACCTTCTCCTTCACGTCCGACTTTCCGAGCGGCTGCGCCTCGTTCTTGATGCACGAGATCGCCTGCCGGAGGTCGCCGCAGAGCAGCAGACCGACGCGCGACGCGGTGTGGTCCATGTTGCGCAGCCACGCCGACATGTCCGGGTTCACGCCGCTGTTCAGCAGGTTCTCGACGGCGCGACGGATCTGGACCTGCACCGGCTCGGGGAGCCGCTGCATGAACCCGACCATCTGCTGCACTGCCTCGAGGTTGTCCTCACCGACGATGCTGCCCTGCGTGATGGCGAGCGCCGCGCGGAAGAACACCTTCAGCCACGCGGTGTCGATGAACGCCGACGCCAGATAGAACTCCGGCCGCATCAGCGCGAGGGACCGACCGCAGACGAAGGCGAGCTCCTTCTGACTGCGACCGCTGCGCATGTCGGCGCCGACCATCAGCGCCGGCGGGTCGACGTTACCGTTCACCAGACCCGACACCTCGGGCTTCTCGTAGGCGACCGGCAGCGCAACACCGACGCGCTCGGACACGTACTTCAGCAGCGTGGCGAGCGGGGTCTCCTCGTCGAGGTTGATCCGGTCGCGACGCTTCACGCTCCAGTCGCGCAGGCTACGCGCGAAGTCCTCGCGCAGGTGCACGGCGATCGGCGCGAAGATGTGGTTGATCCAGAGGTCGAGTTCGCCGTGGTACAGCTTCTGCCAGTGCTCGTTGCCGAGCGCCCGGCGCGTCTGCTGCACGTGGTTCGGCAGCCCCCGCTCGTAGAAGCCCTTCTGCTTCTCGTCGGCCTTCTGCAGCACCGAGAGCGCCGCAGCCATGCACCACGCCCGGTCGACCTGTCGCGCGTCCAGGTACGCCTTGAACAGCGCCTGGTACGACTCGACGCGGAACGGGCTGATCTCGATCAGCTTCTGGTGCGTCTTGATGACCTGGGCGCCGCCCGCCCCTGCGCGGACGTAGAGGTCCGCGAGGATGACGTAGAGCGCTTCGTCTTCGGGGCGCAGCGAGATCGCGTACTGGTACGCGCTGATCGCCTTCTCGAAGTCTCCGACGCGGCTGCGGTAGATCTCGCCGAGGTTCTTCGCGAGGACGAAGCGCAGCTCGGCGTGGGCCGGGTCGTCGGACTGGGCGACGCGCTCGATCATGCGACGGTACGCACGCTCGAGGTTCTTCCAGTCCTTCCGCTCGGTGAGCAGCTTGTCGATCGCCTCGAACGGCGCGAGGTGGCTCGGGTTCGCGTCGAGCGCGTTGTTGAAGTGCTCGAGCGCGTTGTCGAGGTTGCCCATCTCGTCGCGGAAGATCGCACCGATCGCAAAGAAGTACTGGGCCTTCCGCGCAGGGTCGGTCTCGAGCCGCGTCAGCTGGCCGAGCACCTCGGTGGCGCGCTTCCAGTTGCTGGCGTCGGTGAAGGTATCCAGCAGCTTGTGCAGGATGACCTTTGACTCGGGGTTCAGCGAGACCGCGCCGCGGTACGCCGCTTCGGCGCCCACGGTGTCGCCGAGCTCGCGCAGCCCGTCGCCGATGTCGATGAGCAGCGTCAGGCGCCGCGAGTCGTCCTCGGTGACGTCCAGCAGGCGCTGACGCGCCTCGACGAGCGAGGCGGTGTCGGCGTCGGCGGCCTCGAGCACCTCGACGAGCGAGCGGAGCGAAGGCTCGTGCTTCGGCTCGATCTCGAGCGCCCGCTCGTACATCTCTCGTGCCGCGCCCGGCTCGTCGAGCTCGCGCTTGATGGCGCCCGCCTCCGAGTACAGGTCGACGGCGACCTTCACGTCGAGCGACGTCCGGTGCGCCGAGAGCACGTCGCGGAACAGCTCGTATGCCTCGGCGAGACGACCCGCCCGACGGTAGAGCCGCGCGAGCCCGAGGCTCGCCTGCACGTTGACCGGGTCGAGCTCGAGCGCCCGCTCGTAGGCCGACGAAGCCTCGGCGTCGAGACCGAGCTCCTCGTTCACGCGACCGAGGCGGACGGACAGCGCGAGCCACGCGTTGTCGTCCTTCTCGTACTCCGCGCTGTCGACGAGCAGGTCGATCACGCTGCGGGCCCGCTCCCAGCGCTGCTGCTGGAAGTACATGTCCGCCAGCGGCTCGGCCGCGTAGACGTTCGACGGGTGCAGGTCGAGGGCCTCCTCGTACAATCGCTGTGCCGCGGTCTCGTTCTTGAGGTGCGCCTCGTTGATCGCACCGACCTGCACGAGCAGGTTCGCGCGGTCCTGCAGGTCCCGCGTCAGCTGGATCTGCGCCTGCAGCATGTCGATGGCGTTCGGCCAGTCCTGACGGGTCATGAAGACCCGCTGCAGGGCCTGCAGCGCGGGCATGTAGTCCGGGTCCTCGGCCATCGCCGCCCGGTACTTCTGCTCGGCGCCTTCGAGGTCGTTCATCGCGCCTTCGCGCAGCTCACCGGCGCGGAAGAGCACCTCCACCCGGCGCGACACCGTCGGTGTCGCGACCGCGAGGCGCTCCCACGCGTCGATCGCGCTGGCGGCGTCTTCGATCGACTCGTAGAGCAGGCCGAGCTTCTCGAGCGCGAGCGTGTGCTCTGCATCGACCTCGAGCACCCGCTTCCACGTGGCGATCGCGTTGTAGACGTCGTCCAGCGACTCCTGCCAGGTCGTCGCCATGTTGCCGAGGACGGCACACTTCACCGCCGGGTCCTCGACGGCGGCCACGTGCCGCTCGTACGCGTCGATCAGGTCCGGCCAGCGTTCCTGCTCGTTGAAGATGCGCTCGAGCTCTTCGATGGCCGGAAGGTCTGCCGGCAGCATCGACAGGATGTCGTTGAGCGCGTCGACCGCACGGTCGATGTCGTCGAACGCGTGCTCGTGGACCTGCGCCTGCTTGCGGTGCAGCTCCGCCCGATCGGCCGGGTCCTGCGTGATGCTCAACCGCATGTCGAGCACGTCGAGGTACTTCTCCCAGCGCTCGCTGCCCGCGTACAGGCGCTCGAGCTGCTCCATCGCCGCGATGTTCTCGGGGTCGATGGACAGCACCTCGCGCCACGCGACGATCGCCCGGTCGGGGGTATCGAGCTGGTCCGACCAGATGCTCGCGATCCGCGACTGCAGGGCGACCTGCTCCGGCGGCTCGTACGTGACGTCAAACCGCTGGCCGAGCACCTCGATGAGCTCGCGCCACAGGCCGTTCGTCTCGTAGATGCGCTCCAGCGCCGCGAGCGCCTCGGCGTTCGCGTCCTCGATGCGCAGCACCATCTTGTACGACTCGGTGGCCTCACCGACGTCGTCGAGTCGCTGCTCGTAGAGCGCGCCGATCCGCAGGTAGAGCGCCACCTGCTCGGACGCGTCGTACGTCAGGTTGAACCGACGCTTCAGCACCGAGACGAGCATCTCGGGATCGTCCGTCCGCTCGTAGATGCTCTCGAGGGCACGCAGCGCGGCCTCGTTCTCGGGGTCGAGCCCGAGAGCGCGATCGTAGTACGGCTCCGCGAGCTCCGGGCGACCGAGCTTCTCGTCCTGCAGGCGACCGACGGCCATCAGCAGGGGCAGCGCAGCCTCTTCGTCGAACTCGTCCGACTCGGCGACCCGCGAGATGAGCCCGGTGTACAGGTTCGCCAGCTCGCCGTGCTTGCCGGTCTCGTCACCGAGGCGATCGAGCTCCTTGAGCACCTCTTCGTCGAGGGGCGCTTCGTCCGCTGCCTTGGCGAGGATCAAGAACGCGCCGTCCTTCTGCTCGAGCCGGTCCTCGTACACCCCGGCCGCCTTGCGCAGCAGCTCGAGGCGCTCCCAGCTGTCTTCGGTCACCTCGAGACGATCGAGGTGCAGGCCGACCATCGAGTCCCATGTGCCGAGCTCTTCGTAGAGCCGCTCGAGGGTGGTCGCCGCGTCGAAGTCGGCGAGGTCGAGGTCGAGCACGCGCTCCCACGCGCCGGCCGCGGCTTCCTTGTCCTGGAGGGCATCGAGCTGCAGCTGACCGATCCGCTTGAGCAGCTCGATCTTGTCGAGGTCGTCCTCGGCGAGCTCGACCTTCTTCTCGATGACCGCCACACACTGCGGCCACTGCTGGCTCTGCTCGTGCAGTCGCTCGAGGTGGTCGAGGGCGTTGTCGTCCGTCGGCACGCGCTCGAGGCGCGCCTCCCACGCACGAATCGCCGGCTCGGGCCGCATCAGCACGTCGGTGTAGAGCTCACCGAGGCGCTCATAGACGGCGGCCTCCTCGTCGACGTCGATCAGGCCGAGCGTGAGCATCAGCTCGACGACCTCGACGAAGCGGTCGTGGTTCGCCGTCCGCTCGTAGAGCACGCGCAGGGCTTCCAGCGCCGTCGGCTCGTCCGGGCGAATCTCGGTGACCTTCACGTACCGCTCGATCGCCACCTCGGGCTGGTCGAGCGCTTCGGCGTGCAGGTAGCCGACCTGCTGCAGCAGGTTGATGCGCGCGTCGTCGTCCGAGGCCAGCGCGACCTGACGGTCGATGACGTCGGCGAGCTCGGCGTACTGCTCCGTCTTGCGGTACAGCCACGCCAGGTTCTCCAGCGCGCCGCCGTCTTCGCCGCGCACTTCGAGCACGCGACGCCACAGGTCGATCGCGTCGTCGGCGCGGTCCAGCGGATCCGCTGCGATGCGAGCCATCGTCTCGAAGATCGAGGCCTGCTCCGCGGGCTCGACGACCTGCATCGACAGGCGCTCCCACGTATCGAAGAGCTCCTCGTGCTGGCCGGTCTGCTCGTACAGGCGCACGAGCGCGTCGAACGCGGGGCGGTGGTTCGGGTCGAGGTCGAGGACCTCCTGCCACGTCCCGATCGCCGCGCCGGCGTGGCCGAGCTGCTCGTCGCGGAGCCGCGCGTGCCGTGCCGCCAGAGACGTCATCTCGGTCGGGTCGAACACCACCTCGCGCAGGCGCCCGAGGATGCCATCGAGCTCCTCGTACCGCTGCTGGTCGGTGAGGATGCTGTCCAGCGCGCGCAGCGCGGGCTCGCTGGCCGGCTCGACCTCGAGGGCGATGCGCCACGTCTGCTCCGCCGCGAGGACGTCGCCGAGGCGCTCGCCCTGCACCCGCGCCAGGCGCGTCGCGGTCTCGAGACGGTCGCCCTCGTCGAGGTCCTCCATCCCGAGCACGCGCTGGTAGATCTCGGCGACCTGCGGCCACGCGTCGCTCGTGCCGGCGAGGGCCTCGATGCGATCCCGCAGCATGGCGTCCGACGGACGCTGAAGCAGCGCGCGGCCGAGCGCGTCGAGCGCCCCGTACGCGTCGTTCAGCTGCTGCTCGCGCAGGTCCGCCGTGTCGATCCACAGGCGGTACCGCTCGTCGACGTCGTCGTCGTGCGCGATGCGAGCGCGGTTGAGGGCATCCACCCGATCCCAGGCGCCACGACCGCGGAAGAGCGGGTCGA
>Ga0070729_10001789_pt1 | contig 30865 bp, 25 predicted proteins | sample tdDd472_FD_66725 | JGI IMG/M metagenome (GOLD analysis project Ga0070729, IMG submission 66725) | Marine sediment microbial communities from the Atlantic coast under amendment with organic carbon and nitrate - tdDd47.2 | ecosystem: Environmental > Aquatic > Marine > Coastal > Sediment | place...
ATCAATTGAAAGTGAAAACTTTGTTCTTTCAAAAAATGATGTTACAAAAGTTACTTCAGAAAAAAATCGTGGGTGGAGAAACAATACAGATCAAGACTTAAGACTTTTAGTAATTAAACTCCTTTAATCTTTTTTTGTCTATAGGAAACAAAAACTTATATTTCCACAAATTTAAATACACCTATATGAATAATTTGCACATCAAACTAATAACTTTATTAGTATTCCTTAGTCTTTTTGCCTGTAATTCAAATCAGGAATCATTTAACGAAGAAGATTACATTCAGTCTGTTCAAGAGTGGCAAGTTAACAGGCTTGTGAGATTAAAATCTGAAAATGGTTGGTTAAATTTAGTTGGGCTACATTGGCTTAAAGAAGGCCAAAATCCTTTTGGAAGTAACATGGCCAACAACATTATATTTCCTGAAAAAGCTCCTGAGTTTATTGGAACAATAATTCTTTTTAGAGGCAATTTAGCTATTTCTGTAAATGAAGATATTGAAGTATTTGTTAATGATTCGTTAATTAAAGAGCGTGATATAAATACAGATGCTGATAAAAATACTACATTCTTTAAAATGAACTCTTTTAAATGGCATATTATTCAACGTGGTGAAAGATACGGTATACGATTGCGTGATTTAGAAAGTCCATTAATTGATCAAATAACTGAAATTCCATCGTTCCCAATCGATAGTAAATGGAGAATTGAAGCTAAGTTTGAAAAGTTTGACACTCCTAAAAGGATAGCAATACCAAATGTTTTAGGCGAAACAGAATACGAAAGTTGCTATGGATTATTAAAGTTCAAGATAGAAGGTAAAGAATATACTTTAATGCCTTTAGGAGATGGAGTAGATAGTGGCTTTTTCGTAATTTTTGCTGATGAAACAAGTGCAGAAGAAACTTATGGTGCAGGAAGATTTTTATCTGTTGAAAAACCTGATAAGAATGGGGAAACTTACATCGACTTTAACAAAGCTACAAATCCTCCTTGTGCATTTACCGATTTTGCAACTTGTCCTTTACCTCCAAAAGAAAATATATTATCAATAAAAATTCTTGCTGGAGAAAAAATCAACGAGCATTTTGGACATCACTAAACAATGATCAATATTCAATAAACAATTCTCAATTAATTATAAAATACAAAACCCAAACAAATACTGTTTGGGTTCTTTTATATTGAGAGTTTAATTTTTTATTCTACCGTTATTTTATAATCAACTCCTCTTTCTTTTAGATAATCCATTATAAATTCGAAGCTTTTTGGATCTGCTCCTAAATATTCTGGTGGACAAATACCTTTCTGCGGCACTTTCCCTTTTGCAAATAAATTAGCAATGGCTGTACATGTATAACCAGCAGTCCTTGCCATAGAAGTTGTATTTGTTTTTCTATCAAATCGATCGTAAAGATTATATGTAATTCTCTTTTCTTCTTCGTTTTCTGTTCCTTTGATTATCACCCTAATCATAGTGTAATCTTCTTCATCTTTTTTAAGCTCCCAAACCGGGAATAATAATTTAGCTGTAACATCCATTGGTCTTACTTGCTCACCGTTTACTAGTAAAGGTTCATTTGAAAAGAATCCGATTTCACGAAGCACCTTAATATATTTTACTGTACCAGGATACCTTAATGTTTTCTCAATCATATTTGGAATTTTCATGGTCTTAAGTAAAGTTTTTAAACCATCAGTATTCCATGCCTCTAATGAACCAATTGGTTCAAAATAATTTATTTCTGCTTCTGTTAACGCTTCTCGTTCTACTAAATCATTATTTAAAATATATTTAACCGGACGAATATATTCCTCTAAAACATCTATAGGTGAGAAAACTGCCTTATATTCAAAAGGCCACTCACGTTTATATGGTAATCCCCCAGCATAGCATTTATAACTGGATATTTCCATTTTAGCGTTATGATAACCTAAAATTACATTTCCCATTCCCGGAGCAGCACCCGCATCAATAATTGCAGTAACGTTCTTTTCTTTTGCCAGCTCATCTAACTCAAAAGGATCTTCTCTGAATGATGATATATCAATAATATCTTTCCCCGCTGTAATAGTTCGCTTAACAGCTTTAAAACCCATAAAGCCAGGCAAAGCACCAATTACAAGATCGCAATCTTTAATAACTTCAAGCAGTTCTTCCTCATCTGACAAGTCTGCAATTTGGGTCTTAATATGTTTGTACTCTTGCAACATATCAAGTCTTGAAGTATAAATATCAACTGAAGTGACATCAAAAGACTTAGCTAAATCAATAGCGATTGCTTTACCTACTAATCCTGCTCCTAATACAACTATTTTTTTCATGGAAAAAAGTTTTTAGTATTAATATGTGAAATTATAAAACTTTTCAATATCAGCCTTAGTTACTTGTATAACATCAACTGTAATTCTTATATCTTTTACAGGCTTGTCAGTTTTTGAAGTTCGTTTCCTAGCAATAATATCTAAAACCTCAAAGCCACTCATTACCTGACCAAATACAGTATACTTACCATCTAAATGATGTGCTCCCTTATAGTTCTGTACAATATAAAATTGCGTTGGATGCGATTTTTTATAAGGATTAACATCGTCTCCAGCTCGAGCTGTTGCAACTGCACCTCTTACATGTTTATATTCTGGTATAATCTCAGCAGATATTTCTTTTTTTATAATTCCAGGGTGAAAATCAAAAGGTTGATTTCGAGTAGTAAAGTCTCCTGTTTGAATCATAAAATCCTTAATTACACGATGAAAAGTAATATGATCATAAACACCTGCATTTGCTAAATCAAGAAAATTTTGTTTGTGTAAAGGAGTATCATCATATAATATCATCTTAATTTTACCATAATCGGTATTTATGGTAACTAAGTAATCAATATCATCTTTCTTATCCTGGCAATATGATACTATTGCAACAAGAAATAAAATTTTAAATAAAAGGTACTTTTTGTAATTCATAATTAACCTAAAATCATTCCAATAATAGTAGCTGATAACAATGAAGCTAATGTCCCTGCAAGTAATGCTCTCAATCCTAATTGCGATAATAAAACTCGTTTAGAAGGCGCCAAGGAACCAATTCCTCCAATCTGAATTCCGATTGAAGCAAAATTTGCAAAACCACAAAGCATGTATGTCGACATAATTATAGATTTCTGCGAAACAAATGCTCCTGCAGTTTTTAAATCTGAAAGACTAACATAACCAATAAACTCTGTCATTATAAGCTTCTCTCCTAACATACGCCCAACAAGAGTAATATCTTCCGATGCAACACCAATTAACCACATTAGAGGAGCAAATAAATATCCTAAAATAAATTGTAATGATAATTCATTAAACTGACCATCAGTAACTCTGGCTATAACTTCATTTAAAGAAGTCCAGTCGCCTATTTTTAAAAAAATATAATTACACATTGCAATAAAAGCAATAAATACAAGCAACATAGCGGCTACATTAACAGCCAATTTTAATCCTTGGGTTGTACCATTAGAAATTGCATCGAGAACATTATTCCCAATTTTCTCTTGTGAGATTTCAACATTAGAATTAATCTCTTCGGTTTGAGGTACTATTATTTTAGATATAACAACGACTCCAGGTGCAGCCATTATAGAAGCTGCCAAAAGATGTTTCGCAAAAATCAGGCGCTGAACAGGATCGTCGCCACCTAAAAAGCTAATATATACAGCCAAAACTCCACCTGCCAATGTTGCCATTCCTCCCGACATTACCAAGAGTATTTCAGAACGATTCATCTTTTCGAGATATTCTTTAATCATTAATGGAGATTCTGTTTGACCCAAAAATATATTTCCTGCTACCGACAAACTTTCTGCTCCAGACAATTTTAATAATCGGGTCATTACCCATGCCATAGCCCAAACCACTTTTTGTATTATTCCTAAATAAAAAAGTACACTTGTAAGTGCAGAGAAAAATATTATAGTTGGTAATATTGTAACAGCAAAATTCAATAATGGAGATTCAATCTCACCTGATCCAAATGACTTAAATAAGAATTTTGTTCCTTCATTAGTAAAATCCAAGACCTTTACAAACAACTTACCAATAATCTCAAAGAAAGCCTGAATTACTGGAACTTCAAGGACACCAATAGCTAATAGAATTTGAATAAGTAATCCTATTCCAACAACTTTCCATGAAATTGCCTTTCGGTTGGTACTAAAAACATATGCAATTCCAATAAGAACTAACATTCCAAGCAATCCACGTAAAATATTAATGACACTTAAGCCCTCTCCTAACTTAGTATCAATAACACTATCCCCATCCACTAAACCATTTCCGCTCACTGTACTTGCAACCACAGAATCTTTAATTATTGAATTTTCAATTATTGTATCTGTAGTTACACTAACATTATTTGCTTTTGCAATGAAATATGTTGACGTAATAAAAAGTAGGAAAAATAAACTTGTATAAACTATAATTTTCTTCATGTTTTATGTAAGTAAGGTTGGTATTTTGTATTATTTTCTTTTATTCAGTTCTTCCTGAATAATGGATGCTTTCTCGTATTCTTCATTTTTTACTGCCTCTTCCAACAAATCTTCAAGCATTTTAATATCAAGGTCTTTGTATTTACTAGGGTCTGTTCCTTTTGTTTTATTCTTTTCTAGATCTTTTATATCTCTCTTTACAGGTTTTGTTTTTGATGTTTCATCAATATCAATTACTATTCCTGATTTTTGTAATATTTCTTCAGATGTATAAATTGGACATTTAAAACGAAGAGCTAGTGCAATAGCATCTGATGTTCTTGCATCTATTACAATATCTTTCCCATCTTTATTACAAATGAGTTGAGAATAAAAAACCCCTTCTTCTAGTCGGTAGATATTTACCTCAATCAGATTAATTCCAAAAGACATTGCAAAACTTAAAAACAAATCATGAGTAAGTGGTCGGGGTGGTTTTAATCCTTCGAGTTGAATAGCAATAGCTTGAGCTTCAAAACCACCGATTATAATTGGAATTCTTCGTTCGCCATGTTCTTCTGTAAGAACTAATGCATATGCCCCTGTTTGGGTCTGGCTATATGAAATTCCAAGTACATTTAATTTTATTTTACTCATAAATATTTTTTAAACAACCTAAGAATCAGAAAATATATAACCAAAACAGGGAAATAAAAATCCTCAGAAGATTCTTAACTTAATAAAGCAAGTTTAAGAATTTATTTATTCAAAAAAAAACCATGTTTAAAAATTAACAGGCATATGTTAAGAAACATCATAAAAGAACAACATTATGAAATGTCTGGCAAAATAGCTTTGTTAAAAAATTATGTATATTTATCTTAGCAATCGATTAAAAAAATTGTACGATGAAGAATATAAAAGAGGATTTTATAGAAGCTCAAAAGGTATTAGAAAACTTTATATCTGATGAAAAGAATTTCGAGAACATTAAAACTGCTGGCGATATCATAATAAATTCTGTAAAATCAGGGAAAAAAGTAATTTCTTGTGGTAACGGAGGTTCTATGAGCGATGCAATGCATTTTGCCGAAGAACTTACAGGTCGATTTCGTGAAAACAGACAAGCAATTGCTGCAATTTCTATATCAGACCCAACACATATTTCATGTACAGCCAACGATTTTGGTTACGATTTTATTTTCTCAAGATATTTGGAGGCAGTCGCACAAAAAGGAGATACTTTACTTGCTATAAGCACAAGTGGAAATTCAAAGAACATTCTTGAAGCCTGTAAGTTTGCTCGTGAAAAAGGAATGAAAATTATTGGCTTATCAGGAAAAGATGGTGGCAAGCTTGCAAGTGTTTGCGATGTTGAGATTCGTGCTCCAAAATCAAATTACGCCGACAGAGCTCAAGAAATTCATATTAAAATTATTCATTCACTCATACATTACATTGAGCAAAATCTACTGTAAACTCTCTCATTATGCTGGTTAAAACCTTTGGAAGTGCCGTTCAGGGAATCAATGCAACAACTATAACAATCGAAGTAAGTGTATCTCAGGGAATCAATTTTCATCTGGTAGGATTACCTGATAGTGCTGTAAAGGAAAGCCAGCAAAGAATAGATTCTGCTTTGCGCACAAATGGATACAAAATTCCAGGCAAAAAGATTGTGATTAATATGGCTCCTGCTGATATCAGAAAAGAAGGATCTGCTTACGATTTACCACTTGCAATTGGAATTTTGGCAGCTTCGGAACAAATAAAACCTGAAAAAGCCGAAGATTATATGATTATGGGAGAACTATCTCTCGATGGAGGATTACAAAAAATTAAAGGTGTTTTACCCATAGCAATTCAGGCCCGCAAAGAAGGATTTAAAGGAATTATTTTACCAAAAGTAAATGCTCGCGAAGCTGCAGTAGTTGATGACTTGGAAGTTTACGGTGTTGAAAATATTAAAGAAGTAATTGGTTTTTTTGATAATGAGATTGAATTAGAAAAAACAATAGTTGATACTCGCGACGAGTTCTTTACAAATATTAATGATTACGATAAGGATTTCTCGGATGTTCGTGGACAAGAGAATGTAAAACGTGCACTGGAAATTGCAGCAGCAGGTGGGCATAACATTGTAATGATTGGGCCTCCGGGAGCTGGAAAAACAATGCTTGCAAAAAGAATTCCTACCATAATCCCACCTTTAACATTACACGAAGCACTGGAAACAACGAAAATACATTCCGTTGCCGGAAAAATTGATGGTGAAACTTCCTTAATGACTAAACGACCATATCGTTCTCCTCATCATACTATCTCGGATGTAGCACTTGTGGGTGGTGGTGGATTTCCTCAACCTGGTGAAATCTCACTTGCACACAATGGGGTATTATTTTTAGATGAATTACCCGAATTCCAGCGATCAGTTCTGGAGGTAATGCGACAGCCACTTGAAGACAGAGTAATTACTATTAGTCGCGCGAAATTTACGGTTGAATATCCGGCAAGCTTTATGCTTATTTCTTCGATGAATCCTTGCCCATGTGGATTTTACAACCATCCTGAGAAAGATTGCGTTTGTGCTCCAGGAAATATTCAGCGTTACTTGAATAAAATTTCAGGACCGCTTTTAGATCGTATTGATATTCATATTGAGGTTGTACCTGTTTCGTACGATGAACTTTCGGAAATAAAACCAGCCGAAAGCAGTGAATATATTCGCGGCCGAGTTATTGCAGCACGTGACATACAATCAGAACGATTTAAAAATAAAGATCAGGTACACTGCAATGCACAAATGGAATCGAAACAGATTCGCGAGCATTGTGAGATTGATTCCTCAGGAAAAACTTTGCTTAAAAAAGCAATGGAAAAACTAGGCCTTTCAGCCAGAGCTTACGACCGTATTTTAAAAGTATCACGCACCATTGCCGATTTAGAAGGTAAAGAAAACATACAATCGTACCATTTAGCTGAAGCTATTCAATATAGAAGTTTGGATAGAAGTGGTTGGGGGAATTAGTTTTTTAGTGCAGAGATTATAGTATCAAGTACTGAGATAAACAAGTAAAAAGAAAAATGTCAAAATCATTTATTGATAGAAGTCAGCAGCAAAATTCGAGTAGTACCCAAACGGACACCCCTCAAAAGAAAATTGATCCTCAAGCTCAGTTGGACTGGATTAATAATCAAAAAGTTGATCAAGGTTTTGGTGTTTTTAATAATAGCTCTTCAGGCAATGAAGTTGCTCAAATGTCTCAACAAGAAGATGAGAAACTACCAACAACATTAGGTTTAAATGGAAGCGTAGGCTTAGATTGTGATAATAATGATGCAGATGTATTAATTATAAAGAATAAATTAATTGCGTTTGGATTTTTAGAAGAAGGAGAATTAACCCAATCACAAATTAATGATGCAATAGGTGACTTTCAGCAAAATGTTTTAGGATTTAGTAACCCAGATAAAAAGATAAGTGCTAAAGGGGCAACTGATAGAGCTTTATTGACATACTACTCATCTATAAAATCCGAAAATGATTTCAATACTATTGAATCTAATATTGATACAGATTTTACACATGCTATAAAAAAGGCTGATGCAGATTTTGCAAGCTCTTTTGCTAATGGAGTAAAAATAAACTCATCCAATACAGAAAGTACAATAAATCTCAATGCCTTAATTTCATTAAGGAAAAGATTAAATAATTTTGGAAATACTCTTACAAATACTTCATTAACCCCTTTAAAAAGTATTAAAAATGAAGATTTAACAAGTGCCCAAAAGACAACCATAAAAGACGCTAACTCTGCAACTGTAGAAGCTCTAAAAACGTTTCAAAACAATAAAAATATAGATTGGTGGTCTAACAAAAAATCAAATATTAACGAAAACATTTTTGTTATTACAGGAACATCAACAAAAGCCAAGTACAATGTTGGAGAAGTAAAAGAAAACGATGCAACATATATTTACTTAAGAGATCATAAAAAGCATTCTTTTAAATGGACTAAGGATGACGGAACCGAAAAAACAAAAACCTTAAATAATTTTGTTAAATCAGAAAACACCGTTAATAAAGAAGGTTTATCAACAATAGGTAGTGAAAAACCCTCAGATATGAGTGATACTGATTTTCAATCTGGCACAGGGCTTGATGAATCAAGAAGCAAAGCCTTAAAAGAAGCTTCATCTCATGAAGGTAATTTTGATGCAATTAACACCTATGATAAAGCAAAAATATCTTTAGGACTAATTCAGTTCGCCGGAGGAAACAGATCGATTGAGTATTTATTCGCAAAAATTAAATTAGAAAAACCAACAATATTTAAAGAATACTTTGGTCAATATGGTGTTAATGTTGAATTTAGAACAAATTCTAATGATAGTATTAAGTCCAAAACCTGTAGAATAATAGTACATGATCCTGAAGACAATAAAACTTTAAGAGGCATGGAGGCAGAAGACTTCATGAGTAGGAATGCTATATATGGTGCTATTATGATGCGAGCAGGAGCAAATTCCGAAATTAAAAAAATGCAATTGAAAATTGCAAAAGAGAAATATGTAGATGTTTCTGAAGCCACAAAATTAAATTTAAAAGTTAATACTATAAAAGTTTCTGATGGTGGGATGAATGGACCAAAAGATATAATTGGAGCAGGAAATGTTTCAGCTTATAAATTAACTTCTGAATATACCAGCAATAATACAAATGGTTTTATTACTGAAATTGATCTGGATTTGAATAATTTAAAATTAGGAGACATTCTTAAATCAGAAAAGGAATTAGCTGCTTTATATGGAACCTATATAAATACCCCAAAACATTCTAAAACATCTTTTATAGAAGCAATTAAAAGCATAATAGTTGAAGATGGATTAACAACAGAACAAGAGGTAAAAGATATTGATCCTGAAAAATTGTTAAAAAAGGCTAAAGAGATTAATCCTTCAGATGAGCATAAAGAAAGAATTCAGGATGCAATAGATGAAGAAGGACTTAGTGGATAATTTTATATTTTAAAAAATGAAAAGAAGAAATAATAAATCAGTTTACTTTTTATTAATCAGTACATTTGTTATTCTTACAATTTCACTAAATTGTAAAACTTCAGACAAATTAAGAAAATCCAGTGTAAAAGTAATTGACCTCGGAATCAATTCGATTACAGATGATAGCTTAAAACTATTTGTAAGCAATTTTGAGCTAAAACAATTTCCATTTGATCTAACATATATACCTCAAGAAAGTACACAAGAAAAACAAATAGAAGAATGTTATGTAAATAAATTTGTAAAATCAAAAGACCATTTTGACGGTATTATAAACAGATATTATTACGGTTTTGTTATTTTTAATGAAGGATATTTACTATTAATAACATCCTTTCATCAAACACAGGGATTATCAAGTATGGAAGATTGGCATCTAAGAATTCACTCTTTTATTTATGATGGTACTCTTATTAGTACAAAGGATATCGCTTGTCATTGTACCAGTTTAAGTATCGGTCGTAACGAATACCGTGCAACATCTTTTAATAAAGTAAGTTTTAGTGATTCTTTAATAACAACTTCTGAAATTAAAAAACATGGAAACATTTTACCTGATGAAGAAGAAAATCCTTTTGAAGAAATAACAAGAGATACTTTATATTACTCTATAAGTAAAAAAGGAATGATTGAGAAGATAGTAAACGAGTAAATATCATTTATATGAAATACATAACCATAAAACATAGAATGTTAAGGCATGCACTAACTGCTCCATTCATTTTTGGTGCTGTAGTTCCAATTGCCATTTTAGATTTATTCATTGAGATATACCATCGCTTTTGTTTCCCTTTTTACCGCATTCCTTATGTAAAAAGAAAAAACTATGTGAAAGTCGATCGCCACAAATTATCATATTTGAGACTTGGACAAAAAATTAATTGCATTTATTGTGGTTATGCTAACGGTGTAATGCAATACTGGGTGAAAATTCTAGGTGAAACAGAAAAATACTTTTGCTCTATTCAACATGAAAAAGACCCTGACTTTATTCAACCTGAGCACCACAAAGAGTTTTTTAGATTATACAGACAAAGAAACTTTCGAAAAAGAATATGGTTCGAAAAGGACTCCGTTTTTGTAAAACAAAAGTGGCACAAGTGAGAACACTTGCGCCATTAAGGTATTTTTTATGTTCTAAATTTCACTTACATTCTCCATTAACATCATTAATACTTTGCCTTAAATTCCGGATGCCCACTTTGCCATAAAGCAAAACTAAATTTATCGGCTAATGATTCGAAATATTGTGATTTTGAATCTCCAATTCCATGACCTGATTTAAAGTCTACCCATAATAATACAGGTTTGTTTGAACCATTAGCGGCCATTAACCGGGCTGCAAATTTGGCCGGTTGCCATGCTATTACCCTGGGGTCATTAAATCCTGCAGTAACTAAGGTCGCAGGATAGTTAGTAGCATCCTGAATATTATGATAGGAATCCATTTCAATAAGTGCCATACATTCAACGGAATCTTTAACGGTTCCAAATTCAGGAATATTACCCGGGCCGTTTGCAGAAAACTCAGCACGAACGGTATTCATACATCCAACTTCGGGAATAGCCGCAGCAAATAAATCCGGCCTTTCTGTCATGGCTCTTCCAATTAATATTCCACCAGCACTAACACCGTTTATTGCAATTTTGCCAGGATTAGTATAGTTTTCTTTCACAAGATATTCGGCACAGACAATCAGATCCTTCCATGTGTTTGGCTTTGTGGTTTTAAATCCGGCTTTATACCACTCATTACCTAACTCGCCTCCACCCCTAACATGGGCTATTGCAAAAATAGTTCCTTTTGTTGTAGGCAATAAATAGTTAGGATTAAAAACAGGATTATTGGAAATACCATAGGCTCCGTAACCGTAAAGAAATAACGGATTATTTCCTTCTTTTTTTAAATTTTTATCATATATAAGCGATAAAGGAACCATAACACCATCGTGCGAAGGAATCATAAGTTCTTCAACAACTAGATTTTTATATTCCGGATATTCGGCTTGTGAGCTTAAGGTTTCTTTAATAAATTCATTGGCGTCTGTTTTATAACTATACCTGGTATAATCAGTTGTCCAGCCATTAATATTAATCCACAAATCAGGATAGTCGATACCTTTAGCAGTTATTCCTATACGACCGGCAGTAACAGGTAAATCAATTTGTTGAGCTTTTTGTTTGTCTTTTGAGAGAAAGAAAAGCTCCTGTTTTACTCCATTTCTTGATAAGTTATAAAATAAACCTTTGTTTGTTATTACAAATGATTCTATTTTACCTTCTTTATCTTCCTCAATAACTGTTTTAGCATTTTTTATATCCGGATTATTCAATGAAGTTTTAACGATTTTGAAATTAGGAGCATTTTTTGGTGTATGTGCATAAATATCAACTTTAGTAGAGATGAAACCATGAACCTCATCATCTCGGTCGAAAAGTTTCTTCCATCTGATTTTTTTATCATCTATTTCACTTACATCAGCAATGAATACTTTTAAATTCCGTTCAACAGTGTAGGGGATTAAATATATTTTATCATTGGCTTTTTCATAAATAACAAATGGTACTTCCTTCGCTTCTATTTTTAAATCAGGATACATGCTTGATGAGAATATTGGTGTGTCATTATCATATTTATCTCCAAGATTATGAATATATACAATCAAATCTAACAGGCGTTTGGGATCGTGAACATCTTTTGTGCGCATAGGAACATAGGTGAACCGTTCGTTGCCTGGAAGCCAGGATAAGCCAGCATACCAGACACGGTCCATTATTTCCTGATAGTATTCCTTTTTTACAACGTCAATTATTATAAGCTCAGCACTCTCAGATCCATTGGGTGAAATCTCAATAGCTATTTTTGTTCCATCAGAAGTGGGATATATGACACTTATCGAATAATTCAAGGTATCATCCTTATAATTTTCAGGATCAAGCAATAGCATTTCCTCTCCCTTAAATCCTTTTCGATAAAATAATTTGCCTGTCTCATCATCAGGCGTCTGTTTTAAATAAAAATAATAGTCGTTTTCAGTAATCTGAAGCCTATAAATGCGCTCACTTTTTCGACTATCGAATTCACGCATTTTATCTATTAATTCCTGACGACCAGAAATGCTGTTAAGTACAGTGCGAGTGTAATCAGACTGTTCTTTTAACCAATTTACTACACCAGTATCTTGCAGATTTTCCATATACCGGTATGGATCAGTTAAATCGATTCCGAAATAGTTGTCAACTACTTTATCAACTGGAGCCAAAGATGGTTGTGTAATCGTATTGTTAGTACATCCAATTGCAATTAAAGTAATAAGAAAATAGTTTAATAAATTTAGTTTCATTTTTCAGATATTTAATTAATGATTAAATTGAAAAGCAAGTTAATTATTATTTATCTTACTGTCAATTAATTAGCCAATTTTAAACAATTAATATAGAATTCCCCAAACTGACGTAAGCATCTCGCTTGTGCCGTAAAAAAAATGATTTTAGAATCACATAATAATAAATTGTCCATCCTTTGAGATTCTTCGACAGGCTCAGAATGACACTCATTTTATTTGCATAATGAAAAAATTACGTATCTTTAAAATCATTGTTTTAAGAAACTATGAACCTATTTAAAGAAAAAGTCATGAAAAAACTAATTGGTACTTTTTTATTCCTAAGTATAATACTAAGCTCATTTGCACAAGATCGTTTCGACCTTTTTTATTTTGCAGGCAACTACAATTTAATGCAAACAACTGATGCAAACCCCGATGAAAATGGTGAATTAGGAATTATGGCTCAGCTTAAAATCCCAATTGTTTTTGAAAACAACAATGTTTGGTATTCACAAATTGATTATCAATATTTTTCGGTTTTTAATGAGTTTAATGCGACTACAGTAAACCCGATCGATAAATTAAACATTCATGGAATTATAATTAAAACAGGTTATGTTCATCGATTTGACGAGAAAAAATCCTTACAAGTATTGTTTTCTCCACGTCTCATGACTGATTTTAATGCATCCTTCTCAAATTCTGTTCAGCTGGGTGGAGTATTATTATTTGAAAAAATCAAAAACGAGAATTATACATGGAAAGTGGGAGCTTTTTACAACCAGGATTTCTTTGGACCATATCTGGTTCCTGTATTCGATGTTAATTGGAAAATTACAAGCAAACTTAGACTTTCAGGATTACTTCCTATTTATGGAGCATTGTATATGGAACCATCGGAGAAATTACAATATGGTTTGCACTTTATCGGTTTAACAACTTCGTATCGTATAAACGAACCCAATTTCGAGAATTATTACATTGACAGAAGAAGTATTGATGTTTCTACATTTACAAAACTTCATGTGTTCGATAATGTGTTTTTTACCGCAAGAGCAGGTTATTCTCTTTCAAGAGATTATGGTTTATTTGATGAAGACGACAAAATTACTATTGGGTTACCTTTAGTTAATATTGGTGATGACAGAACCAGAGCGAACGAAGAATTTAGTGGAAGTCCGTTTGTGCATTTAAGACTAACTTATAGTATACCTGTTAATTAAAATAACAAATCATAAAAGTCAAATTTCAAATAAATTACAAATACGAAATCTCAATATAAAGGATTGAGGTTTTATTTTTTACTTGAGATTGTTCTTGTTTGTTATTTGTTTTTTGATAATTATTTGTTTTTTGGATTTTGGATTTTGTGATTTAAGAAATTACTTTCCGTTTTTCTTTCTTAGTTCTTCGTATTGTTCTCGAATTGCTTCCATCTCCTCAAGATTCTGGCGCATTTCTTCTTCTTTTTCCTGCATTAACAGTGTTTGTTCCTGGAATTTTTTAATTAAACCAGCACTGTTTTCGTTCATTCTGATATTATTTAAATTAGCTGCTATATTATTTGCAACACGTTTTATAAACTCAATTTCTAACTGAGAAAGTTTATTGAAGCTTGCTAATTCAATAATACCAAATACTTTCTCGTCAATACTCAAAGGAACAATCATTAATGCTTTAGGATTCGAATTTCCTAAACCAGATTCTATTTTAATGTAATTTTCAGGAACATCGTTAATAACCATAACGCGGTTCTCAGAAAATGCAACTCCTAAGTTTCCTGTTGTAGTATAAATTTTAGCTTTGCCTTTTCGAATTTCGTTGCTACAACCATAATCGGCAATTAATTCCAAAAACTCATCACTCTCATCTTCGCTGTTAAGCATATACAATACGCCCGAAGTTGCTTTAATATATTTAATTAATTCAGATAAAACTTTTGAGGCGAGTGCTTTAAAATCGTCTTTATTATCGGCAAGTATATCGTTAACATTTGCAACTCCGTTATTTATCCATGCTTGTTGTTTTTCTTTTTCCTGATGCACAAGAAGTTCATCGTGTTGCTTTTGGAGCTCTTGAGTTCTCTTATTAATATTTTTTTCGAGATTCTCTTTTTCAAGTCTTAACTCATCGCCTAAGTTCTCATTTTCATTAATTGCCATTGCCGATTTAACTGTTATTGTAATCGACTGGATAAGCATAAATGCTACCAAACCGTAAGGTGCTACGTAAGCACTTTGCACAACACCCATACTGCTCAACAGATCATTTATTGCTGTAGCATACAAAATAAACATTCCTAAAAAAGCATAGAAAGCAAATGGCCTTCTCCGTATAGCTGATATCATTAAAACACCAAAAGTTAAATAAAGTCCAAACAAGCCAATATACATTTCAAAGAAAATTCGAAATTTACCGTAAAAGTTTTGTGGAGTTGTAAAAACAATTATTGTTACGATAACACCTATTACAAGAATTATCTTAAACATCACTTTTGGGAAATCAACTTTGTATAAGCTATAAATGAATAAAGCAAATAATGGGATTGTGCCAAAACCCGAGAAATTATCTAACTTAACTAATAACTCCCAATTTATATTTGGGAATATATGAGTAATAACTCTGTCACCCGTAGTAATATTTCTAAGTATCATTACAATACTGATAATACCAAAATATAAATTCGAAATTGCTTTTCTTCTGAATAAATACATATTAAGATGATTGATACCTATAACCAAAATAATCCCAATAATTATTAGGTTTAAAATATCCATAGATCTTGTTTGCGACCTTATTGTATCGTATGTACCAAAGAAAATTGGTTTCTGTAGCCCTGCTCGCCTATGTGAAAAGTTAGAAACTTGGAAAACTATTTCAATCTTTTCTGTTGATTCCTTATCAGGATCTAAAACAAACGGAATATCTTGATATGTAAACTTGGGATCGGTTAATTCTTTAGTAGTATTTACTTTACCCACTTCGGTTATAAATTTACCATTAACCCAAAGCTTATAGTTTGAGAACACTGTAGAAACCTTCAAACCGTATATTGTTTCTTCTGTATCTGCTTTCTTATTAATTGTTAATCTATATGTAGCATATCCCTGATAAGGAATATTCGCACTATCAACCTTATATTTTGTCCATGGCTTAGGAACTTTCCCGTATAAATCAGGAGTAATATTCCTATTCTTAAAATCTTGTGGCTCCAATAATTGATCCCAGTAAAACTCCCAATTACCTTCAAGCTTTATGCTCTTTATTTCGCTAATATCGACTAGCTCTAAATTCAGTACACCTTCTTCAATCTGATGCTCGTTTGCCGATATAGCATACGAAAAACTTGTAAAACAAATAATTGCAGTTAAAATTTGAATGCGAAATTTCATAGTACCGGTTTTGTAATAGATTATCTAAAACTAATTCATTTTTATGAAAATCTCGAATTTAAATTAAAGAAATCTTTCCTGATAAGCAACGAGTGTATTGTGAAGTAATTATTTTGATTATAAAATCAAGCCTTACGAGTAAAAAACTTTTCCACCAGTTAACAAAATTAGTAAACATTTCAATAACTAAATAATAAAAGTTACTAAACCTAACAATTATTTTTAAAATATGTTGTACAACAGAATTTTATACTTATTTTTGAGCTCATTTTGAAAATTATATTATAATAACACACTCTATTTTAGAGACTAATAAGAATACTCAAAAAATAATTAAACAATAATTACTAATTAAAATCGAAATTAAAAATGGAAAGTATTTTTTGGTTTATCCCTTTCGCATCGGTCTTAGCTTTGATCTTTGCTTGGTTCTTTTTCAAGAATATGATGAAGAACTCTGAAGGAACAGACAAAATGAAAGAAATTGCACAACACGTTCGTGATGGAGCAATGGCTTATTTAAACAGACAGTACAGAGTTGTAGGAATGGTATTCGCAGTACTATTTGTAATTCTTCTATTGTTGGCTTATTTTGGAGTACAAAATCCATTTGTACCAGTAGCATTCTTAACTGGAGGTTTTTTCTCTGGTTTATGTGGTTACTTAGGTATGCGTACTGCAACTTATGCTTCTGCTAGAACTGCACACGGAGCTTCTCAATCATTAAACAAAGGATTGAAAATTGCTTTTCGTAGTGGTGCTGTTATGGGTTTAGTTGTTGTAGGTTTTGGTTTATTAGATATTAGTCTTTGGTGGGTTATACTTAATAAAGTAGTTTATACAGCTGAACATATGCAAGAAGGAATGCATGCCCTTGGATTAACATTTGTTCACGCAGGAACAACACCTCATGAGAAGTTAATTGAGATTACTGCTACAATGTTAACATTCGGTATGGGTGCATCTACTCAAGCATTATTTGCTCGTGTTGGTGGTGGTATCTTTACTAAAGCTGCCGATGTTGGTGCTGACTTAGTAGGTAAAGTTGAAGCTGGAATTCCTGAGGATGATCCTCGTAATCCTGCAACTATTGCTGATAACGTAGGTGATAACGTAGGTGACGTTGCTGGTATGGGTGCTGACTTATACGAGTCTTATGCTGGTTCAATTCTTGCTACTGCAGCATTAGGTGCTGCTCTTCCTCTATTTGCTGGATCAGATGTTGATCCTGTAAAAGCAGTTATTGCTCCAATGTTTGTTGCTGCAATAGGGATAATCCTTTCTATTATTGGAATATTTATGGTTCGCACTAAAGAATCTGCTACTCAAAAAACATTGTTAAATGCATTGTTATTTGGAACAGGTGGTAGTTCTGTATTAATTCTTATTGCTGTTGCTATTTTGGCATCTGTTGGCTGGATAAGCTGGGGAATATTTGGTGCTGTAACAGTAGGTTTAGCTGCCGGTGTTATTATAGGACAAGGAACAGAATATTATACATCTGATGAATATAAACCTACAAAAAATATCGCAAAACAAGGACAACAAGGTCCTGCTACTCTAATTATCGATGGTATTGCTGCTGGTATGTACTCTACTTGGATTCCTGTTGTAACTATCGTATTAGGAATTATTGGAGCTTTTGCTTTTGCTGGTGGATTTGAAAGCTTCCCAAAAGGTGTTTATGGTATTGGATTTGCTGCTGTTGGTATGCTTTCTACATTAGGAATTACATTGGCAACAGATGCTTTTGGACCTATTGCTGATAACGCTGGTGGTAATGCAGAAATGGCTAAACTTCCAAAAGAAGTTAGAGAACGTACCGATGCTTTAGATATGTTAGGTAATACTACTGCTGCTACTGGTAAAGGTTTTGCTATTGGCTCTGCTGCTTTAACTGCTATGGCATTATTAGCTGCATACATCGAAGAAGTAAGATTGTGGTTAGGAAAACTTGCAAATGCGAGTGTTGAAGGATTTAGACAAGTTGGTGATACTTTATTTTACACTGATGTTGTACCAGCTGTTGAACAAGGGCAAAAAGCTGTAGAATTAGCAAGCGCAACTATTAAGGATTTCGTTTATGCTTATGATCTTACAATATTCAACCCAATGTTAATAGGTGGTTTATTCTTAGGTGCTATGATGGCATTTGTATTTAGTGCAATGACCATGAAAGCTGTTGGTCGTGCTGCTGGTGCAATGGTTGATGAAGTTCGTCGTCAATTTAAATCTATTCCTGGAATTATGGAAGGTACAGGTAAACCTGATTATGCAAGATGTGTTGAAATTTCAACTAAGGGAGCACAAAAAGAAATGTTAGTTCCTTCATTACTTGCTATTGCAGTTCCAATTATTGTTGGAGTTATATTAGGTGTTGCTGGTGTTCTTGGATTATTAATGGGTGGTCTTGTAACAGGATTTACTTTAGCTAGTATGTTAAATAACTCAGGTGGTGCTTGGGATAACGCTAAGAAATATATCGAAAAAGGTAATTTCGGTGGAAAAGGAAGTGATACTCATAAAGCAGGTGTTGTTGGTGATACAGTTGGAGATCCATTTAAAGATACTTCAGGACCATCATTAAACATTCTTATTAAATTAATGACAATGGTTTCTGTTGTAATGGCAGGTTTAACTGTTGCAGTTGGTTTCTTTGCTTAAAAGAGAACATTACATATAAGTAAAGCCGGCTCAATGAGTCGGCTTTTTTATTTTATCCTTTTAATATTTCATAGTTAGTTCTAATATTTTTATATTTGAGCATAAGCAATTACAAACAAAAAATTTATTATTATGGGTAAAGGCGATAAAAAAACCAGAAGAGGTAAAATATCAATTGGTAGTTACGGAAAAAGAAGACCGAAGAAAAAAACAACTATTGCTGCAACAAAAAAACCAGCGCCAAAACCAAAGGTTACTCCAAAAGCTAAGGTAGAAACAAAACCTAAAGCTGAAACCAAACCAAAAGCAACAGAAAAGCCAAAAACAGAAACAAAGTCAACTCCAAAGAAAGCAGCTCCGAAAAAAACTGAAACAAAGAAAACTGAGCCAAAGGCAAAGCCTAAAAAAGATAAAGAGTAACCAAAATTTGATATTAAAAAATAGGGTTGGAAATTCCAGCCCTATTTTGTTTTAATATTCTCAAAAAACATGTCTTCATTTAATAGTCTGATTCTTTCTTTAGCATTTTCAACAACTCTTGGATCTGCCCTAAAAGAATTTATTTGATTTCCTCCGCTCAAGGTATCTGAAGTGTTAGCCATTGTTAAATAAGCTTCGTAACAATTTAAAGCCATTTTGTTGTTGTCCAGATAATAATCATATAACTGCCCCATTTTAAATGACAATAATGGGCTTGCATTACTCTTATATGCCAATTTTAGATTATCTAGTGCTAATTCGTACTTTCCCTGAACTCTAAAAATAAATGCCAATTCAGAATAAATATTTGAAAGTTGTATTGGAGATGGAGCTATGAGACCTAAAGATTTATGAAGATATAAAATTCCTTCTTTCCCTGAATTTGATCTGCCAAATGCGCTTCCAAGGAAAAAACAAACCTCAGCATCGGTATCGTCAAATTCTCTTGCTTGCTCCAAATATGATATTGAATTTACAAACTGCTTTTTTTCAAAATATGAGAATCCAAGGTATTTCAAATTAAAATAAGTTGTATCGCCCAACTCCAACAATCTATTGAATCCAACAATTGATGAGTCAAAATCTTTATTAAGGTATTGTGCGTAGGCTTTAATTTTCATTAGTTGATTATCCAAAGGGAAGTTTTTTAAGCCCTGGTTGCTGGTTCGTATCGCATCTTCAAAAAATCTTTCTGAGTTTTGTAAATTTGCTAATTGCCGATACATCCCTAAATCAGAAGGATTTAACATTATTGCAATCTCATATACATAAATCGCAGGTTGTGGTAAATTGATTTTATTTGTACAGTATGCTTGTTGTTTGTAGTAATAGAAATTTTCTGGATCTATTGCTGATGCTTTCTGATAATAGTGAATTGCAGATCCATACTCTCCCGACTTTCTGAAAACATTTGCCAGATTTACAATAGGTTCTATTTTGCTTGTATCTCTCAGATACTGATTGTAATAAATTTGAATAGTACTTTCATCTTTACCAATAAAATCATAAATCCCTGCTAATGCATTTTCGATTACTGAATTTGCAGAATCAAGCTCATTCGCTTTTTCATAATTCTTAAGTGCTTCAAAATATTTATATTTTGCCAGGTACGATTTTCCTGAATAATAATATGCCAAAGCATTCATTGAATCTGTCTCTATGATTTGATTCGCAAAGATTATTGCAGAGTCATATTGAGTTTTTAAAACCTTTAATTCAAGTTTCTGAATTAATTCCTGATTTTGGGAAAATGCATTCATTGATGCACACATTCCGATTATTAAAAGAAGTTTCTTCATATAATAAAAAATTAAGCCCGGATAAAACCGGACCTGAATATTTATAATTTACTCATGTATAAAAACTATAGGAAAGGTATATTGAATATTTACAAATTCTCCTTCATTTTTCCCGGGTTCCCACTTAGGAGATAGTTTAACAACTCGAATAGCTTCTTCATCAAGAGATGAATGAACCCCTCTTTCAATTTTAACATTTTTAACATCTCCATTTTTATCTATAACAAATGACACAAAGACTCTTCCTTCAATTCCCTGTTTTCGTGCTTCTTTAGGATATTTAAGGTTCTTACTTATAAAGAGTCGGAATTCATCTGCTCCTTTTCCTTGAAACTTTGGCATAACTTCAGCAGTGAAAAGTATTTCACCTTCCATTTCTGGCAAGGTTTCAACTTTGGCTGTATCTTCAGATGCAACAAACTCTGTTTCAATATTATTATTGTCTGTTGCCTTTGCAAAATCAGTTGAATTTGTAAAGAAGAATATAAAAGCCGCTGCGAAAGGTATTGCTAATACAATCTTTGTTTTTGAACTATTTTTTGATTTCATCATGGTTAACATTTTTAAACGGTTTTTAGATAGTGAATAACTAAAGCTACTGGTTAACCCAACTAACCGACCGCCAGTTACCTGACTTAATAATAATTGCTGATAATCTAACTGATCAAAACCGTTTTCCACGACAGCTTCATCGGCAAGATATTCATGCACTTCTCTGATCGATTTTCGGTACCAATAGATGAAAGGGTTAAACCAAAACAGAATAACAAGCACCTCAATTAAGATCAGATCAAAAGAATGTAACTGAAAAGCATGCATGCGCTCATGAGCAATTATCTGCTTCATGTCTTCTGACGAATACTTTTCAGGATTTATAATAATCCACTTAAAAAGTGAGAATGGAACTACGGCTTCAGGTGATTCAATTATTCGGTATCCATCGTATTTTTGCGGACTGCTTTTTGAAATCATAAAAATGATTTTTCCCAATCCAAAAACGAAAAACACCCCCGAGATTAGAACTCCCAATATATAAATTATACTTAAATAGTTTTTAATCACTGTCCAGGTTAATTTACCTGAATAAGCATAAATTATTACCTCATTTATTTCATTATATCCTTGTTTTATTCCTGAAATTTTATTCAAGATTTCGTTACCGGAAGAAATATTATTTGCGAACAATTCCAGATTTAAATTTAAAAATGGAACTATAACAGCGAATAATAGAGAACTTAGCAAATACAATCTGTTTAGCTTAAAAAAAGTCTCTTTTTTAAGAAAAGCTTTATAAAACAAACAGAATATTGCAAAGATAATTGCAGATTCCAATACATTATATAAACTTAAATCTATCATTTGCTATTTTTTCGTTTGAGTATTTCTTCTTCAACGATTTTTCTCATTTCCTCCAAATCACTTATAGAAACATCTTCTTCACGTGCAAAGAACGAAGCAAACTTTTTATACGAGTTGTTAAAATTTTTGTTTAAAACATCTTTAAATCTACCTTTTCTATATTCTGCAGGAGAAACAATAGGATAATACTGATGAGTTTTACCATAGGCTTCGTATGAAACCATTCCCTTCTTTTCTAAAATTCTTACAATTGTCGAAACAGTATTATAAGCCGGACGTGGTTCCGGAAACTGATCTAAAACATCTTTTACAAAAGCTTTTTTAAGCTTCCAAAGATATTCCATTACCTGTTCTTCTGCATTGGTTAATTCTTTCATACTACAAACATAAACTAAAAGTCTTAGTTTTCAAACTAAGACTCTTAGTTTAACTTTTTTTAACATTTACAATTTACTTTTTTATAGCCTACATCTCTTATGAATAAAGGAAAATAGGTGTTGTACTTTATTATTAAACCTTAATTGCAGTGTTTATTTCTGAAAATGATATAGAAAATAACATTCAAGTTTTAAGCAATTCTTCTCAAATAGTCTTAAATTTATTGAGTTTCAAAAAATAAGAACTATGAAAAAAATTATTCTCTTCAACATCGTGTTCTTTTCAGTAATTTGCTTATCATTTTCGAATGATTTAGCAAAAGTAGAAAGCCCAATACCCGCTCAGGATTCAATAATTGGATATTTTCAATTGGAAAAGTTAAACACCCCTCCGTTTAAATACTGGTTTGAGCATGAATATGAAACCTATACAGTTGACAGTGAAACATTATTGCAGATAGACGAAGGAAAAATTAGTACTATAACAATAACCATTGTAATCGGAACGTGGTGTAGCGATAGCCAACGTGAAACTCCTAGATTTATAAAAATTTTAAATGAAATCGATTTTGATTTTGAGAAAATTACTGCAATCGGCGTTAATAAAAAGAAAAAAGCAGCTGAAACTACTATTGATGAATTGTCCATTGAATATGTACCAACCATAATTTTCTATAATGATGGTGAAGAAATAGGAAGAATTATAGAAACACCTGAAGAAAGTCTTGAAAAAGATATGTTAAGAATAATAAGCTCTCAATAAGTATGCAGCAATTATTGTAGAAAATACGTCATTTTTATATATTTGATAAATTATAACTTATAAACTCAAAGAACATGGAAGAAAACAAAACATCAAATGCTGGGCAAGGACTTGGCATTGCTGGATTAGTATTAGGTATAATTGCATTAATTATTTCATTTATTCCTTGCCTAGGAATGTGGGCTATAGTTCCGGGGATAATTGCTGTCATTTTAAGTGGAATTGGATTTTCTCAGGCATCAAAAGCAAATGCTAAAAAAGGTTTAATAATAGCAGCATTAGTTATTTCAATTGTAGGTACAGCAATAGCAGCATGGCAGTTTTACATTTTTAGAAATGCTCCAGACAAAATAGAAGAGTTTGGTAAAGAATTCCAAAAAGCTATTGAAGAAGAGTTAGATGCTGAAGATCTTGAGGATCTTGAAGAAGCTATGGAAGCATTGGAAGGAGAAATTGAAGAAATAACTGAGGAGTCTATTGAAGAAGCAGTTGAGGCTGTTACTGAGGCAGTTGAAGAAATGACCGACGAACTTAAAGAAGCAAAAGAGGAACTGGACGACGACGATGAGTAATAAATATGATATATTCATTACAGAACCTTATCATATTCTAAATATTTGTTTTGCCGGAATAATTATATTGATATTTATTTATTCCGGCATTTTTTCTGTTGAAAAGAATAATCACCCGATTAAATCTGCCTGCACAACTATCGAAGGACATCCATGTAAAAGCGAAGGTTTATCGAGAGGCTTTTCTGAGATTGTACGTTTTCGATTCGAAAGTGCCAAATCGTATAATGAACATGGAATAAAAATATTCTGCTTCTTTTTAATTCAATTCTTTTTAAGATTTACAATTTCTTTTATACTTTACAAAAAGGCAATAAAACAAAATACCCTTGTTATTTTTGATTCCATTCTATCTATTGGCCTTTATATTTATTGCTTTTGGGGAATAATAATATAAGCTTTCCCAATTTTACTATTAGCTATATCTAAGAATAATAAAATTTCTCTTTGGACTTTATTAACCTAATTACATTACAGCTCTTTATTTTCTAATAATATATTTGTAATTTGTATAAGCCTAAATAATTTGATTTCCTGCCTAAAAAACTCATTTTATGGAAGAAAAAGAGGATAAAATAAATCTTAGTTCAATTTATTTTGATCATTTATCCTATCCTGTTTTTTATATTTCAAGGAATAAGATCGTTAAAGGAAACAATTCTTTTAAATACAATTTTGGTGCTGAAGCAATTGGTAAAGATTTTTTTTCTATTGCTGATTTGAAAGATACAAACGAAAATAAGATTTCAACTCTCCTTGACATCGCCTTTAATAAAATCTATTTAATTCATCTTAAAAATCCTGAATCAGAAAATATCAATGGCAAGGTTTTTTTTAATCATATACCCTTTGATAATAAAAATTATTTAGTTGCAACCATTATCTTCTCATTAACAAACGACATAGACTTATCTCTTGAATTAGAATACGAAAGACAGTGCCGAATAGAAAATGAAGATGAGCTTAAACAATATATTGAAGAACTTGAAGCTATTGATGATGCTTTAAATGAAAGTAATCTGAGATTTCAAGAAATGACCAATCTTATTCCGCAATGTATATACGAAACAGATATAAAAGGAAATATTATCTTTTTAAATAGTGCAGGCGAAAAACTTTTTGGTTATACACAAAATGATTTAAGAGAAGGTATTGGTGCTGAAAAACTTTTTGTGGGATACGAGGTTGAACATGCAATGGAAAATCTTCAGAGAATATTCGATGGAGAGGATTCTCGTGGAAATGAATATCTTATTAAAAGAAAAAATGGAGAGGTTGTTCCAGTTAGAGCATATGCTTCTCGTGTTATGAAAGATGAAAAACCCACTGGAGTTAGAGGTGTTTTTATTGATATAACAGATCAAAAAGAGGCAAGACAGCAAATTGAAGATAGCATCGAATTGATAAGATATCAGAAACAACAGCTCGAGGAGCAATATAATTTTGTTAATAAACAAAATATGGAAATAGTTGAAAGCATGAATTATGCCCGTAGAATTCAAAATGCATTGCTCCCATCAGAAGAGACTATTAAACAGTTAATAAACGAATATTTTATACTTTTTAAACCAAAAGAAATTGTTAGTGGAGATTTTTATTGGATAACACGTAAAAAAGGAAAGATATTGATGGCTGCGGCAGATTGCACTGGACATGGAATACCCGGAGCTTTCATGAGCATGTTAGCTATTGCTTTCCTAAATGAAATTTCTAATAATATTGAAGATCCAACACCCGCAGAAATCCTAAATGAGTTGAGACATCACGTTGTTCATACTTTAAAGCAGGACACTCAAAAAGTTACAACAATGGATGGCCTTGACATTGCATTATGTATTATCGATACTGATAATAACGAAATCCAGTTTGCTGGAGCCAACAATCCACTTTATGTAATCCATAACGAAGAACTATTTGAATATCCATCCGATAAAATGCCAATTGGTTTCGCTCATAAATATCACGAGTTTTCCAACAAAACCTTAAAACTGGTTAAAGGTGATACTTTTTATATTTTTTCTGATGGTTATATGGATCAGTTTGGTGGTGAGAAAAATAAAAAATTCAAACCACTTCGTTTTCAGAATCTTATAAAAGAGATACATAACAAACCAATGGAAGAACAAAAAGAGATATTGTACTTAACTCTTGAAGAATGGAAAGGAGATAAAGAACAGGTAGATGATATAATAATTATTGGATTTAGATACTAAACTAAGAATATGAAAACAACACCGACTCAATTATCAGAAAGAATTATCTCATTAGATATTTTAAGAGGTTTTGCTATACTTGGAATATTAATTATGAATATACAAAGTATGTCAATGATTGGCGCTGCTTACATAAATCCAACCGCTTATGGTGATTTTACGGGCATTAATAAAATTGTCTGGATTATTAGTCATGTGCTAGCTGATTCAAAGTTTATGTCTATTTTCTCTATTCTGTTTGGTGCAGGAGTTATATTATTTACTGACAGATTAAAGGCTAAAGGTGTAAAATCATTAAATATTCATTATCGAAGAACATTTTGGTTGCTGATAATTGGTTTACTTCATGCTTATGTATTATGGTATGGTGATATTTTAGTTGCATACGCTTTATCTGCTTTATGGATTATTCTTTTAAGAAAAAAGAAACCAAAAACCTTATTTATTGTTGGAGCAATAATTTTCTCAATAGGTTCCATATTATATTTTCTTACAGGAATATCAATACCTTATATGCCAGAAGAAGCAATAACTGGAATGATGGAAAGTTGGTTACCCGATACCAAAACAATAGCTGCAGAAATAAATGCTTACAGAAGCGACTTTCTAACTCAAATGGATACGCGTATTCCTGAATCTATATGGATGCAAACATACCTTTTCTTTTATTTTATTGGATGGCGAGCTTCTGGTCTAATGCTAATTGGAATGGGTCTTTATAAATCAGAAATTCTTTCTGCAAAAAAGACAAATAGATTCTATTTAAAAATGACTTTAATAGGATTAATATTTGGATTTGCTTTGATATTAATAGGATTATATAAAAATTTTGAAAATAACTTTTCTTTAGAATACTCTTTCTTTTTGGGTTCTCAGTTTAATTATTGGGGAAGTGTTTTAGTAGCTCTTGGATATATTGGATTAATTATTCTATTAATTAAGTCATTTAAAAAGGGTTGGTTAGCTAATAGTCTTAAAGCTGTTGGACAAACTGCACTTTCAAACTACCTAATCCAATCTATTTTAGGCACATTCATTTTTTATGGGCATGGTTTAGGTCTATATGGTAAAGTTGAAAGATGGCAACAAATTCTAATAGTAATAGGGATATGGATTTTACAATTAATTATTTCACCAATCTGGCTAAAGTATTTTAAATTCGGTCCTTTTGAATGGTTATGGAGAAGTTTGACGTATTGGAAAATTCAACCAATGAGAATGAGAGATACAGAATAATTAAACAGTCATATATTCAGCAATATCTTTTAAAACTATTATTCCTATTATTTGATCATCAGGCTTACCAGTTGGAGTTATCACTAATGCATCGTAATACCAATTTATTGGCGATTTCTTATATGAGCTCTTATAAATTTCTGCAGCATCAAATACAGACATATTCCCTGAAATTATTTCAAAATTTTCATTTCTACCTGCATTCTCGAGAACCTCGCTAATGTTAACTTCAGAGGGCGACACAATTTCTTTTGCAGCCAGCCATTCTGCAATATGACTGCTGTTTAAAACATCAATTATTACACCTTTTTCAATAATTGGAATTTGTGATATCTTATGATTGTGTATAAACTTTAGGGCTTTTGACAGTTTATCATCTGTAAAGCAATAATGTACTTTCTTTTTAAACTTAGATACCTTTTCAGGATGCTGAATTTGATTCCAAATTCGTTCAATATTTTCAATTACATCATCCAAAGGTTCTGCAATTATTCGTCCGTTAATTCGGGAATTGTGAACCATTACATTGCGTAAATCAGAGTATACAAAAAGATCTTCACGATATCTTTTAATTACACCTTCCTTTGCCGATGCTTTTCGTATTAAATCTCCAAAAGGCATGTAATATCCATTATTATATTTTGACTTTAAATGTTTCTCGATAAAATTAAATGTATCAAGGAATTTCTCTGCATTTCGTGACATAGAAGAATTTTTATCACAAATATAGAATATTCTGTTAAGTAGATTTTACAAAATACATATTCATTTTTCCTTTTCCTTTTACCTCAAGGGGAGGTTGGCTTTCGAATTCAAATTTATCTTTTACAAGCCGGTAAGTTGTATCTGAAACATGAATTCGCATTGTTTGTGAATTACTTTCAAGCCTTGAAGCCGTATTTACCGGATCTCCAAAAATATCATAAATATATTTTTTTGTTCCAATAATACCACCTACAACTTGTCCAGTATGAATTCCAATACGCACTGTCCAATTATACTTACTTGTTCTATTTCTATCTTCTAAAAATGCAATTGAATCAATAGCAGCATTTATTATGTTTTTAGCATGTTTAGGATTTGGAATTGGCAAGCCGCAAACTGCAATATAAGCATCACCAACTGTTTTAATCTTTTCGCAGTAATTTTTATCCATTATAGCATCAAAGCCCTTTATAATGTCATTCAATTCATTCAACAAAATGTCAGTAGGAATTTGCAAAGTCTTTTCTGTAAAATCAACAATATCACTGTAAAAAACGGTAACATTATCATATAATTTGGGTTCTGTTTTACCCTTTTCTTTTAAATCTTCTGCTACTTTTTTAGGAAGAATATTAAGTAAAAGTTTGTCGCTCTTATCTTTTTCAAGTTGTAATTCTTCTTTTTGTTCTTTTATCTTTTTGTACGATTCCGAAAGCTTTAACATTGAATTAACCCTCGAAATAAGCTCCATTTTATCAATCGGTTTTCTTATAAAATCAACCACTCCGGACTCAAACGCTGTTTTTAAATTTTCCGAGGAAGTATTTGCTCCAGTACACATTATTATGGGAATTTGTTCAAATTCTTCTTTCTTCTGAATGATTTTGCAAAATTCAATACCGTTTATCTCTGGCATTTCCCAATCGGTAAGTATTAAATCTGGAAGCTCTTTTTCAAGTATCCTTAAAGCTTCAGTTGCATTCGATGTATGTATAATCTCTAATTTATAATCTGAATTCTCAAGAATATGTTTAATAACTGTATGATATACAGGATCATCTTCAATTACCAATATTCTAAACGGTTTCATTAAAAATTATGTTATAACTTGTTTTCAACCAACAATATAGGATATTTACATTATTTATCCTAATTCTCAGACTGATCATTTTCCTTTTGTCTTTTTCTCTCTTCCTTTTCTCTTTTTCGTTTTCTTCTAAAAATTCGTTTTATGAATTCTTCAATATCTGAATCTTCTTTATCAAACAAATAAAATATTCGTGGAGCTGCATGTTCATCAAAATCATTGCAATTAAGCGACATTTTTATTGAGTCGGGAATACTAAAAGTATCTCTCTGTAAATATGAATACCTGTCATCCTTGTATAAATACTGAAAGAAATTTGCAAATACCGGCATAGCTGAGTAAGCTCCCTGTCCGTATGTTGTAGATTTAAAACGAACAATAGGATTATCACCTCCAACCCAAACACCTGCAATTAATGTAGGACTCATTCCAATAAACCAAGAATCTGTATTGTTTTGTGTTGTTCCTGTTTTTCCTACAAAATCGCTATCAAACTTCCAAATCGACCTAAGTCCATTTGCAGTTCCTCTATCGACAACTCCTTGCATCATAGCAAGTACTGTTTGCGCTGTTGTTGCGTCCAGAACTGTATCTGTTGGTTGGTGAGCAGGATCCGTATAAAGGATATTTCCTTCGGAATCTTCAATGCGTCGAATCAATCTTGGTTCAATACTTTTTCCCTTATTTAAAAATATTGCGTATGATTTCACCATTTCGAAAAGGGAAACTTCACCTGTACCTAAAGCCATTGAAGGAACTGGAGGCAAATAAGAGTTTATTCCTGCTTTATGTGCCAAATCTATTGTTGAATCAATACCGGCCTGCATTAATAATTTTACACTAACTGTATTTATTGAGTTGGCCAAAGCTCCTTTTACAGAATAATATCCTCCAAATCCTTCGCCAGAATTTTGAGGTGTCCAGCTATCATAATCTTCATATACTACACTATCGTTTTCGAAATAATCACAGGGTTTAATTCCTTTCTCTATTGCCGAAGCATATACAAATGGTTTAATTGTTGACCCCGTTTGCCTTTTTGCATTAACATGATCATACTTAAAATATTTATAATTTATACCTCCAACCCAAGCAAGAATATCACCTGATTTACCATTCATTACCATTGAGCCAGTTTGTAGTAATTTAAAATGGTGCAAAACAGAATCCAAAGGAGATATTAGTGTATCCTTAGTTCCTTGCCAAGTAAAAATTTCTGTTTTTCTAGGAACTTTCATTTTCTCAATAGCTTTCTCTTGAGACAAACCCTGTTTCCTTAATGATTTGTAAGCTTTACTTTGCTCAATTTGAAGCAATGCAATTTCGGTATTGTTTTTCCATGGTTCTTCTCCTTCCCACTGATCTTCAAACTGTTTTTGAAGCTTTAACATGTGTTTTGCTACTGCAGTTTCAAGATAATTCTGCATTTTACTATTTAAGGTAGTATAAACCTTTAATCCATCTGTATACAGATTGTATTCACTTCCGTCAGGTCGTTTTTTATCTTTTAAAATGTCTTTGCATTGATTTCTTAAATACTCACGAAAATATGGAGCCGGTCCTTCTGAATAAGTAAGTTTTCTGTATTTTATAGTTACAGGAATCTTTTTTAAATTATCCAGTTCTTCTTTTTTAAGGTAACCATACTTGTGCATCTGGCTAAGAACTATATTTCTACGTTTTAGCGCAGCATCTTTATTTTTTCGAGGATTATAGCTTGTGTTTGCTTTTAATAATCCAACTAACACAGCTGATTCTTCTATAGTAAGCTCAGAAGGTTCTTTATTAAAGAAAATGATAGCAGCAGTCTCTATTCCATATGTGTTTTCTCCAAAAGATACTGTATTTAAATATAGTTCCAGAATCTCATTTTTGGT
>Ga0070729_10001790_pt1 | contig 30857 bp, 24 predicted proteins | sample tdDd472_FD_66725 | JGI IMG/M metagenome (GOLD analysis project Ga0070729, IMG submission 66725) | Marine sediment microbial communities from the Atlantic coast under amendment with organic carbon and nitrate - tdDd47.2 | ecosystem: Environmental > Aquatic > Marine > Coastal > Sediment | place...
ACGATCACGCGAAAGGGGGTGCAGTACAGAGTGATCATGTCTGTCGCTCTAGACGCAAAGCGGTATCACGCGCCACGACGCAGCGGCCACGTCGCGTACGTTAGTCCGGTTCCGACAAGGGGTTGCGTCCGCATCCCAGAAAAAGTGTGCGACCCAATCGCGCCACGCCCGTCTAGGGGGGCATGAAAGCGACAAGCACGCGACGAGACCCCGTCATCCTGTCCGATCACGAACTGCTGCAATTCGTCCTGGAGCCAGTCTCCGATGGTGGCTCCGATGGTGGCTCCGATGGTGGCTCCGATGGTGGCTCCGATGGTGGCCACGAGGCCTCGGAACGCCGCACCGGGAAGACACCGGCACACTCCGATCCTCCGCTCCTGACCGCTTGTGGCTCCCTTCGCCGCCTCGCCACTCGATCGCCACGAGAGCTTGAGCGTGACGTCGGCCTGTCGCCCCTCGCGGCGCGTCGCGTCGCGTGCGCGCTTGAGTTGGGGCGCCGTTTGATGGAGGAGAGGCTGCAGCCCGGGGATGCGTTCCTCAATCCGCGGCAGATCTTCGACCACTTCCATTCGCGCTTGCGGGATCTCAAGAAGGAGGTGTTCTGCGTCGTGCTGCTCGACGCACGTCACCGCATCATGGGGGAGGAGCGCATATCGGAAGGGTCACTGACGTCTTCGATCGTGCACCCGCGCGAGGTGTTTGTTCCTGCGGTTCGCGAGTCCGCCGGGGCGATCGTGTTCGTACACAATCACCCGTCGGGGGAGCCGACTCCTTCCGAAGACGACATCGCGGTCACGCGCCGCCTCGAGCGAGCCGCGGAACTCCTCGGCATTCGCGTCCTCGATCACGTCATCGTGGGCGATGGCGAGTACGCCAGCTTCAAGGAACTGGGACTGATGTAAGCGCAAACATGCCGGGCGTATCCATCGTGCTGCTCGCCCTCGAGCCGATCGGGAGTTCACCGATGCGCTCGGATCGGACCGCGGCGTCGGCATCGACGGCGAGCTGCTCGTGGTGCGATTCGGCGCCGGCGGCACGGTCGTCGAGACGTACCCGCGCGCCCACTGACGTCGGCCTAACCGTCGAGTTTTGCGATCGCTCGTCGCACGATCTTCGCTTCGGCGATGCCCCACGCGGACGAAACGCACATGTAGACCGAGAGCGCCGAGGCGTACGTGTAGAGCATGAAGAAGAAGACGTACGGCATGAACTTCACCATCTTCATCTGCGCCTGCACCTGCGGATCGTCGGACATCGCCTGCGGCGAGAGCTTCTGCTGCGTGACCCACAGTCCGAGCATCAGGATCGGGAGCAGGTTGAAGTAGTCGGGGAAGAAAGGCAGGGCGAAGAGGTGATCGGGCAGCATCAGGTCCGTGGCCCAGAGGAACGGCTCGTGGCGCAGAGCAAATTCGACACGCAGTGCGCGGAACAGCGCGATCCAGATCGGGATCTGCACGAACATCATCAGGCAGCCGAGCGGGAACCCGACCTTGTTCTCCCGCATGACCTTCATGCGCTCCTGATTCATGCGCTGCCGATTCTTGCCGTACTTCTCCTCGAGCGCCTCAAGCAGCGGCTTCAGCTTCTGCATGCGCTTCGAGTACTGCTGCACGCTCAGCTGGCTCTTGTAGGAAACCGGGAAGAGGCAAGCGCGCACGATCACCGTCATGATCACGATCGCCAATCCGAACGATCCGAGCAGTCCCTCGAGTGCCTTCATCAGCCACATCAAGCTGCGCCCGATCAGGGCGAACCAGCCGAAATCGACCGCCTCGCCGATACCCAGTGGGCGTAGGAGCGACAGCTCGTTCGGTCCGGCGTACAGCGTGAGGCTCGTGGTTGCCACACCGTTGGGGGCGAAATTCTGACGTGCGCTGATGCGCGCTTCGATACCCGTTTCGTAGGTCTCGCTCTCGTCGAGGTACGCAAGCGGGCGCGTGAGTTTGAGGGGCCGGATCGTGGCGGCGAGAACCTCGGGCGCGTGTTCGTGCTGTTCGCTTCCGGGATCCGGCGTTACCAACGCACACACGAAAAAGGCGCCGCGCACGCCGATCGCGCGGTTCAGCTGCGCGGTATCGCCGCCGTAGCCGCGCTCGAGCGTGTCGCCATCCGTCACATTGTCGATGTTGATGACTTCGTTCTCGCCACCCTCGCGCTCCAGGAAGAAGCCCTGGGCCGGTTCCGCGAAGGCCACGCCACGCTTGGCGTCGGCGATGTAGCTGCCGGCGGCGCCCACGAGCGAGTAGCGGATGTTGCTGTCGGCGACGCCGTCGGGGCGCGTGACGCTGATCTCGACGCCGAAGTCGTAATGATCTTCCGCCGGAAGGGTGATGGTCTTCTGGAACTTCCAGCCTTCGGTTTCGAGTCGGTAGGTCAGCGAGTTCGGGGTTTCCTCCGCGAGCGCCCAGGTTGCATCCGCCGGGTCGGCGCCGTAGCGCGTCGAGTCCTGCACCAGCATGGTCAGCGTGCGCCGTCCCGGCCGGACGGCGTCTTCGATCATGGGGACCCAGTTCTCGGGCAAGTCGGCCTGCCCAGCGATGCGCACATACCGGCGCAGCCACATCGAGGTGATCGCGGCCCCGCGGTCGGACATCTCCAGGCGTACGGTCCCGTTCTCCAGAATCGTTCGCGTGTCCTTCCGGCTGCTCAGGAACGCGGCGAGATCCGCGTCGCTCGTGGCCGCCTCCGTGCGCGGCATCCAGCGCATGCGAAGGGTCCCGGTGTAGCCGTGTCCGGCGGACGACAGGCTGAGCCAGCGCTCGAGTTCCCGCGAGTCGGCGGACGCTCGTCGGAGCTTGTAGGCCACCGTGCTGACGGCGGTCAGGGGCGGAAGATCCTTCAGCGAAACGTAGTAGTCCGCGCCCAGCACACCCAGCGTGGCCATCTTCTGGTCGGCCCGCAGGCCGTAGCGCCTCGAGTAGTCCGGCGAGCCTGCCGTGTCGGGGTCCGCCTCCACGCGTTGCCGATAGTCGAATCGCGTGCGCTCCTGGTCCTCGATCAGCGTCGTCCAGCTGGTCGGTTGCGTCTTCGCGCCCTCGACCTGCTGCGTGATGTAGGTCTCCGGGGGCGCGCCGCCGGCGCCGATGTCGAGCGACACGCCGGAAAGACCGGTCAGTTCGAAGCCGTGCACCTTGTCGGGCGCGCCCTTGACCGTGACCTCGCAGTCGAGGCCGCCGTCGGCCCACCGCAACACGCGCCGGATCTCGTAGTCCCCGCGCGTGAGAACGAACTCGTAGCCGCCTTCGAGCTTCTTCGCCGTCCAATTGTCGCGGGGGATGTAACGTGTCGCTCCGCCCTCGAGGCGCTCCAACAGGTGCAGGACGCGTCGCTCCCGGTTCACCTCACGGAGCACCCAGCGCTTGCCCTCGCGTAGCGAGACAATCGTCCCGTCCCGCCCCAGCGTCGCCGTGAGTCCCTTCGCCTTGTCTTCCAGCAGAAAGCGCCCGGCGGTGTCGGATTCGACGCGGAAGCTCTCGACGGGCAGCGCGGCGGGAACCGGAGCTTCCTTGTTGCACGAACGCATCAGCAGCAGGGCGCCGCCGAAGACGATGAAGAGGGTCAGGATCTGGCGTGACATGTGCGTTTCGAACGGGCGCAGGGTCCCGAGGGGAAGGGGCGCGGGGAAGGGGCGCGGGCCCCGGTCTCGCGCCGGAGTTCCGTGCCGGAAAAATCCGGACCGGTTTGGGGGGCGTGTATGGCGTGCGAATCGGGCGGGCGAAAACTTCTAGCGTCCGACGGCGAGTCGATCGGCGAGATAGTTGGGGAGGCTGTCCTCCTTGTAGATCTTCTCCATCGTCTTCTTGAAGTCGTAGTCGAGGCGGTGGAATTTTACGGTGCGGCCGTCGAACGTCACGTACGACGCGCGCGGGTCACCGTCACGCGGTTGCCCCACGGCGCCGACATTGATGAGGGCCTTACGGCCTTCCTCGAGTCGGTATTCGCTCCCGATCGCTTTCGGATCGATGTAGCGGAGCTCTTGGGTGTACACGCCGGGAATGTGGCTGTGCCCGATGAAGCAGACGCGCTCGAAGCGCGTGAAGATCTCCTCCAGCTTGGAGCGGTTCTTTTTGCAGTCGTCCGGCGTGACGTATTCCTTGGTCGGGTCGCGAGGCGACGCGTGCACGAACATCGCCTCGTCCGTGACGACCACCTGCTCCATGACACCGAGGAAGTTCCACAGCTCGTAGTTGTCGTCCTTCGGACAGTCCGACCGGTTGAGCTGGTCGCGCGTCCAGTCGATCGCTTCGCGCGCCTTGGGGTTGAAGTCCTCGCCGTAGTACAGGACCGCTTCCTCATGGTTGCCCATGAGGACGATCTTGCTGTCCATCAGCGCTTGAAGGCATTCGCGCGGGTTCGGGCCGTACCCGATGATGTCCCCGAGGCACACGATGTCCTTGATCATGCGCCGCTTGATGTCGGCCAGGACGACCTCAAGCGCCTCCTGGTTTGCGTGGATGTCGGAGATGATCGCGATATTCAAGGCACTCTGAATCGCCCCAAGGGCGGATTTGATCAGGAATTCAAACCGGAAAGTATGGGCACGCCGGGCGGGGCCGTCAAGGATGGGGGAGTGGTGGCCCCGACTCGATTGACACACAAGGGGTGGTGTGCTAGCGTCCGCCCGTGCCCATAATGATGTGGAATTTGTCGGGAGTAAGGCGTGAAGTGTCCCTTTTGCAAGGCGGATAACAATCGCGTGATCGACTCCCGGGCGAGCGCAGACGGCTTCGCGATTCGCCGTCGGCGTGAGTGTTTGGGCTGCGAACGCCGCTACACAACCTACGAGCGGATCGAGGAATCTCCGATCCGCGTGGTGAAAAAAGACGGTGTCCGAGAGCCGTTTGAGCGCCGCAAAATCCTCTCCGGTCTCATGAAGGCGTGCGAGAAGCGCGCCGTCAGCATCGATGTGATGGACGACATCGTCACGCGCATCGAGCACCAGATCACGGAGCAGTTCGACCGCGAGGTGCCCAGCAAGTTCATCGGTCGCCTCGTCATGCGGGAGCTGCGCAAGGTCGACCAGGTCGCCTACGTGCGTTTCGCTTCCGTCTATCGCGACTTCAAGGATATCAGCGAGTTCGTGGACGAGATCCAGCCGATGCTGCGTTCGCCGGCCGGAAAGGCGTCGGCGGGTGCCAAGAAGACGGGTGCGGCCGCGAAGGGTGGCGCCGCGAAAGGTGCCGCGGCGAAGGGCGGGGCGCGCAAGAAGAGCCGTTCGTGATCGGGCGAGTTTCAAAAGTCCGCAAACGGGACGGCCGGCTGGTCGCGTTCGACGAGCGCAAGATCGCCGATGCGATCCACAAGGCGGGCTGTGCCGTCGGAAGTGACGATCGCTTCCTCGCCGAGGAGTTGGCGGGCGTCGTTGCGCTGTTCCTGGAGAAAACCTACGCCGGCGGCGTGCCCGGGATCGAAGAGATCCAGGACATGGTCGAGAAGGTTCTCATGGAGACCGGCCATGCGCGCATGGCCAAGACCTACATCCTGTACCGCGAGCGCCGCGCCCGCGCCCGCGAGAGCGTCGTCGTCGAAGGCCATCGCACCGGAGATCCGGGCGGAGGGCCGCTGGTCGGCAACCCCGGCAAAGCCGCCGTTGCCCAGTGGTCGAAGGCGAGGATCGCCGAGGCGCTGGTGCGCGAAGCTGACCTCGACGAGGAGATCGCGTCGGCGGTTGCCGCGCGTGTCGAAGAGAAGGTCTTTGCCGCCGGCGTGCCGCGCATCACGACGAGCGCCATCCGGAGTCTGGTCGAGGCGGAGTTGTTCCTGATGGACTACGGCGACCGCGTCGGCCGTCAGGCGCTCGTGGGGCTTCCGCGCTTCGACGTCGATCGGTTGCTGCGCGGCGGCAAGGATACGCCTTGGCGGCCCGCCGGTCCCCGCGACCTGAAGCGCGCCGTCGCGGATTCCCTGCTCGCGCAGTACTCGTTGGCGCAGATCTACTCGGCCGAGGTCGCCGAGGCGCACATGGACGGGCGCATCCACATTCTCGATGTGGGCTCCCCGTTCGAGTGGGTGGCCGCCACGCTGGAATTGCCGCCCGCCGCCCACGCCGAGGCTTGGGTCGAAAACGCGGCGCTCAATCTCGGCCGCATCGGCGGTGTCGTGACCCGCGAGGTTTGCCTTACGGGCGTCACCGCCGGCGCCGGCCGCTGGGATTCGACCGGAGGCGGTTCCGGCTCGCGCAACGATCCGGGGCCGTTGGTCGCCGCGCGTCGTTTGCTCGGGCATGTCGCCCTGCGCATGCTCGACCTTCGCGGCGGTCGCCTGCGAACCGTGCTCGACTTTCCGCTGCTCGTCGATGACGCGGGCGAGCGCGCGTTGGCGGAGGCGCTCGTGCGCGAGCACTGGGCACGATTCCGCGCGGGCGAAGTGGGGGCCCTGCCGACGCTCGTGGTGCACGTGCCGGCCGCCAAGATCGACAACGATGGCGATCGAAGAGCCCTCCTGACTGCGTTCGCGGCGGCCGCGGAAACCGGCCGCGTCCACGTCGTCCTCGACCGCGAAGACGTGCCGCCGCTCGTGACCCCGTGGTACCGCGTCCGCGGCCTGGATTCGACGCCGGGCGTGGCCCAGCCGGTCGCCGGGGCGGTCGCGATCGACGTCGCGGCGCTGGTGCCCTCCTCCGGGGAGCGCGACGAAGGCGTCCTGCTGGAACGGCTGGATAGCGCCATCGTCCTGGCGCTCAAGGCGTTGCGCCAAAAGCGCAATTTCCTGGCCGAGCTTCAGTCGGAGCCGTCGATGCCGCTGTATCGCGCGGCGGCGGGCGCGAGGCCGATCATCGCTGGCGGGGGCGGGCTCGATCTCGTCCACCTGTGCGGCGTGCGCGAGGCGGCTTTCGCTTTCGCCCGCGATCCCGCGGAAGCCGCCCGTGTGGCGGGCCGACTGCGCTCGTACGCCGGCGTCCGGCTCGGCGACGAGGGCCGAACGATGCGTCTCCATGTCCAGCTGGCGCCCGATCGGGACGGCGAGGCGGCCCATCGCTTCGCGGAGCTGGGCCGCGCCCCGGTTTCCGACGCCGTGACGACGCCGGGAGGCCTCGATCCCATCTCCGAGTCCCTTCCCGGGCCCATCCCCGACCAACTTCCCGAAGGGGCCGAGTGCCTCTACGACCCCGTTCAGGAGAGCGTGGTGCTCCGTTTCCCGCGGGAGCTGTCCCCTGCTCCGGAGACACTTCTCGCCCTTGCGGTGCACTTCGCGGCCGACCCCAAAGTCCGCGCGCTGCGCCTGGTTCCGTGGCCCGATCGCGCCATCCGCGGTCCGGGTGACACCCTATAGTTAGGCCTTCATGGTCGGCACCTCCGGGCGTCCGACCTGCCGCACCACGCACCGCGTTACAGAATCGACCTCGATGAAACTGAAGAAACTACAGCTGCACGGCTTCAAGAGCTTTGCCGATAAGACGGAGTTCGAGTTCCGCGACGGGATCACCGTCATCGTGGGACCGAACGGCTGCGGCAAGAGCAACGTCGTCGATGCCATCAAGTGGGTGCTCGGCGAACAGAAGGCCAGCAGCGTGCGCGGCAAGGAGATGCTGGACGTCATCTTCTCCGGCACCGATCAGCGCAAGTCGGTGGGCTACGCGGAGGTCGCGCTGACCTTCGACAACTCCGACCATCTGCTCAACGTGGACTACGACGAGGTCGAGGTCACACGTCGCCTGTACCGCAGCGGCGAGAGCGAATACATCCTGAACGGGACGAAAGTCCGCCTGCGCGACATCCGCGAACTGCTGATGGATTCGGGTGGGGGTCCGGGGGCCCTGACCGTCATGGAGCAGGGCAACATCGACCGCCTGTTGCGCGCCGACCCGCATGAGCGACGCCTTGTCTTCGAGGAGGCGGCCGGCATTTCGAAGTATCGCGCGCGTCGCAAGGAGACGCAGCGCAAGCTGGAGCGGACGGGCGACAACCTCGCGCGTCTGCGCGACATTCTCGGCGAGTACGAGACGCGTCAGCGCAGCCTGAAGATTCAGGCAGGCAAGGCGCGCCGCTACGAGGAGTTCACCGAAGAGCTCAAGAAGAAGCGGCTGGTCGGTGCCCTCGCGCGCTATCGCGATCTGTTCGGCCGGCGGTCGAACGCGCAGGCGGCGCTCGACGGGCTCGAGACCAACGAGCGCGCCGCGCGCGAAGCGCTGGAGCTCGCGCTGGAGGAGTCGACCGGTCAGCGTGTGCGCCTCGATGCGCTCCGCGAGCAGATTCGCGAGCGTGAGGCGGAGTCGGCGCAGCTGTTTGCGGAAGCGCGCGCCGACGAGGAGCGCAAGTCCGCGCTCGATCGTGAGGCGACCGGACTGAGCGTCCGCGCCGAAGAGGCGGAGCGCGAAGGCTCCGAGGCGGCCCGGCGTGCCGCTTCGTATCGCGGCGAACTCAACGAGGTGCGCACCGGACTTGACGACGCGGCTGCGGAGCAGGGGCGACGGGACGCGACGCTCGAGGCGGCCGATGCTCTGTTCCGTGAGGCGGAAGAGCGTGTGCGCCTGCTCCGCGATGAGCGCGACGATCTCGACATGCGTCGCACGGATGCGTTCGCCGTCGAAACCGACGCGCGGAATGCGGAGGTCGGGAACGAGGCGGATGCTCGCTCACAGCGCGCGCGTCTCGATCGCATCACGGAGCGCGCCCGCGCCAGCGGCGAAGACCTCGCCTCGCTGCGTGCGGAGCACGAGACCTGCCGGGCCCATCTCGCGGAAGCGGAGACGCGCGCGAAGGACCTTGAGGATCAGTACGCCACCGCCGAGGCGGGGGCACGTCTGGCTCGCGAGGAACTCGACGCGGCGACAGCCGAAGAGCGCGAGTACGCGGGACGTGCCTCGGCGCTTGCGGCCCGCCGTGAGCTCCTCGAGAGCCTGGTGCAGAAGGGCGAGGGGCTCGAGGCGGGCACCAAAGCCGTCCTGCACGCGGCGCGCGAAGGCACTCTCAAGGGAGTGCGCGGAACCGTGGCCGAGCGGATCGAGGACCCGGGAGGCGAAGCGGCGGCGCTCGATCTTGCCTTGGGTGAACTGGCCGGCGCTGTCGTCGTCGACACCACGGCGCAGGCTGTGGCCGCGCTCGACTGGCTGCGGGATGGCCAGCGTGGCCACGCCTGTTTTCTGCCGCTCGACCGCGTTGCGGAAGCCGCGCTGCCGGAGCGCTTCGCAGCGGTGCGCAGCGACATTGCGGGCGCGCTCGGTGCACTGCTCTCCGGTACGGAGATCGTTGAGGACCTGCAGGAGGCGCTCGCGCGTCCCGCGGGCTCGCGCGTCGTCGTACTTTCGGGCGAGCAGCTTGAGCCGACGGGCACCGTGGCTGGTGGTTCGGTCTCCCAGGAAAGCGGCACTGGCCTGATCCAGTTGCGCGCCAACTTCCACGAGGTCATCGAGCAACTCGCCGAGGCGGTGAGCCTGCGCGACCACGCTGCCGCGACGGTTTCGGAAACGAGGCAACGCGGCGCCGGCTGGGACGAGGCTCTCCAGGATCTGCGCCCGCGCCTGAAAGAAGCGCGTGCCGAGCTGCGGTCGGCGAGTGAGACGCTCGCGACAGCCGAGCAGGCGGCGGCTTCGCGCGCCGAGGAGATCAACCTCGATCGTGCCGAGCGCGCCGAGGTCGAGGAGGCGCTGGCCGAGTTCGAGCGTCAGGCGACGGAAGCTCGCGCGCGCCGGGAAACGGCGGAGAAGTCACGCCGAGAGCTCGAGAGCGCATCCGCGCAGCTGGGCGAGCGTGTCGTGACAGCCCAGGGCGCCCGCGAGGAAGCGGCTGGGCGCCGCACCGAGGCGCGCGTCGAGGCTGCGCGCTTCACCGAAAAGGCGGATTCGCTGCGTCAGCGTCTCGCCCACCTCGAGTCGAGCATCGAGTCGGCTGCGCGGGAAGCGGAGGTTCGGTCGCAGGAAGTGACGCGCGCCGTCGGACGGCGACAGGAGTGCTTGGCCGAGTCGGCTGCGATCGAAGCTGCCGCCGCCTCGCGCACCGAGAAGATCGACGCGCTCAAGGTCGAGATCGATGACTGGCGCAATCGCGCCAACGTGCTGCAGAGCCATCTGGACGCGGGCGACCGCCACGCGCGCGAGTTGCGTCAGGCACACGAACGTCAGCGCGGCGAAATGGAGCGCCATCGTCTGCAGGAGCACGAGATCCGACTGCGGATCGAGACGCTCATGGAGCAGGTGCAGCGCGACTTCGATCTGAATCTGGAGGAGATGGCCGAGGAAGCGCCGACCGAAGAGGAAGCGCCCGATCCCGAACTGCTGGACGCCGAGATCGCGGAACTGCAGCAGAGGCTCGAACGACTCGGCAACGTCAACCATGCGGCGCTCGAGGAACTGGAGCAGGTCGAGGACAAGCTCAACTTCATGCGGCGCGAGGAGGGCGACCTGGTCTCGGCCGAGAAGCAGCTCATGGAGACCATCGACAAGATCGACGAGGAGTGCACAACGCGCTTCAAGTCGACCTTCACCGAGGTGACCGACCACTTCAAGACCATCTTCCGCAAGCTGTTCGGCGGCGGGAAGGCGGAGATCTTCCTCGAGGATCCCGAAGACGTACTCGGTTCCGGCATCGAGATTCGCGTGCGCCCCCCGGGCAAGGAGTTGCGCAACATGGCGCTGCTGTCCGGCGGGGAGCGGTCGCTCACGGCGGTCGCCCTGCTGTTCAGCATCTACATGACGAAGCCGCCGCCCTTCTGCCTGCTGGACGAGGTGGACGCGGCGCTCGATGAGTCGAACACCGTACGCATGTGCGAGATGATTCGCGAGTTCGCGGGCGCCGGCGTGGCGCGCGGCGGGCAGTTCGTGATCATCACGCACGCGCGGCCGACGATGACCATCGCGGACACGCTGTACGGCGTCACGATGCCCGAGGCGGGCGTCAGCCGCAGGGTCGCCGTGCGCTTCGAGGATATCGAGGCGGGCGCGGTAGTCGGGCTAAACTGAGTTTCTGGCCGATCCGCTGACGCGGATCGCGCGATGAGTCGCTGAGCCACGAGCGGGGCTGGCGGAACGGGTGAGTAGGCGGTTCGTGAGGGCGGGTCGTAGACTGCTCTTGTGCGCGCGATCCTTCGAATTCTCGGTTCCTGCGGCGGCCTCGGTCTTTCGCCGTGGATGCCGGGCACCGTCGGCACGTTGGGGGGCGTTGCGATCGCCTGGTTCATGCCCAATGTCACGGTTCTCGCCGCGACTGCGGTGGGGCTGGCGGTGGTCGGGTGGGCGCTGGCCTTCCTCGCAGAACGCGAGTTCGGCACGGAAGATCCGCAGTGGTTCGTGCTCGACGAGGTCGCCGCCTACCTCTTCGTCCTGATCGGGTTGCCGTTCCACGAACCGTGGGTGCTGGCCGCTGCGTTCGTCGCGTTTCGCCTGTTCGACATCACCAAGCCGCCTCCGATCAAGAGGCTCGAGGCGCTACCCCGCGGAATGGGAGTCATGGCCGACGACCTCCTCGCCGCGGTATACGCCCACATCGTCGTGAAAGTGATCACATGGTTCGTCTAAAGCGTCCGTTCAACGAGGGAGACACGGTCGTCGTGACGCCCGACGAGTTGGGGGCCCGGGGGGCCGCTCTTGCGCTGCATGAGGGTTGGAGCGTGCGCGTCGTCGGAGGACTGCCGGGCGAGACGGCGCGCGTCCGCATCGTCCATGTGAGCAAGGGTGGTCCGGTGGCCGAGGCCAAGTTCCTCGAGGTCGTTGGCAAGTCGCATCCGGGACGCTGCCCGGTTCGTTGCCCGATCCATTCGCGCTGCGGCGGATGCGGTCTGCAGCACGCGACGGCGGCATCGATGCTGGTCGAAAAGATCGACCAGGCGCGCAAGGCACTTCCCGCCGACGTGACGTGGGAAGAGCCGGTGGCCTCCCAACAGGCGTTCGGCTATCGCACGAAGACGTTCTTCCTCGCGGAGAAAGGGCGCTTCGCCGTCCGTTCGGCCGGGGGGCGGTCGCTCGTGGATACGCGCGACTGCGGCGTCGTTACGCCTGCGCTTCGGGAGGCCAGCAACGACATCCTTGATTCACTGCTCCCTCGCGTGCCGCTGCGCACCGTGATGCTGCGTGCGAACCGTCTCGGGGACGTTCAGGCGACACTCGTTCAGGCAGGCGCACCGACGCCGGAATTGCTGGAGGCGGCATCCGACCTCCCCTTGGATCGCGTGTTCGTGCAGCAGCACGATGCACCGGGCAACCGCATCCACTCCGACGAGCCGGAGATCCTGGTGAAGGGGCCGGGGCCGGTCGTCGAGTCGTTTGCGCACGGCATCGAGTCGTTCGTTCCGCCCACAGCGTTTTGCCAGGGCAACCCGTTCGTGGCCGACGCGATGTATCAGCACGCCGCGAGTGCGTTGACGGGCGATCGAATCGCGGAAATCTACTGCGGAGCGGGCGTGGCCGGCCTGATGGCGCTGAAGCTGCTTCCGGACGCGACGCTGTACGCGATCGACAAATCCCCGCGGGCCATCGCCACGGCTCTCGCCAACGCGCAGCGCAACCAGATGGTCGATCGCTGCGTGTTCGAAGCGAAGGCAGCGGAAGATCTCCCCGACACGAAGTGGGACAGCGTGCTCCTCAATCCGCCGCGTGCGGGTTGTCACGCGTCGGTGTTGGAGCGTGTACGCGCGAGTGGCGCACGGCGCGTGGTCTACATGTCCTGCAATCCGCAGACGTTGGCGCGCGACGTGGAACGCCTCGGTTGGCGGGTCATGTCGGTGCGTGCGGGAGACATGTTCCCGCAAACGCCGCACCTCGAGTTGCTAGTCGTCCTTGAGCCGTAGGCCGTCGTCATCGATGCGCACATCGATGCGTGCGCCGCCCGCACGCTCGATGGCCGCGCCTACGGCGTCCCGCTTGTCCGGGTCCGCGAGAAACACCACGCAGCCGCCGCCACCCGCACCGCAGACCTTGCCGGCCAGTGCTCCGGCGTCCATGGCGGCCGCGATCAGCGACTCGATGCGGTCGTTGCTCACGACCGGCGCGAGCGTGCGGCGCGCTTGCCACTCCATGTCGAGCGCTCCGGCAGCGGCTTCGAGATCCGCGGCGGCGATGGCCGCCTCCATTTCGTACGCGCACGCGTTGATCCGATTGAGCGATGCGCGCACGTCCGCGTCCCCATCGAGGAAGGCCCGCACCACCTCCCAGTTGTTCATGCCGCTCTGGTGATCCAAGCGCGAGTCCGCGAGGACGACGTGCTCGTTCAGGAACTCGACGCTGCTCGGATAGGAAACACGCTGGATGCCGTCGTAGGTCGCGGTGAGTGCCTGGATTCCGCCGTACACGCCCGGGTAGTAGTCCTGGTATCCGGTCGGCAGGCCCAGCAGGCGCGTTTCGAAGTTTTGCAGGTAGCGCAGGAACGACGCGGCGTCCACCCTGCGGCCCGCCGCGTGAAAGAGGGCGTTGCCGAGGGCCACCGAGAGCGCACTCGATCCTCCCAGGCCGGACTGCGGAGGAACCGTACTCCGGAGCGTGACGGCGAGGCTGCGGCGCGGTGTGAGGGATTGAACGAGGCCCGTCGCCAGCGCGAGTTCATCCGACGGCGGTTTTCCGATCGCGTAGCGAATCTCCCGGTCGAGATCCTCGCTGCGAACCGTCACATGCCCGTCGTCGCGCGCCTCGACCGTCGCCTCCGCGGCCAGATGAAGCGCAGCGTTGACCGTCTTGCCCGGCGCGTCGAGCAGGTGGCAGATGGGCCAGATGTCGACGGTTCCGCCGGCGAGGTCGATGCGAGTGGGAGCGTAAGATCGAATCATGTCGGCTGGAGGCTTGAAGCTAACGGTTGGACATCCGAATCGGGCGTCAAAGGACTAGCGTAAGAAATGACCCAACCCACGATTGGTCTCACCTCCCGCACGATGCCGTTGCGGGCGACACGCAAACAGAGGCCGACGGAGACCGTCACCCGAACCTATATCGAAGCGGTCGAGTACGCGGGCGCCCTGTGTGTCCTGCTGCCCAACACCGATCCGGAACGGGCCGAGGCCTACCTCGACCGCATCGACGGCCTGCTTCTGACCGGTGGCGACGACCCCGATCCGATCCTGTTCGGCGAGGAGCCCCATCCGCAGATCGACATGGTGGACGCGCGCCGGGATCACTTTGAAATCGCGCTGATCCATGGCGCCCGCCGCCGCGGCATGCCGATTTTCGGAATCTGCCGCGGTGTCCAGATTCTCAATGTCGCGCTCGGCGGCGATATCTACCAGGACATCCCCAGCCAGGCCGACTCCCACATCCAGCACACCCAGCAGCGGCTGGACGACGGTCCCTGGCACATGGTGGAGATCGCGGAAAACTCCATGCTGGAGGGGATTCTCGGCACCCGCGAGCTGCGCGTGAACTCGTTTCACCATCAGGGGTGCCGCCGCCCCGGGGAAGGTCTGACGGTCTGCGCGGTGGCCGCCGACGGGGTTCCGGAGGCGCTGGAGGACCCGGCGCAGAAATTCTGTCTCGGCGTCCAGTGGCACGCGGAATTGTCCGGCGCGGACGGGGAAAAGCTCTTCGCGGCGTTTGTCGAGTCCGCAAGGAATTCCTTCCGCACGGCGTCGAATTCAGGAGAACCCCCCGCATCCGGACGATAATGGCTCCGGGCTCTGACTAACCACCCGCACGGCACCATGAAGAAAAAGTCGCGTTCCCTGCTGATTATCGGCGCACTCCTCGGTGCGGTCGCCACCGGTGCGTTGATCGTGAACCTGCTCGGCGACAGTGATGAGGACCTGCGTCGCACGCGGCGCACGGAAGCGGCGGACCGCGAACGGGAGCCGACCCAGCGCACGGGGAAGCGCGTGGTGCAGCGCGTCACAGAGGCGGACCTCCGGCGCGAGCACAACAAGCAGTACTCGAGCGTCCTCCGGCCCGGGGAGCGCAAGCGATTCGATTCGCCCCAGACCGAAGCGGACCGCACGCGTATGTCGCTTCGCGTCCTTGAGATCCTCGAGACGATCCGCTCCGACGATCCCGCCAACCGCGGCAAGCGGCAGGCGCTCATGCTGGAGCTGCAGAAGACCGTGCGCGAAATGGGCCGGCGGCTGCCGCGCTCCACGCGGGACGAATTGGTCGCGATGGTGGACACCGTCGAACCCCGCTGGCGTCGCCTGATCGGAGCAACCCTCGCCGAACTGCGAGGCGATACCGAGACGGCGCAGATGGTCATGCTGAAGCTGCAGGGCCGACCGGAGGACGAATACACCCGCGCCGCGCTGCTGATCGCGCTCACGGGCATGGAGGTCAAGGAGGTCCTGCCGGACTTGACCAAGATGCTGGGCGGTAGCCACGAACGCGAGGACCTCATTGCCCGCGCGATCGGTCGCATCGGCGGCCGCGACGCGACGGACACGTTGCTGAAGTACCTGGAGAAGCCGGCCATCGATCCGACGACGGCGCGCGAGATCGAGCGCATCCTCGGGGCGGGCGGCGATCCCGTCGTGCTCGCGAAGGTGCAGAAGTCGCTCGAGTCCGCCAGTCCGGAGAAGCGCGTTTCGATGCTGCGCGTGCTCGGCGGCGCGCGCAAGAAGGAGTACGCAGAGTCGATTCGCAATCTGCTTGAGAGCGAGACCGACCCGAGCGTAAAGGGCGCGGCGATCTCGGCGCTCGGCAAGATCGGCGACCCCGAGTCCGGAATGATGCTGCTGGAGCTCGCGCAGGGCAGCGACCCCACGACCGCCAATCGCGCGATCAATGCGCTCCAGATGGTGCGCGACCCTGCCGCCGTCACCGCGATGGTGGCGAAGTGGGACAAGCTCGATGACAAGGCCCGCTTCGCGGTCATGGGAGCGGCGGCGCGCGTGCCCCGTCCGACCAAGGAGATGATCCAGGTCGCCCGCGACTCGCTGTACGACGACAACGAGCGGGTCCGCAACAAGGCCGCGCTCGTGCTGGGGCGGTCACGCAACGACGAGTACGTCGAAGTTCTGGGGTCGTACATGCGGGGCGCCAAGACGTCGCGCGAGCGGTCCGTGGCGATCATGTCCCTGGAGCGAATTGGTACGGCGAAGGCCGCCGAAGAGGGGTTGCGCTCGGTGCAAAGCCTGCCGACCCAGCAACAGGAATCCGTCCGGCTGCGGTTCGAGCGGATTCTGGAAAAACGCCGAAGGTAGCGCTTGGGCGTCCGGACGCGTTCCAATAGTAGCGTGCCTCGGTTTGTCGTCGTTGCCCTCCTGTTCGGCTGTGTCGCCGGCCCCCTGTTCGCGGATCTTCCGCGGGATGTCGCGCGTGCGTTCCGCGACGACGATCCCGACGAGCGGGTCTCCCGGCTCAAGGACGCCCGCAAGGGCGTGCAGCCGGCCGACAAGAAGCTGCGCAACAAGGCGGCCCGCGCCATCGAGAAGGCGCTGAAAACCGAACGTCATCCCGATGTGCGCATCGAGGCCGCGGACTTTCTGCTCGCCCTGCGCACGGACCGCGCGTTTGATCGTCTCGTTGCGCTGGTCCTTGACCGAGACGAGCGCGTCGCGGAACACGTGGACGACATCGTGCGGAACCACGCCGACCCGATGCTGTTCCAGACCATCGTGCGCACCCTGGAGGAGGACGAGTCGTGGCGCTTCCGGGCGGCGATGGTGGACCTTTTGGTCGCCGGCTCGCGCGAACGAGGCAAGGCCGTGCTGCTGCGGACTCTGGAGGACAAGCACCCCGGGGTTTCGGCCCGCGCGGCGGAAGGGCTCGAACGCATGACCGGGCAGCCGTTGGGGCTGGACACCGCGGCATGGCGCGCGTATTTCACGAAAGTGTCCGAGGAGAAGCCCGACAAGTACACGCGCACCGGCGAGACCCGCACCGTCGCCGATGCGCAGCGCAAGGTGGACCAGTACAAGGGACCGATTCGCGGACTCGCTCCGCGCCTGTACACGGTGCCGATCCGGCGCAAGCAGCTCATCTTCGTCGTGGACATGTCCGGGAGCATGGGCAAGGGGCGTCGTGCGACGCACTTCACCGAGCTCAAGACCGCGATCGCCGGCCTGCCTTCCGACTGCTCGTTCAACGTGCTCTGCTTCGACCAGCGCCTGTTTTTCTACACCAAGGCGAAGTCCCTCGTACCGGCTACGACGCGGCACAAGGACGAAGTGGGGCGCTGGATCGACGCGCTCCCGGCGGGGCAGAAGACCGACGTAAACAAGTCTGTGGTCACTGGCCTGGCGATGCTCAAGGAAGCGCTGGCCCAGAACGCGGATTCCAAGGCGGAGCTCTTTATCCTGACGGACGGTCGCGAAACCGCCAAGACGACGTCGCTTCGCATGGTCCAGGCCCAATACGGGCGGCTTCCGGCGGATCGGTGCGCCGTGCACGTGATCTCGCTGGGGCGCACGGGAACTCCGCTCCTCAAGGTGCTGGCGCAGGGCAGCGGCGGGCAGTTTGTCCAGGTCGCCCGTTAGGTATCTGGTTGCCCCATCAAGAGCGCTGGCCGAATCCGGGGGCCACGCCGATCTGACTTTGGAGGGGGCCATGACCGTCCTGCTTCGTACACTCGAACGAGTTCATGGGTAGCGACAAAGCCGCAGGATTCGGATCTCGCCCCATGGCACACGTTGTGCGTATTCAAGAGTAGAGACGCGACAGGTCGCGCACGGCTGCACAGTCGTGAACCGCGCGTGTTCTTGGCGCTCGTCTCGCCGGAGGCATCCAATGGCGACCAAGGCCGAATTCCTCGACGCGATCCGCTCGTCAACCAACCCCGACGAGTTCAAGGAACTTCACTGGACGGGTTCGTTCGGTGACTACATCGATCTCGTCGTCGCGAATCCGAAGTTGATTCGGACCGCGCACCAGCGCGTCTACGACATGATCCTCTCGTACGGGTCCGAGGAGGTCACGGTCGGGAAGAAGAAGATCACGAAGTACAACTTCTTCTCCGACCCGCTCGGCAACGGCGAGGATGCGATCTTCGGACTGGAGACGATGCTGTCGCAGTTCGTCGACTGCTTCAAGGCGGCGGCCTACGGCTACGGAGTCGAGAAGCGCGTGATGCTGCTGCACGGTCCGGTGGGATCGAGCAAGTCGACCATCGTGCGCTTGCTCAAGCGCGGCCTTGAGCACTACAGCCGCCAGCCCGAGGGGGCGCTCTACACCTTCTCGTGGCGCGTGGACGAAGACGGGCAGGAGGAGATCGTCCCCGACCCGATGCACGATGAGCCGTTGCGCATCCTTCCGGCTGCCGCTCGCGAACGGATCCTCGAACGATTCAATGTGGACCTGGGCCAGAACTACCGTCTGCGCGTCGAAGGGGAAGCGAGTCCCGTCTCGCGCTACTACATGAAGCGTTTCATGGAGAAGTACGACGGCGATCTCGACAAGGTGCTGAACCACATCGTGGTGCGCCGTCTTGTGCTTTCGGAGCGCGATCGCGTCGGCATCGGCACCTTCCAGCCGAAGGACGAGAAGAACCAGGACTCGACCGAACTGACCGGCGACATCAACTACCGCAAACTCGCCGAGTACGGCAGTGAGTCCGACCCGCGCGCGTTCAACTTCGACGGCGAGTTCAACATCGCCAACCGCGGCATCATCGAGTTCATCGAGGTGCTCAAGCTGGATGTGGCGTTCCTCTACGACCTGCTCGGCGCGTCGCAGGAGCACAACATCAAGCCGAAGAAGTTTGCGCAGACCTACATCGACGAGGTCATCATCGGGCACACCAACGAGCCCGAGTATCGCAAGTTGATGGGCAACGAGATGATGGAGGCGTTCCGCGACCGCACCGTCAAGATCGACGTGCCCTACAACCTGCGCCTCGACAACGAGGTCAAGATCTACGAGAAGGACTTCCGGCAGGACAAGATCTCCAAGCACATCGCGCCGCACACCGTGGAGGTGGCCGCGATGTGGGCGATCCTCACGCGCCTCAAGGACTCGAAGAAGGGCGACCTGAGCCTGATCGACAAGCTCAAGCTCTACAACGGCAAGTCGCTCGAGCGCTACACCGAAGAGAACATCAAGGAGCTGCGCGACGAGAACCCGCGCGAAGGCCTGGAGGGCATTTCGCCCCGCTACATCCAGGACAAGATCTCCAACGCGCTCGTGCGCCAGTATTCCGACTCGAGCGTGAATCCCTTCATGGTGCTCAACGAGCTCGAGGAGGGCCTCGATCACCACTCGCTGCTCACCTCCGAGGATGTCCGCGTTCGGTATCGGGAGCTGCTGGCCCTCGCCAAGGAGGAGTACGCGGAGATCGTGAAGAACGAGGTGCAGCGCGCCATCGCCGCCGACGAGGAACAGATCAGTCGCCTCTGCGCGAACTACATCGACAACGTCAAGGCGTACACGCAAAAGGAGAAGGTGCGCAACTCCTACACCGGCCAGGAAGAGGAGCCCGACGAGCGCCTGATGCGTTCGATCGAAGAGAAGATCGATGTGCGCGACGGGGCGAAGGACGACTTCCGTCGCGAGATCATGAACTACATCGGCGCGCTCGCGGTCGAGGGCAAGAACTTCGACTACCGCATGAACCCGCGCCTGCAGCGGGCGCTCGAGAAGAAGCTGTTCGAGGATCAGAAGGACTCGATCAAGCTCACGAGCCTGGTGTCGTCGGTTGTGGACCGCGAAACGCAGGAGAAGATCGACGTGATCAAGTCGCGTCTGATCAAGAACTTCGGCTACAACGAGGAGAGCGCCACCGACGCCCTCAACTACGTCGCGAGCATTTTCGCGCGCGGCGACGTCAAGTCGAGAGAGTAACGCGGAGTAGGGAAACACAGTGGCCAACCGCATCGATCTCGACCACGCGCGCTTTCGCGGCATCGTGCGCGGCTCGATCCGCAAGGACCTGCGCAAGCACATCGCCAACGGCGCCATGATCGCGCGGCAGGGAGGCGATACCGTGAAAGTTCCGGTGCCGCAGATCGACCTGCCGCGCTTCCGCTACGGTTCGAACGAGGGCGGGGGCGGTGGCGTCGGCCAGGGCGACGGCGAAGCGGGCGATCCGATCCCCGGCGAGGGGCAGCCCGGCGCCGGCGAGGCGGGCTCGGAAGCCGGCCAGCACGAACTCGAGGTCGAGGTGTCGCTCGAGGAGTTGGCCAAGATTCTCGGTGAGGAGCTGGAGCTTCCCAACATCGAGCCGAAGGGCCGCCGCCAGGTCACGACCGAGGTCAATCGCTACACCGGCCTGCGTCGCGTGGGCCCGAGTTCGTTGCGCCACGTCAAGCGCACCTTCAAGCGCGCGCTCAAGCGCGAGATCGCCATGGGCCGTTTCGGCGCCAAAGGCGGCGTCGTCATTCCGATCCCCGACGACATGCGATACCGCGCGTGGGACCCCAAGACGGTTCCCGAGTCGAACGCCTGCATCATCTACATGATGGATGTGTCCGGCTCGATGGGAGACGAGCAGAAGGAGATCGTACGCATCGAGGCGTTCTGGATCGACACGTGGCTCAAGAGCCAGTATCGCCATCTCGAGACGCGCTACATCGTGCACGACGCCGAGGCCAAGGAGGTCGACGCGCACACGTTCTTCCACCTGCGCGAGTCGGGCGGCACGCGCATCTCGTCGGCTTACTCGCTCTGCAACGCGATCATCGACGCCGAGTACCCGCCGGAAGAGTGGAACATCTATCCGTTCCACTTCAGCGATGGCGACAACTGGTCGGGCGGCGATACCGCGCGGTGCCTCGACCTCCTGCGCAGCCAGCTGCTGCCCAAGGCCAACGTCTTCTGCTACGGACAGGTGCGCTCGACCTATGGCTCCGGCCAGTTCAAGACCGATCTCGATCACGCCTTCGCGGACGAAAACGTCGTCATCACGTCCGACATCCCCGACAAGGACGGGATCATGGATTCGATTCGCGAGTTCCTGGGGACGGGGCGCTAACGATGCGTTCCTTGGGATTGCCCCCCGAGCTGGCGCGCGAACAGCGCCGGATCGCCGAAATCGCGGCGTCCTACGGGTTGGAGTTCTTCGAGACCGTCTTCGAGATGGTCACGACGGAACAGATCAATACGATCGCGGCCTACGACGGTTTCCCGGTGCGCTACCGCCACTGGCGCTTCGGTATGGCCTACGACCGCATCGAGAAGAGCAGCTCGTGGGGACTCTCGAAGATCTACGAGTTGGTCATCAACAACGACCCCTGCTACGCGTACCTGCTGAAGGGCAACCTGTTCGTCGATCAGAAGCTCGTGATGGCACACGTGTACGGCCACTGCGACTTCTTCCGGAACAACGCCTGGTTCGCGCCGACCAATCGGCACATGGTCGATGAACTCGCGAGTCACGCCATGCGCATCGAGGCGCACGCGCGCAAGCGCGGCATGGAAAACGTCGAGCGGTTTTTGGACTCCTGCCTGAGTGTCGAGAATCTGATCGACGTCTATGCGCCGTATGCGCCGCCGCCGCGCACGGCGGATGCGGAAGCTGAGCGCGAAGTGGTGCGGTTCGACGCGAAGCCGTACATGGAGTCGTTCATCAATCCGCCCGACTTCCTTGCCGAGCAGCAAAAGGAGATCGACGCCCAGCGGGAGGAACGCGTCCCGTTCCCCGAACGGCCGGAGCGCGACGTCCTCAAGTTCATCATGGAACACGGCCCGCTGATGCCGTGGCAACAGGACATCCTGGCGATGGTGCGCGAGGAGGCGTACTACTTCGCGCCGCAGCGGCTCACCAAGATCATGAACGAGGGCTGGGCCAGCTACTGGCACTCGAAGATGATGACCGAGCACCTGTGCGACGCGAGTGACATTCTCGACTTTGCGGAGCGCCACGCGGGCGCCATGGCGATGAGCGGCGAACAGATCAACCCGTACAAGCTCGGCATCGAGCTCTATCGCGATATCGAGGAACGCTGGAACAAGGGCCGCTTCGGCAAGGAATACGAAGAGTGCGAGGACCTCGACGTCAAGCGGCGTTGGGACACCGGACTGGGCGAGGGCCGCCGCAAGATCTTCGAAGTGCGTCACACCTACAACGATGTGACGTTCGTTGACACCTTCCTTACGCCGCAGTTCTGCGACGAGCAGAAGCTGTTCACCTACGCGTACAACCCGAAGACCGGCCGTCGCGAGGTGACCGGTCGCGACTTCCACGAGATCAAGGCACGCCTGCTGCAGCAACTCGCCAACGGCGGCCAGCCGATCATCGAGGTCGTCGACGGCAACTTCGGCAACCGCGGCGAACTGGTGCTGCGCCACCGCCACGACGAACTCGACCTCGACATGGGACAGGCCAGCCAAACGATGGAACACCTGCACCGCCTCTGGACGCGCCCCGTCCACATCGAGACCGTTCTCGACGGCAAGCCGACTCGCCTCTCGTACGACGGCGAAAGCCACGCGAACGAACCGCTGTAATTTTGGCGCCGACGCCTGACGGCGTTGGCGCGATGAGTCAGTATGCCGCGAGCGTGCGTTCGAAGCCGTTGGGCGATCTTGCCGCCTACCGCCTACGCGCGCTGCTCCGCGGCTCGCGCTTGTGTTCACGGCCTCCCCCGCGCGCTACCTGTCGGCCGGCTCGCTCCATCGCTTACCATCAGGCCGTGCTCGAATTCGTGACCGCCGGGGAATCCCACGGCAAAGGCCTGCATGCGATCGTCTCCGGCTTCCCGGCCGGCGTTCCGATCGACTCCAAGGCGCTGGAAGCGCTGCTGAAGCGGCGCCAGGGAGGCTACGGCCGCTCCGTCAGGCAGCAGATGGAGTCCGATCGCGCGGAGTTCCTCAGCGGTGTGCGGAAGGGGATCACGACGGGGAACCCGATCACCCTGCGTGTGAAGAACAAGGCGAGCAACCTCGCCAAGCTGCCGCCGGTGACTCGTCCGCGTCCCGGGCACGCCGATCTCGCGGGTGTGCTGAAGTTCGGTCACGACGCCGACGCCCGCGACGTGCTCGAACGCAGCTCCGCGCGCGAGACCGCGGTTCGCACGGCGGTGGGCGGGCTCTGCGCGCAGCTGCTCGAAAATTTCGGCGTTCGCTGTTTCGGTCACGTGGTGCGGCTCGGCCCCGTCAAGTTCAAGCGCGGCGCACTCGACGTCGCGGCACGCGACGCGTCGTTGTTCTTCTCGCTCGACGGCGTCGGCGACCAGCAGGCCAAGAAGGCGGTCGATGCGGCCGCCCAGGAGGGCGACACCCTCGGAGGCGTGATCGAAGTCGTCGCGACTGGCGTGCCGCCGGGACTCGGCGCCAACGTCCAGGCCGATCGCCGACTCGACGGCCGCCTCGCGGCGGCGCTGATGGCCGTTCCCGCCATGAAGGGGGTCGAGTTCGGCCTTGGGTTCGAAGCGGCGCGTAAGCCCGGGTCGAAGGTCCACGACATCATCCGGGAAGGGAAGGGCGGCGTGCTTTCGAGGCCGACCAATCGCGCTGGCGGCATCGAGGGCGGCATGAGCAATGGCGAGCCGATCGTCGTGCGGGTGGCGATGAAGCCGCTCAGCACGCTGCGTCGACCGCTCGAATCCATCGACCTCAAGGACGGCGGCCGCAAGGACGCCCACTTCGAGCGGAGCGACGTGACCGCGGTTCCCGCGGCCAGCGTGATCGCCGAAGCGGTGACCGCCATCGTGCTGGCCCAGTGCTGGCTGGAGAAGTTCGGCAGCGACTCGCTCACTGAGCTGGAGCGCAACGTCGCCGGTTACTACGACTCGATCTCTCGCTGGTGGGCCCCTCCTGCGTAGAATCTCGCGCAGAACGATTCCACGCGCCGGCGTAGCTCAATGGTAGAGCACTGGTTTTGTAAACCAGGGGTTGCAGGTTCAATTCCTGTCGCCGGCTCCGGGATCGAGGCTCCCGCCTAGGTCCCGAAGCCTTGTGTGTTGGCCTCCGGCCAAAACGCGGGCGGCCGACCCGACGAGGCGCGTTGCTGGTCCAACGGCTGACGGCGGCGGGACGGTCGTCCGGATACCATTGCCGGTCAAGGAGGAGGCCAAATGAAAAAGACGATTGGAACCATTCTGGTAGTCGGCGCGATCGTGACCGCGTTCGCGCTCGGCAAGGCGCAGGCGCAGGAAGCCGGCGGCGACATGGAATCGATGATGAAGGCGTGGAAGGATCTCGGCACGCCCGGTCCGCAGCACGCCGAACTCAAGAAGATGGTCGGCGAGTGGACCGCCCACATGGAGCGCACGGATCCGATGACCGGCCAAGCCATCAAGGAAGAGGGCAAGTGCAAGTACTCGATGATCCTGAACGGGCTCATCCTGCGCCAGGATTTCGAGGGCGTCATGGATGGTCAGAAGTTCAAGGGCGTCGGCTTCATGGCGTTCAACAAGGGGAGCGGCAAGTACGAGTCCATCTGGATGGACGACATGAGCAGCGGCATCATGTACTCGGCCGGCGATGCGCCCGAGAAGGGCAAGCCGGTCACGTTCGCCGGCCACTGGTTCGGGCCGGACGCCGCGAAGGTCGATCAGAAGACGGTCATGACGAACGTCGATGACGACACGCACACTCTCAAGATGCAGATGAACATGGGTGGAAACGCGTTGCCCCCCATGACGATCACCTACAAGCGCGTCAAGTAGCGAACGACTCAATCCCGCGGTCGCGCGCCCTCGCGCGCGACCGCGACCACACCGGCGGCACCGCGGCGCCGCGGATCCGCGATGGCGCGGATACGGAATTCGCCGACGTGGATGGCGCAGACGTCCCCGATGGGACCGCGCGGTTGCATCGTGTAGCCGTGTGAGCGGAGGTCCTCAATGAGCGCGGGCAGTGGCTGCGGGTTCTCTTCGTAGAGGACGACGTCGGGCAGCCACTGGTGGTGGATGCGCGGCGCCCGCACCGCGTCCGCGAGCGACTCCTTCTGGTCGAGCACGCGGACGATGACCTGCAAGACGGACGTAATGATCGTCGAGCCGCCGGGCGTGCCGACGACGAGGACGACTTTCCCGTCTCGCGTGACGATGGTGGGGGACATCGACGACAGCATGCGCTTGCCCGGCTCGACGGCGTTGGCTTCCGCGCCGACAAGTCCGTACGCGTTGGGCACGCCCGGTTTTGCGCTGAAGTCATCCATCTCGTTGTTGAGCAGGAAGCCCGCACCCGGCACGGTGACCAGCGAGCCGTAACCGAAGTTGAGCGTGGTCGTCACGCTGACCGCGTTGCCCTGCGCGTCGAGCACGGAGTAGTGGGTGGTCTCTTCGCCTTCGGCCTTGGGCGCGGCCCCTGCCTGGACGTCGGCACTCGGCGTGGCGCGGGGACCGATCGTCGCGCGCCGGCGTGCGGCATAGAGCGGGGAGAGCAGCATCTCGCGCGGCACGTCGTAAAAGTCGTCGTCGCCGAGATGCGCTGCGCGATCGGCGTATGCGCGACGGGCGCATTCGATGTAGCGCTGGACTCCCGAGGCGCTGTCGAGGTCGACCTGCGCACTGTGCCAGTGGCCGAGCATGTTCAGCATCATGCCGAGGCAGATCCCGCCCGATGACGGCGGGGGCATCGACCAGACAGTGTGGTCGCGGTAATCGACCGACACGACATCGCGCCATTTCGCCTCGTAACCGTCGAGGTCCGCGTGCGTGATGAGTCCGCCGCCGCGCTTCATCTCGGCGACGACGGCGTCGGCCGTGGGGCCGCGGTAGAAACCGTCGGGTCCATCGTCGGCGATGCGACGAAGCGTGGCAGCCAATTCCGGTTGGCGCAGGGTGTCGCCCGCGGCATAGCCGCTGCCGTCCAGCTTGAGGAACTGCTGGGCGGTCGCCGGGTACCGCGCAAACTCCTTTTCCTTGCGCGCAAGGTCGGCCGCGAATTCAGGCGAGACGACGACGCCCTGGCTGGCCAGCCGAATCGCGGGGGCGAGCAGCGTCTTCCACGGGAGTGAGCCAAGCCGCTGGTGCAGCTTCCAAAGTCCCGCGACGCTGCCGGGCACGCCGACTGCCAGGTGACCGAGGCGACTGCGCTCCTGGACGACGTCGCCGTTCTCGTCGAGGTACATGTCGCGCGTAGCCGCCGCGGGTGCGGTCTCGCGAAAGTCGAGCGCGAGTGCCGCCGAGTCGTCCGGGCGATAGCAGACGGCGAAGCCGCCGCCGCCGAGATTGCCCGCCGACGGGTAGCAGACGGCGAGCGCGAAACCGATCGCGACGGAGGCATCGGTGGCATTGCCGCCGTTGCGCAGCACCTGGAGTCCGATCTCCGTTGCGATCGGGTCAGCCGTGCTGACGGCGGCGCGCGGGGGGATGCGTCGCTGTCCCCGGCCCGGGGATCCGCAGGCCGTCACGATGAGGATCACGGCGGCCGTCAGCAGGGAGGTCGTGCGCATGTGCGCATGGTAGCGCGCTACCGGGTCGCGAGGGGGACCGTGCCGAGTTCGGAGTCACTCGGCTTCTCGCACATCCACAATCCGGCGTGGATCTGGACACGCGTCCCGCATGTGTGCGCGAACACTCGATGACCCGCGCCGGAGAAATGGCGCAGATCCGACTCTCCATGCCTGGGACGGCTTACTTGGAGTGCTTGCGCGCCTTCTTCTCCGCCTTGGCCCTTGCCTTTTCCACATCCGCGTCCACTCGGTCGCAGAGGTCACTCCACTCTTCACGGGAAATGTACTGCAGCAACTCGGTGCGCAGCGAGACGAGGCGACCTTCCGACGCGGCCCATGCCGCATCGAGCTTGCGATAGACCTTGCGGAAGTCCTCCGCGGTGCTGTCGTAGTTCCGTTCGACGGCCGCGAGTTCCTCGCGCAGCCCAAGAATTTGTTTTCCGTGGCCCCGGATCTGGTCCTGCATCTGCTTCAGGATCTTCTTCGCTGCCTTGGCGCGCGACGAGTCCGAGACCGCATCCGAGACTTCCTTGTGGGCGTAGCCCACCCAGCCGCCGTCGGCGGCGCCCATGAACAAGATCGCGAGGAGCGTGAGGGTTGCAATGATCATCGGGCTAGTCTTTCCACTCGCTGGCCATGGCTTCCCACTCCGCGCGTGTCGCGATGCGACGGGCGTCCATCGCGCACGCGATCAGGGTCTCGCCGTGCTGGCGACGAATTGCGCTCGACTGGCGCTGCAGGACGGCGAACGTGTCCGGACGGCTGTCGAACTCCGAATTCACCGTTTCCCACTCGCGGCGCGTTTCCACGAGACTGTTGAGAAAGCTGTTGGTCGTGCGCTCGATCCGCGCCTGAACCGCGAGCAGCTTGTCGCGGCGTCCCTCGTCCTGCACGTGCTTTTGCACGAGCTCCCTGATTTTCCCGGCCTCCTCGAGTACCTGGCGCTCCAGCTTGTTCTTGCGTGAGGCGCAAGCCCAGAGGCCCAGCCCGATCAAGAGGATCAATACGATCTTGATGTTCATGGACCCATCGTCGCGATCCTCCCGACTCGGTCAATGGCCGTATGGCCGCTACGATGACGCGATGCCGCCGGCCTCGAGCGACCGCCTCCTGATCCGCCCGTTCCGCGCCTCGGACGCCGAAGCTGCCTGGGCGATCTATGAAGATCCCGAGGTCAGCCGCTTTCTCGGCTGGGAGCGGCCGCCGTTCGAGGAATACCGGCCCCGGTTCCTCTCCCGCATGGAGGCGTGGGCGGGCTACCCGCAGGGCCAGGGCGTCTGGGCCATGTTGGAGCGTGAATCCGGGCGGATGGCCGGAATGCTGATGCTCAAGCCGCTCGATGAAGGTCCGGAGGTCGAGGTGGGCTATCACCTGGCGCGCTGGGCGTGGGGCCACGGGTACGCCACCGAGGGGGCTCGTTCCGCCCTGCGTCATGGATTCACAGAGGCGGGGCTGAGCCGAATCGTGGCGGTCGTCCATCCCGAAAACGGGCGGTCCTTGCGAGTGATCGACCGGGTAGGGATGTCTCCGGCCGGGGACCTCCACGTCTACGGGGTAGACTGCCGCCTCTTCGAAGCGGGTCCCGAGTGGCTCGACGAGGCGGGAAAAAACCCCTGAAAAGCGGGGATCCTCCCGGGCGCGCCGTTGTTTGACAGCGCCTCTCGCGCCCCTACAATGCGCGTTTCCCCTGCGGTAGGGCCGTAGAAGCAGTCTGCACCCCAAACAGCGGAAAATAGCGAGAAAACAGGAAACGCGAAGCGCGGGTGTAGCTCAACGGTAGAGCCCCAGCCTTCCAAGCTGGTTGTGTGGGTTCGATTCCCATCACCCGCTCCATACACAGACAAGTCCGACGATCTTTTGAGGCGCGCGGTTTCGCCTCTGTCAATCAGAGAAACGAGTTGCTGCCGTAGCTCAGCGGTAGAGCACCTCCTTGGTAAGGAGGAGGTCATGGGTTCAATCCCCATCGGCAGCTCCATCAAGCAGAGTTATTGCAATCAGTGACCCCAAGGTTGAGCGCCGGGGGGGACGAGGTTCGGGCCATCGGAGGTCCGGCATCGGACCAAGGCGCTGTCTGGCAAAGAAGCGAAGCAGGACAACAGAACGGTCCAAGGAAAAGTAAGGACGACAGGCATGGCCAAGGAAGTCTTCGAGCGCACAAAGCCCCACGTGAACATCGGCACGATCGGTCATATTGACCACGGAAAGACGACGCTCACCGCGTCGATTGTCCGCACGCTGATGAGCTCCAAGGGCAAGGTGAAGTCGTACCAGGAGATCGCCAAGGGCGGCACGGTGCGCGACGACAGCAAGGTCGTCACGATCTCGGTGGCGCACGTGGAGTACGAGTCGGAAAACCGACACTACGCCCACGTCGACTGCCCCGGTCACGCCGACTACGTCAAGAACATGATCACGGGTGCCGCCCAGATGGACGGCGCGATCCTGGTGGTCGACTCTTCGGACGGCCCGATGCCCCAGACGCGTGAGCACATCCTGCTCGCCCGTCAGGTCGGCGTGCCGGCCATGGTGGTCTTCCTCAACAAGGTCGACCTCGTCGATGACCCCGAGCTGCTTGACCTCGTCGAGCTCGAGGTGCGTGAGCTGCTCTCCGAGTACGAGTTCCCGGGCGACGAGATCCCGGTCGTGCGCGGTGCGGCGCTGCCCGCCCTCAAGTCGGAGAACCCCGGCCCGGACTCCGAGGAGTGCAAGTGCATCTACGACCTCATGGAGGCGTGCGACACCTACATTCCGCTGCCCACCCGCGAAGTCGATAAGGACTTCCTCATGAGCGTCGAGGACGTGTTCTCGATCAAGGGTCGCGGCACCGTCGCCACCGGTCGTATCGAGCGCGGCGTCGTCAAGGTCGGTGAGAAGATCCAGATCGTCGGCCTCCGCGAGGAGAAGCTCGAGACGACCTGCACCGGCGTCGAGATGTTCAACAAGACGCTCGACACGGGACAGGCGGGCGACAACGTCGGTCTGCTCCTGCGCGGCATCGAGAAGACCGACATCGAGCGCGGCATGGTTATCGCCAAGCCCGGTTCGATCACGCCCCACACCGAGTTCGAGGGTGAGGTCTACGTGCTGACCAAGGAGGAAGGTGGCCGTCACAGCCCGTTCTTCAGTGGTTACCGCCCGCAGTTCTTCTTCCGCACCACCGACGTGACCGGCTCGATCGAGCTGGTGGGCGCCGAGATGTGCATGCCGGGCGACAACATCAAGATGAAGGTGGTCCTGATCACCCCGATCGCGATGGAAGAAAACGTCCGTTTCGCCATCCGCGAAGGCGGCCGCACGATCGGCGCCGGCGTGGTAACGAAGGTCGTCAAGTAACACAGGTTTCATCCCGGGGGACGTGCGGTTTTGCCGCGCGTCCTCCCGGTCGTTCGAGACACCCACACGGGTGTAGCTCAATTGGTAGAGCAGCTGATTCCAAATCAGCAGGTTGGGGGTTCGAGTCCTCCCGCCCGTGCCACTTCGAAATTACGACAGGAAGCGAAGGAACGGAACACGGTCCGATGGAAAGCTACAAGGCAGGACAGGGCAGTCTGGCGCGTCTGACGACGTGGGTGTCGGTATTGATCGCGCTCGCGCTCGGTTGTGCCGAACTGTACACCTGGATCCAGGACCCGATCGAGGACAGCTCACTCATTCCGGGTGTCGCGCTCTTCGAGGATCTCCCGTTCTTCGGAACCACGTTCTCGTGGAAGTTCCTGCTCTGCGCCCTGCTCTTCGGGGCCGGCATCTGGCTGAGCAGCCGCATGCTGACCAAGAAGAGCACCGTCGATGCCCTCATCGAGACCGAGCAGGAGTTGCGCAAGGTCTCGTGGCCGACGCGCGAGGAGTCGATCAACGCCACCGGCGTTGTGATCTTCGTCAGCGTCCTGCTGACCATGATGCTCTTTTCCTTCGACATGCTGTTCAACCGGCTGTTTAGCCTGATCTTCTAAGATGGAGCTCAACTGGTTTGTACTCCGCGTAGCTTCCGGTCATGAGGACCGGGTGCGTCGCCAGCTCGAGGCACGCGTCAAGGCGAAGGGCTTCGAGGAGAAGATCCCGCGCATTCTCGTTCCGATCGAGCAGGTCACCGAGATGCACAGCGGCAAGCGCCGCACCGTCAAGCGCAAGCTCTACCCGGGCTACGTCCTGGTCGAGCTCGTGATGGACGAGGACAGCCGCATCCTGATCCGCGAAACGCCCGGCGTCGGTGACTTCATCGGCAGCCACGGCAAGCCGGAGCCGATGGGGCCGGAAGAGGTCGACCGCCTCCTGGGGCAGGTCACCAAGGACGCCGACAAGCCCAAGCTCAAGATCGAGTTCGGCGTCGGCGATTCCGTCAAGATCAAGGAAGGCCCGTTCGAGAACTACGACGGGACCATCACCGAGGTAGACCCCAAGAAGGGCGCCATCAAGGTGATCATCAACGTCTTCAACCGGCCGACGCCGGTGGAACTTGGCTACTGGCAAGTCGAAGCCATCTAGGGCTGACCCGCCGGAAGCAGGAACAAGAGAGTCATGGCCAAGGAAATCACCGCCAAGATCAAGTTGCAGTGCCCCGCCGGGCAGGCGACGCCGGCCCCCCCGGTCGGTCCCGCCCTCGGTCAGCACGGCGTCAACATCGGCCAGTTCGTGCAGCAGTTCAATGCCGCGACGGCTGACAAGCAGGGATTGATCATCCCCGTCGAGATCTCGGTCTTCAGCGACCGCAGCTTCACCTTCATCACCAAGTCGCCGCCCGCGGCGGTC
>Ga0070729_10001792_pt1 | contig 30847 bp, 35 predicted proteins | sample tdDd472_FD_66725 | JGI IMG/M metagenome (GOLD analysis project Ga0070729, IMG submission 66725) | Marine sediment microbial communities from the Atlantic coast under amendment with organic carbon and nitrate - tdDd47.2 | ecosystem: Environmental > Aquatic > Marine > Coastal > Sediment | place...
GATCTTGTCGAGCAGGAACTCCATCCCGTCGACCACGCCCATCGGCATGAGGATGCGGCGCAGTACCCACATTTTCGCCAGCGTGCCCTTGTCGACGAGCAGTTCTTCTTTGCGGGTGCCCGACTTGGTGATGTCGATGGTCGGCCACGTGCGCTTGTCGGAGAGCTTGCGGTCGAGAATGATTTCCGAGTTACCGGTGCCCTTGAATTCCTCGAAGATGACCTCGTCCATGCGCGAACCGGTGTCGATCAGCGCGGTGGCGATGATGGTCAGCGAGCCGCCTTCCTCGATGTTGCGCGCGGCGCCGAAGAAGCGCTTCGGACGCTGCAGGGCGTTGGCGTCGACGCCGCCGGTCAGCACCTTGCCGCTCGACGGCACCACGGTGTTGTAGGCGCGCGCCAGGCGGGTGATGGAATCCAGCAAGATCACCACGTCACGCTTGTGCTCGACCAGGCGCTTGGCCTTTTCAATGACCATCTCGGTCACCTGCACGTGGCGCGATGCCGGCTCGTCGAAGGTCGATGAGATCACCTCGCCCTTGACCGAGCGCGCCATGTCGGTGACTTCCTCCGGGCGCTCGTCGATGAGCAGCACGATCAGGTAGCATTCCGGGTGGTTGGTCGCCACCGAATGGGCGATGTTCTGCAGCATCACCGTCTTACCGGTGCGCGGCGGCGCCACGATCAGGCCGCGTTGGCCCTTGCCGATGGGGGTAATGAGGTCGATGACCCGATGCGTCGGGTCCTTCATCGTCGGGTCCTCGACTTCCATCTTCAGCCGCTCTTCGGGATAGAGCGGTGTCAGGTTGTCGAAGTTGATGCGATGCTTGACGTCGTTGGGGTCGGAGAAGTTGACCTGGTTGATCTTCAGGAGCGCGAAGTAACGCTCGCCTTCCTTGGGCGCGCGGATCTGGCCCTCCACCGTGTCGCCGCTGCGCAGGCTGAAACGCCGGATCTGGCTAGGCGAGACGTAGATGTCGTCCGGGCCCGGCAGATAGTTGGCGTCGGGACTGCGCAGGAAACCGAAACCGTCCTGCAGAACCTCCAGGACGCCGTCGCCATAGATCGCCTTGTCGTCGTCGGCCAGGTGCTTGAGGATGGCGAACATCATGTCCTGCTTGCGAAGCGTCGATGCGTTCTCGACGCCCAGTTCCTCGGCATAGGCCAGAAGATCGGGCGGAGTCTTGGCTTTCAAATCCTTGAGATTCATGGGGCGTTCCGATGTTGACATGAAGGGATGGAACCTTTGCGGTTCGGAACCAGGGCTCGGATGAGGCCCGGTTCGGATGCCGGGCGAATGCCGGCGTGGGGGGGGAAGAAAAATGCTGTGAAGGGTCTCGGGGCGGTGCCGAAAAGGCGTCGATGGCCGAAACACTTAGCGAAACCGCGCGCGGCTGTCAATTGCCCTTTTCGTAAGCGCCCTTCAGAACGGCTGCACGATCACCATGATGACGATGACGATCATCAGGAAGGTGGGGATTTCGTTAGCGGTGCGGTAGAACTTGTGGCTGCGGGTGTTGCGGTCCTCGGCAAATTCGCGCCGCCATTTTCCCATCATCATGTGCATCACCGTCATGGCGACGACACAAACCAGCTTGACGTGGATCCAGCCCACTTCCGTCAGTCCGTCGCGCATGTTCCAGAGCAGTGCCGCGCCGAACAGCCACGACGCGATCATCGACGGGTTCATGATCGCCTTCAAAAGCCTGCGTTCCATGACCTTGAAGGTTTCCGACTTGTCCGAACCCGGTTGCGCGGCGCAGTGGTAGACGAACAGTCTCGGCAGGTACAGGAGCCCTGCCATCCACGCGATGATGGAAATCGCATGCAGGGCCTTGATCCAGAGATAGGCGGTGCCGGAGAGTTCGAACATGGCGCCTTTCCGCTAGCGGTGTTCCAAGGGACAACGGGCATGCATCGCCGGACAAATTCGCGCGCCGTCGCCGAGACCACAAGAGATTTCTGCCCCCGCCGCGAGCCGGGTCCGCACCAGGCCGGCCAGGCCCTCGATGAAATCGGGCTCCGTGCCCACCGCCGGCACCCGGGTGTAGCCGGGCACACCCAGCTTCCCGGCCTCCTCGCGGTATTCGATATCGAGCTCCACCAGGGTCTCGGAATGTTCGGAAACGAAGGCGATGGGAACGACGATCACCGGAACGCCGTCCACCGCGGCGCGCTCCAGTTCCGCCTCGGTGGAAGGCCCAATCCATTCCAGCGGCCCGACGCGGCTTTGGTAGCAGACGCACCAGTCGGCGACGGCGGTTCCCTCATCGGCGAGCTTGTCGATGACCGCGCCCGCCGTTCGTTCCACCTGCCACTGGTAGGGATCGCCGGCGTCGACCACCTTCTTCGGCAACCCATGCGCCGAGAACAGCACCCGCGCGCGCGGATCGCCGCCGAACGCGTCCTTGACCAGTTTCGCCTGCGCCGCGATCCAGCCGGTCTCGGTCGGATAGCAGCAGACGGCCTGGCTGGGCGCGTTCAGTCCCACGGCCGCCGCGGCCCGCTGCCAATCCTTCAGTGACGACGCCGAGGTGGTCGTCGAATACTGCGGATAGAGCGGCAGCAGGACCACCCGGTCGGGCGCGAAATCCTTCACCGCGCGGGCCGTCTGGGCGCTCATCGGATGCCAGTAGCGCATACAAACGAAAACCTCGATCTCACCCACATCGGCAAGTGCGCTTTGCAACGCGTCGGCCTGTGCCTGGGTCAATTCCAGCAGCGGCGACTTGCCGCCGATGTGGGCATAGATTTCACGCGCCACCGGCGCGCGGCGCGCGGAAATGAATTTCGCCAACAACCAACGAAACGGGTTCGGCAGCCCGATAATGGCCGGGTCGTTGAATAGGTTGAACAGGAACGGCCTGACGGCGTCCGGTCCGTCCGGTCCACCCAGGTTGAACAGAACCACTGCGGTACGGCTCATGCGAAATTCCTCAGCCTCGTTTCCAGCAGCGCACCATCTCGGCGACGCGGCCGACGTTTTCCGGCGGCGTCGGCGGCAACACACCGTGGCCCAGGTTGAAGATGAACGGACCCCGGCCAAGCGTTTCCAAGATTTTCGTCACCGCGCTTTCCATCGCTTCTCCGCCGGTGAGCAACAGGTGGTTGTCGAGGTTGCCCTGAACGGCGCAAATCGGCTGCAGTGTCTCCGCCGCCCAGGAGAGCGGCACCGTATGGTCGAGCCCGACCGCGTCGACGCCGGTCTCGCGGGCGAAATCCCGATAGAGCACGCCGGCATTGCGCGGAAAGCCGATGATCGGTACGTCCGGGTGATGGGCCCTGATCCCCTCGACGATGCGGCGGTTGGGCTCGATCACCCAGCGCTGGAATTGATCCTCGCCCAAAAGCCCGGCCCAGCTTTCGAACAACTGCAGCACCTCCGCCCCCTCCGAGACCTGGCGCACCAGGTAGCGGGTGGTGGCCTCGACCAGAAGATTGATCAGCTTCTGGAAGCTATCCGGCGCCGCCGCCGCCCAAGTGCGGATGGTCGGCCCTTCGGTGCCGCCGCGGCCTTCGACCATGTAGAGCGCCACCGTCCAGGGCGCGCCGGCAAAACCGATCAGCGCGGTTTCGGCGTCGAGCGCACCGGAAATCCGCCGGATCGCCTCGAACACCGGTTCCAGATGCGCCTCGACGCCGTCGAGGGAGAGTTGCTCCAAGCCGGCCTCGTCGGTGATGGCCTCCAACACCGGGCCCTCGCCCTGGCGGAATGCGACCTTCTGGCCGAGCGCATCGGGGATCACCAGGATGTCCGAGAACAGGATGGCCGCGTCCATGTGATAGCGCCGCAACGGCTGCAGGGTCACTTCCAGGGCTTTTTCCGGGGTGTAACAGAAATCCAGGAAATTCGGCGCCGTGGCGCGGATCTCGCGATATTCCGGCAGGTAGCGCCCGGCCTGGCGCATCAGCCAGAACGGCGGCCGGTCGGTGACCTCGCCCTTCAGCGCGCTGAGCATTCGTTTGGTCATGATCGTCCCTGGCTTGTGGTCTCTGATTTCCGGTTTTTATCCCGGGCGGACCCTACACACTACAATACAATTAATCTATTTAAGAAAAAGGTAGTTGTTGTAGTTGTGCGGTGAATCCTGCGGATTGTTTCACTGCTAACAGGATAATCCAGTTTTCACTCACATGTGTGCAAACCCGGGATAAATCCGTGGAAAAATCATTAAATAAGTGGATAACTCAATTCAATCCGGCACGGAACCGACGAATCCGCGGTGCAAACCGATGGCATGAAAAACATGCATAAATTCAGATCTCGGGCCGCCATCGCGGTTGAACACAGGCGGGGAAAAATATTTTCCCGGCGGGAGAAGTGGCGCGCGGTTTCGTGAATGACAGGGAAGGAATCTTTGTATTCGGTGAAAAGATGATTTATCCCCGTTCGGCGACACCGTTTTCCAGGGATTGCCCACAGCATGCGCGATTTGAAACTGCACCTGATTTCCGACTCCACCGGCGAGACGCTGCTCCATGTCGGGCGTGCCTGCATCGCGCAATTCGACGACGTGCACATGGAGGAAGTGTTCTGGTCGATGGTACGCAATTCCGACCGCCTGCGCGAGGTCATCGACGTGATCGAAATCCAGGGCGGTTTCGTGCTCTATACCCTGGTCGAGCCGGAGATGTGCCGGCAGCTCGAGGAAGCCTGCGCGCGTTTCCAGGTGCCTTGTATTCCTGTGCTCGATCCGGTGATCGCCGCCTTGGGCAAGTATCTCGGCGCCGAGGTCCGCGCCCGGCCCGGCCACCAGCATGTCATGGACGCGGAATATTTTTCGCGGATCGAGGCGCTGCAATTCGCGCTCAGCCACGACGACGGCCAGTCGACCTGGGACTTGGACGAGGCCGACGTGATCTTGCTCGGCGTTTCGCGGACCTCGAAGACGCCGACCTGCATCTATCTCGCCAATCGCGGCATCAAGGCCGCCAACGTGCCGATCGTGCCCGGCTGCCCGATCCCCGAGCAATTGTTCCACGTGGAACGGCCGCTGGTCGTCGGGCTCAACAAGGACCCGAAGCGGCTGGTGGAAATCCGCCGCCAGCGGCTGAAACTGTTGGACCAGGACGAAAACACCGACTACGTCGATCTCGAAGCGGTGTCGAAGGAAATCAGCGAGGCGCGGCGGCTCTATACCAAACACAACTGGCCGGTGATCAACGTCAGCCGCAAATCGATCGAGGAAACGGCGGCGCAGATCATCCAGCTCTACCAGCGCCGCGAAGACCTGGACGCTTGAGCCATGCCGGCGCCGTTGATCCTGGCGTCGGGAAGCACGGTGCGCCGGCGCCTGCTGGAAAATGCCGGCCTCGATTTCCGTGCGGTATCCGCCAGCGTTGACGAAGACGCCCTCAAGGCCCGCTGCCGAGCCGAGGATCGTGATATTAAGGAAACCGCATTGATCTTAGCCCAGACAAAAGCCGGGGAAATCAGCGCCCGCGAACCTGGCGCCCTGGTTGTCGGCGCCGATCAGATGCTGGAACTGGACGGCCGCTGGTTCGACAAGCCCGAAAGCCGCGAACAGGCGGCCGATCATCTCCGGCAATTCAGCGCCAAGACACATCGCCTGGTGACGGCGGCGGTGGCGATGCGCGCCGGGGAGAGGCTGTGGCAGCGCGTCGATGTCGCATCGATGACCGTGCGCCCGCTCGGCGAGCCGTTCATTCAAGCCTATCTCGATGCCGTCGGCGCCGATGCGCTTGCCTCCGTCGGCGCCTACCAACTGGAAGGGCGCGGCGCGCAATTGTTCGAGGCGGTGGAGGGCGATTTCTTCACCATTCTCGGCCTGCCGTTGCTGGCGCTTTTGGATTTCCTGCGCCAACATGCAATGATCGGCGACGAACGGTTGCCGCGCCGGAGCGCCTCCCGGCCGGCATTGGGGACGGACTGAACAGATGATCATTCTCGGCCTGACCGGTTCCATCGGCATGGGAAAATCGACCGCCGCGGCCAACTTCAAAAGCCTGGGCGTGCCCGTGCACGACGCCGATGCCGCCGTGCACGCGCTGATGGCCGAGGGCGGCGACGCGGTGGCGGCGATTGCCGAGGCCTTTCCGCAAGCCGTGCAAGGGGGCCGGGTGGACCGACAGATCCTGGGCGCGCTGGTATTCGACGACAGGCCGGCACTCCGGCGGCTGGAGAAAATTCTGCATCCCCGCGTGCACAAGGACAAACAGCACTTCCTCGCCCGCGCGTCCCGCGCCGGCGCGCGGGTCGTGGTGCTCGACGTGCCGCTGTTGTTCGAAACCGGCGGTGATGCGCATTGCGATGCGGTGGTATGCGTCACCGCGCCGGCCTTCGTGCAGCGCGCCCGGGTGCTGATGCGGCCCGGCATGACGGCGGAAAAGTTCGAGGCCATCCTCGCCAAGCAGATGCCGGACGCGGAAAAGCGCCGGCGCGCCGATTTTATCGTGCAGACGGGTCTCGGGCGGGTTGAGAATTTGCGCGGCGTGGTTAAAATCCTCGAAGATACCCAGCACTGGCGCGGCAGGCATTGGCCACCCTTTCCCGCGCGGCCGACCGTCCGGCGGAACCCGTCATCTTGGATCAGCTAGACCCTGGGCGCATTTGAAGGATAGGATCAACGCCTTGCGCGAAATCGTTCTGGATACGGAAACCACCGGCCTTGACCCCAAATCCGGCCACCGGGTGGTGGAAATCGGTTGTGTCGAATTGGTCAACCATGTCGCCACGGCCAATACCTTTTGGGTCTATGTCGACCCCGAGCGTGAGATGCCGGAAGAGGCCTTCAAGGTGCACGGGCTGTCGACGGAGTTTCTTTCCGACAAGCCGAAATTCGCCGAAATCGCCGAGGCGTTCCTGGAATTCATCGGCGACGACCCGCTGGTCATCCACAACGCCGATTTCGACATGGGCTTTCTCAATGCCGAACTGAAGGCCTGCGGTAAGCCGGAATTGGAAATGGGCCGGGCGATCGATACCGTGCGCATGGCGCGCCAGAAATTCCCGGGCTCACCCGCCAACCTGGATGCGCTCTGCCGGCGTTTCCAGATCGATAATTCAAACCGTGAGCTGCACGGTGCGCTCTTGGACGCGCGCCTCTTGGCCGACGTTTACCTGGAACTGATCGGCGGCCGCCAGACGGGCCTGGAGCTGGATAGCGAGACGGCAAAAAGCGAAGCGGCAGCCACCGCCCAGCCGCGCCCGCGCCGCGAGCCTCGCCCGCACGCCGCCTCGCCCGAGGAACTGGCCGAACACCAGGCGTTCATGGAAAAACTCTCGGAGCCCGTTTGGCAGGCCTGAAGTCTCGCCACCATTTCGTGCCTGCAGGGGCAAGGTCATGCGCGCCGGCGGCGTCTCCTTGATTTCCGATCCGGTGCCTTAGAAATCCAAAGGCGCATTGTCGGTGACTTCTTTCATGACGAAGAAGGTCCGCGTCTGTCGGACGCCCGGCAGCGCAATCAGTTTTTCGCCATGCAATCGATTGAAGTCGGCAATGTCGCGGACGCGGATTTTGAGGAAATAGTCAAAATCACCCGCGACCAAATGGCAATCGAGGACGAAACTCAGCTCCTTGATGGCCGCTTCGAACGCGGCAAAGCTCTCCGGCGTTGAACGGTCCAGCACGACGCCAACCATGACCAGGGCGCCGCGCTCGACCTTTTGGGGGGCGACGTGGGCGCGCACGGCCTCGATATAGCCGTCTTCAAGCAACCTTTGGGTTCTGCGGTGGCAGGTTGCCGGACTGACATGCACCTTTTCCGCCAACTCCGCATTCGTGAGGCGCCCATTTTCCTGAAGGTGGCCAAGGATGCGGCGATCGACGCGATCTATCTCAAGTGACATGAAAGAATATTCCATTCTATAGTTTATTTACGGAATTTTACTTATCATATTTTGTATCATTGTCCATTCTTAGCACATTTCAGCACCAAATTGGGAAACACCTTTCAGACCGATTTTGCTAAATTGGCACCGATTTCAGCCAATGGAAACGGTGCCTGCCATGAACCTCGAAAAATTTGAACGCTACCCGCTGACCTTCGGGCCGACGCCCATTGAACACCTCCCCCGCATGACCGAGGCGCTGGGAAACAAGGTCGAGATTTACGCCAAGCGCGACGACTGTAATTCCGGCCTCGCCATGGGCGGCAACAAGCTCCGCAAGTTGGAGTATATCGTCCCTGACGTGATCGCCTCCAATGCCGACACGCTGGTTTCCATTGGCGGCGTACAGTCAAACCACACGCGCATGGTCGCTGCCGTTGCCGCCAAGCTCGGGCTCAAATGCCGGCTCGTCCAAGAGAGCTGGGTGCCCCATGAAGACGCGGTTTACGACCGGGTCGGCAACATTCTGCTTACCCGGCTGATGGGTGCGGACAGCCGTGTCACCGAGGACGGCTTCGACATCGGCATCCGCAAGAGCTGGGAAGACGCCATCAGAGAGGTGGAGGAGGAAGGCGGAAAGCCCTATCCGATTCCTGCCGGTGCGTCCGTACATAAGCTCGGCGGTCTCGGTTATGTGGGTTTTGCCGAGGAGGTTCGCGCGCAGGAGGCGGGCCTCGGGCTCAGGTTCGACTATATTGTTGTTTGCGTAGTGACGGGCTCGACGCAGGCAGGCATGATCGTCGGGTTCGCCGCTGACGATCGGGCCGATCGGGTGATCGGTATCGATGGCTCGGGGACGCCGGAGCAAACCTGGGCACAAGTTCGGGAAATCGTCACCAACACGGCTGACCTCGTTGAGCTTGGACGAGAGGTCCGTGACGATGAAATCGTCATCAATCCGGATTATGCCTATCCCGCTTACGGCGTGCCCAGCAACGAGACCAATGAAGCGATCCGCTTCGCCGCGCGGACCGAAGCCATGATCACCGACCCGGTATATGAAGGAAAATCGATGCAGGGAATGATCGATCTCGTGAAGAAGGGCTTTTTCCCGGACGGCTCCAAGGTTCTCTACGCCCATCTCGGCGGTGCGCCGGCCCTCAACGGATACAGCTACACCTACCGCAACGGTTGACGCGATTGTCCGATGGTGCGCCTGACCCTTACGCTTCGCCGCCCTGTTCCGCCGCCTGTTTTTCGAGCTGCTGTTGGTACAGGATCGAGAAGTCGATAGGACCCAGCATCACCGGCGGGAAGCCGCCGTCGCGCGAGACGTCGGCGAGGATGTTCCGCGCGAACGGGAACAGCAGCCTCGGGCATTCTATCAACAACACCGCCGATTTCACTTCTTCCTCGACGTTGAGGGTAAAGAGGCCGGCGTATTCGAGCTCAATGATGAAGGCGACATCTTCGCCGACGGTGCAGCGCGCGCTTAAATCGAGGACCACTTCATAGAGGCCCTGCTCGAACTCCGAACCCGAAACGTTGACGCCGATCTGTACGTCCGGCGGGGTCTGTTGCATCATCGAAAAGATACCCGGCGCCGTCGGTGCCTCGAACGACAGGTCCTTGGTGTACTGCGCGTTGATGACGATCGGCGGCGTGCCGCCACCGGGGGCTTCGGCGGGGGTTTCGGCGGTGATGCCGGTGTCTTCGGCCATGGCTCGGGTCTCCTGTAAATCCTGAAGCGTGAGCTATCACGGATCGTCGGTACGGACAACCGTTTGATCTTCGATGCGCTTCTTCGCCGCCTTGTCGTCGGGTTGGGCGCCGGGCGTGCCCGTCACGTCCTCGTAATCGACGTCGATGATGGTGGTGTCGGCCGCGGGTCCGCCGCCCGAAGCGCCCGCACCACTCGCGGCAGCAACGGTGAAGCCGCGCGCCTCCGCGTAGCGCCAGGCGAGCCGGCCGGCCACGCGCCGGAGCGGCACGATCAGCAACAGGAATCCGAAGCTGTCGGTAACGAAGCCTGGCGTGATCAGCATGGCGCCGGCCAACAACAGGCAAACGCCGTCGAAGATTTCCAGCGCCGGAAAGCGCTCGGCCCGCAGGTTCTCCTGGGCGCGGGCCAGCACCGCCAGGCCCTGGGCCCGGATCACCGCCATGCCGATCACGGCGGTGGCGAGAATGCCGGCCAGGGTCGGCCACAGGCCGATGCGATCGCCGACTTCGATGAAGACGGCGATTTCCAGCACCGGCGTGCCGATCAGGACCAGAAGAAACAGGAGCGCCATGCTTGCCCTTTGAGTGAGAACGGCTTATCTACCTTTTATAAGGGCGTTGGCCGGACCCCGCCAGTCCGGTTGAGCCCGAGCGCGTCTCTTCAACGGCCTCAAGGCCGTTTCCGAGCGCGTCATCGGCGGCATGGCGGGTTGACCGGATAGGCTTGCATGGGCAACGGCTTTCAGTTCATCGACATCATTCTGTTCGCGATGATCGCGGCGTTCCTGATCTTGCGCCTGCGCAACGTCTTGGGCCGCCGCGACGGCCACGAGGGCAAATACCGCGACCCATTCCGGCCGGCCGATCCCGGCGAGGCCCCTGGGGACGCTCAAGGGCCGGAGCAAAACGACAACGTCGTGCAGTTGCCGGACCGCGACCACGATGCGGCCTTCCAGCACGAAGCGGAAACCGTTGCCGCCATGGCCGGTGGCGATGCCCGGCTTGCCGCCGGCATCACCGAGATTCGGGTTGTCGATCCGTCGTTCAATTCGGAAGACTTTCTGGTCGGTGCGCGCGTCGCCTTCGAAATGGTGCTCGGCGCCTACGCCACCGGCGACCGCCAGACCCTGGGCAACCTCCTGAGCCCGGAAGTGCTGAGCAATTTTGTCCGAGCCATCGACGAACGCGAAGCGGCGGGCCAGACCATGGAAGATACCCTGGTCGGTATCCGCAAGGCGGATATCGTCGAGGCCGAGATGGACGGCGACGTTGCCATGGTGACGGTGAAATTCATCAGCGAGCAGGTCAACGTGGTACGGGACGCCGAGGGCCAGATTGCATCGGGCAACCCAAACGAGGTCGCCGACGTGATCGATTTCTGGACCTTTGCGCGCGACACCCGCACCAACGATCCCAACTGGCTCCTGGTCGCCACCCGCAGCCTTGACTGACCCAAGCCCGCGACCGCTTCCCTCGTGGCGGAACTTCTCCGCGTTCTGCCGTGCCGGCGCGCTTTTGTCGGTGCTGTTTCTGGGTGCTTGCGGCGAGCTCGAGACGCTGCTGAACCAGCCGCTATCGGGGCCGCCGCCAAGCCGCGATCCGGTTCTCAGTTTCAGGCCCGTCACCTTCGAGCAGGTCCCGGGCTGGAAGGCCGACAGTCACGCCGCCGCCCTGGCGCCGTTCCTCAAATCCTGTGAAAAGCTGCGCCAGCGGCCGGCCGACCAGGCGCTAGGCGAGGACGCCGAAATGGGCCGGGTCCGCGATTGGCTACCGATCTGCGACGATGCGGCGCGGGTGCGCAAGGGCAACGATACCGATGCGCGCTACTTCTTCGAAAGCCGTTTCCAGGCCTATCTCGCCAGTGACCTGGGCGAGGAGACCGGACTGTTCACCGGCTACTACGAGCCGCAACTGAACGGCTCGTTCAAGCCCGACGGCACCTATCGGATCCCCATCTATTCCCGTCCCAAGGACATCATCGGTGCCGATCTCGGCGCCTTCGACGACAAGTGGCGGGGCGAGCAGATCGCTGGCCGGTTCGACGGCGGGCGCTACGTTCCCTATTACGACCGCGCCGAGATCGAACAAGGCGCCCTCACCGGCCAGCAGCTCGAAATTCTCTGGGTCGATGATGCCATCGACGCCTTCTTCCTGCATATCCAGGGTTCGGGCCGGGTGGTGCTGCCGGACGGCACCCATGTGCGTCTCGGCTACGCCGGACGCAACGGCCGGCCCTATACGGCCGTCGGGCGCGAGCTGGTCGCCGCCGGCGTCATGCGTCTCGAAGACGTGACCATGCCGGCGATCCGCTATTGGATGATCAACAACCCCGTCGCCGCGCAAGCGGTGATGCAAAAGAACCGCTCTTTCATTTTCTTCAAGGTGCTGACCACCGCCGGTCCCATCGGCGCGGAGGGCACGGTGTTGACGCCTGGCCGCAGTCTCGCCGTCGATCGGAGGTTCATCCCGCTCGGCATTCCGCTCTGGCTGGAGACCACCGATCCCGGCACCAAGCCGTTGCGTCCGCTGCGCCGCGTCGTCATCGCCCAGGATACTGGCAGCGCCATCAAGGGCGCGGTCCGGGGCGACCTGTTCTGGGGGCACGGCGCCGCCGCCGGCGACAAGGCCGGGTTGATGAAACAGGACGGCCGGTATTACCTGTTGCTGCCGAAATCGCTGGCGCCGAAAACCGATGGCGGCTGACCGACGCGCAAGGTTGTCAAGCTTCCGAAGACGCGCCATTCTGTCGCCATGAACGCACCTCCCGAAACGCCCCTGGAAACAACAGCCGCCGGTCGCCCGCGCGTTGGCCTGTTCGTGACCTGCCTGGTGGATCTGATGCGGCCCAGCGTCGGCTTCGCCGCGGCCGAGTTGCTGGCGCGCGCCGGCTGCGAGATCGCCGTGCCGGAGAGCCAGACCTGCTGCGGCCAGCCCGCCTACAATTCCGGTGACGTGGCCGATACCCGGGCCATCGCCAAGGCGACCATCGAGGCCTTCGAGGGTTTCGACTATGTCGTCGCGCCGTCCGGCTCCTGCGCCGGCATGCTCAAGGTGCATTATCCGGAAATGTTCAAGGACGACGCCGAGTGGGGCCCGCGCGCCGAGGCCTTCGCCGCCAAGGTGTTCGAACTGCTGTCGTTCCTGGCCGACGTCGTGCCGCTCGGTCCGGCCGAAGTGTCCTGGCCGGGCAAGGCCAGCTACCACGATTCCTGCGCCGGCTTGCGCGAGCTCGGCGTTAAGGCCGAGCCCCGCCGGCTGCTCGCCGGCGTCGACGGGCTGGAGATCGTCGAGGGCGAAGAGGCGGAGCGCTGCTGCGGCTTCGGCGGGCTGTTTTGTATTAAGTACGAGGACATCTCCACCGGCATGGTCGACGTCAAGGTCGACGACCTGGTCGAAACCGGGGCGGAGATGGTGCTCGGCGGCGATCTCGGTTGCCTGATGAACATCGCCGGGCGGCTGCAACGCCGCGGTATCGCCATCGCGGCGCGCCACGCCGCCGAGGTGCTGGCCGGCATGGACGATCTGCCGCCCATTGGGGAACCCGGCGGCGATCCGGCGCCGGACCCAGCCAGGCGCGAGTGAGGGCGGCGCGATGGAATCCACGACCCGCGATTTCAGGGAGAACGCCTTCGAGGCCCGGCGCGATCCGCAACTGCAGGACGCGCTCAAGCGCCTGGGCCACGGCTTTCCCCTGAAGCGCCGACAGGCGGCGGCGCGGTTGCCCGAGTTCGAGCGCCTTCGCGACCAGGCGCGCGAGATCAAGGACCATGTCCTGGAAAACCTGGATTTCTATCTCGAACGCTTCGAGGAACGCGTCACCGAACAGGGCGGCCAGGTGCATTGGTGCACGGATGCCGAGGCCGCGCGCGCGACCATCCTGGAGATTTGCCGCAAGGCCGACGCCAAGACCGTGACCAAGAGCAAATCGATGATCGGAGAAGAGATCGCCATCAACGACTTTCTCGAAGATCATGGCGTTGAGCCTATCGAGACGGACCTTGGCGAATACATCATCCAGCTCCGCCATGAGCCGCCCAGCCATATCATCGCGCCGGCGATCCACCTGTCCATGGGCCAGGTGGAGCAGACCTTTCGCGAGAACCACCGCGACCTCCCCGCCGACCGGCTGCTCGACGATCCCGAAAAACTGCTGGCTGAGGCACGCACGCAACTGCGCGAGAAGTTCATCGCCGCCGACATCGGGCTCACCGGCGCCAACATGCTGATCGCCGAGACCGGCTCCAACGTGCTGGTCACCAACGAGGGCAACGCCGATCTCACCTACTCGCTGCCGCGCGTGCATATCGTCATCGCCAGTCTCGAAAAGATCGTGCCGACGCTGGAAGACGCCACCGCCATTCTGCGCGTGCTGGCGCGCTCGGCGACGGGCCAGGAAATGTCGGTCTATACGACGTTCTGCACCGGCCCCCGGCGCGACGGCGATCTCGACGGGCCGGACGAATACCACGTGGTGCTGCTCGACAACGGCCGCAGTGAGCTGCTCGGCACCGAGTTCCAGGAGATGCTGCGCTGCATCCGTTGCGGCGCCTGCCTGAACCACTGCCCGGTCTACGGCACGGTCGGCGGCCATGCCTATGGCTGGGTCTATTCCGGCCCCATGGGCGCGGTGCTGATTCCGGGGCTGATCGGCATTGACGAGGCCGGTCACTTGCCCAACGCATCGACGCTCTGCGGGCGCTGCGAATCCGTCTGTCCAATGCGCATTCCGTTGCCGCGCATGTTGCGCGCCTGGCGCGCCCGGCAGTTCGAGCGCAAAGGCGCCGGCACGGCGGGGCGCTGGGCGCTCAAGGCCTGGGCCTTTCTCGCGCGCCGGCCCTGGGCCTACCGGCGGCTCATGGGCTGCGGCGTGGCGCTCATGGGGGCCATGGGGCGCGGTCGCGGGCGTTTTCGGCGGCTTCCGTTGGCTTCCGGATGGACCAATACCCGCGACCTGGCGGCGCCCGAAGGCGATACCTTCATCCAGCAATGGCACAAGGGCCCGCGCGGCGACGCCAGCGGCGAGCGGCTGAGGCGGCGCGGATGACGGCGCGCGACCAGATCCTCGGGCGCTTGAAGCGAGGCCTCGGCCGCGACCGGCGTCCCACCGATAGCGCCGAAGCCCGCCTCGCCGCGCACTCGGCCGGGATTATCCCGGAGCGCGGCGCCGACAAGAGCGCGGAAGAGAAATTCAGCCAATTCGCCGAAGAGGCCGGAAAGGTCGATGCAACCCTCCAGCGCATCGCCTCGCTGGCCGAGTTGCCGGCGGCCGTTGCCGATTATCTCGCCGGCCATAACCTGCCGAAGACCGTGCGCGTGGCGCCGTCGCTGGAAAACGCGCCCTGGGAAACGCAGCCGATGCTCGAACGCGACACCGGCATTGCGGTCGGCGGCGATACGGTGGGCCTCAGCCGCGCCTTCGCCGGCGTCGCCGAGACCGGCACCCTCGTGTTCCTGTCGGGTCCCAACAACCCGACGACGGTGAATTTCCTGCCCCCCACCCATATCGCCGTGCTCCGCGCCGATGATCTCGCCGGCAGCTATGAGAAGGTCTGGGCCCGGATCCGCGCCGAAGGCGGCGAAAACGGCGGCAAAACCCAATTGCCGCGCGCCGTCAACTGGGTCACGGGGCCGTCGCGCACCGCCGATATCGAACAGACCCTGTTGTTGGGCGCGCACGGCCCGCAGCGGCTGCACATTGTCGTGGTGGACGATGACACGTAAGCTCGGCACGGATTCGAATCAGCGGCGACGCAGACAAGGTCAGTCATTAGACCTTGATTTGTGGCGCCGCGCCATGGCCGATGTCAAGCCCCTAACCAAACAACAAAATAAACTTACTCTTGAGACCTTAAACGAGAGCTTGGCCGAAAAGCCCCAGCCCCAGCCCCAGCCCCGGCAGCAGGTCGACATCGCTCCAATTCATCATGCGCAATCGAATGCGCTTCTCCACGGGCAAGCGCCCGGCCTCGATAAGCGCACACAGCAGCGCTTACGGCGCGGCCAAGTCGACATCGAGGCGCGCCTGGACCTGCACGGCCTGACCCAAACAGCGGCGCATCAGACGTTGGAGCGGTTTCTGGAGCGCGCCTACACGGCGGGCAAGAAGACCGTTTTGGTGGTCACCGGCAAGGGGCTTCGCGCCGACGGCGAGGTCGGCGTCCTACGCCGTGCCGTGCCGCGCTGGCTGAACGAGGCGCCGATGCGTCATTGGGTGCATGCCTTCGACCATGCCGCGCCACGCGACGGCGGCGAGGGCGCTCTCTATATCGTCATGCGGCGGCGCAAATGACCCCGTTCGGCAAAAAGGTGCGCGAACTCAGGGAGGCGCGCGGCATCACCCTGAAACAGATGGCCGAGGACCTGGGCGTCTCGTCGGCCTATTTCTCGGCCCTCGAGCACGGCCACCGGGGCCGCCCGGGCTCTGGCCTGGTGCAGCAGATATGCGGCTATTTCGAGCTCATGTGGGACGACGCCGAGGAGCTGAAGCGCTTGGCCGAACTGTCGCATCCACGGGTCACCGTCGATACCGCCGGGCTGAGCCCGAAGGCCACGCAACTGGCCAACCTGCTGGCGGAACGCATTGACACATTGGATGAAGAAACCCTGGACTGGATCCTGGCCGAGATCGAGGGCCGCCACGCGCCCCTGAAAGGCCCGACGCATTAAGCCTTTGCCGACAGTTCTTCATCCAAAATCTCAGGATTCCCCAATGGCTCTTGAATGAATTGAGAAACGCGCCGCAAATCTTTGAAATTTGCCGATAATTTGCCTACAGAATGAACTTCCGCACGTCGGCGTTTTCGGCCAGCTCCGCGACGGTGGTCCGCACCAGTTCGGCGTCGACGATCAGGCTTTCACCGGCGCGTTCGGAGGCGGTGAAGCTGATGTCCTCCATCAGTTTCTCCATCACCGTATGCAGGCGCCGGGCACCGATGTTCTCGACGCCCTGGTTGATCTCGGCGGCGAGGTCGGCGATGGCGCCGACAGCATCGTCAGTGAACTCCACGGCCACTTCCTCAACCCCGATCAGCGCCTTGTATTGCTTGATCAGGCTGGCCTCGGGCTCGGTCAGGATGCGCACGAAATCCTCGCGCGTCAGCGCGTTGAGCTCGACCCGGATCGGCAGCCGGCCCTGCAGTTCGGGCAGCATGTCGGACGGCTTGGCGACGTGGAAGGCGCCGGATGCAATGAACAGGATATGGTCGGTCTTCACCGGGCCGTGCTTGGTCGCCACCGTGGTGCCCTCGATGAGCGGCAGCAGGTCGCGCTGCACGCCCTCGCGGCTGACGTCGGCGCCCATGCGTTCGGAGCGCGCGGTGATCTTGTCGACTTCGTCGAGGAAAACAATGCCGTTGTTTTCCACCGCCGATATGGCGTCGCGCTGCACCGCCTCTTCGTCCAGGAGCTTGTCGCTTTCGTCGATAAGCAGCACCTTGTGCGAGTCGGCGACACTCATCTTGCGCTTCTTGGTCGGCTGGCCGAAGGCCTTGCCCAGCATGTCGCCGAGATTGACCATTCCCATCTGCGCGCCCGGCATGCCGGGAATGTCGAAGGTTGGCATGCCGCCGCCGCCGCCATCCGAAACCTCGACCTCGATCTCGCGGTCGTCCAGCTCGCCGGCGCGCAGCATGATGCGGAAACGCTCGCGTGTCTCCTTCGACGCGCTGTCACCGACCAGCGCATCGATGACGCGCTGCTCCGCCTGCATCTCGGCCTTGGCCTGCACCGACTTGCGCTGCTTCTCGCGGGTCATGTGGATGGCGCTTTCCACCAGGTCGCGGATGATCTGCTCGACGTCGCGCCCGACGTAACCGACCTCGGTGAACTTGGTCGCCTCGATTTTGATGAAGGGCGCCTGGGCGAGTTTCGCCAGGCGGCGTGCGATTTCCGTCTTGCCGACGCCGGTCGGGCCGATCATCAGGATGTTCTTCGGCATCACCTCTTCGCGCATGTTGTCGACGAGCTGCTGGCGCCGCCAGCGGTTGCGGAGCGCGATGGCGACGGCGCGCTTGGCGTTGTCCTGGCCGACGATGTAGCGGTCGAGCTCGGATACAATTTCTCGGGGGGTGAAGCTGGTCATGACAGGTCGATGGTCTCGATGGTGACATTGTTGTTGGTGTAGATGCAGATCTCTCCGGCGATGGCCATGGCCTTGCGCGCGATCTGTTCGGCGTCCATGCCGTCCTGGTCGACGAGCGCGCGTGCCGCGGCCAGCGCATAGTTGCCACCGGACCCGATGCCGATGACGCCGTCGTCGGGTTCCAGGACGTCGCCGTTGCCGGTCAGCACCAGCGAAACCTCCTTGTCGGCCACCGCCATCATCGCTTCCAGGCGCCGCAGATAGCGATCCGTGCGCCAGTCCTTGGCAAGCTCGACGCAGGCGCGGGTGAGCTGGCCGGGATACTGCTCGAGCTTCGCTTCCAGGCGCTCGAACAACGTAAAGGCATCGGCGGTGGCGCCGGCGAACCCGGCGATGACGCTGCCGCCGGCGAGCCGGCGCACCTTCTTGGCGGAGCCCTTGACCACGGTGTCGCCGAGGCTCACCTGGCCGTCACCGGCGACCACGACCTTATCGCCCTTTCGTACCGAAAGAATGGTCGTGCCATGCCATTGCGGTGTCGCTTGGTTCTGTTCGCTCATGCCGGTCTCCGAAACGCGCGCGGGGAAGCGCGACTATAGCCTAGGATATCGGTTTGGGAAGGCCCACCCGCAACCCCGCCGGAATCCGGTCCGCGCGCATGGCGCCGGGTGGTGACAGAGGGCTGGCGAAGGAGTGGCGTTCCTGTTAAAAGGTGCGCCGCGAAGCCCCCTTCGCGCCAACCCGAAAGCGAAACCAAGGAGTGCGCCATGCGGACCGGAAAGGTTGAACGCCGCACCAAGGAAACGGAGATCGCCGTCAGCGTCGATCTCGACGGCACGGGCGAATACAACGTCAGCACTGGCATCGGTTTTCTCGACCACATGCTGGAGCAACTGTCGCGCCACAGCCTCATCGACCTGGACGTCAGCGCTAAGGGGGACCTGCACATCGACGCCCACCACACCACCGAGGACACCGGCATCGCGATCGGCGAGGCCGTGGCCGAGGCGCTGGGTGAGCGCCGCGGCATCCGCCGCTACGGCTCGGCCACCATCCCTATGGACGAGACCTGCACGCGCGCCGCCCTGGATATCTCCAACCGGCCGTACCTGATCTGGCGGGTAGAGTTCACCCAGGACCGCTTGGGCGAAATGGACACGGAACTGTTCAAGGAATGGTTTCAGGCCTTCGCACAGGCCGCCGGCATCACGCTGCACGTGGAGAATTTTTACGGCATCAACAACCATCATATCGTCGAGACCTGCTACAAGGCCCTGGCCCGCGCGCTGCGCGAAGCCATCGAGATCGACCCGCGCAAGGCCGACGAGGTGCCGTCCACAAAGGGCACGCTCGGCGGTTCCTTGTAGCCCTGGTCTGAGCGCGGGACCGCCATGCGGGTCTATACCGTTCACCTCCGCCGCCAGGGATTGGACCTGGAGAACGACATCCAGTTGGTCAAAGAAGGGATCAATTGGCCGGCGCTGGTATTCACCGTGCCCTGGGCCTTGTGGCACCGGTTGTGGGTTCCGGCATTGGCCGTCGCCGCGGCCTCGATGTTGATCGCGGCCTTCGCCAAATCCATCGGCGCCGACGAGGCGACCGGAACCCTGCTCGGGCTTTCCGCCGCCGCCGTGCTGGCGGTGTTGGCCAACGATCTCAGGCGTGCCGGCTTGGAGCGGCGGGGCTTCACCGAGGCCGGCGTCGTCTGCGCCGCCGATGAGGACGCGGCGCTGTTGAAATTCATGCAGGCCAATCCGGGCCTGGTGGAGGACGCATGACCATCGCCATCGTCGACTACGGGTCAGGCAACCTGCGCTCCGCGGCCAAGGCGTTCGAGCGTGTCGTCGCCGAGGCCGACACCGGCGCGCGCGTGGTCGTTACCGCCGACCCCGATGCGGTCGCCGCCGCCGACCGGGTTGTGCTGCCGGGCGTCGGCGCTTTCGCCGATTGCAAATCGGGTCTCGAGGCCTTGGACGGCATGGTCGATGCAATCGTCACCGCCGTCATCGAAAAGGGCCGGCCGATCCTCGGCATCTGCGTCGGCATGCAGCTGATGGCGACGCGCGGCCTCGAACACGGCGAGACCGCCGGCTTCGGCTGGATCGAGGGCGAGGTGGCCGCCATCCGCCCCTCAGACAAAACTTTAAAGATTCCCCATATGGGTTGGAATCAATTGAAACTTCCTGGTTCGCCGCACCCCGTGTTGCAGGGTTTCACCGACGACGCCCATGCCTACTTCGTGCACTCCTACGCCATGCGCTGCGCCAACCCCTCGGAGGTGCTGGCGAGTGTCGATTATGGCGGCGAAGTGACCGCCGCGGTGGGCCGCGACAACATCGTCGGCACCCAGTTTCACCCCGAGAAAAGCCAGTCTACCGGCTTGAAACTCATCGATAATTTTATTAGGTGGACGCCCTGATGCGGCATGCTCAAGAGAACGAATCGGTTACGAGATGATCTTCTTTCCGGCCATTGATCTGAAGGACGGCCAATGCGTGCGCCTGCTGCACGGCGAGATGGACAAGGCGACAGTGTTCAACGACGACCCCGCCGCCCAGGCCAAACGCTTCGAGCAAAATGGTAGCAAATGGCTGCATATTGTTGATTTAAATGGCGCTTTCGAGGGTCATCCGGTGAATGGCGCGGCCGTGGACGGTATCTTGGCGGCGGTTGGGATTCCGCTGCAATTGGGCGGCGGCATTCGCGACATGGCGACCATCGACGCGTGGCTGGAGAAGGGCGTGGCGCGGGTCATCCTCGGCACCGTCGCGGTGCGCGATCCGGACCTGGTGCGCGAGGCCTGCCGGCGTCACCCCGGCCGCGTCGCGCTCGGCATCGACGCGCGCGACGGGTTCGTCGCCGTCGAGGGCTGGGCCGAGACCGCCGAGATCACCGCGCTGGAAATGGCCAAGCGTTTCGAGGACGCCGGCGCGGCGGCGATCATCCACACCGATATCGGCCGCGACGGCGCCATGCAGGGCCCCAACCTGGACGCCACCCGTGAGTTAGCGGAGGCGGTCTCGACGCCGCTGATCCTGTCCGGCGGCGTTTCCTCCATGGACGATCTCGCGCGCGTCGTCGCGTCGGGTGCCAAGCTGGAGGGCGTCATCTCCGGCCGCGCCATCTACGACGGGCGCATCGATGTCGCCGAAGCCGTGGCGGTGCTGGCGGAGGCGGCGTGATGCTGAAGGCGCGGGTCATTCCCTGTCTCGATGTCGACCAGGGCCGGGTGGTGAAGGGGGTCAACTTCGTCGACCTGGTCGACGCCGGTGATCCGGTGGAGCAGGCGCGGGTCTATGACAAGGCCGGCGCCGACGAGCTCTGCTTCCTCGACATCACCGCCAGCCACGAGAACCGCGACACCATCTACGACGTGGTCGGGCGCACCGCCGAACAATGCTTCATGCCCCTGACCGTCGGCGGCGGCGTGCGTGCCAACGAGGATGTGCGCAAGCTCCTGCTCGCCGGCGCCGACAAGGTCTCCATCAACACCGCCGCCGTGCACAATCCCGAATTCGTCCGCGAGGCCGCGGAGAAGTTCGGCAGCCAATGCATCGTCGTCGCCATCGACGCCAAGTCCGTGGCCGGCGGCAGGTTCGAGATCTTCACCCACGGCGGGCGCAGGCCGACCGGCATCGACGCGGTGGAATGGGCGCGGCGCATGGCGGAACTGGGCGCGGGCGAGATTCTGCTGACCTCCATGGACCGCGACGGCACAAAGATGGGGTTCAACATTCCCCTCACCCGCGCCGTCGCCGACGCGGTGCCCATTCCGGTCATTGCGTCCGGCGGCGTCGGGACCCTGCAGCACATGGTCGATGGCATCATCGATGGCCATGCTTCGGCGGTGCTTGCGGCATCGATCTTCCACTTCGGCACCTTCACCATCGGCGAGACCAAGGCCTACATGGCGAACGCCGGTGTTCCCATCCGGCCGGCCGAGCCACCAACCTCGGAGCCGTCCTGATGGCCAAGCCCACCAAAACCGCGAAGCCCACCAAGGCCGAGCGCCCGCCGCGTCATACCCTCGACCAACTCTACACGACGCTCCTGCGCCGGCGCCGGTCCGACCCCGACAGCTCCTATACCGCACGGCTCTATGCCAAGGGCCGCGGCCATATCGCCAAGAAGACCGGCGAGGAAGCGGTGGAGGTGGTGATCGCCAGCCTTGCCGAGGACCGCCGCGCGCTGGTTTCGGAAAGCGCCGACCTGCTCTATCACCTTCTGGTGCTGTGGGCCGACGCCGGCGTGAAGCCGAACGATGTCTGGAAGGAACTGCAGCGCCGGTTCGGCATTTCCGGCATCGAAGAAAAGCGCTCGCGCGCCAAGCGCTGAGCCGATCCATCGCGCGACGAACGACGGAGAGACGCATGAGCTACGACGACCAGAACGTATTCGCCAAGATCCTCAGGGGCGAAATCCCCTGCGACAAGGTCTACGAGGACGATTGGGCGCTGGCCTTCCGCGACATCGCGCCGCAGGCCCCGACCCATGTACTGGTAATCCCGAAGGGCGCTTACGTCTCCATGGACGATTTCACCGCCAAGGCGACCGAGGGCGAGATCGCCGGGTTCTTCCGCGCCGTCGGCACGGTCGCCCGCAAGGCCGGCGCGGCGCCCGACGGCTACCGCTTTCTCGCCAACCATGGCCGCGACGCACACCAGGAGGTGCCGCATTTCCACGTCCATGTTTTTGCCGGCCGCGACCTGGGCGGCATGATCCGCAAGCCTCGTGATTAATCCGATTCGCTTATTTGCATAGAAAATATCGATTGCGCTTAATTGTGCTAATACTTAACCCTTTGATTTACCGTTCTTAATTGGACTTTCATTGCCGGTTAACCAAACGCGCTTTAGAATCAACCCCACGAGCCCTTTGTTTCGACCAACAAATGAAAGGCCGGGAGCGGCGCATGCCTCTCGATTCGCGCGATCTGACGTTCTCTCCGCCCCGGGCCCCAGCCGCCGGATCCGAGGAAACGCCGGGTATTGCCAGGATCGACCTGGACCCGCCCCCGTCCCGGCCCCCTGCATCGGAAATCGATTTCGACCCCGTCGGCGCCGCCGCCGATGCGGCCTTTGCCCGATTGGGCACCCAGGCGGCGCTCAACCAGGCCCTGGAAGCGGCCCGGATCAGGGCCGGCGCCGGCCGTCCCGACGCTGACTGGACACCGGAAATGGTGCGCTCGGGCCGTGCGCTGCACGCGTTGCTGGGCGTCGACGATCCGTTGCTGTTGAACGCTGAGAGCAGTTACGACGAGTCGGCCATGGACGACCAGTTGCGCGCCGCCTTGAGCCAGCTCCCGCATATCGAACTGGCGAGCGGCGAATTGGCGGCGCTGGATGCCTTCGACCTGGCAATGGTAGAAGGCGCCGACGTGGAAGAGGCGCTGTCGGCCGCCATCGCCGCCGCCGAAGCCGCGGCGGAACCGGCCTGGACCGCGCCCGAGGGCGACGCCTTCCTGAACCCGCCGCCGCCTTTCGCGGAACCGGCGGCCGCCCTCGCCGCCCTCGATAGCGGCCTCGAGCTCGCCGCCCGTCCGGCGGCGCGGGAAACGCCGGCCACCGGCGGGCCGCGTGCATCCGATTCGGTTTTCGATGTCAGGATCGGCTCAACGCTGCCGGCGGACGGTTTCGCGGCGGATACCGATGTGCTCGATCCGGCCTTCGGCATCGGTTTCGATTTCGGGCCCCGCTTCACCGACGACACTACGCCTTTGGATTTCGAGCGCCGGTTGACGACGGCCACGGATACGACCCGGCGCGACGTGACCACGGCAACCGCCGCGGGCTCGTCGGTCAACGAGCTTCGCGGCAGCGCCGCCGCCGATTTCCTGGTCGGCTCCAGCGGCGAGGACGCCGTCGGCGGCCTCGCCGACGACGACTATCTCTATGGCGATACGCCGGCCAATTTCCTGAGCGCCAGCCATGACGCGGGCAATCCGCTGACCTCGCCCAGCTTCAGCGCCACCGGCGGCGCCGACGTCATGTCGGGCGGTGCCGGCGCAGACAGTCTCTGGGGCGGCGCCGGCGACGACCGGATGCATGGCGACATTCCCGACAGCGGCACCTCCCTTGCCGCCGAGTTCGGTTTCGATCTCGGTACCGCCGGTTTCGGCGACGACGCGCTTTGGGGTGGTGACGGCGCCGACAGCCTGTGGGGCGGCGGCGGCAACGACATTCTCTACGGCGAGGCTGGCGCCGATACCCTTTATGGCGGTGACGGCGCCGACACCCTCGATGGCGGCGCCGACGCCGACCGGCTCGAGGGGAATGCGGGCGCCGATGTGCTTTACGGCCGCGCCGGGGCCGACAACTTGTTCGGCTATGCCGGCGACGACATCGTCATCGGCGGCGAGGGTGACGACACCCTCGAGGGCGGCGACGGCGCCGACGAGTTCCGTTTCGCCGGCGCCACCGGCGCCGATGCGCTGGCGCACGCGACGGCGCTGGGCACCGATACCGTCAACGACTACAGCGCCGCTGAGGGCGATACCTTCGGCCTCTCGGACGCCGATTTCGGTTTCGGCGCCGCCGGCACGCTCACCGACGGCGACACCTATTTCGAGGTGGCCGGCGGCAGCTTGAGCGATGCCGCCTTCGATGCCTCCGGCGGCGACGCCGGCCCGGCCATCGTGGTGTTCGGCGCGAATGCCGGCACCGGCGGCGCCGGGCTTTACTACACCGACGATGCGTCCAACATGAGCAACGCCAATTCCTACCAGATCGCCGACATCATCGGCGTCAACATGACCGACGTGGAAGCGGCGGATTTCTTCCTGAGAAGCTGAACGGTTTTCAGCCGACGGCCTGCAACCGGGGCCCGCTTCCCGTCCCGCCGCGCCCAGGCGCCAGGCGCCGGTAGGCCAGGGCCTCGGCGATGTGCGGGCGCGCCACGGTGTCGTCGCCGGCGAGATCGGCGATCGAGCGCGCCACCCGGAGCACCCGGTGATAGCCCCTGGCCGAGACGCCGAAACGCTGGCAGGCCTCGACCAGAAGCCGCCGGCCCTCGGCGTCGGGCTCGGCCACTTCCGAGAGTTGCGCGTCGGGGAGCGAGGCGTTGTCGCGCACAGGAGACATGCCGGCGTTTGATGCCTGGGCCTGAAGCCGCTCTTGCTGGCGCCGCCGCGCCTCGGCGACGCGGGCGGCCACCGCGGCGGAGCTTTCGCCCGGCGGCGCTAGCCCCAAGTCAACTGGCGGTACCGGGGGCACCTCGATATGCAGGTCGAAGCGGTCCAACAACGGGCCCGACAGCCGGCCCTGGTAGCCCTCGGCGCACTTGGGCGCGCGCACGCAGGCCCGCGCCGGATCGCCCAGGTATCCGCAACGGCACGGGTTCATGGCCGCGATCAGCTGCACCCGGGCGGGATAGGTGACATGCGCGTTGACCCGGGCCACCGAGACGCGCCCGGTCTCCAGCGGCTGGCGCAGCGCCTCCAGCGCGCGGCGGTCGAATTCCGGCAGCTCGTCCAGAAACAGCACCCCGAGGTGGGCGAGCGAAATCTCGCCCGGTTTGACCCGGTGGCCGCCGCCGACCAGCGCCGCCATGGAGGCCGAATGGTGCGGGTCGCGGAACGGCCGGCGGTCGGTGAGCTGGCCGCCGCCGAGCATGCCGGCGAGGCTCTGGATCATGCTGACTTCGAGAATCTCGGCCGGCACCAAGGGCGGCAGCAGGTCGGCGAGGCGTGCCGCCAGCATGGATTTCCCCGCCCCCGGCGGGCCCGACATCAACAGGTTGTGACCGCCGGCGGCGGCGATCTCCAGTGCGCGTTTGGCGCTCTCCTGGCCCTTGACGTCGGCGAGGTCGAGGGCCGGGCCGGCCGTCGCGTGGCGGCGATCCAGTGCCGGCTTCACCGGCGGCGCCAGCACCTGGGTCCCCTTGAAATGGTTGATCACCTGCAAAAGGCTGGCGGCGGCCAGCACTTCGACCTCGCTTGCGCCTTGGCCGGCCCAGGCCGCTTCCGGTCCCTGCCGGGCCGGGCAGATCAGGCCGCGTTCGGAGGCCGAGGCATGAATGGCGGCGGGCAGCACGCCGGCCACCGGCGCCAGCGAACCGTCCAGCGCCAGTTCGCCCATGGCGATGAAGCGCGCCACCTCTTCCGCCGGCACCACGCCGATGACGGCCAAAAGCCCGAGCGCGATCGGCAGGTCGTAGTGCCCGCCTTCCTTCAGCAGATCTGCCGGCGCCAAGTTGACAGTGATGCGTTTCGGCGGCAGGGCAAGCCCCAGCGCGTGCAGGGCGGCGCGCACCCGCTCGCGGCTCTCGCCGACGGCCTTGTCCGGCAGCCCGACGATGGTAAAGGCCGGCAGACCGGGCGCCGCCTGCACCTGAACGTCGATGTCGACGACGGAAACGCCCTCGAAGGCGACGGTGGGAATATGCGCGACCATGAAAACCTCCAGCGATCTTGCCGAAGTTTAGCGCGTAAAATTTCCCATTCTAGCGACTAAAACGTGTAATCCGGAGGCAATTCGACAATCCGATTACGAAGCGGGCGGGCCAACATCGATCCGCCATCGGCAGAGATCAGCTTGGGCGACTATTGGTCTCGGCTTCCAGGCTAAGGGCTTTTAGGGCCTTAATGTCGGTTTCACTCAGCTTTTTCTCGATATCCGCTATTCCACCTGAGAGCATCTTGTGCGCTTCGGTTTTCAACTCGTTGATTTTCGTTTTCCCTTCGGCGGAATCGGCATTGCCAGCCTGAAGAACTTGATTGAGTTTTGAATTGTAGGTCGCTTTCACCTTGCGGCTCAATTCCTTATAGGCATGCCCGGCCTGAGCCTCGGAGATGAGTCTGACGTGGTTGGAGAAAACGGAATCGAGAAACACCACGATCAGGACCGCGATGCCGAGTGCCTGATCGAAAGCTGTGAATTTGCCCGTGGCGACCAAAAGTCCGGCGCCGCCGGCGATGAGTTTCATGGCGTAGGCGACGATCCGCCGGTTTCGGCCTAAGGTTTTTCCCTTGTCGACATCATTGTAGAGTTCGTCGAGTTCCTTATCGATGAGGGTCTTTTCCGTCATCTTTGGCCTCACGCGAAACCTGCCGTGGGGGTGCTATCGGAATCGGGAGCGATTTCGAAGTTAAGGGTTTTTTCCACGCCGGAACGAAGACGAACAACGAGCTCGACCCGACCAGAGAAGTTGTCCAAAGCAAATTCCGGGCACTTAAACTCCAGCACCCCTTGGTCGGAGATATCGGCTGTCGTGCATTCGGGGCACGGATGAAAACCCGGACCGGGCGGCCGCGGCGTATCAATAAAGCAGGCGACCGATACGAGTGTTGTGCCTTCGCCGAGATCTAGCGCGTGAAACTCTCCCGGTTTTAATATCCCGCCACTTAAAGCGAACATGCTGGCTCTCCTGTCCACCGCAATAGAAATGCCACCGGAACCTTAACACGCCCTGCGTAGATTGAGGAACATTATTCCCGCCAAAGTGTATTCACGGGTCAGCCAAGCCAAAACCAGAATTCGGAAGCAAGGTGAGGTCGCCAACGCGCCTGAAAGCTATAGCTTGGCCTCGATGGCGTCCCAGATATCGGCTTCCAGGCAAACGTCGTTGAAGCGGTTGATCTCCTGGATGCCGGTCGGCGAGGTGACATTGATCTCGGTCATCATGCCGCCGATGACGTCGATGCCGACGAAGATCAGGCCGCGCGATTTCAGTTCCGGCCCGATGGCTTCGCAGATTGCCAGTTCGCGCTCGGTGAGCTGCGTCTTCACCGGCCGGCCGCCGACGTGCATGTTGGAGCGCGCCTCGCCCTCGGCCGGGACACGGTTGGTGGCCCCGGCGGGCTCGCCGTCGATGAGGATGATGCGCTTGTCGCCTTCGCGCACCGCGGGCAGGTACTTCTGCACGATGATCGGCTCGCGGTAGTTTTCGGAGAACATTTCCAGGAGCGCATTCAGGTTTTCGTCGCCCGGCATCACGTGAAAGACGCCGGCGCCGCCGTTGCCGTACAAGGGCTTGATGATGATGTCCTTGTGCTCGGCGCGGAAGGCGAGGATCTGGGCCCGGTCCGACGCGATCACGGTCGGCGGCATGAATTCCGGAAATCGCGTCACGAACAGTTTCTCCGGCGCGTTGCGCACTTCGCGCGGGTCGTTGACCACCAGGGTGCCGGGATGGATGTGCTCGAGCATGTGCGTCGCGGTGATGTAGGCCATGTCGAAGGGCGGGTCCTGGCGCATCAAGACGACGTCCATGTCGACGAGGTCGATCATGCGCGGCTCGCCCAGCGTGAAGTGGTTGCCTGCCTCGCGCCGGAGTTGCATCGGTTCGGCGGATGCGATGATGCGGCCGTCCTTCATGGCGAGGCGGCCGGGCTCGTAATGCAGCAGCTCGTAGCCGCGCTTCTGCGCCTCGAGGCCGAGCACGAATGTCGAATCGCCCGAAATATCGATGCTGGCGACGTGGTCCATCTGGATGGCGACTTTAAGGGTCATGGCTGGAATTCCGCTTGCGGGTTCGGGAGAAAAAATTCAGGAAAGCCGTTGGCGCAGTTCCTGGATCAGTGCCGAGGTTTCGTAGCGCTCGGGATCCGGGCCGCCGCGCCGCAGCGATTCCTCCAACGACGCGATGGCTGCCGAGACCCGATCCATGCGCGCCTGCAGGACGCCCTGTTCGCGCCACAGCGCCGGATTGTCGGGCGCCACCAGAAGCATGCGCTCGACCACCTCGGCGGCTTCCGCCCAGCGCTGTTCGGCGACCAGCCGCACGCGGATATTGGCCTGCAGCCGGATCAGCACCTCGCGCGCCGAAAGCGCGCGGTAGTAGGCCGGTTTCAGCTCCACGTCGCTGCCGGCGATCTCCTTCAGCCGTTTGCGCAAGCCCACGGCGTCGACCGCCTCGCCCATTTCGAACGGGTCGATGATGCGGCGCTCGCCATCCGCTTCGAGGCGAACCAGGAAACGGCCCGGAAAATCGATGCCCGATGCGGTCCAGCCGAGTTTTCGCGCCGTATCGATATAGAGAATACCGAGCGTCACCGGCAGCCCCGAACGGCGATCGATGACCCGCATCAGGTCGGCGCCGTCAAGCGTCGAGAAGGCGCGCTGGGTGCCGGCGTAGCCATGGCGCCGGGCGATCACCTGTACCAATGCTTCGTGCTGGCGCGCCAAGCCCTGGTCGCGCCCGGCGTAGTCGGCGACTTCACCTTCGAGCTGTTCCAGATGGCGGCGGTAGGGTTCCGCCGAGCGGTCCGGCCGGGCGGCGCGCGCCAGCAGCAACGCGGCGCCGGCGAGATCGATGTCTCCGTCATCGGCGCGGCCGATGGCGCCAAGCGCGTCGAGCACGGCGCCGCCGTCGCTCACGAGGCGGTCCCGGCTTTCTTGACCCGCACGTGGCTGATCACCTTGCGCACATAACCCACTTCGCGCGCATGGGCGATGACCCGGTCGAGCTCCGACTGGCTCTGGGCAATGCCCATCAGGTAGACGGTGGCGCCGACGGTCTCGACCGCGTAATTGATGGCGAGCACGTCCTTGTCGACCGCTATCTTGGCCGTCAGTTGCGCGGTGATCCAGGAATCCTTGGCCGTGTCCATCAGCGAGCCGGTGCCGACGAAAACCTCGTTCAGCACCTCCTTGACGTTCTCCGTCTTCCAGGCGAGGCGCACGGCGTCGGCGCGCATTTTTTCCGCATCGACGTTACCGGTCAGCAGCACGCGGCCCTCGAACACCTCGATGCCGACCTTGGCGAAGTGGCGCTCGCTTTCCTCCAGCAGCGCGACCCGCAACTGCGTGGCGATCTTGGTGTCGGTGGCGATGGTGCGAAGCGGACGCTCCTCGAAGGCCGCGACCCCCGCCGCCGCGCCCACGCCCAGGACCGCACCGGCGCAGCCGCTGAGCGCGGCCGCCGACCCAGCGATCAAAAAAGCCAAGAAAATCCCCCGGAAGGCGGAGCGGAACATGAAGACAATCTCCTGAATCCAATGCACTGAGACTGCTGAGATGCGCACGAATCGCCTTATTGTATAGCCTTCGGCCAGGGGCACAAAGGGGTAGTTCCTCACAAATTCGTCGATAACCGCGCCAAACCTTCAATCGCCGGCGCGCCACGCACCGGGCAAATGATGGAAATGGCCCGCGCCCTCGACTCGCACCGCGTCGAAGCGTAGCTCCAGCGCCGCGAGCGCCGGATGGCGCTGCAGGAAGACGGTTGCGGCGCGTTCGATGCGGCGGCGCTGGCGTGACGTGATCAGTTCGGCGCCGGCGTCACGCGCCCGAGCCTTGACCTCGACGAAAGCGAGCGTGCGACCGCGCCGCGCCACCAGGTCGATCTCGCCCTGTGGGCAGCGGAACCGCCTGGCCAGGATGCGGTAACCCTTGAGCCGGAGCCGCCAGGCGGCCATCGCCTCGGCATCGAGGCCGAACCGCCAAGCCGCGCGGCGGGGCCGGCGGCTCATGTCTCCTCTCGGCCCGGCTCTGCGGCGGTCTCGGCGGAAATCTCCAGCGCGCGGCGGTAGACCTCGCGCTTCGGCCAGCCGCTCGCCGCCGCGACCGTCGCCGCCGCATCGCGCAAGCTGGCGTTCTCCAGTTCCCGGCGCAATAGCGTGTCGATCTCGTTCGCGCCCATCCGCGCCGTTTCGCCGGGCGGGCCGATTACCACCGTGATCTCGCCCTTCGGCGCACCGGCTTCGGCGTAGTGCCGGGCGAGCTCGGCCAGGGTGCCGCGCCGCACCTCCTCGAAGCGCTTGGTCAGTTCGCGCGCCACCGCCGCGTCGCGTTCGCCCAGCACCCGCGCCGCGTCATCCAGCATGGCGGAAAGGCGCTTGGCCGATTCCATCACCACAAGCGAGCCGGGGATGGCGCCGATCTCGGCCAGCGCGTTTCGCCGGGCATTGGATTTCGACGGCAGGAAACCCTGAAAGAAGAAACGGTCGGTCGGCAGCCCCGAAAGCGCCAATGCCGTCGTCACCGATGAAGGTCCCGGCACGCAGGTCAGCGCGATACCGGCCTCGATGCAGGCGGCGACCAGCTTGTAGCCGGGATCCGAGATCGCCGGCATGCCGGCGTCGGAGACCAACGCCACGGTTTCGCCACGTTGCAGCCGTTCAATCAGCCTCGGCCGCTGTTTGGCGGCATTGTGTTCGTGATAGGGAAGCAGCGTCGCATCGATACCCAGAAGATGCAGCAGCCTGCCGGTGACGCGCGAGTCCTCGCAGGCGACCGTGTCGGCGGCGGCGAGGACGTCCAGCGCGCGCTCGGAAATGTCGCCGGTGTTGCCAATGGGTGTCGCCACCAAAACAAG
>Ga0070729_10001793_pt1 | contig 30845 bp, 21 predicted proteins | sample tdDd472_FD_66725 | JGI IMG/M metagenome (GOLD analysis project Ga0070729, IMG submission 66725) | Marine sediment microbial communities from the Atlantic coast under amendment with organic carbon and nitrate - tdDd47.2 | ecosystem: Environmental > Aquatic > Marine > Coastal > Sediment | place...
CAATTTGCTTTTTTATTTGTGTTTCTGTATTTGCCTATGCACAGGATAGCAAAAAGGTTTATATTGTTGCCAGCTATGAAATGAATCACATTTGCGGAGGTCCTCAGGAAGATGGGGTTATTAAGGGACTGAATAAAACCGGTTGGTTCGAGGGGCTGAATCTGGATGTCAGACGCTATTATATGGATACCAAGAAAACCCATACCACAGCCGAGGCCATGAAAACACAGGCCAGGATTGCCATGAAGCAAATTGCTGAATTCAAGCCGGACATCATTGTAACTATTGATGACAATGCTTTCAGGGAGGTAGGTCTTAACTATCTTAATGATGATCATATTAAAGTGGTTTTTTCGGGAATGAATGCACAACCTGAAAAATACACTGGGAAAAACCAGATCGTCAAATCTCGGGCTGTTCCAGGTTACAATGTTACTGGAGTTTACGAGAAACTTTATGTTGTAAGATCACTGAAAGTTCTGTCAAGTGCTCTCTCCGGTCTTGATGGGAAAAAGGTTGTTGGTATTACAGACTATTCTCCTACCGGCAATGCTGTTGCAAAACAGTTCGAAATAGAACTGAAACACAAACCATCCAATATTGATTGGGAACTCAAAAGAGTGAAAAACTGGCAGGAATATAAAAAACTTATTCTGGCCCTCAATAAGGATGATGATGTTAAAGCAATATATCCGGTTGCGCTTTCACTTAAAGTTTCCAGTAAACTGACCTATAGTGCCCCTGAGATATTTAAATGGACTATTAAGAACAGCAAAAAGCCCGAGATGGCTTTGAATTATTACTTCTCCAAAGTGGGCTTGTTTGGTGGGGCTGCTGTTGACTTCAAGGCCATGGGTTTTTTGGCCGGCAAAAAAGTAGGGGCGATACTGAACGGGGTCAATGCTGGGGATATCCCGGTTGAAGATGCGCCTGATTATGCAATTGTTTTCAATATTACAAGAGCCAAACAACTAGGCATCGAGATTCCGGTTCCATTGCTGACAGCAGCTGATGATATTTACGAGTAAATAGCACAAGAAGGTCGATAGTTATTATGAGGCTTGCAAACGGGTTTACATCGGTAAAAAGTAGACTTACTCTTTTGGTTGTTGCATCGATTTCCATCCCACTGGTTGTTTCAAGCATATTGCTTGTGTTGATGCTTAATAGACAACTACAGGTAGTTGTCGAAAATCGCCTTGAGTCTGAGCTAGAGACCTTTGCCCTTGTTCTGAAAAATAAAGAGACCGAACTTGAACGCGGGTTGAAAAGTATTACTAACGATAATACCATCCAGATGACTTTGGAACTGGAAATTGTTTCCCAGATGAAAAAGTATCTGGATAGTCAATTGAAGGTGCGCGATTTCGAGTCTTTGACGATTTACGATTCACATTATCAAAAACTGGTTAACTCAGGACGCGATATCAGTATTTGTTACTTCAACAGCACCAATGCTTATGTTACTGATGGAGAAAAAATTTACTTATGTAAATCGTCGACCATCAAAAAAGATGGCAAGGTTTTAGGTCATGTTTCCGGTACTATTGAACTTACCAGAAGAATATTTTTTGATACTATCTCCAGCCAGCTATTGGATTATTTTGCTATTTGGATTGATGAAAAGCCAGTGGCCACCAATATAGGTGATCTGCAAAGTGTATCACAGCATCTGAAGTATTTTGCTGGAGGACCTGTAATAACAGAGGTGCTTAATGAAACTTATATGATGCAAAGTAATTCCATCGGTTTTGGCGACCACACCATATCCTATGGTGTGTTTGTTTCAATCAGTGAGATCCAGAAGGATTTCATTAAAACCGCCGGAATTCTTGGAGTGTCTTTTGTAATATTGTTTCTTGTTATTGCGTTTATATTTGGACATTACTTGAAAAATATTATTCGGCCCCTTGAAAAACTGACAGAGGCAGCCAATGCCTTGCAGGCCGATAGTGATGCCGGGCTGGAGCTGGATCTGAAACGAAAAGATGAGTTTGGGGTTTTGAACCGTTCCTTCACAGATATGTACATTGCCATACATAATCATATTTTGGAAACCAAAGAAAAAAACCGCGAACTGCTTAGTCTGGCTATTGAAGCGGAACAGGCATCTAAAGCCAAGAGTGAATTTCTTGCAAACATGAGTCATGAAATTCGCACCCCGATGAATGGTATAATGGGCATGGCAAATCTGTTGGCAGATACCAAACTTGACACGACTCAAAAAGAGTATACAAGTACTATTGTTGATTCAGGGGAGTCTTTGCTGGCTATTATCAATGACATTCTGGATTTCTCAAAAATCGAAGCAGATAAACTTGAGTTGCAATCCGGCCCTTTCGATGCAATCGAAGCACTTGATTCGATGTCTGCATTGCTTGCTCCAAAAGCAGAAAGGAAAAAACTGGAATTTGCCCTTCGTATCTCTTCTCATTCTCCAAGATATCTGATAGGCGATAAGGGCCGTATATGGCAAGTACTGACCAGTTTGATAGACAACGCAATAAAATTTACTCATGAAGGTTTTGTGGTACTGAATATTGACAGCGAAATTGATGATCATTGCCATTATATCTATCATTTCTCAGTTTCGGATACCGGGATCGGCATTTCAGAAGAGAAACTGGATACGATATTCAACACTTTTACCCAGGTTGATACTTCAAGCAGCAGGGAATATGGTGGTACCGGACTTGGTCTTGCCCTCTCGCAAAAGATGATTAAAAAGATGGGGGGAGAGATCACCGTTGAGAGTAAGCTTGGAGAAGGCTCGAACTTTTCTTTTTCATTACCACTTGAACTGGATATGGATAAACCATTTGTCACTATTGCCAACTTGGGTAGGCACAATTACGAGGATTGCATAATTGTCGCCATCGATGACGATTCGATATTCAAACCAATTGTTGAGCAATATCTTGAGGGATGGCATTTTGACTATTGTACGGCAAATGATACTGCAGAGATACTTGAGTTGTTGGAAGAATCTGATGGTGAGCATGAACTCAATCCTATTATAATACTGGATGACAAGTTGGATGGTGTTTCTGCCACTAACATTGTTGTCGATATTAATAAATTGTCAGGTAAGTTAGATCCTTCAGTGATTGTTTTGTCTGCTTCCTCTCTGGATAATGGAAAAATAAAAAGTTTAGCTGAAGTTGTTTACAAACCTGTAAATGCCATAAATTTGTACGGTGCCATAAAAGCCGGTTTTGAAGGTAAAGTAGAAAAAAAAGTAATTGCTGAGAAACAGGCAGCATCTGCTAAAGCAAATGGAACAGAAAACAACTATAATGTAAATGTATTATTGGTTGAGGACAATGAAATTAACCAGAAAGTAGCAGTAATTGAATTTGAACGATGTGGTTTAACGGTAGACGTTGCGGTAAATGGCTCTATAGCTGTGGAAAAGAGCAGTCGGAATGAGTATGATCTAATATTTATGGATGTAAACATGCCCGTAATGGATGGCTACGAGGCTACTGCTGAGATAAGAAAAAACGAGCAGGATGGAAAGAGGGTGCCAATTGTTGCGATGACTGCCAGTGCAATGGCTGGCGATGATAAAAAATGTCTTGCTGCAGGGATGGATGATTATATCAGTAAACCGGTTGCTCGAAGCGTATTGTTTGAAACATTGAATAAATGGGTTGGCGAAGAGAAAATCAGCAAAGTCAAACCTCAGGTTCACCCAAAAACAAAATCTGCCAAAGTGGCGTCCAGAATCAGCAAACCTATCGAAAATGAAAACCTTCAGGTGTTCAATTCTGAAGAAATGCTTCGTAAATACGACCATGATACTGGTTTTATTAGAGAGCTGGTGGATGAGTTTGTTATTGATGGTGGTGGTAAGTTAAAAGACCTTTCCAGATATCTGGCAGAGCAGAATTTAGCAATGGTGACTGAAATTTCCCATGCTCTGAAAGGAACCTCTTCCTATATTGGTGCCGAAAAATTCAACAGGGTTGCCTATGCGCTGGAGAAATCAGGCAAGCTTGGCGATGTCAATGTAATGCGCTCTCAATTTGCACAGTTGAAAATGGAATTTGCGGTTTTTAAAAACAAAATTGAGCAGTTCAAATGGACAGATGCCGATTGAATGTTTTTCGGTTCTTGTTGAAATTTATCTTTCTGCCTTATATTTCAAAAAAAATAGATGAAAAAATTATGTAACTACATTATAATGTTTGCGGTGTATAAGTGGGCCTGCCATGTTTCATCATTTATAAGTTGTTGTTTAGACTATGGTTATTATAAAGTCGACTGCCGATAATTGCTGCGGTTGAATTTTTGATGGATGAAATAATTGTGGTAAGTTTGAAATTAAGTATAGTATGGCTGTTCTGATATTGATGGTTTCGTGTAAGTAATAATCCCAGAGGAGATAACAATGAAGAAAATGAATCTTGCATTTTTGATTATAACCAGTGCTTTGATGGTACTGGTGTTTGCTAATTGTGGCAGCAATGATGGTGACAGCAATGGAGATCGCACCGAATGTGCACAAGCCACTGACTGTGGTGAAGGCGGAAGAAACGAATGGCTATGCAGAGACGGCTATTGTTACACCATCGCAGAGTTCTGTTCAACTGACGAAGAATGTGTTGGCAGTTGTGTCAATCATACTTGCACCGGAGGCAAGGTTGTCGATGAAGAAGAGCCTCCTTTAGATGGTGATGATGATACCATGGAGCAGGAATTGGAACCAGAACAGGTGCCATGCGAATACCAATGTTGCACCGATCTGGATTGTGGCGAAAATGCCTTCTGCGATCAAACCAAGCACGAATGTGTGGTAAAGGTTACCTGCGATCCCGAAAAAGAATGTTGTCAGGATTACGACTGTGAAAGCAATCCTCTGTTTGGCGACGGTTACATTTGCAGGCTCAATATCTGCGTGGATGAAAACAGTCCCTGTCCCTACGAATGCTGCGAAAACAGTGATTGTCCAAACGGATTTATCTGCCTGAAAAACGAAGCAGATGATACCTACTTCTGCAAACAGAACACCTTCGCCTGTACACCTGGTGCCAAGGTTTGCTGCATGAACGATCCCGGTAACCCCGACTGCAATGCTCTGGATGAATTGAAAACCGAAGCAATTCTTACCTGCAATGCCGCAGGTGACAACTATGATTTAACCTATTGTCCAGAGTTTAACGATTGCCGTCCTGATAGTGCCGGAACCAACGTCACTTGCGAACCTAATGGACGCTGTGGTGTCACAGACGATTGCACCTGCCCCAACCAGTGTCTGGATACCCCTAATGGCAAAAAATGCATGTTGCCGGCACAGCTTCAGGAAGGTGAAAAATGCGCCGAGAAAGCCTGTGGCAGTGATGAACCGGTTATGATCGGTTCTTGCGATGGCGGTCTGGTTTGCATGGTAGATCAGGAAAGCGGTGATGGAACCTGTGAAGTGGACAGTGGCAAGAAATAATTACCGGCTGACCGAAAAATAAATTAACGCAAAAGCCACTCTTTATTGGGTGGCTTTTGTGTTTTTATGGTAGTCTGAGAAGCGGAAAAAATCTAATGATGATATTGAAGGGATCTGCTTTTGTCTGGGGATGTCCTGATGTTTTTAATCAAGGATGATAAATGTATAAGTTGAACTCAAATCTGATTGGTAAAGCAGTGCCAGAGATTGTCCATGAATTAACCTGGCGCAAAATTACCAATTATGCAGCAGGACTTGAAGATCTGAACCCATTATATATGGATGACAAAAACACGGAAGGTATCGTAGCGCATCCGCTTTATCCGGTTGCTGCAACCTGGCCCGTGATACAGGCCATGCCCGAGTTTTTAAGTGATGTGGTTCCCTTCGAAGTTTTCAGTAAGATGGTTCATTTTACCGAACATCTGGAGCTGCGCCGACTGATCAAAGGTAGTGACAAGCTTAGTATAAATGGGCAGGTGGTGGCTGTAATTCCTGGAAAGTCCGGTACGATAGTTGTTACGCGTCTGGATGCTTGCGATCTGAAAGGCGAGCCGGTTTTTACCGAGCATATCGGTGGGATGTTCCGTGGTGTTGAATGCGAAGACGAAGGTGGAGGCATAGACGATATTCCTCAAATGTTTGCCAAGTGCCAAACACAAACCCCAAGCTGGTCGCATGAAGTGGAAATATCCAGCAACCTGCCATATGTTTACGATGCCTGCTCCAATATTGTCTTTCCCATCCATACCTCGCCGGCCTTTGCACAAATGGTTGGCTTACCGGGCATCATCTTGCAGGGTACCTGCACACTGGCTTTGGCTGTCAAAGAGCTGGTTAACACAGAGTTGAATGGCGACCCCAGATTGATAAAAAGCATTGGCTGTAATTTCGGTGCAATGGTTTTACCGGGTAGCAACATTAAAATCGAGTTGCTGGAAAACCATCAGGAAGAGCCCGGTAGGCGTCTCTGTTTTCAAGTTTTGAACCAAAAAGGCGAGGTGGCCATAAAAAATGGATTCCTACTGCTTTAGTATGTTATAGGTAGATTGATGTTAACCAATACCTTTCGAGGAAAAAACATGAAAAAATCGTTCCACCTGACGTTGCTTTTTGTATGCTTCTTCTTGCTGTTTGCCTGTTCAGAATCGAATAATTCGTCTGTTGATGGCGATTTGGATCTTTCCGATGGTGATTTGGATAATGAATTGGAGATGGAGCTGGAAGCAGAAGCTGATCCCTGCGAACCCAATCCCTGCGAAGAAGAAAACAAAACTACCTGCTCTGCAATAAGTGCAGAAGAGTTCGAGTGTTTGTGTGATGATGGTTATTTTGATCCGGGTTTTGGCAGATGCATCGAGGACATCGAGGAAAATCGCCTGCCGGAATCCCTTGGCTTCGAGTACACCAGAGAGCCTTCCGAGACTCCCCTGGATGAAAATCAGCTGGAAGAATTCAGCATCAAGCTTGGTACGTTTATTAAAGATATCGACTATTTCAACTGGCTCTATCGCTCCAGTCATGGTGTGGATGCATCCACGGGCAAGCCGGATTTTCTCTGGTGGTGGTCGGATTTCAGCATGATCAAAGATGGTGATACGGTAACCATGAAGCATAAAGAGCTGCCCAGGGGCGGTGGCCAGAACATGCATACCGACAACGCCAATCTTATGGCGGTGTTTCTTTCCGGCTATATGTTGACAGGCGATGAACGTCTGAAGATGTTGACAGAGCAATTTTGCAAGGGACTTACTTCCACCATGAAAGGCATGGCCTACGACGAGAATGATCAGAACGATCATTTGATGACCCGAAATGTGGTGATGATGAACCACTCCTTCACCACTGATGAGGGTTACAAGAAAATTGTTGATTACTCTGGCTGGTACTCGCCTTATGTCAAATGGAATTGTGGTCGTTTCAAATATGCCAACAATCCTTACTGGGGAGAGGTCTGGGTCACCAATATGCGCTCGAAAGATGATCTGGGTCGTATCCTGCGGATGGCCGTTCCCTTGCGCTATGCGATAGTGCAGTCAGCCGATAGCGGGATACGAGAAACCTGTGGTGAAACCTATCAGTATCTGCAACGCTTTTTCAAGGATGTTGTAGATAGCGATTATTATATCCGCACCAAGAATGACAAGGGAGAAATATTTGTTCCAGGACTGGCCGAGGATCAGGATCCCGACTACAATCCCAAAGATGCTTCCACCTTTGCGCTTTACGACATGCTGGGAGAAGAGGGTGGTGAGTGTTTACCCAAGCGGGCCGTGGCTTTAATGGCCTATGGTGAAGGACTGGATAATAATTGTGGCAATACTTCATGGAATGTTTACGATGATCTGGCGATTATGAACAACCCGCCGAATTCCAGAATTATCAGAGCCAATCATATCAGTCATATTGCCCAGGCACTTATTCATGGCGATTTAGTGGCAGCCAGCGATTCCATCGAGGGTTTGATCGGACGCTTCGAGCGACAAAAAACAGAAGATATCAGTGATATTTCCGTGGCACCTGACGACTGGCAAAGAGACATTGCCTTAAATCTGATGCAGGCTTCTGCCTACGGTTATCCTCTTACCGCCGATGATGTGCGCCATATTCACAAATATTATTTAAGGTCAGTCGAAAATTTCAAGGATTGGGGATTATGGAATCTCTGGGATGAGTCGGTGGCTGATGGTGAGTACAGTCGGACTCCTTCTACCTATATCAGGGACGAAGATGATGTAAAGGTCAGCTGGATCCGAGCCAATAATCTGGCGGTGTTTATGGAATATTGCTGGTCACCCTTCAAAAATCCCCAGGGTCTCGCACCAGTGGATTGCGATGTTATTTTGAATATCTTGCGCTAGTAAAATTTGCCAGAGTAAATCAGGCAAGATGGTTTGTGATGGAAGTTGTTTGAGTCAAACGTAGGAGCAGTTCTGGTATCTGTTCTCCACCACTCGTTAAAAAATTGCCATAGCCTGTTGTGCTGGATCAAAAGTATATATAAAAAATAAAATATCAGGCAAAAGTATAACTATGGCCACATGACCACGAAAATATTGACAATATTCTCCATTAAGTGTAATATTCTGAGGTGCAGTAATAGCTTGAAGATATTGTTCTTATTATTGGTTTTGAATAATGGAGTCTAAAATGGCTGAGAATCGTAGTCAAATGAGAATTCCTAATCGTATTCCTGTGTTTTTTGGCCCCGAAGGTGTTCCATACGCCGGGTTTATCACCAATCTTTGTGAAAATGGCTTTTCAATAACAAGCAGGACAGTCTATAAACCGGGAACCAATCTCAAGCTTTTAGTAAAACCTGAAGATCGACAATTTTTAATGGATGGCCAAGTACGCTGGAGCTATCGTCCTAATTTTCCTGTGGGGATTGATGGTAATTTTGATATGGGAGTAATGCTTACCGAGAACAATCTGGACTATTTGCAATATTTTTCGGAGCTGAAAAATAATTTCACCGATACCAGATGCGAACCACGTTTTGACAAAGTTTTTAAAGTGGTGTTTCAGACTCCAAAGGAGTTTATTAAGGCATATACGCAAAATCTTAGTCTTGGTGGTTTGTATATTGCAACTGAAGAACCTTTACAGAAGGGCTCTGTCATAGAGGTCGAAATTGATCTGATTGATATTGACGAAAATATCAAGGTTGAGGGAAAAGTAGTTTTTGTGGCAGAAGAAAAAACTGCTTCAAGGCTTGGCCTCAATGCTGGCGTCGGAGTAGAGATTATCCAGTACTTTGGCGATAGCAGAGAAAAATTTAAAAACTACCTGAAACAGCTAAAAGGCTAAAATTACACAATAAATCCTCTGTTAAGTTATGGCGGCTTTAGCTGCTTTTACATCTTCCGCCTGAATAACGCAACTGGCAGAGTTGCCACTTGGGTTTCCGACAATATACATTCCTTCTATGTTAATGTGCGATTTCTGAAGTTTCGTCAGGGTGCTTGCCAACCCGCCCGGTTTGTTGTCGATCTCTGCCAAAAGTACATTCTGCATGCTGAAGTTGATATTGTTTTGCTTCATCAGGTTTTTAAATGAACCGGAATCCTGGGGAACGATTCTCATGATTGCGCCGTCTCTGGTGGCAAAAGATGCAGCAGCAATCAAGTTTAATTTTTTTACTTTTAAAAGCAGTTTGCGCAGTTCGCCGGGTTTATTGGTGAGAAAGATTGAAAATTGTTTGGCAATTTGACTCATAGATGCTCCTTCGCTTTTCGCAAACAGAAAAGCCTTTTTTGTCCCAAACTTTTGTTGAATAAATATCCCTCATATCCTCATATTAGCATGCTGAAAAAAAAGGTCAAACGACTGAATCCTGTGCAACTGATTTTTTCATATTGATTCTGGACATAATTAGGTCAGCTATTCAGCAGTCTGAAAAATACAGCAAAACATATCAACATCGCCTAAAAAGCTCTAATTAGTCAAAACTAATTTAAACAACATGAAGATACATTTGATAACATCAGCATACAGCAAGACACTTTATGCGTACATCGAACAACATCAGCGTAAATCAACATACATGAGCTATCGCCAGATAACATGAGGCTACATGAGGATAAATGAGGCCACATTTCTCGTCTGTACAATTGGGTGCTTGTTGATTAAGGTGTTGATATTGTTGGTTAAAACTCTCGGCGGGAGTTTGTCTCCTGAAAAAATAGCCCAATGATATCCAATACTTGTTAGTTCGTAAAATTGTGAAAAAATCATAAAAAACGGCCATGGTAGAAATAATAGAAATTATCTGGGCCGAAAATCCTCGATCTAGCCTTTGCTAATATAAAAGTTCAGTAAAAACAGCAGTATACAAAGGTAAAAGCTGCCCAGAAGTTGCCAGAAAAACTAAATATTCAAAATTTGTGCATAATATACATTTGTATGGCTAAAAAACAAAACTTGGACGAAATGCCCTGGGCAAAGATTGATGTTGGTGATTTTGGAAGATAATATCCAAATATCAAATTTTTGTACAAGGTAAAAAATTGCATTCGTAGGTAAAATTATCCAGATAATTTTACCGCCAGGAATTAAATGAATTTGGAAGCAATAGAGCTTTTAGAGATTATTCGGTGGCAAAATTTTAAAAGTGTGGCTTTCAATGCAGGATCTAATTTTCGGCACTATGCCTCAAAGATGTCCCTATGACCTCGTAAATGCTTGAAATTTTACCTTACATCCAATAAAATTGCATTTTCCCTTGTATTTCAAGGATTTCAGGCCGATAATCATATAGGCAGTGTTGTAAGAAGATGGGGCTAACAGAGGATAAAGACATGAAACCACCACTTCGCACGATATTATTCTGGCATATGCACCAGCCTTCCTATTTAGACCCGGAATCAAGAAATTCCTTGATGCCCTGGGTTCGATTGCACGCCATCAAAGATTACTATGATATGGCGAAAATCATTGAGGATGTTCAAGGGGCCAAAGCTGTGATTAATTTTGTTCCGTCACTTTGGGAACAACTTGAGTCCATTGGTCGCGGTGAAGAGCTGGATAAGCATGAGATTATTTGCAGAAAACATGTAAGTGACTTGAATGACGAAGAAAAAATGTTTGTGGTTGAGAACTTTTTTTCCTGTCAGGTGGGCATGATGATCAAGCCCTACAAGCCTTATAAGGATTTGTTTTTCAGGTTTGGCCCGGATGGTGACTCAAAATTGATTCTTCAGGCTGAGGATCAGACAATCTGTGATTTGCAGGTCTGGTACCATCTCGCCTGGAGTGGCCATACTTTGCGCTCCAGGCCATTTGTGGATCAACTGCTCAACAAAGGCTCCGGTTTTACTCACGAGGAAAAAATCAGGCTGTTGGATGTGCAGAGGGAACTGGTGGCAGAGATTCCCGCATACTATAAAAAGCTGGTGGAAAAGGGAAAAATTGAAGTAAGTTCAACACCTTACTATCATCCCATCTTGCCTTTGCTTTTAGAGCCACAATCAGCTCTAGTGGCCTGTCCGGGAATGAAATTACCCCAAAACAGCTTCCCGTTGGCTGAAGATGCCGAGCAGCATTTATTGAAAGCGATAGAAAATCACCAGGGCATTTTCGGCAAAAAGCCGGTCGGATTCTGGCCCGCTGAAGGTTCTGTGTCTTCCAAGGCTGCGGAATTATTCGCAAAAAACGGGGTTAACTGGATTGCCACGGATGAAGAGGTTCTGCGGCTTTCGCTTAAGAAAGAACGCTTGACAGCCAGCGAAAAGTTTCGCTTGTACGAGCATAAAGGCGTCAATATTTTCTTCAGGGATCACAGCCTCTCGGATCAAATCGGTTTTGTTTATCAGAACTATAAGGCCAGCGAGGCGGTAAAAGAATTTGTGGGTCATTTGCATTCGATCCATGCTGCTTTACCCGAATTTGGTGACTTTGTTGTGCCTGTTATTCTGGATGGAGAAAACTGCTGGGAATTTTATGAAGAGCAGGGTCGTCCTTTCCTTACTGAGTTATACAGTACTCTGGTAAGGGATCCTTTGATAAGTCTATGCACCTGTGAAGATGTGGTTACAAATGACGAAAATGGTAAGCATTTAGACTATTTACACTCTGGCTCATGGATTGATGCCAACTTTACTACCTGGGTGGGAGATCCTGTTAAAAACCGTGGCTGGGAGTTTTTATATAAGGCAAGAAAAGCTGTGGAACAGGCCTTGCAAAATGGCAATCTGGATCAGCTAACTAAAACCGAGTTGATGGAAGAAGTGTATGCAGCAGAAGGAAGCGATTGGTTCTGGTGGTTTGGCGAGGGCCATTCATCTGATCATGACAGCATGTTTGACCTGCTTTTCAGAAAACGCCTGATGCACATTTATCGCTTGATTGGTCTGAATATTCCATCTTACCTGATGGAACCTGTTGACGATAGAGCAGCGAGGGTTCGCTATACCTTGCCGACAGAGTTTATTTCACCAGAGATAAATGGTCGCTCGCTTTCCTACTCAGAATGGATGTCTTCCGGCGAGTGTCTGGCAACGGGTGGCTCTATGCAGAAAAGTACAGTTCTCATGGAGGAGCTAAGGTATGGTTTTGACAAAGAATATTTGTATTTGAGACTTAAAGGCATCGTTTTTGGGGACAGAAGAAGGCTGCGGAACAAGGAAATTTTGATAAGTTTGAGATCACCCTTGAAGAAGAATATCAGGATTCAACCGGGTGCAGATCTTGTAGCCCATGTGGAACAGGCAGATAATGATACAAAAACTGTGCAAAATGTTAATGATAATGGTATAGTTGCTGCGATGGGTGAGTATCTGGAAGTAGCACTTCCGCTGGGTTTGTTGGGGGCTGGTTTTGGAAAATGGAAAACTGGAGAAAAGATCAGATTCAATGTGACTCTGGTTTCCTCCGGTCGTGATATTGAAAAACTTCCGGAAGAGGGTCATATAACATTTGACTGCCCTGACAATCGTTTTGTTGGAGAAAATTGGTTCATTTGATCTGGTGGTTTTATTGTTGGATTAAAATGGGCCTTTTGCAATTATAATATGTATTAAAAAGGAAACGATATGGCTAAGGACAAACTTTCATTTGTGATTGGTATTCATTGTCACCAACCGGTTGGCAATTTTGGCTGGGTTATTGAAGAAGCCTATGAAAAAAGCTATTTGCCTTTTATCGATGCACTGGAAGATTATCCCGAAATAAAAATAACGGCACATTATTCGGGGCCACTGTTGGAGTGGATCGAGGAAAATCATCCTGAATATCTGGGCAAATTAAGAAAGCTTGTTACCGAGGGTCGCATGGAAATAATGGGAAGCGGTTTTTACGAACCGATTCTGATGACTATTCCAGAGGTGGATCGGCTGGAACAGATTTTGAAAATGAATTTGTATGCCGAAGAAAATTTGGGTATGCGTCCCAAGGGTGCTTGGCTGACCGAGAGAATTTGGGAGCCATCTTTACCTAAAACATTTGATGCCGCTGGCATTTCCTATACAGTTACCGACGACTCTCATTTTCTTCAGGCCGGGATAGAGCCAGCAATGGTGCGCGGATATTACTTGACGGAAGATGAGGGAAATTCCTGTGCTGTATTTCCTATTGATCAGAATTTACGTTATGCGGTGCCGTTTCAAAGCCCTGAAGCCACTGTCGATTATTTGCGACAGCGATTTGAGAATGGCGACAGAACCTGCTGCACGCTTATTGATGACGGCGAGAAGTTTGGTTCCTGGCCCGGAACGCATGAATTATTATACACCAAGGAAATGTGGCTGAAGAGATTTTTTGATCTGATTGGCGAGCAGTCCGACTGGCTGGAAGTTACTACACCAATGGAGTATTTGCAGAGTAATCCGCCTGAGGGTCTGGTTTATCTGCCTACTGCCAGCTATTTCGAAATGGGACAGTGGACACTTAGCCCCCAATCGAATTTAACTCTGGAAGATTTGAACAAAAGATTGAAGGACGAGTTGAAGGAAAAGTCCGAAGTGTTTTTACGCGGTGGTTTTTTTCGCAACTTTTTTACCAGATATCCTGAATCAAATCATATGCACAAGCGTATGGTTGAGGTTAGCAAAAAAATTCACATGTCGGCTCTTGAAGGAATTTTGAGAGATCGGGCCAAGACTGATCTTTTTAAAGCACAATGCAACTGTGCATACTGGCACGGTGTTTTTGGAGGATTATATTTGCCTCATCTAAGAGATGCCATTTACGAATGTCTGATTCAGGCAGAAAAGCAGGTTGATAAAAGAGAGCTGGCTATTGAACTTTATGATCTGGATCTGGACGGCTTTGAAGAAGTTAATCTCAGAAACAGCAAGATTTCAACTTTTGTTGCACCCCACGATGGTGGAAGTCTGATAGAGTTTGATGCGCTGGATTACAATGCCAATATTATAAACACCATTGCCAGAAGACCGGAAGCCTATCATGTTGTGAAAGAGAATGGTTCAGATGGGGATGTTGGCAGTATTCATGATAGCCGTGCCTTGACCGAAGAGCAAAAGAAACTGCTGGTTTACGATGATCATCGACGCACCTGCTTTAGAGATGTGTTGCTTGATGACGATTTTGAGCTTGGTGTGGAAGAATTGAGCAACCTTGAATATGAAGATAAATTCGGCCTTTCCGGTCTTGCCTATCAGGTTGAATTTTCCGAGAGCTCAAAGGATGTTGTTGCCACATTAACCGGCAAAAGTGCAGTATCAGATGGAATCGGGTTCGGCATAGAAAAGAAATACACGCTTTTAAAAGGTTCATCAAAGATATTGCTGGATTACAGTGTCGAACTAATTGAAGGTGATAAGTTCTCCGGAAATTTCCTCAGCCAGATTAATGTTTCCACCCCTTCGGCACTTGGAATTGACAATCCCTTTGTGTTAGACGGAACAGAAAATATTCAGTGCAAACTGCTTGGAAGTGGCGAGAGAGATAACGTTAAAAGATTTAGTGTGGCTGATCCACATCGACAATTTAATGCCTTTGTTGAAGCTGGAGAAAAAATAAAAATGATTTGGCATCCGCTGGAAACCCTGTCCCAGTCGGAGTCCGGATTTGAGAGAAATTATCAGGCCTCCTGTGTGTGGCTGGTATTTCCAGCTGTATTTAAAAAGGGAGAACGCATTCGCTTTTCAGTGAAGCTTGGAACCAAAGCACTATAAACGATCGAGAAGAATGATCTACAACAAGTAAGGTGAGGTTAGCAATGTTGCCATTTAGCTATGATGAAGACAAGCTGGTTTTATTACCCGTTAACCCTAACACGCTGTTTGCGTTTTGGGATTACTCAACAAAAACATGGGACAGAATAGCAGGAGATTCATCGAAAAGTCCGATTCTGGTTTTAAGTTGTGATGCAAACGAGAGACACTTTGGTGTGGAACCGCATACGAAATCATACTATTTCAAGGGCTTGCGTTCGAATAACAAATACGAGCTGTCGATAGTTTACCATAAAAATGGTGAACGTGTTACCTTGATGAGTGCCAGACCAATAACTACTCCGGCTGACCGACCAAGTAGCAATAAGCACTTTGAAACGGTTAAATTCAGCTTTGTTGAACCACCTAAAACCATTGGCAAAGTCAATCTTCAATGGGAACCCCCGGTGGAACATTTTGAAGAAAGAGTCAATGGCGCTTCAGATCAAGCTTCATCTGGACAGCAGGATTTAAGTAAGAACTTGTCTTCCGATTCGTCTAGTGGAACCCTTGGTTCCTCGGAAATGTCAGGCGGGAAGGAGCAAAAAAATGTCTAGAGGATATTTATCATTAGTGCTTCATGCACATCTGCCTTACATCCGGCATCCGGAACACAAGGATCATATGGAAGAACGCTGGCTGTATGAGGCGATTACGGAAACCTACATTCCTTTATTGCATGTATATGAAGGTCTTATCAGAGATGGTGTACCGTTTAAGGTTACCATGACTATTTCTCCCTCTCTGGCTGCGATGTTTGCAGATGAAATGTTACAACAAAGATATCTGGCTCACATTGAAAACCTGATTGAGCTGGCCGACAAGGAAGTTGCCAGAACCGAGAAAGAACATCAGTACGAATTTAATAATCTGGCCAAGATGTATCACTCTCGCTTTGTCATGATCAGGCAGACCTTTGCCAAAAAATATGGCTGTGATCTGATTAAAGCATTTCGCACCATTCAGGATTCCGACAATCTTGAAATTATTACCTGCGGTGCTACGCATGGATTCTTACCATTGATGCAGCATCATCCCGAGGCTCTCAGGGGGCAGATATATACCGCTGTCAGTGAGCACGAAAGACTATTCGGCAGAAGACCCAAGGGAATCTGGTTGCCTGAATGCGGTTATTTTCCTGAACTTGACAACTACCTGGCTGAAGCCGGTCTGAGTTATTTCCTGGTGGATACCCACGGTGTTGAATATGCCAACCCCAGACCGTATAAAGGTATATACGCCCCGGTGGTTTGCCCCAGTGGTGTAGCTGTGTTTGCCAGAGATCAGGAGTCTTCCAAGCAGGTCTGGAGTGCTGATGAAGGTTATCCTGGAGATTACGATTATCGCGAATTTTATCGTGATGTGGGTTTCGATCTTCCTATGGAACAGATAAAAAATTATATTCATCCGGATGGTATCAGACTGAACACCGGGATGAAGTACTTTAAAATTACCGGTAATCATGATCTGCAATACCGTGAACCTTACGATTACAATCAAGCTATGGAAAAGGCAGCTTCTCATGCAGGTAACTTCATGTTCAACCGCGAACGTCAGGTTGAATGGCTGGCTGATACGATGAAATCCGAGCCACTGATTATTGCACCATATGATGCAGAATTGTTTGGACACTGGTGGTTTGAAGGGCCGGACTGGCTGAATTTCCTCTTTAGAAAAGTAGCCTACGATCAGGAAATGTTTGAGTTCACTACCCCGCGTCATTATCTTGAAAAACAGCCGGATTTGCAGGTTTCTGTTCCTTCTGCCTCGTCATGGGGTGACAAGGGTTACAACGAGGTCTGGCTCAATGGTGCAAATGACTGGATTTATATGCATCTGGATAAAGCTGTTGAAAGAATGAAGGAGCTGGCCAACCATCCCGGTAGAGGCGATGAACTGGTTGAAAGAGTAGTAAAACAGTCCATGCGTGAGCTTCTTTTGGCGCAAAGTTCGGACTGGGCCTTTATTATCACTAATGATACAACGGTAGAATACGCAATTAAAAGAACCGATACCCATCTGCAAAGATTTAACGACCTCTATTATCAGCTGGTTAATGGCAGTATTGATCTTAGTATGCTTGCAGATATTGAGTCCAAGGATAATTTGTTTCCCGAGATCAACCCTGACGTGTTTCGCAATTGAAGTTAGGAGGCAGACTTAATGGGTTCAGCTGGTAGGCTAAATGTACTGATGGCAAGTGCGGAAGTTGCACCATTTTCCAAAGTCGGAGGACTTGGGGATGTGGTGGGAGCTTTACCGAAAGAGCTTTTGAAAGCCAAGGTCAATGTGCAGGTGATAACACCGTTGTACGGCTTTATTGATCGAATTAAATATAAGTTGAGAAAAGTTTCCAAACTGGAAGATATGGAAATAGAGGTCGGCAACGAGACTTACTGTGTCAGAATTTTGCGCAGCAAAATTCCGGAAAGTAAAGTACAGATCTTTTTTGTGGAATGTGATGATCTGTTTTCCCGTGATGGCGTATATCGCGATCCGGATAACGGACATGGTTACGACGATAACCCGGTTCGCTTTATTCTGTTTAGCAAGGCTGTGGTTGAGTTTTTAAAGACCGGGATTGTCGAACCAAACATAATACATTTGAATGATAATCAGACTGCCTTGATTGCACCAATGCTCAAGACTGTTGACGAGAACCGTAAATATGAATCTGTGCCGATAGTGCTGAGTATTCATAATGCGCAATATCAGGGGAATTATCACGAAAGTTTTATCCATCATGCAGGTCTGGACTGGAGTCTGGCCTATCCGGGCGGACCGTTTGAATTCTATGGGAACTTTAACTCCTTAAAGGCAGGAATTTTGTATGCGGATAAAATAACCACAGTTTCGCCGACATACGCCATGGAAACTATGATGTCGGCTGAATATGCCTTTGGGCTTGAGGGCGTTTTAAAAAGCAGACAGGATGATTATCTGGGTATTGTAAACGGTGCAGATTATTCCATCTGGGATCCCAAGCATGACAAGTTTATCCCCGCAAACTTTACCACTCGCAGTCTGAAGAAGAAACAGCTGAATAAAGAAGAATTGCTGGAAAGGGCCGGCTTGCATAATGCTGATTCAGCCAAGCCTGTTTTGGGTATTGTATCGCGGCTGGTGTATCAGAAAGGTATTGACCTTATTATCAGCGTGCTGCCTGAAATATTATCCAGTGAAGCTTACGTGGTTTTGCTTGGTGAGGGCGATGAGTTTTATCAGCAACAACTCAGCGAGTTGAAAGAGCAATATCCTGATAAGCTGGGCTTGTTTCTTACTTTCAGCAACGAATTGGCCCATTGGATTTATGCCGGAAGTGACATGTTGCTGATGCCTTCGAGGTTTGAGCCTTGTGGGTTGAATCAACTGTATGCCCTGCGCTACGGGACTATTCCTGTGGTACGCAAAACCGGTGGTTTGGCGGACACGATAAAAGAATTTGATCCGGAAACCGGTGAAGGCTGGGGGTTTGGTTTTAGTGGATATAGTTCGGATGAGTTTGCCGGAGCAATTTGGCGGGCTGTTGGATTATATCAGGACAAAAAAGAGTGGCAAAAACTGATGCGTCGAGGAATGAAACAGGATTATTCCTGGCAAACCAGTGCTGAAATGTACAAAAAACTATATTTGGAGATGTCGGTGAATGAACAGTAGCCCACAGATACAAAATATTAAGGAACACTTGCAGTTTCTCGAACCACTGCTTGATCAATTCGAAGCCGGTATTATGCTGGTGGACAGAGAGAGAAATATCCATTGGTTCAATCCGATAATGGCGATGATGGGGTTTTGTCAGCAGGGGCTTGGTTCCCACGAGCATAATGGGCTTATCAATATCAATGACGAAAAATGCGAAAACTGTCCGATAAAGATTGTCTGTCAGAATCCCGGGGAACATTTGTATTTTTCAAGACAACATCAGGATGCAGTTACCGCACAGAAGAAAACCTACTCTACCTTTACTCATTCATTACCGGAAAGTTCAGATGAACCAAGATGTGACCTGATTGTGGTCAAGGATATTTCCGAACAGGAAGTAACCTTCAAGCAGAAGCAGGAATTGCAGCTGATTCTTTCCAATGTGCTTGAAAATACGGTGGATGCGGTTATTACGCTTAATGCAAAAGGTGAAATTCATTCGTGGAATCGTGGTGCCTGGATGGTTTTCGGCTATACCAAAGAAGAAATCAGAGGAAGGCACGTTGGCAAGTTGATTCCTGAAGAGGAAGAATCGCAAAAAGAATTTGAAGATATGATGAGTCTTCTGGAAGATCAGGGATTTGTGCGTAACCACCGAGCCAGAATGATTTCCAAAATTCAGGGGCCGATTGATGTTGCGGTGACCTTGACCACCATGCGCACCATGGAAGGCGATGCCTTTGGATACTCCCTGATAATTCGTAATATCACCAAGGTGGTGCATCTGGAGCAATCGTTGTCGCAAAAAGTTCGCCAACTGGAAAAACTGCTACAGCTGGATGATGTCATTAAACGTGCTACAACGCTTGAGGAAATTTTTAATGCAATTTTAGTGGTTGTAACTGCCGGTCAGGGTTTACGTTTTAACAGGGCCTATTTATTTCGTGTCGACCCTTATGTTAATAAGCTGGTTGGCGAATGTGCCGTTGGCCCTTCCAGTGGTGAGGAAGCTAACCAGATTTACTCAAAAGAGATACAGGAACCACTGACTTTAGCGGAAATAATTGCTGAAAGAAGTCAGTCTGGTGAAAATGTTGATGTGGTAGTTAATGAACAGATCCGCAAAGTTGAAATAAGCTTAAACAAAGTGGATAATCCGCTTGTGCGCTGTCTTGAATCCAATCGACCATATCTTTATATCAGTGGCGGTTCTGATGATCACCATTTGAATCCGCTGTTTGAGAATATCCAGTCTGAACAGTTTGTGGCCGTACCGCTTGTATGGCAGGATCATCCTCTTGGAGTTATCCTGGCTGACAATTTTATAAACCGGCTGGATATTACTATGGATGATGTGCAGGTTTTAAGTACCTTTGCCAACCGTGTAGCCTCGGCGATTTCCAATGTGAAACTTAAAGAGGATTTGCAGATTAAGGTCGAGGAACTTAAAAGTGCTTATCAAAGTTTGTCGGAGAGTCAGGAAAGCACTGTTCAGAAAGAAAAACTGGCAGCTTTGGGAGAGGTTTCCTCCAAGGTTGCACATGAAATAAGGAACCCTCTTTCAACCATGGGTGGCTTTGCCCGGCTGATTGACAAACAATCTACTTCGGCAGAAAACAAACAGTACGCCAAAATCATCTATGGAGAGGCCGAAAGGCTGGAAAACATCCTTGCTGAAATTCTTGACTATGTGAAAAAACCGGATCTGGATCGAGACCCGTTTAATGTCAACGATTTAATAATCAGCAGTCTGGACATGGTTAAGACAAAGAAACGTTCGCGAAATATTACCATAGATCTGGAACTGGACTCCAAGATAACCACAATTCTTTTAAATGGGAACCAGATAAAACAAATTTTTATCAATCTCATACAAAATGCTATGGATGCCATGGGACGCAGTGGCGTTTTGACTATCAAAACCAGTATGGAACGTTTTTATGTTGTAATTTCTATTTCAGATACTGGTGTTGGTATTCCCGAGGAGCATTTGGAGAAATTATTTAATGCATTTTTTACCACCAAGTCCAGCGGGGTTGGATTGGGCTTGAGCATATCCAAAGATATTATTGCAAGGCATAATGGCAGAATAGATGTAGAAAGCAAGGCTGGTGAAGGTACTACTTTTATTATTCGGTTGCCTAAAGAGAAAAAGGAGATAACTCATGACTGACAAGAAGTATAAGCTGCTTATTGTGGATGATGAACCCAATTTACGCATGCTCTATGAAGCGGAATTTAAAAGTGAAGGCTATGAAGTAACAATGGCATCCAATGGCCCGGAAGCCATAAAAATGGTTGAAAAGGAAAAACCCGATCTGGTTATCATGGATATTAGAATGCCGGGCATGGATGGTATTGAAGCCATGGGAGAAATTTTGGGGCAGGATAACCAATTGCCGGTTATTATTAACAGTGCCTACAGCCATTATAAGGAAAACTTCATGAGTTGGTCGGCTGATGCATATGTGGTCAAGTCATCTAACCTTGATGAATTAAAAGCCAAGGTTAAAGAGCTTATTGATTCGAAGGATTAAAATTTGCCGATTCTAAACGTTCATGTGGAGTAGATAACTATGGAATCCTATTTTTCTGGTACCCTAAGTAAGACCCTTACTATGATTTTGGCAGGAGGAAGAGGGGAAAGACTATATCCGCTTACGCAACCAAGATCAAAACCAGCCGTTCCCTTTGGCGGAATGTACAGGATAATTGATTTTACTCTTTCCAATACTATCAATTCAGGATTCAGGCGGATTTATCTGCTGACCCAGTACAAAAGCCAGTCTCTGGATGAACACGTAAGAAAAGGCTGGAATATTCTATCTTCTGCTCTGGGAGAATTTCTCTATGCCGTTCCTCCACAACAAAGGTACAGAGATAAATGGTATTCCGGCACAGCTGATGCGATATTTCAGAACCTGAATCTTCTTGGAAAACACAAGCCGGAATATGTACTTATTTTGTCTGGTGATCATATCTACAAAATGGATTATTCCAAAATGCTATACTTCCATATTGATCAGGAAGCAGATGTTACCATTTCTAGCATTCCTGTTCCTGTGGAAGAGGCCAAGCGCTTTGGCGTTATTGGTATCAATGAGAAACAAGAAATAATTTCTTTTGAAGAAAAGCCCGAAAATCCCATGGAGATTCCGGGAAGACCCGGTTGGGCTCTCGGTAGTATGGGCGTTTATATTTTCAAAACCAGTGCGCTGGCACGTGAAGTTTCGTGGGACGCAAAAAGAAATTCTTCCCATGATTTCGGCAAAGATATCATTCCGCATATGCTTGGCAAGAGAAAGATGGTGGCGTTTGCTTTTGAAGATGAAAACCGCAAGACATCTTCCTACTGGAGAGATATTGGTACTCTGGATAGCTACTACGATGCTTCGATGAATCTGGTTTCTGTTGATCCTGATTTTAACTTGTATGATGACAGATGGCCGATTCACACCTATCATCCCCAGCAACCGCCGGTTAAAACGGTTTGGCAGGGAGATGAGAGGCAAGGGCAGATTATCGAGTCGCTGGTTTGTAATGGTGTGATTGTATCCGGTGGTCAGGTAATCAGATCAATTCTCAGCCCGGGTGTTAGAGTTAACAGTTTTTCACGGATTGAAGATTGTATTATTTTCAACAATGTTGATATTGGTCGCAACGCACAGATAAGGCGTGCCATTATCGACAAGGATGTGAAAATTCCTGAGGGTACAAAGATCGGCTACGACAAGGATGCCGATAAAAAGCAGTATGTGGTGACCAAAAACGGTGTGGTAGCCATACCGAAAGGCTATTTTTACTAGCTTTTACCTAATAAATGACATTGTAAATATTGATGATGCTTTTAACCGGGCATCATTTTTTTTATTTATGTTGTTAATTTTCAAATACATACCTCAGATACTATTTAAGTTATAAGTTTTCTACAACTGTGTGTCAAATATTTCTCTAAAGGCTTTTAGCCAGTTTGTACAGCATAACCCTTTTGCCGATGGATTCTGGCATAAATGTGTTTTGTTCTATTTGGGCAAAACGGAAGTTATGCGTATCCTGTGGCAGAAGTTTTATTCTTACCTGACCCACATAAGGTGAAGCCGAATATCTTTTTCGGGAAAAGTCGTCTAGTAAAAAGATAGTAGTGCCTAGCCTTTTGCTAAGCCACATAATACTTTTTAGTGAGCGTAGGAAAGCCTCTTTTAGTGAAGCAGCAGAATTGCTGTTGTTGGTTGGTCTGTCATCCAGCCAGAATTGCTGCATAACTCCTGGAGGAAAAATTATCAGGTCCAAGGCACCACTTTTTATTAATTGCATAATGCTTGAACCTAGTTCAAAAGGGTCTTGAAGGTCTATCATAACGCATTGGTCCAGTTTAAAGCCGTAATTATGCAGGGTTTCAAGCTGAATTTCCTTAAAAGGATCTACGATAGCAACAACGTGGCCCGTTTGTTGAATTTTGGCTGACCACTCTAAAACAAAATCGTAAACCATATTCTGATTACTGCCATAGATTTCAACTGAAGATCCAGCATGAAGGCCAGGCGAACCCAGCACATTGTCGAGAGAAGACCAACAGGATTTATGTATGGCCATATTATTCTGCTTATTGCTATTAGAATCGTGCACAGCGACCTCCAGAAAGTTAATCAGGTTTTGTAACGTGGTTTGGGCCTCAACAAAATTTGTCCATATATCTGTCTGCATTGTTTTCATAATTTGAATACCTCTAAAAATTGCAGGTTTGACTGACATCTCATGCTCCTTGCCTTTGTTATTTGCAGTAGGTGTGCCAAAAGATAAGTGCCTGATATCTATCTGGAATATGTGGAACAATAATTGACTGAAGTTGGAAATTCGGAAAGGAAGTCCGGATTTCGGAAAATACGCTTGTTAAAAATAATAAAATGATTTGCTTGTAAAAATGATAGAGCAAAGCTATTTTGTATGACAGAATTTAAACATCTGACAGGAGATTACAAATGGTTAAGACTAACGCTGCAAAATTGGTCGAAATAAGTGTCCAGGGTAAAGTTGCCAATCCTTTTCATCGTGGCATGTTTTTTGTGGATGACAAAGGTGTTCCCTTTGCCTTGCCCGGTACCGGTGGGATTACCTACAACGTAAAAGTTGGCGATCCGGCTTTTGGTTGGGCCGGTGACCACATTGAACCTGCTGCCAGTACTTGTGCAAACGAAAAAGACAGAGGTGGATTTGTTAATGCTGCCTATAATTTTTACTCATGCATTGGCAATGAAGCAGTTGTGATCAATGGTGATGCTAAAGGAAGCAAGGGTACTGTCACCGGACACCATGGTGGCATTGAGCATGTCTTGGTAGACTTTCCCGATGTGGCCTTGAAAAAAATGGACCTGGACAGCAAGGTTCTTATTCGAGCCTGTGGTCAGGGACTTGAGTTTTCTGATTATCCTGAGATTAAAATCATGAATGTCTCGCCTGTGTTACTCAAAAAGCTTGGGATTAAAGAAAATAAAAAAGATGGCAGCATAAGCGTTCCGGTAACCCATGTGGTTCCCGGAAAACTGATGGGTAGCGGTATCGGCAGCATTACTCCCCATAAAGGTGATTATGATATCATGACCCAGGACAAGGCTATGGTTGAGAAACATGGCCTGGACAGTTTGAGATTTGGCGATGTGGTTGCCATTACCGACCACGACAATTCTTACGGCCGTACTTTCCAGAGTGGTGCTGTGACCATTGGGGTAGTGATTCATTCTGACTGCTTGAAAGCTGGACATGGCCCGGGAGTGTCGAATATCATTACTTGCAGAACTTCAAAGATTAAGCCTGTGCTGGATAAAAATGCCAACATCGGTAAATACCTCGGTATTGGTCGTTTTAAAGATAAGAAGACTAACAAAAAGAAAAAATAGAAAATGTTTGATGCTAGCGATAACCCCGTCATCTGTGGCGGGGTTTTTATTTTGACGACATGTTTTGAGTTTGATTACTTGAGATTGAATTTGAAGCAAGTGGGAAAGATAAGCTGAAAGTTGTTCCTGCACCATGCTCTGAAACTACATCCACAAAACCATTATGTGCTTCGACAACTTTCTTGACTACCGACAAACCAAGGCCGGAGCCGGTAATCAATCTGGTTGTCTTATCCTTGACCCGAAAAAAGCGGTCGAAGATATGTGGCAGGGAATCTTTTTCTATTCCAATACCTGTGTCGGAAATCTCTATGGTTACCAAACCCGAGGACACTTTTGATTTTACCTCTACCTGACCACCTTCGGGGGTATACTTAACTGCATTTCCCATTACATTTATAAAGGCACTGCGGATGTGATCGAAATCTGCATTGAAAGTCCAGTCAACTTCAGCAGGTGACAAAGTAAGAGCTATGTTTTTATTTTGTGCTTGTGGGGTCAGAACTTCAACGATGTTTTCAAGTAAAGTGTTTCCGTTAATGGCCTCAAGATTGAAAACAATGTTTTCCGATTCCAGTCTTGAAAGACTGAGCAAATTTGCAATAAGTTGCAACAGCTCTTTGGTGCGTGCGGTCATTCTTGTATGCAGGTGTTCACAGGCTGTGCCCTCAAAGGTGCTGCAGCCTGCTTTCATGGCGTAAATCATTTGTTCCACCGAGGCCAGAGGGGCGCGCAGCTCATGGGCTACCATCGCCACGAACTCGGATTTTTGCTGGTCGATCATCTTGTGGGTAGTGATATCCTCAAAAACAGTTACAGCTCCTAAAATTGTTCCCTCTGAAGTTTGCACAGGAGAGCTATGGGCGCGCAGATACATTCTCGAAATAGTACCCGGTTCAAATTCTCTTGTCACATGCTTGGCTTGTTCTAATGCCTCGCAAACCATTTTGACAAGCTTTTGGTCACTGATTGATTGTTTCAGCGATTTGCCGATGAATGGGTCTGTTTCAATCTGCAGTACTTTAACTGCTGCAGGGTTATGATGAACAACGATTCCTTCTCTGTTGGTTATTAAAACCGCTTCCATCATGCAGCCAAAGACAGTTTTCAGCCTGCTCTGCTCTTCGATGATTGTCATCAAGTCTAGTGCTTTTTCCGACTTTAATTTTTCTGTCTCTTTTTGCAGTGCACGCTTTTCAAGTGCGCGTTTAACTACAATGCGGATATAGTCTGGCGTAAAAGGTTTTCCCACAAAGTCGAAGGCACCCTGTTTCATTGCCAGTACAGCTTTGTCAACTGTTGCAAAACCGGTTATCACAACTACTGGCATAGAGGGATGATGCTCGCGAATCCAGCTTAAAACCTCGAAACCATCAATACCCGGCATCATCAAATCAAGCAGCACAACATCAAAGATATCCGCCTTTAAAAATTGTATACCATTTTCGCCATTTTCGGCTTTTGAAACAGAGTAGCCATTTCCAGAAAGTGAGCGTTCACAGCCATCGCGAATTACCTGCTCGTCATCAATGATCAATACCCGCGCACAGTCCGGCATGTTTTTCTCCTAGTTGTATAAAGCCAAATGATGTCTGAAAAACTACAGCCAATGCTTGATGCGCTCCAGCAATTCAGCGGGTTCTACAGGTTTGGGAATATAATCTTCGGCCTGACTTTCCAGCATGTCTCGGTGTGTATATGAACTGGTGCTGACGTGATCGGCAACCGCAGTCAATAGTATCACCGGAATATTGGCCGTATCAGGATTATCTTTAAGCTGGTCACACATCCCGTGACCATCCATTACAGGCATCATCACGTCCAGAATAACAATATCCGGTTTGCTTTCGGCAACTTTTTCAAGTCCCTCCTGTCCATCGTAGGCCACATTGACATGGTAGCCATCTTTTTCCACCAGTGTCTTTACGGCATCAACAAAATCCGGATCATCATCTACTAATAAAACATTTTTGCGATCACTCATAATCATACCTCCTGTAAGGTTCTTAATGTTATGTTAATAAAATCAGTTCATCTCCGGCCTTGGTAGCAAACCGGATTTTTTAACAATCTCGTGTACTTTCTCCTCCCATTCAATAGCCATCAGATGTACACCGTGAATACCTTCTATTTCTTTAACCTGCTCGATGGTTTCGATACACATCTCTATACCTTTGGCAGCCTGTTTTTCTTTGGGCTCGTCGGCTATGCGCTTTATTACCTCGTCTGGTATATCCATGCCAGCCACCATGCGTTTCATAAATTTGGCCATGCCCGCACTTTTTAAAGGTGTAACTCCGGCCAAAATATGCACCTTGTCATGCAGGCCTTTTTGGCAGACTTGTTCCATGTATTTCTTAAATTTTGCAAAATTGTAAATGCACTGAGTCTGGACAAAATCTGCACCGGCACGAACTTTCAAATCAAGCCTGGGGACACGAATTTCAAATGGGTCGGCAAAGGGATTTACTGCGCAGCCGATAAAAAGTTTTGGGGGGCCTTTGATTTCCTTGCCGTTCGGGAATACACCCTCATCACGCATGATTTTAACCAGATTGATCAGTTGCATGGAATCTATATCGAAAACATTTTTGGCCTGGGGATCTTCGCCAAAGATCTGGTGGTCACCACTGAGGCACAAGAGGTTGCGAATCCCCATTGCCGAAGCACCTAAAATATCCGATTGCAGCGCAATACGATTACGGTCTCTCACAACCATTTGCATGTTTGGCTCAATGCCGTTTTCCTTTAAAAGCAGTGAGCCAGCCATTGAACTCATTCGAACCACCGAGGTCTGGTTGTCGGTTACATTACAGGAGTCGGCGTGTCCTTTTATCATTATTGCCTTATGGTGGATTACCTGAGAATCTGCACCCCGAGGAGGGCCACACTCTGCTGTAACAGCGAAGTGACCGGCGGTCAGAACTTTTTCCAGATTGCTGCCACTTTTCATTCTGTCATATCCTCCCTGACGATTTTCCGGGGGCCGCCATCCCTGCTGAATTTCCAGCGTTTCATTTCATGCAGCTTGGTGTAGTTTTCCATTTGATCGAGCATTTTGAGACGATCGATAATTAGCTGCCAGCCACACTCGATATCTTTGTTTACCTCGCAAACGCCTTTGGAAGATCCTCCACAGGGGCCATGAAAAATACTTTTGGAACAGCGGGTAACCGGACAAATACCTCCGGTAAGATGCAGCACACAATCCCCACAGGCCTGACAACGCTCGGCCCAGACTCCTTGCTTTTCTGTGACGCCAATAAAATCCGTATTAATTCCCGGTAGTATGGGGAGGTTGTATTTTTCAGCGGTAAACTGAACCCCGGCACCACAAGCAATGGAGAGAACCGCCTGGTAGTCGCCGATGTAGCTGCGCATTGCTTCCAGATATTCTTTGTCACATTGTCGTTCCAGAGTTACTTCTTTTATTTCAATCGGTTCACCTTTGGTTTCTCTGGCAAGCCTTATTGTAGAGGCCAAAAGCTGAACTTCTTTTTCACCACCCACCCTACAGACCGTTACGCAGCCATAGCAGCCAGATAAAATAATTTTATTATAAGGTTCAAGCATAGAAAGCAGTTCGTCCAGAGGTTTTCCTGTTCCCATTATCATGGCATTCATTCCTCTCTTTTAATATTTTCCAGACTTGCCGATTTATTGCTGCGTAATACATTTATCGGGCATGGGCCATGCTCTGCAATTTCAAGGGAGTATTCATTTACAAATTGTGCGAACTTGGATCCTTCGCCGGCACTTAGGTTGAACATTCGCAGACGAAAACTTCCAAGTCCAATAATATCAAGCAAAGCAGCCATACGAGTAACTCGTGCTTTCGCTCTTAGGTTGCCTTTCTCGTAATGACAATCCCCCTCAAGACAACCCACCACCATTACGCCATCTGCTCCTTTTTCAAAGGCCCGCAACATCATCACTTCGTCTACCCGACCAGTGCATGGAACAATCACGACTGTAGTGCCACTTGCATATCCCCGTCTTTCCGAACCTGCCAGGTCCGCTGCCGTATAGGCTCAATGGCTACAGGCAAAAACAACAATGTTGGGTATAAAATCATTCATTGTGCACTAGTCCTTTCATAGGCATTGAAGCGACTTCATAGGCCTCCAGTTTCGCAAATATATTTTCGTCGCGATAACGACCAAGCGAAATTGCTTTGGCAGGGCATTCGGCAACACAGATTCCACAACCCTGACATAGAGCCGGGTTTATCTCAGCTGTGTGTTCAGCGTTAATAAACGGCACATCATATGGGCATGCGCGGACACAGGTGAGACAGACCGCGCAATGTTCTGCATCAACTTTTGATACAACCCCGGAAATACTTAGTTTGCTTTTCGATAAGACGGTTGCAGCACGGGCTACGGCTGCCGATGCTTGGGAAATAGTTTCGGAAATGTTTTTGGGGCCGTGTGCCGTGCCTGCAAGAAAGAGTCCCTCACTGGCAAAATCTACTGGACGCAATTTTGCATGAGCCTCCAAAAAGAAACCATTGGCGTTTCTGGTGACGCGAAGCATGGATGCAAGCTCGTCTGTGTCTGCAGCTTCAATTCCAGTGGACAATACCAATAGATCAGGGGCGAGGGTGACTTTGCGCCTGATAGACGGATCGACAATTTTAACTTTCATTTCTTTAGTACTATAGGTAAATTCAATTGGATTGGTTTGGTTGTCGTAGCGGATGAAATTAACTCCAGCTTTTCTTGCCTCTCGGTAGTTTAGTTCACCATGACCATAGGTACGCATGTCGCGGTAAAGAATATCTATTCTTATGGCTGGAAATTCCTTTTTAATTTTGAGTGCATTCTTTACTGCCTGATTGCAGCAAACTCTGGAACAATATTCAAGATAGTTCATATCGCGAGAACCTGCGCACTGTATCATCACAATGTGCAATATGTCGTATAGTTTGGTAGGAGTGTCTTCAATTAAAGTTTCCAAATCTGTTTGAGCTACCACATTCTCATATTCGTTAAGGCCAAAAATATCCGGTCTGGATTCAAATCCTCCTGTTGCAACTACTGTTGCACCATGTTTAACCACTCTGGAAACACCTGCTGGAGTCATTATTTCTGTTTCAAAATTCCCGATGAATCCTGTGTGAGATATAATTTCAGAATTTAAAAAAACATGGATGTCTGATTGCTCGCGAACCTGTCTTATCAAGTTGTTTAAAAATGGTTTAACCCTCCCACCATCAACAGAGTGTTTAAGCTGGTTCAGATGTCCTCCAAGCCTGTTGTTCTTCTCAACTAGAAATACACCAAATCCCTGTTTGGCTGCCTGCAGTGATGCCATAATACCTGCTACTCCACCTCCGATTATAAGAAGATGGCTGTCTACATCAAATTGATGGTCTTTAAGTGCTTCCGCCTGTTTGACGTTTGCGATGGCCATTAGGACTAAGCGTTTTGCTTTTTCGGTAGCTTCGACAGGAGAATTCTGATGAACCCAACTGCATTGATCCCTGATGTTGGCCATGTCGAACATGTAATGGTTAAGCCCGGCTTGACGCATTGTTTCCTGAAATACCGGTTCGTGAGTGCGGGGTGAACATGCAGCAACCACGATATGACTTAGCTGGTGTTGGTCGATTAATTCTTTCATACGTTGCTGACTGTCTTGCGAGCAGGTGTAGAGCGGATGATCTGCGAACACCACATTTGGATCGGTTTGGACAAACTCAGTTACTGCTGCAACATCGACCACCGATGAAATATTGATCCCGCAATGACAGATAAAGACTCCTATACGTGGATCTTTGCCATTGTATTCTTTGGCAAGCGGAAAGGTTTCGCTTTCTATTAATGTGCCTCTTGCAGAATGCAGATTAACCGCAGCTGCAGTGGCTGCAGCGCTGGCCTCGATAACTGTTTCGGGGATATCTTTGGGGCCGTTGAAAACTCCGGAGACAAAAATACCCGGTATATTGGTGGCCAGAGGTGTCCATGTGTCGGTTTTTGCAAAACCGAATTTGTCTGTTTCTACGCCCAGTTTAGCTGCAAGGGCTTTGGTTTTTTCAGAAATCCGAAGACCAACTGATAGTACGACTGTGTCAAATATTTCGCTAATCTGTTTGCCGTCCTCACTGATATAGCGCAATTCCAGATCGTGGGTTTGTGGGTTTTCATAAATGCGACTAACCATGCTGCGCACAAAACGTACGCCGTGGTG
>Ga0070729_10001798_pt1 | contig 30782 bp, 33 predicted proteins | sample tdDd472_FD_66725 | JGI IMG/M metagenome (GOLD analysis project Ga0070729, IMG submission 66725) | Marine sediment microbial communities from the Atlantic coast under amendment with organic carbon and nitrate - tdDd47.2 | ecosystem: Environmental > Aquatic > Marine > Coastal > Sediment | place...
CGGCCAAGGCCGGCGCACTTCACTTGACCCGCGTCCTGGCCCTCGAACTCGCCCGCCACCGCATTCGGGTCAATTGCCTGTCGCCGGGCCTGTTCAAGACGGAAATGACCGAGAATATATTCGCCAGCGGGTTCGCCGACGGTATGATCAAACGCACCCTGATGCGCCGCGTCGGCGACCCCGCCGACCTGGACGGCCCGCTCCTGATGCTCGCCTCCGACGCCTCGCGGTTCATGACGGGAAGCGTGGTGAACGTGGACGGGGGCATCCTGCACAGCGCCCTTTAGGGCGTCCGAACAAAAGCCTCCGAGAGACAAGCCCCCAACATAAGAGGAACGCCATGGATTTCGCCCTGCCGCCCGAGATCGAGGATTACCGCCGCCGCGTGCGCGCCTTCGTCGCCGACCGGATCCTGCCGTTGGAGGACGATCCGGCCAACTTCGATCCGGTCGAGGAGAACGTCAAGCTGGAGGTCCTGCAAAAGGTCCGGGCCGAGGTGAAGAAGGCGGGCCTGTGGGCGTTGCAGATGCCCAAGGAGCGTGGCGGCCAGGCATTGCCGGTCGTCGGCATGGCCGCCTGCTACGAGGAGATGAACCGCTCGATCTTCGGCCCGGTCTGCTTCAACAGCGCGGCGCCCGACGACGGCACCATGATCGCGCTGAACAAGGTGCTGACCGAGGATCAGAAGGACAAATGGCTGCAGCCGCTCATCGATGGCGAGGTCCAGTCGGCCTTCGCCATGACCGAGCCCCATCCGGGCGCCGGCTCCGATCCGCTGATGATGCTGACCCGGGCCGAGAAGAAGGGCGGCAAATACGTTGTCACCGGCCGCAAATGGTTCATCACCGGCGCCGCCAACGCCAAGCATTTCATCCTCATCGCCCGGACGTCGGACGACAGGCGCAAGGGGCTGAGCGCCTTCCTCTTCCATGCCGACCAGCCGGGCTGGCGGGTGGTCCGGCGCATCGGGATCATGGGGCCGGAGGACCATGGCGGCCATTGCGAGCTGGAATTCGACGGCCTGGAGATCCCCGAGGAGAACCTGCTGCTGAACGAGGGCGACGGGCTGAAGCTGACCCAGATCCGTCTCGGCACCGCCCGGCTGACCCATTGCATGCGCTGGACCGGGATGGCCAAGCGGGCGCTGGAGATCGCGTCCGACTATATCGCCGAGCGGGAGAGCTTCGGCCTGAAGCTGCACGAGCATGAAGGCGTGCAATGGATGATGGGCGAGGCGGCGATGGAGATCGAGATCGGCCGGCTGTTGACCATGCGCGCCGCCTGGCTGCTGGACCAGGGCGACTTCGCCCGCAAGGAGGTCTCGATGGCCAAGGTCGTCGTCTCCGAGGCCCTGCACAAGGCCGCCGACACGGCGCTGCAACTGATGGGCGCCAAGGGCTATTCCAAGGACACGCCGATCGAATGGATGTACCGCTACGCCCGCCTCGCGCGGCTGGGCGACGGCGCGTCGGAGGTCCATAAGATGGTGATGAGCAACTTCCTGATGAAGGAAGGGATGGATTTCTGGTCCTGGCGGTCCGGCAAGTAGGCGCCGCCCGTCGACCGGCCATGACCGACCTCGTCCCCGATACCGACCTCGCCCAATCCCGGCCGGCGCTCGCCGCCTATCTGGCCGAGGCCAGCGGCGCGGCGGGCGCCGAGATCGTCGCCCTGGAGAAGCTCGCCGGCGGCACCCTTCAGGAGAACTGGCATGTCACGGTCGATTTCGAGGGCGGCGCCGAGGCCGGGCGCCGGGACTATGTGCTGCGCACCAACCGGCCCGGCGCCATTCCCGACGCCACCCTGACCCGACCGCAGGAATACGCGGTCATGCGCGCCGCCTTCGCGGCCGGGGTCGCGGTGCCGGAACCGCTCTGGTCCCGCGAAACGGACTCGCCGATCGGGCGCGCTTTCTTCGTGATGCGCTATGCCCCCGGCACCGCTTCGCCGCACCGGCTGGTCAAGGAACCCGATCTCGGCGGGCCGCATCCGGCGCTGGCCGCGCGCATGGGGGCGGAGGCGGCGCGGATGCAGCGGGTTCGGCCCGACGCCGCCGGGCTCGACTTCCTGCCCCTGCCGGCGGAGGGCGCGGTGGCGGCGACGGTCGCCGAGCTGCGCGCCTATCTGGATACCCGGCCCGAACCCCATCCGATCATCGAATTCGGCCTGCGCTGGCTGGAGGTGAACGCGCCGCCGCCGGGGCCGGTGGTCCTGTGCCATGGCGATTACCGCGTCGGCAACTTCATGGTCGACGCGACGGGCCTGACCGGAATCCTGGATTGGGAGCTGGCGAGCTGGGGCGACCCGCTCCAGGATCTGGGCTATTTCTGCGCCAAGTTCTGGCGTTTCGGCGCCGCCGACAAGGCCGCCGGCGGGATCGCCGATCGGACCGACCTCTATCGCGGCTGGGCCGAGGAATCGGGCCAGCCCATGCCCACCGCCGCCGCCATGCGCTATTGGGAGATCCTGGCCAATATCCGCTGGGCGACGATTTCGATCCGCCAGGCCGAGCGCCATCTGTCGGGCCGCGAGCCCAATCTGGAGATGTGCCTGACCGGGCGGGTCACGGTCGAGATGGAGCTGGAGGCCCTGCGCCTGATCGCCGAGGCCGAGGAAGAGGGAGACGGCTGATGCAGGACCGCCCGACGCCCGAGGAGCTTCTGACCTACGCCCGCCAGGTGCTGCTGGACGAGGTCTTGCCGGACCTGCCCGCCGAGCGCCGGGTGACGGTCCTGATGATCGCCAACGCCATGGCGATCGCGGCCCGGGCGGCGGCCCAGGGCGAGGCGCCGCTGCGCGACGAGCTGGCGAGCCTGCGCGCGCTGTACGGCGATCCGCCCCAAGCGCTGCCCACCGGCCCCGACCTGGTCGCCGCGGTCACGGAGTCGAACGCCCGCCTCGCGGTGGATCTGCGCGCCGGCGCCTTCGACGCGGCGGACGCGCGCGGCCGGGCCCTGCGCGCCCACTTGCTGGAAAGCGCCTGCCAGAAACTGCGCGAAAGCAAGCCCAAGCATCTGAAGGCCGAGAGGCTGGCCTGACCGGCCCGCGCGGGCCGCGCAAAAAAAAGGGCCGCCGGCGGCACCCGGCGGCCCCTTGATGTCGCGCGGACGGACGCGCCTATTTCAGATCGTCGACCATGGCGAGGATCTGCTTCGCCGTCTTCACATGGGCGTAGTCGATATGCTCGCCGTCATAGACGACGGCGGCGTGGCCTTCCTTCTCGGCCTTCTCGAAGGTGTCGACCATGCCCTGATAATAGGCGAGCTCCTCCTCGCTGGGCGTGTAGACCTCGTTGACCACCGGCACGTTCGACGGATGCAGGATGATCTCGCCGGTGCAGCCGAGCTGGCGGTTGAACAGGCAGGACTCGCGCAGGCCCTCCAGGTCGTGCACGTCCTGCCACAGCCCGCCGATGGGATAGTCCTTGCCGGCGGCGCGCACGGCGAGGATCACCTTGGACTTCAGATACAGGCTTTCCAGCCCCTCCTTGGTCCATTGGAAGCCGACGGCCCGGGCGACGTCGGCGTTCTTGGCGCTGGCGGCGCAGAGCGTCGCGATCCGGGGATCGAGGGCGATCTCGTAAGCCAGCTGGATCGACCGCGCCGTTTCCAGCGCCGGCACGAACTGGGTGTGACCGACCTCCATGCCCTTGCGCAGCTCGATGTCGGAAACGATCGAGCCCAGGGTGGCGATCCCCTCCGGCCCGCTGGGCTTGGACAGCATCAGCCCTTCCAGCTCCGGCTGGATGACGGCGTGCAGATCGTCCAGATCGTAGATGTAGGGGGTCGGGTTGACCCGCACCCAGATACGCTCGCCGGCCTTGGCGAGACCGGGGATCGCGGCGGCGGCGATCTCGCGGGCCGCGGCCTTCTGGTCGATGGGAACGCTGTCCTCCAGATCGATGACGATGGCGTCGGCGCCGAAGGACGGGATCTTCTCGACCCATTTCTCCTTGTGGCCCGGAACGAACAGGAACGAGCGAATCGGTTTCATTTCCTCTCCCTTTCTCTCGGTTATTGGGGGGCCGGGACGGGCGCGGGTCCGCGGCGGCTCCCGAACGGCTCCCGTCGGCAAAACGGCGCGCAGGATAGCAGTCCCCCCGCCGCCCCGCACGGACAATTCGCCCCGCGCGCGCACGGAACGGCACGCGACGCGACGGCCGGTTTCCCCGGCTGCCGGATTTGGTCTAGGCTCGCGCGAAGCCGACCGGCCGGGACGAACCGGCGGCGACGGGAGGGGAACCTGGCATGACACGACCGCTGGACGATATCCGGGTGATCGAGCTCGGCCCCCTCGCCGCGGGGCCCGCCGCCGGCAGCCTGCTGGGCGAGCTGGGCGCCGACGTCGTCAAGGTCGAGCCCCCCGACGGCGAGGTGCCCCGCACCTTCCCGCCCTTCACCGCCGACGGCCAATCCTCGCAGTTTCTCGCCTTTAACCGCTCCAAGCGCGGGATCGCGCTGGACCTCAAAAGCGCCGACGGGCGCGCGGCCTATCTGCGCCTGGCCGCGCAAGCCGACGTGGTGATCGACAATTACCGGGTCGGGGTCACCGACAAGCTGGGGATCGGAAGCGAGGCGGTGCGCGGCGCGAACCCGGCGGTCGTCTATTGCGCCGTCACCGGTTTCGGGCTAGATGGGCCGCGCGCCGGCGAGGCGGCGACCGACATGATCGTCCAGGCCTATACGGGCGTGATGAGCCTGACCGGCGAGCCCGACCGCCCGCCCCTGCGCACCGCCACCTCGAACGCCGATTTCGCCACCGCCCTGTACGCCGTCGTCGGCATCCTGACCGCGCTGCGCGCGCGCGACCGCACCGGCGAGGGCTGCGTGGTCGAGACGTCGCTCGCCGACAGCTATCTCGCCTTCCTGCTGCCCCAATGGGCGGCCTGGGACGTGACCGAGACCCAGCCGCCGCGCTGGGGATCCGAGATGGCGATGATGACGCCCTACAAGAACTTCCTGGCCAGGGACGGCGAGCTGACCATCGGCTGCCTGACCGAGCGCATGTTCCGGGACGCCTGCGACGCGCTGGACGCGCCGGAACTGGCGACGGACCCGCGCTACGCCACCAACGACAAGCGGCTGGAGAACCGGGCCGCGATCAACGCCGAATTCGACCGCCGCGTCGCCGGCTTCGCCGTCGCCGACCTGGTCGACCGGCTGTCGGAACGCGGCGTGCTGTGCGCGCCGATCCACACCCTCGGCCAGCTCGCCGCCGACCCTCATTTCCGGGCCCGCGGCGGGTTCGGGGTCATGCGCCATCCGACCGCCGGCGATCTGCGCACCCCGCGCACCGCGATCCGCTTCGACGGCGCCTGCGCGGACGAGTACCGGCCCGGCCCCGGACTGGGCGAACACACGCGGGCGGTGCTGGCCGAGGCGGGATTCGGCGATGACGAGATCGACGCTCTGATCGCGGCCGGCGCCGCGATCGCCGGCGACGGCTGAACCGGAAACTCAGGGGAAGGAAGGAACCCATCATGCGCGGAGTCGTGGTCAAGGAATGGACCGAGTTCGAGAATCTGGAGATCGGCGAGATCGATCCCCCGGAGATGGCCGACAACGAGGTGCGCATCCGCACCCAGGCCGCCGGCATCAATTTCGCCACCAGCCTGCGGGTCCGCGGCCAGTACCAGATCAAGCCGGCCCTGCCCCACGTCCCCGGCAACGAGCTGGCCGGCGTCGTCATCGAGACCGGCAAGAACGTCACCCGCTTCGCGCCCGGCGACCGGGTCACCTGCTTCGTCCATTGGGGGGCGATGGCGGAGGAGGCCGTGGCGCCGGAATCCAATACCTACAAGATTCCCGACAGCATGGAGTTCTGCCGCTCCATCGGCATGACCTCGTCCTACGAGACCACCTACGCCGCCTTCTGCTGGCCGCAATGGATGGACGTGCAATGGGGCGAGACGGTGCTGGTCCACGGCGCCGCCGGCGGGGTCGGAATCTCGGCCGTCGAGATCGCCAAGGTCCTGGGCGCCAAGGTAATCGCCACCGTCGGCAGCGAGGAAAAGGCCCGGTTCGTCCGCGATCTGGGCGCCGACCTGGTGATCAACTACCGCGAGGAGAATTTCCGCGAGAAGGTATTGGACTTCACGAACGGCGAAGGGGTCGAGCACTGCTACGACCCGGTCGGCGGCGACGTGTTCCTGGAATCGCTGCGCTGCATGAAGCCCGAGGGCAAGATCATGCCCATCGGATTCGCCTCCGGAAAGGTGCCCCAGATCCCCGCCAACATCCTCCTGATCAAGAACATCCGGGTCATGGGCTTCAATCTGGGGGTCTATAACGGCCAGTGGGGCAAGGACCTGCGCTGGAAGTACGAAGGCGTCGTCCGCGACGGCATGACCCAGCTTTTCCGCTGGTTCGAGCAGGGGCGGATCAACCCGATTTGCGCCGGCGCCTTTCCGTTGGAAGGTTTCCGCGAGGCCATGCGGATGGTGCTGAGCCGCGAGGCCATCGGCCGGGTGGCGCTGGTCCTGGACGAAGAAGCCAAGCGGCTGGGTCTATAGGGACTCGTCGGACGTCGGGTCCACACGTCCGGCCAGGGCGCGCCGCGCCGCCGCCGGCGCGTCGGGGCCGACGCCGACGGACTCGGCGAAGGCGACGAGCAGGGCTTCATGGGCCAATAGGTAATCGAGGACCCCGCCCTGAACCGCCGCCGATGCCGCGCCGGCCCGCAGATCGCCGGGACCGAGGCCGGTCCAGGAGAGGAAACGCTCGATCCGGTGCCGGTCCTCGGCCAGGAAGGCCAGGGCCTTGAGGGCGACGATCTCGGCCATGTCTTTTTGCATCGGCCGAGTATCTCCGCAATCGGGGGCGCCGGGCAACGCCGCCGTCGGCCGCGGCGCAAAAAAAAGGCCGGCGCGCGAGGCGCCGGCCAGTCGTCAAGGGAGGAAACGCCATAGGAAGGCGTAACATGAATCTACCGGCGATAGCGTTAACAAAAGGTTAACAACCATTCGTCGAAATTTCGCCCTGTTTCGGGGCGGCGAGACCCGCCCCGAGCGTCAATCGAAAAGGAGACCGCCATGGCCAAGCCCGTCGCCCGCAAAACGGCGATCCGCGCCGCCGCGAAGCGAAGCCGAAAGCCGGCCGGCAAGACCGCCGCCCGGCCGCCGCGTCTGAAGGAAACCCCGGCTTTCAAGAAGGGCCTGGCCGTGCGGCGCGCCGTTCTGGGCCGCAAATATGTGGCCGAGGCGCTGGCCCGCGCCGCCGAGGACCCGTTCACGGTGGAGTTGCAGCAATATGTGACCGAGACCGCCTGGGGCGGAGTCTGGACGCGGCCGGGTCTGGATCGGCGCGGCCGCAGCCTGGTCTGCCTGGGCATGCTGGGCGCCCTGGACAAGCCACGCGAACTGAAACTGCATATTCGCGGTGCCCTGAACAACGGGCTCGGCCGCGACGAGATCAAGGAGGTGCTGCTCCAGGTCGCCGTCTATTGCGGCGCCCCGGCCGCGCTGGAAGCCTTCCGCGCCGCCGGCGAGGTCTTCGCCGAGATCGACGCCAAGTGAAGGCGCCGGGACCGCTATGGCGGCCCCGGCACGCCCGATAGGGCCTAGCCGCGCCGCTGGTCGAAGGTGCGGCCGTACTTCATCGCGGCGATGGTGTTGCGCAGGATCTGCGTCGTCCCGCCGCCGAGGGAGAAGCCGCGCGCGTCCCGCACCATCCGCTCCAGCGGATAGTCGCGGACGAAGCCGTAATGGCCGTGCAATTGCAACGCGTCGTTGGTGACCGCCACCGCCATTTCGTTGGCGTGCAGCTTGGCGACGGCACAGTCCAGCGCGTCGGGGAACCCGTCCTTCAGGTTGGTCGCGGCCCGATAGACCATCAGCCGGGCGCCGTGAATCTTGGTCCACATGTCGGCGATCATCCACTGAATGCCCTGGAATTCCATGATCGGGCGGCCGAACTGCTCGCGCTCCTTGGTGTATTCCAGCGCCGTCTCGAACGCGCCCTGGGCGACGCCCAGACACATGGCGGCGTTGCCGACCCGCTCGGGGCCGAAGGAATGCATGAGCTTCTTGAAGCCCTTGCTGGACTCGCCGTCGAACTCGACGATGACGTTCTCCATCGGCACCCGGCAATCGTCGAAGAAGGCCTGGGCCTCGCCCATGCCGCGGCCTCCCATCTTGCGGTCCGGCTTGCCGATCTCGAAGCCGGGCGTGCCCTTGTCGATGATCATCGCGCCGATGCCACGGGACCCCTCGGTACCGGGAAGGCGGGCGAAGATGAAGATATGGGTGCAAAGATGGCCGCCTGTGACGAAACATTTGGCCCCGTTCACGACCATATGGTCGCCGTCGGGAACCGCCGTGGTCTTCAGGTCGGTCACCGCCGAGCCGGCATGGGGCTCGCTGATGCCGATGGAATGGAAGAACTCGCCCGAGCAGCTTCCCGGCAGCCAGCGCTTCTTCTGTTCCTCGGTGCCGAGGATCGAGATCGCCCGCGACGGGCCGTTCAGATAGAGCTGGGCGACCAGGCTGGTGTTGAAGCAGACCCGCGCCAGCTCCTCGACGAAGATCGCGCCTTGAAGAATGGAGCCGCCCTGCCCGCCATACTCCTCGGGCACCAACGTGCCCAGATAGCCGAGCTCGGCGAGGATCTTCTTGTTCTCCTCGGGGAATTCCTCATGCTCGTCCCAGTAGGCGGCCTTCTCCTTGAAGCGGCCCTCCGCGAGCTTGCGCAGCTCCTGCCGGAAACCCTCCAGATCTTCGCCGATATCGAATGACACCATCGTTCCCTCCTTCTAGCGGGCGCCCTTCGGCAGCCCTTATTTCCTGCTCTCCACCTGCGAGAAGATATGCTTGGCGATCGCCGTTTTTTGAATCTGGGTCGTGCCGCCGGTGATCGTCAGCATGCGCACGTCGCGGACCATGCGCTCCAGCGGCAGCGACCCGAAATAGCCGTAGCCGCCGAACATCTGCATCGAATCGTAGCAGACCTTCTGCGCCATCTCCGTCGCCTGGACCTTGGCGACCGAGGACAGATAGGGGCTGGGCGTGCCCTGGTCGAACAGCTCCAGCGCCCGGTAGCAGAGCAGCCGCGCCGCCTCCAGGTCGATCGCCATGTCGGCGACCATCCATTGCAGGCCCTGCATTTCGGACAGCGGCTGGCCGAACTGGACCCGCTTGGTCATGTATTCGGTCGCCATGTCGAAGGCGCCCTGAGCGACGCCGAGGGCGAGGATTCCCATGCCGACGCGGGTGCCGTTATAGATGTTCAGCGCCTTGACGAAGCCCTTCGAGCTGTTCGGGTCGCCCTCGATGAGGATGTTCTCCGCCGGGATGCGGACATCGTCGAAGAACAGCTCCACCTCGTGGCAGCCGCGGGTGCCCATCTTCCCTTCCAGCTTCTGGACCGTGATGCCGGGCCGGTCGGCCTCGATCAGCACCGTGCCCAAACCGCGCGCGCCCTTGGTGTCGCCGAAGCGGACATAGGCCATATGCATGTCGGCATGGTCGCCGAAGCTGGTGAACACCTTCTGGCCGTTGACGACATACTCGTTGCCGTCCTTCTTGCAGGTCGTGCGGATCGCGGTGCCTTCCGACCCCGCCTGGGGCTCGGTCCAGGCGATGGTCATGCCGAGCTGGCCCTTGGCGATCATCGGCAGGTACTTCTCGCGCTGTGCGTCGGTGCCGTGCAGGGCGATGATCCGTGGCGAAACGTTCTGCTCATGGACGATCAGCGCGGTGGTCATGCAGACCTTGGCGATCTCCTCGACCACCAGATAGGTGTCGACCAGCCCGCAGCCGCCGCCGCCGAATTTTTCGTCGATGCTCATGCCGATATAGCCGAGCTCGGCGAGGCGCTTTTGGTTGTCCTCAGGGAATTCCTCGGTCTCGTCCCAGCGCCGCGCGCGGTCCTTGAACTCGCCCTGGGCCAGCTTCCGCGCCGCTTCTTGCAGGGCGCGCTGGGATTCGGTCAGATTGAGCAATATCGCCTCCCTCGCCGATTCGTTGTTTGTTGGCCGGACCGCCGCGAAGCCGCACCCGACCTTGCGGCGATCCTAGCATGCTACAGGCGGATGGGCACCACCTCGCCGTCTTCCTCCTTCGCCGCCAGCGCCCGCGCGGCCTTGCGGGCGAGATGGGGAATCAAGAGCCGCGCCGGCATCCGCAGCCAGTGAGACCGCAGATACAGCGGGAACAGCGCGATCCGCCGCGCGGGCCGCCGGCGGCCCGGTGGATCGGGGGTGAAGGCCCGCGCCAGAAGCGCGTCCATCAGGGCCAGGCGAACCGGATCCGGGCGGGCCTTGGCGACGGCGGCGGCCGCGTCGTCGGGAACCGGCGTTCCCAAGACGCGCGCCGCATGGCGGAAGGCCAGGAACAGGGGGTAGGCCAGGTCCAGCTCGACCGCGCGCGCGGTCAGGGCGGGCCAGAAACCGGCATCGGCGCCGAAATGGCGAAGCAGCAGGTCGAGATCGACCAGATCGCGCAGCCCCTGGACGAAATCCTCGTCATGGAACAGATGGGCGGCGCTGTGCAACACCATGTCGGCGGGCGCCGGCACCGCGATCCCCGGCGGATCGTCCAGCGGCCGGGCGGCGGCGCGCATCTTCGCCGGGTCGGGACGAAGGCGCGCGGTTTCGGGGAGGATGCGGTGATGGACGTCGATATGGGTCTGGCGCCGCAGATGGCGCAGGGGCGGCAGCTCATGCATCCAGACGCGGTAATAGCGCTGGTCGTAGGGGTCCGTCTTGTCGCTGACCCAGCCGCCGGCGAGCAGCGCGCCCTCGACCTCGGCCAAGCGGTCCTTGGGCACCAGGAAGTCGACGTCCGAGAACAGCCGCCCCGCCGCCGCCGGCAGCCCCGCCAGCAGATAGGCGGCGCCCTTCAGCATCACCGGCCGGACGCCGGTCGCGGCCAGGGCGGCCGCGATCTGGCGCGCCTCCCACCGCACCTCGGCGGCCTGCTTGTCGGTGACGACGCGATGGGCGTCGAGCCGCGCGCGGACCGGCGCCGGCAGGCTGTCGTCCAGGCCGCGCCGGCGGGCGAGGTCCGCGACCCGGCCGATCAGGTTCTCGTGGCGTGCCTGGCGCAGCACCGCGTCCCAGCCGGCGAGGTCCAGCCCGTCCAGCCGGGCCGGGTCGCGCAGGACCGCCAGCAGGGGACCCGCCGCGCCGGTCGCGAACCTGGTCGCGTCGCCGGTCACGATGCCGCCTCCGCCGGCGCTTCCCGGGCCAGCCCGTCCAGGGCCGCGAGAGCCGACTCCAGATCGCCGAACGCCATGTCGCGGACCATGCAGCCGCGCAGGAGGCGTGACATGGCCGCGAACCCGCGCCCGCCATGCAGCCCGTAATTGAAGGATTCGTCGGCGAGCCGCATGAAGGCGCGGGGCCCCGGCACCGGTTCGAGCGCCGTCCGCGCGCCGGCGCGGAAGGTCGGAAAGACGATCCAGGCCGGCCGCGCGGTCTCCGCCGCCGCGTCGATGCTGGCCGCCGGCGGGCGCATATGGGTGACGACCCCCTTCGCCGTGTCCGGGGTTTCGCGGTTGAAGACCGCGTCGGGCGCGAAGGCGCGCATGATCGCGATGGACTCGTTCTTCAGATTGACCGGCCGCACCAGCGGCGACAGGCGCCCGTCGGCGGGCGAGATCAGGGCCAGCTCGTCGGACAGCAGCCGCCAGCCGCGATGAATCAGCGCCGCGCAGAGCGTGCTCTTGCCCGACCCCGGCGGGCCGGGCAGCAGCAGCGCCCGCCCGTCGCGGGCGACCACGGCGGCGTGGATGATCAGAAACTGATGGGCGAGATTGACGATGCACCAGTTCAATCCCCATTCATACATGGGAAAAGCCTGATGCGCGGGCAGCAGGTTGAACGGGTTGCGCCCGTCCAGGAAGAAGCCGACTTGCGGCCGGACCCAGCGCCGCGGGCCGCCCGCCGGCGCGACGCGCAGATGAAAGTCGGCGTAGCCCTCGGGATCGTCGGCGCCCCCGTCCGCCAAGGGGTGGCCGCCATAGAGAAGCCCGAGCCCCGCCGCGATTTCCTCCAGAGGCGAGGTCAGGCGGACCGTGAACGGACCCGCCGGCAGCGCGAGGCCCGGCCCGCGCAGGCGGCGCGAAAGCTCGGCCTCGGAAAGGTCGGCGAGCCTCACCGGGGCACGGGCTCGATCAGGCCCAGCCGGCGGAATTCCCGCAGACATTGCTCGATCCGCCCGCAAAGGGCGGCGCGTTCGGGCGCCAAGGCGGCGGGGACCAGCCGCGCCACCAGATCGGCGGCGTTGCCGGGACGCGCTTCCAGGCTTTGGAGAATTTCGGCCGCGTCGCCGTCCAGGAGATGGGTCTCGCCGGACCCCGAATGGAACAGGACCGCTTCCTCGGCGCCATCGAACCAGCGCAGGTCGTCGCCGGGGGCGACCCGCCACGTCTCGGCGTCCGCGGCCGCGGCGTCGGGCAAAGTCGGATCGGGCGCCGTCATGTCGGGTGCGGGCATGTCGGGTGCGGGCGGCTGTTTCACTGTCGGGCCTGATGGGGCCAAGCCCCGGCGCCACGTCGGATCGTCAGCGCCCCGGCGGGCCCGCCCGCCTCCGGGGGTCGGTCCCGGAGATGGATCGCCCTGGGATCGACGGCCCGGGGGTCAGCTACCCGAACGTCAGCTACCCGGACGTCAGCTGAAGGTATTGCGGAAGAACTCGATGGCCCGGGCGCGGTCCATCTTGAAATCATTGGCCGTCTGATAATAGCCGTAGGCCTCGATCTGATAGTAGATATCGACGATCTGGGTCGCGGGCAGGGGATATTTGCGCCCGCCCCGGTCCGACGCGTTCAGCAGCGCCGCCACCGCGTGGGCGCCCAGGGAGTCGGGATGCTCCCACAAGACCTGCATCATCGTTTTCCGGCCGAAGGCGCCGCCCGGAAAGACATGATGGAACTTGGTCCCGCCCCGCCATTGCGGAATCGGCCGCCCGGCTTCGTCATAGGCCAAGCCCAGCGGTTGGTCGGGAAGCGCATCGGAAAAGGACGACCCTTCCGATTCACCGAACAGCCCCGACGGGCTTTCGCCGTCGCCCTCGCCCACATCCTCGCGCAATTGGCGCAACAGATATTCCAGGCGATCGCGCCCCCGCAGCCGGGCGCGCCGGCCGGGATCGTAACCGGTCGGCTGCCAGGCGATGGTCTCGTACTTCCAGAATTCGGCGTTCTTGCCGCCGCAGGCTTCGACCCGCGCGGCCGCCGAGGCGCTGGCCGACGCCGACAGCTCCATGAACCCGCACGGCTCGCAATTGGCGGCCAGGGCCGGGCGGCTGGCAAGGGTCAGGATCACCGGCGCCGCGGCACCGCCGAGCAGAAACCGGCGCCGCGCGGCGCCGCCCGTTCCACCCTTCCCCTTTTCGGCCTCGTCGGGCACCGACTCGGCGATATCGTTCGACTGGTCTTCCATCGCCGTGATTTTATCCGAAATTTCGCCGTTTTTGAAGCGTTCTCATCGAGTCTCGCGGCACAGCCCGGCCGCGACCGCTTTCGCCATGCCTTGCCGCACCACCCGATTGCGGGCAAAATTCGCGCCATCCGACCCAGGCGAGGGAGCCCGCGACATGTCGACCGCCAGATTCTGGACTCTTTTGCTCGCGCTTCCCCTGCTCGCCGGCTGCATCCGGTGGGCGGATTCCACCGCCTATCTGACGGGCAAGGGGGTGGAACAGCCCACCCTCGATTCCTTCATGGTCTGTCACGGCTATGACTGCACCTTCAAGACCATGGTCCAGCTCGAGCCCGCCGATTGGCGGCAGGTCGCCGACATCTTCGCCCAGCCGCCCGGCGATTCGGCCGAGGAACGCGCGCGCATCGTCGCCGCGGTGGCGATGCTGGAGGACAAGGTCGGCCGGCGGATCGGGACGACCGAGGATATCGGCGGCGTCGCCTTCCTCGCGGCCGGCGACCCCGGCCAGATGGACTGTATCGACGAGAGCATCAACACGACGATCTATGTCCGCCTGTTGGAGCAACAAGGTCTGTTGCGTTGGCATCGGGCATCGGGCCCGGCCTTCCGTGGCGCCTTCGTCGACGGCCGCTGGTACCATCAGACGGCGGTGATCGTCGATCTCGCGACCAAGCAGGAATACGCGCTCGACACCTGGTTCAACGGCAATGGCGAGCCGGCGGTGCTGATGCAGCTCGCCGATTGGCGCTGGAGCTGGGATCGAAGCTGGGGCCAGAAACGGTCCTGACGGCGGCGGCGGGGCAACGCCCCCGCCCCCTCTTCCTTCAGCGCGATATCCGAAGCTCGGAGAGGTTGTTCGCGACCTCGCGGAAGACCTGCTGCAGCGTCGCCGCGTCCGGCGCGTAGTGATAGAAGGGCGCGTCGGGACCGCTGGCCACCTCCTTCATCAGGGTCTGCAAGGCGCCGCCGCTGTTGGCGAACTGGATCGTATAGATCACGACGCCGGTCGCCTTGATGTTGGCGGCGAGCTGGCGCAGCCGGTCGTCCATCTCGGGCCGCGCGGTTCCTCCCGAGCCGAAGGTCGCCTTGTAGCCGTCACCCGACCCGCCGTAATTCTCGCCGTCGGTCAGTAGGACGATGGCCTGCTGGCGGTCGCCCTCGGGATTGGCCTCGGCCTCGGTGAAGGGCGCCTCGGGCATCAGCACCCGCCAGGCCCAGCCCAGCCCCTGGGTGATGTTGGTCGTTCCGGTGGGGCTGATCAGCTCGTCGATCGCCGCCTGGATCGAGGCTTTGGCATTCTGCAAGGGCGTGACCCCATGGTCCAGGCACGCGCGGCATTCGCTGCCGCCGACGGCGCCGGTGCATTGGGCGCTGCCCGGCACCGGCTCGCCCTCGGGCCCGATCGGCTCCCAGGCCACCCAATCGCCGCTGGCGCTGGACAGGTCGCCATACAGGATATCGGCGTCGTCGTCGGGCTGGCCGTTGTCCAGGAAACGGGAATAGACGCAGCCCTGCCAGTTGGCGACCGGTGGCGCCAGCATGGGAACCGGCGAATTGTTCGGCCGATAGACCACGCTCTGGGCGGCGCCGGTCAGGGGATTGGTGAAGGCGGGCACGGCCTCGGTCGTCGTCAGCGACGAATCGAAAACGACCCCGTTCACGGTCGCGTTGACCTTTCCGTTCCAGGGAACGAGGCCGATATTGAGCAGATCCTTGATGCTGTCCTCGCCGAACAGGATCGTCACCAGCTCGGTCGCCGCCGCGCGGGCCGCCTGGATCCGGGTCATGCCGCCGCCCGCCGAGTTTCCCATCGAGCCCGACATGTCGATCGCCAGGACCACGTCCAGAAGCTGGGTCTGGCGGGTGATCTCGGTCGCCGCCGAGACCGCCATCGAATCGATCCCCAGGACCTGCATGAAGGTCGTACCGATCTGGACGCTCGCCTCCAGGGTGAGGATTTCGTTGTCCGGACTGACCGTGAAGTTGGGGCCGTTGACCGTCGCCCCCATGAACCCGGGCGGGAAGTTCGCGTCGAAATACATCTGGATGTCGGCGTCGCGGGTCGGCGAAAACATCACCCGGGCGCCGGCGATCCCGGCGGCGTCCAGCGCCTGGGACAGCCGCGCCTTGACGATGTAGCCGCGCGCGGCGTCGGTCGCCAGGCCGACCGCGGCGGTCAGAACGACGATCCCGGCGGCGACCAGGACGGCGACCGCGCCGCCGCGATCTTGGGCGAACCGGCCCGCGACCGTCCGCCACCGCGCCGGCAAGGCCGACAGACGCGCGCGCCCGGTGCCCGGCGCCGCCGATAGGCACGGCCGCGGCCGCGGCCGTGCCGGTTTCCGCTTTCCCTGCTTCCCGCCCATCTTCCGCTCTCCCGCGTCGGAATCGTTACGGTCTATAGAATGAAGTCCGAATTACTAAATTTCCATTAACACAAACTATTAGAACCATGACATTGAGATTGAATCGCGCATATTTATAATAATTATCAAAACACATACACTTCATATATATGTTATTTATTTGATTGCTAGATCGAATGAAATTCATGCCATTTTCGGATCGAGTTCGTTTCCGATTCGCCGTATATTTCCCACTAAACAGTTTTCATTGTGTATATATTATGGCATGTTATGCAATTTAATTAGATATGATGTTTAATTCAAATATGAGATCAACATAATGTCACATTTTTTATTTCAACTTAACTGTTTGTTAATCCGCTGATCGTAGATTTTCGTCGTTCCACTTCCATGAAGGAGGCGACCAATGGTCAGCAAAGTCAAAAACTTCCTCGCCGACGAATCCGGCGCGACGGCCATCGAATACGGTCTGATCGCGGCGCTCGTCTCGGTGGCCGCGGTGGGCGCGCTCGGCGCCATGGGCACCTCGCTCACCTCGATGTTCACGACCGTTTCGACGGAACTGGACGCGGCGGTTACCGCCGCCGGCGGTGGTGGCGGCACGCCGTAAGTCACCTCAACCGGTCCCGCAGGGTCCGGCGGCGCGGAGCGGGGGAAACTCTCCGCCGCCCGCGCCGCCACCCGACCCGCCCCGCGCGATACCGCCCCCACGACCCGCCATCGCGCGGTCCCTTGGACCCTCAGTCGGAGCGAGCCCCATGCCGATCGAGTTCCACCATCTGCCGATTCTTTTCTTCGCCGCCCTGTCGATCTGGGCCGCGATCTGCGACCTGCGACGTTTCGTCATTCCGAACCGGGCCTGTCTCGGCATCGTCGCGCTCTACCCCGCCTATATTCTGCTTTCTCCACTTCCCCTCGACTGGGCCGGCGCCCTGCTGGTCGGGGCCGTGGTCCTGGCCGTCGGGTTCGGCGCCTTTTCCCTGCGCCTGATCGGCGGCGGCGACGCCAAGCTGCTGGCCGCCGGCGCCCTGTGGGCCGGTCCCGATCTCTTGGCCCCGTACATCTTCATCACCGCTCTTGCCGGCGGCGCGCTGGCGCTGATCGCGATGGCGCCCTGGCGGGCGCTTCTGCCCGTCGTCCTGATCAATCTGGGCGCCGAGGCCCGGGTCGTCCGCGCGGCCGCGCTCCCCTACGGGATCGCCATCGCGACCGGCGGCCTGTTCGTCGCCTGGCGGCTGCTGTTCGCGGCCGGCGCCTGAGGGGAGGACGCACAGATGAATATCCGACTCCTCGCCTTCGCCCTGGCCGCGGTGATCTTCGCCGGCGGCGCCGCGCTGCTGGCCCGCAACTGGATCGACGCCCAGCGCGCGGCGCTGACCGCGTCCCTGCCCGCGCGCGCGCCCGAGCGCGCCGCCCGCCAGGTGCTGGTCGCCGCCCGCGACGTGCCGACCGGCCATTTCCTGAAGCGCGCCCATCTGCGCTGGCAGGCCTGGCCCGACGAGACCATCGCCGAGTCCTATATCCAGGAGGCCGACAATCAGAGCGCGCCCGACGATCTGGTCGGCGCCGTGGTGCGGTCCCGCATCGCCGCCGGCGAGCCGGTCACCCTGGGGCGCGTCGTCAAGCCGGGGGAGCGCGGCTTCCTCGCCGCCGTCCTGGCGCCGGGCATGCGCGCCATCTCGGTCCAGGTGGACGCGACGACGGGCACCGCCGGCTTCATCTTCCCCGACGACCGGATCGACCTGATCCTGTCCCACGGCATCAAGCGCGGGAAAGGCGAGGCGGGCCAGATCCGCCGCGCCAGCGAGACCGTCCTGCGCGACCTGCGGGTCCTGGCCATCGACCAGAATATCGACGACCGCGACGGCAAGCCGGCGCTGGGCAAGACCGCGACCCTGGAGGTCACGCCCCGGCAGGCGGAGCTGATCACCGTCGCCGCCCAGATCGGCAAGCTGACCCTCGCCCTGCGCAGCCTGGCCTCGGAGGCGGACGAGGCCCAGGCGCCGCGCGCGGGCACCGTGGCCTGGGACAGCGACGTCAGCCGCGCCCTGACCGGCGGCAATGGCGCCACCCACCGGGTCAACCTGCTGCGCGGCGACAAGGCAGACCTCATGGCGCTCGGCGTCACCGCCGCCAAGGTGCTGCGATGACCACCCCGTCGACCCTGCGGTTCGCCGCCCTGATGCTGGCGTTGATCGTCTGGACGCCGGCGGCGGCGCCGGGCGCCGAGATCGTCGGCGTCTCGGCGGAGGCGATCGCCCTGGAGGCGAGCGAGGGCGCGCTGGTCCGGCTGGACGCGCCGGCGGCGACCGTGTTCGTCGCCGACCCCGAGGTCGCTGATATCCAGGTCAAATCGCCGCGGCTGGTCTATCTGTTCGCCAAGAAGCCGGGCGAGACCACGCTGTATGCCGTGGACGCGGCCGAGCGCGTGCTGCTCAGCCGCCGGGTCTCGGTGAGCCACAATCTGGACCGCCTGGCGGCGGCGCTGGAACGGCTGGTGCCGGACGGGCGCATCCGGCTCGCCTCGGTCGACCGGACCCTGGTTCTCAGCGGCAGCGTGCGCTCGGCCGCCGCCGCCGAGGACGCGCGCCGGCTGGCGGCGACGATGCTCGACGACGAGAAGGCGGTGGTCAATCGCCTCGCCGTCATCGAGCCCAACCAGGTCCATCTGCGGGTCCGTGTCGCCGAGGTCTCCCGCGACGTGCTCAAGGTGTTCGGGATCAACTGGGATTCGGTCTTCGCCAACGGCAATTTCCTCTTCGGCCTGGCGACCGGCAACCCGGTGATCGCCGGCGGCGGATTCCTGGCCCGCACCGACTCGACCAACAGCCTGTTCGGCTCGTTCAGCAACGGCAAGTTCGACATCAACGGGCTGATCGACGCCCTCGACAAGGAAGGCATGGTCTCGATCCTCGCCGAGCCCAACCTGACGGCGCTGTCGGGCCAGACCGCGACCTTCCTCGCCGGCGGCGAGTTCCCGATCCTGGTCCCCGAGAACGACCGGATCACGGTGGTCTTCAAGGAGTTCGGCGTCAGCCTCGCCTTCACGCCGACCCTGCTGGACGGCCGCCGGGTCAGCCTCCAGGTCAAGCCCGAGGTCAGCGAGCTGTCGGCGACCGGCGCCGTCGAGCTCGGCGGTTTCACGATCCCGGCGCTGACCACCCGGCGCGCGGAAACCACCGTCGAGCTCGGCTCCGGCCAGAGCTTCGCCATCGCCGGGCTGCTGCGCAACAACGTCACCAAGGAGCTGCGCAAGTTCCCCGGCCTGGGCGAGCTGCCGATCCTGGGCGCCCTGTTCCGCTCCGACAGCTATCAGCGCCAGGAGAGCGAGCTGGTCATCATCGTCACCCCCTACATCGTGCGGCCGGTGTCGGCCGCCCAAATGGCCGCGCCGACCGACGGGCTGACGCCGCCGACCGACCTCGACCGCATTCTGTACGCGCGGACCTATCGCCCGCGCCTGGCCAAGGGCGCCCCCGGCCCCCGCTCGGCCTCCGGCCAGCGGCTGGTCGGGCCGGTCGGGTTCGATCTGGACTAGGAGGCCGCGATCATGAGGAAACGACGCATCTTCATCCGCGCCGGCGCCCGCAAGCGGCGGGTCCGGTTCTTTCTCCTCGCCGCGACGGCGGCGGCGCTGGCCGCCTGCGGGCCAACGACCAGCCATTGGTCGCCCGCCGAATCGCCGAAGCGCAACACCGTCCAATGGGTGCGCTTCACCCATCCGGTGCACTTCGCCCCCGGCGCCGCCGACCTGGACCCGTCCGAGACCCGGCGCCTGGATGCCTTCCTGGACCGGATCGGCGCCGGCGCCGACGACCAGATTCGGATCGCTTCCTTCGCCGACCCCGGACTCGGCGAGAACCTGGCCGCGCGGCGCGCGGGCGTCGTCGCGACCCACCTGCGGGACAGGGGGCTCTGGTCCCGCAGGGCGACGGCGCCCGCGCAGTCCGTGGCGGGCGAAGATACCGCCACGGTCCTGCTCGGCCGCTATGTGGTGACGCCGCCGGACTGTCCCGATTGGCGCAAGCCGCCGACCGGCGATTTCGCCAACCACGCGGCCAGTAACTTCGGCTGTGCCAGCGCCACCAATCTGGGGCTGATGCTGGCCGATCCGGGCGACCTGATCCGCGGCCGGTCGATGGGGCCGGGCGACGGCGACGCGCTGGCCCGCGGCGTGCGCAAATACCGCGAGGGCGAAGCCAAGCCCGCGCCGACGATCACGCCACTGGTCATCCAGAGCGGCGCCGGCGGAGGCGCCCCGCAATGACCGCCGCCCCCGCCCTGGTCCCGATTCCGGCCTCGCCGAACGGCGAGGGCGCCGCCCTGTTCGCAACCGACGCCGAACTGCGCGCGACCCTCGGCCCCCTTCTCGCCCAACGCTGGCCCGACCTGCCGGTGGCTGAGGGCGGGCTGAGCGCGGCGCTGGCCGCCACCCGCGACGGACCGGCGCCGGCGATCCTGTTCGTCGATGTCGGCGACACGGTGGACGCCGCCGCCGGCATGCGCGCCCTCGCCCGCCAATGCGGGGGCGAGACGCGCCTGATCGCCCTCGGCCGGGTCAACGACGTCGCCCTCTATCGGGCGCTGATCGGGGCCGGCGCGGCCGACTATCTGGTACCGCCCTTCTCGGACGAGGCCCTGGCCCAGGCCCTCGACCGCCGCGCGGAGCCGCCGGCGGCCCCCGTCGAGGAGTCCGGCGCCCGCCTGATCGCCGTTCTCGGCGCGCGGGGCGGGGTCGGCGCCACGCTCCTGTCGGTCAACATGGCCTGGCTGCTGGCGACCGAATTCGGGCGGCGGACCGGGCTGTTGGACCTGGATTTGCGGTTCGGCACCACGGCGCTCGCCTTGGACCTGGAACCCGGCCGCGGCTTGCACGACGCCTTGCGCGATCCCAATCGGATCGACAGCCTGTTCGCCGCGAGCGCTCTCGTCCCCGCCTCCGAGACCCTGTTCGTTCTGGGCGGCGAAGGGCCGCTGGACGACCGGCCGGCGCACAGCCCGGAAGCGTTCAAGCGGCTGCTGGCCGAGCTGCGCCCGGATTTCGACATGCTGGTCGCCGACCTGCCCCGCGACCTGGCCATCGGCACCGACCTGCTCGCCGAGGCCGAGACCGTCCTGCTGGTATCGGACCTGTCGCTCGCCGGGATGCGCGATTCCATGCGCATCCTGGACCGGGTGCGCCGGATCGCGCCGGCGGCGCGGGTCGCGCTCGTGGCCGGACAGACCGTCGGCGGCAAGGGCGAGATCACGGCCGCCGAGTTCGAGCGCGGCCTGGACATGAAGATCGCCCATCACCTGCCCCTGGACCGCAAAAGCGCCACCGCCGCCGCCAATGCCGGCCGCCCGCTGGTCGCCATGGCCGGCAAGAGCGCCCTCGGCCGCGCCCTGCGCGGTGCGACCCGCGATCTGGCCGCCGTCGAGCCGCCCCGGCGCAAGGGCTTGGCCGGTTGGCTGAGAGGGCGGCGGAAATGAGGCTGCTGCGCCAATCGGACCGCCCGCCGGCGGCGACCGCGGGCGCCAAGGAGACGATCCTGGCCCGGTTGCGCCCGGCCGTCGCCGAGCGGCTGCCGGCGGCGGAGCGGGCGGACCTGGCCCCCCATCATCTGACGGCGCGGGTAAAGGAAATCGTCCTCGAAGGATTGGCCCGCGAGAAGCTGGACCTCAACCTGCTGGAAATCCGCACCCTGGTCGGGCGGCTGGTCGACGAGCTGGCCGCCGACGCGACCGCCGCGGCCGTCCCCGCCGGACCGCCGGACCGAGCTTGCCCGCCCGCGCCCTTCACCCCCCGGCCGGTCCCGGATGCCGAACCGATGGCCGACCGGCCCCTCGACGAGGTTCCCAGCATCCTGCTGGACCAGGCCGCGCCCTTGCGGGCGGAGGAAAAGGCCACGGTCTCGGAAACGGTGGAGGAAGCCAAGACCCGGATCCAGCCGGTCCTGATCGAGCGCATCGACATGGCGGCGGCCTCGCGCCTGAGCCGCCCGGAGCTGGCGAAGCAGATCGGACGGATCGTGGCCGACATCCTGGCCGAAGCCGATATCCGCCTCAACGCGGCCGAGCAGCGCGATCTGGTCACCCTGCTGGTCGACGACATGCGCGGGCTGGGCCCCCTTGAGCCGCTGCTCGCCGACGAGACGATCACCGACATCATGGTCAACGGCCCCCACCAGATCTATGTCGAGCAAGGCGGCAAGCTGCGGGTGTCCTCGGCCCATTTCCGCGACGACGCCCATGTGCTGAACATCGCCCAGCGCATCGTTACCCAGGTCGGCCGGCGGATCGACGATTCGACCCCCTATGTGGATGCCCGCCTGGCCGACGGCAGCCGCGTCAATATCGTCATCCCGCCGCTGGCCATCGACGGGCCGTCGATCTCGATCCGGAAATTCTCGGAAAAGAAGATCACCCTGGACGTGATGCAGGCTCAACAGAACCTGTCGCCGGCGATGGCGACGGTGCTGAAGATCGCGGCGCGCAGCCGGCTCAATATCCTGATCTCGGGCGGCACCGGGTCGGGCAAGACGACCCTGCTGAACGCCCTGTCGCGGCTGATCGATTCCGGCGAGCGCATCGTCACCATCGAGGACGCCGCCGAGCTGCAGCTCCAGCAGCCCCACGTGGTGCGCCTGGAAACCCGGCCCGAGAATATCGAGGGCGGCGGCCTGATCACCCAGCGCGACCTCCTGAAGAACACCCTGCGCATGCGCCCCGACCGCATCATCCTGGGCGAGGTCCGCGGCGAGGAGGCCGTCGACATGTTGCAGGCGATGAATACCGGCCATGAGGGATCGATGTGCACGGTCCATGCCAATAGCGCGCGCGAGGCCCTGACCCGCCTGGAGAACATGGTCGGCCTCGCCGGCGTCAACCTGTCGCCCCGCGCCGTGCGCACCCAGATCGCCGACGCGATCGACATGATCGTCCAGGTCTCGCGCATGCGCGACGGCATCCGCCGCATCGTCAGCGTCACCGAGGTCGTCGGCATGGAAGGCGAGGTGATCACCACCCAGGAACTGTTCCGGTTCGATTTCGAGGGCGAGGACGCCGACGGCCGGATCGCCGGCAGCTTCGAATCGAGCGGCCTGCGCCCGGCCTTCGCGCCCAAGGCCAGCTATTTCGGCCTGGAGCGCGCCCTGCTGGAGGCGATGTGATGGCCGACGACGTCTCGACCCTGGTTGTCCTGGTCGCGGCCTGCGCGGCCATGGCGGCGGTGGCGCTGGGCTACGCCGTCGCCGGCCAGGGCGCGCGGCGGCGGTTCCGGAACCGGACCGCGCGGCTGCGCGCCCGCCACGCGCCCGCCGGCGCGGCGCCGGTCGCCGCCGAGAACCTCCTCGTCTCGGACCGGATGAGCTCGATCGCCGGGCTGGATGCGCTAATCCGGCGCTTTGTCCCGCGTCCCGGCGCCCTGCGCGCCCGCCTCGCCCGGACCGGCCGACGGTTCTCGGTCGGCGAGTATCTCCTGTTCTGCCTGCTGCTGGGCAGCGTCGCGACGGCGGTCCGCTCCCTGGTCTTCGAGCTGCCGCTTCTGCTGGCGGTCCTGTTCGGAATCGTCACCGCCCTGGGCCCGCCCCATGTGATCGTCGGCTGGATGATCAAAAGACGGATTAAGAAGTTCGTCGCCCAGTTCCCCGAAGCGATCGATCTGATCCTGCGCGGCCTGAAGGCCGGCCTGCCAGTCACCGAATCGATCCGCGTCGTCGCCAACGAGTTCCCGGCGCCGGTCGGCGAGGAGTTTCGCCGCGTCGCCGACGCCGTGGCCCTGGGCGAGCCGCTGGACAATGCCCTGTGGGCGGCGGCCGACCGGCTGGACACGCCCGAATTCCGGTTCTTCGTCATCAGCCTGTCGGTGCAGAGCGAGACCGGCGGCAATTTGACCGAGACCCTGGAGAACCTGACCGACATCCTGCGCCGACGCCAGCAGATGAAGTTGAAGATCAAGGCCATGTCGTCGGAAGCGCGGGCCAGCGCCATGATCCTCGGCTCCCTGCCCTTCGTGATGTTCGGGATCATGATGGCGGTCAGCGGCGACTATGTGATGGACCTGTTCACCGACCCGCGCGGCGTTCTCATGGTGGTCGCCGGCCTGACCAGCCTCGGCCTGGGCGTCGCGGTCATGGCGCGGATGGTCCGTTTCGAGATCTGAGGGCGCGGCCATGCCGAGTTTCTCCGAACTGATCTTGCCCGGAAGCTGGACCGAGGACGCGGTTATCGCCCTCGCCGCGCTGGCCGCCCTGAGCACCGCCTTCGTCTTCTACCGGGCGCTGCTCGCCGCCAACCCGCGCGCCGACCGGCTGAAGGGCCTCGCCCGGCGGCGCGACGATCTGCGCGCCGAGAACCGCGCCCCCCGGCGGCGCGGCCTGGGCGCGTCGCGCGAACAGGGGCTCGGCCTCGCCCGATCGCTGGTGCGGCGGCTGAACCTGTTGCGCAGCCGCCAGGCGGACAAGGCGGCGCTGCGCCTCGCCCAGTGCGGCTGGCGCTCGCCGGACGCGCTGGTCGTCTATCTGGCGGCTAAGCTGCTGCTGCCCGGCGTCTTCGGCGCCGTCGGCCTGTTGGCGATCAACGTCTTCCAGTTGGTGAGCCTGCCGCCGATGCAGGGCCTGTTCGTCGTCGTTCTGGCCGTCGTCGTCGGCGCCTACGCCCCCGAGATCTTCGTCCGCAACCAATTGGTCAAGCGGAAGCAGGCGATTCAGAAGGGGTTGCCCGACGCGCTGGACCTGCTGGTCATCTGCGCCGAGGCGGGCCAGGGACTGGACGCGGCCCTGGAGCGGGTGGCCCGGGAAACCGTCAAGAGCGCCCCGCCCTTGGCCGAGGAATTGACCCTGACGGGGATCGAGCTCGGCCTGCTGCCCGACCGTCGCCAGGCGTTGGAGAATTTGATCAAGCGCACCGACCTGCCGTCGGTGCGCGGCGTCGTCAATACCCTGCTTCAGAGCGAGAAGTACGGCACCCCGCTGGCCCAGTCGCTGCGCATCCTCGCCGCCGAGTTCCGCAACGAGCGGATGATGCGGGCCGAGGCCAAGGCCGCGCGCCTGCCCGCGACCCTGACGGTACCGATGATCGTCTTCATCCTGCCGCCGCTGTTCATCGTCCTGGTCGGGCCGGCGGTCCTGCGGACCTTCGATCTGTTGGGGGCCCTATGACCGCCGGCGCGACATCCGGCGGCGGCCGCCTACTCCCCGGCGCCCGTCGGCGCGCCGGTGTCGAAGGCGGCGCCGGAACGGCTCCCCAGGGCCCGCGCGGCGTCCTTGGCGTTGAGGGCGCGCAGGGTCTCGTAATAGGCGAGATTGTTGCGCACCGCCTGTTCGTCCAGGTCGCGGCGCGCGACCTGCGCGGCCTCTTCCATATGGCCGGCCAGGCCATAGGCGAGGGCCAGATTCTGGCGCTGACGACTCCCGGCGGTCGGCGTCGCGACGACCCGCTCCAACAAGGAGATGGCCTCGCGGTGGTCGCCGCTGAGGGCCAGCGACAGGCCGAGATTATTGAGCAGCCCGACATCGCCGGGGGCGACGTTCAGGCCGGTCCGGTAATAGGCCTGGGCGGCGGCGTGATCGCCCTGCATGTCGTAGGCGACGCCCAGACTCTTATACAGGCGGGGATCGTCGGCCCGGTCCAGCGCCCGCTCCAGATGCGGGATCGCGAGGGTCGGCTCGTCCAGGGCGACCAGGGCGTTGCCCAGACCGCGCAGCGCGGTCACGTCCTCGGGCGCCAGGGCGAGCGCCGCCCGATAGGCCTGGGCGGCCTCGTCCTGGGCGCCCAGGCGAGCCAGGGAGTCGCCAAGGCCCAGCAGCGGCGCCAACCGAGTGGTGTCCAGGGCATGCGCCCGCCGGTACAGGCTCGCCGCCGTCGCCCAGTCGCCGGATTCGGCGGTGCGCGCGGCAACGCGCATCACAGCCTCGACCTGGCCCGCATGGGCGCTGGCGGTCGTCGCGCCGCGATCGGCGCGCACCGCGCCGACGAGGGGATCGCCGGCGCAGCCGGCGAGCAGAAGCACCGCCATCGCCGCCGCGCCGCGTCCCGGAAAACTCGTTCGCCAAAACATTGGCATCTCTCCACCCGTCGCCTCGATCACGCGCCGCCGACCCTAGCGCCGCGGCGCTTACCAGAAGGTAAACGGCCATGAGCGAGAAAATTCCCAACCCCTTGTGTTTGCGTCGCTTTTTCCGCGCCCGCGAGGGTACCTCGGCGCTGGAATTCGCCTTCGCCGCGCCGGTCGCGCTGCTGAGCATCGCCGGCATCGTCGAGCTGGCGATGATGATGTTCGTGACCAGCCTGGTCGAAGGCGGCCTGCGCGAGGCGGCCCGGTTCGGGATCACCGGATTCACGCCGGCCAGCGTCAGCCGCGAGGAACAGATCCTCCAGATCCTGGACGACCATGCGATCGGACTGGTGGATTTCGCCACCGCGACCGTCACCTATATCGTCTATCCGGGCTTCGCGGATGTCGGCCAGCCCGAGCCCTATGTCGACGATTCGCCCGCCAACGGCGCCTATGACGCCGGCGAGAGCTATCAGGACGTCAACGGGAACGGCCAGTGGGATTCGGACATGGGCGCCGCCGGCCTGGGCGGCCCCGGCGACGTGGTGCTCTATACGGTCAATTACGAATGGCAGGCGCTGACCCCGCTGGTCGAGCCTTTCGTCGGCACCGGCGGGGTCCTGAACATGAGCGCCAGCGTCGCGGTCCGCAACGAGCCCTGGCCGGCCGCCGGCGGTGGCGGCGGAGGCGGGCCATGATCACGCCGACCATCGGGCGCGGCGCGGCCGCGTTGCGGCGGTTCCTGCGCAACCGTCGCGGCGCGCTGCTGCCCGAGTTCGCGCTCGCCATGCCGATCCTCATCCTGCTGAGCCTGGGTGGGCTGGAGGTCGCGCGCTACGTGCTCTTGCATCAGAAGCTGGATCGGGTCGCAGCGACCCTGGGCGACCTGACCGCCCAGGCCGAGACCCTGACCGTCCAGGAGATGGACAATCTGTTCGAGGCGGTCTCCTACGTGCTTCGGCCGTTCGAGATGGGCGCCAACGGCACCGTCATCGTCACCGCGATCAGCGCGTCGGGTGGCGGCGGACCGCAGGTCGATTGGCAGCGCGCGGGCGGCGGCAACTATCCGGCGACCAGCGTCTTCGGCACCGCCGGCGGCGTTGCCGCCCTGCCAACCGGCTTCGTCGTCCGCGACGGCGAGAGCCTGGTCGTCGCCGAGGTCTTCTACAGCTACGCGCCCTGGGTCGCGGGCGGCGTAACGGCGGCCAGCGAGCTCTACACGCGGGCCCTGTTCCGGCCCCGCTTCGGCGCCATCGCCAGCCTCAACTGACGGCCTTAATCTTGGCTTAACCCGGAGCGCCTAGCTTCGATTCCGGCCCGACACCGACCAGCCGCGGGCCGGAGCGAGACGAATGAGCGAAACCTATATCCAACTGACGCGCACGATCGAGCGCCTGCACCGACGGCTGCTCGACGTGATCCGCCTCGAGCTGACCAATCTCGGCGTCGATGACATCAACGCCGTGCAGGCGCTGATGCTGACCAATCTGGAAGGCAAGGGCACGACCGTCCGCGACCTGGTGCAGCGGGGCTATTACCTGGGCTCCAACGCGTCCTACAACATCAAGCAGCTCGTAGAGTCCGGCTATGTCGATCAGGAACGCTCCAGCCGCGACCGCCGCGCCCAGATCGTCCGCCTGACCAAGAAGGGCGACGAACTGGTCCGGCGGCTGCGAGACCTGGACAACCGCAACGCCGAGGCCCTGGCCCAAACCGAAGACGCCGCCAACGAGATCGCGACCGCCGCCCAGGTCCTGCGCCGCCTGGAAGGGCTGTGGTCGGACTATCTGCGCTACGCCGAGTTCTGACCGGCAGCGCGCCCGGCGCGGTGGTCCCGCCACTGCATAGACAAGATTCCGGCCAGCACCATGCCGCCGCCCAGGAATTGGGCCGGCGCCAACAGCTCGCCGAAGATCAGATAAGCGGCGAGGATGCTGACCACCGGTTGGATGTTGGTCAGCATGCCGCTCTTCAGGGCGTCGATATGGGCAAGCGACGCGAAATAGACGGTGATCCCCGTCGATTGCAGAAGCACGACCCCCGCGAGCCCCAGCCAGCCGACGGCCGAGACCGGCACAACCAGCGCCCCGAACGCCCCGCCCAGCGCCAAGAGGAACAGGGCGGCGACGACGCTCATATGAAAGGTGAACCGGATCGCGTCGATATGGCGGGCATGGCGCACGACCCACAGGGCGTTGATCGCGGTGAATAGGGCCGCGGTCAGCGACAGGGCGGCGCCGCGCCAATCCAGATCGGCGAGGGAGACCCCCAGCATCAGGGCGAGGCCGGCGAAGGAGACGAATACCGCCGCCGCCTTCGGCCAGCCGATCCATCGGCGGTCCAGGAGGGCGGTCAGGGCCGCGATCATCGGCGGGTAGGTGAAATAGAACAGCGCCGCGAAGCTGATCGGGATGAACTGGACGGCGCCGACGTTGGCGTAGAAGACATAACCCATCAGGACGCCGTTGGCCGCGCAATGGCCCCAATCGCGCCATGACAGGGCCAGCGATCGCCCGCGTGCGACGAGGATCGCCCCCAGCACCGCCACCAGGAACACCCCGCGCGTCGCCCCCAGGGTCAGGCCGGTCGTCCCGCCCTCGTAGGCGAAGCGCGACACGGCGATGGCGAGCCCCAGGCAACAGGCGGCGCCGAGCCCGAGCGCGACGCCGAGCCCCGGCCGCACCGTTTTCGCCGGCGCATTGGTTGGGCCCGCGGGGCCGCTCATGCGGCCGCCCTGCACCGGACCCATGGGGTGCGCATGGTCCCGCCCCGGCTATTCGGCCTGGATTTCCTCGACCGCCAGGAGGATTTCTTCGATCGCGGTGGCGCCCGACATCGCCGACAGGCGCGGGCCGTTCAACGCGACCGGCCGCGCGCCCCGCAGCCGCCAAGTCTGCACCGTTTCCGCGCGCGCCTCGTCCAACAGGCGCACGGCGATATCGCGCTTGGCATCGGGCGCGCCGCGCCGCGCCTCGTCCATCCATTGCTGGAGTTCCTCGGCCCCCATCAAGCCCCGCCGCAAGGCGACTTCGACGGGACGCGACAATCCGGGCAGAAGGCGAGGCGTCATCCGAACGTCATTGCCGTTGCGGTAGGGGATCGCCTCGACCGCCATGTCCAGCCCGTCGACCTCCATGAAGCCGGCGCTGGGCGAGGCCGCGTCGACCGTGCCCAGATCGACCAGGAAGTTGAAAGCCCCGTAAGGATCTTCTCGAAATACCGGCACCTGTCCTCTCCTTCTCTTGTCGGACGGCCGCGCCCCATGGCGCGCCACGCGGTCACAGCCACAAAATGTCCCGATACAGGACTTCGATTTCCTCGAACGCGATCGCCGAAATCTGGGAATCGAAATCGGGCCCGGTCCAGCGCGTGGGCCAGGCACCGGCCAGAATCCAGGCGTTGACGACGGTCCGGCCCATGGGATCGAGCTGGCGGATTCCGATATCCCGGACATCCGCCTTTCCCTTCAATATCTCGTTCCGCCAGGCGAACAATGCCTTCGACCCGGTCAGGGCGCGGCGCAACCGCACCGGCCGGAAGCGGGTGAAACCGGCGTTCATCGCCCCGGCGCCGGGCGCCAGATCCTCGGTCTCGACGGATTCCAGGTCTGTGTCGCTGCCGAAGGCGGAAACGGCACAGAAGCCGAGATCGAGCCGTCCGATATTGACGCGAAAGTTGTAGGCGACGCCGGGTACGGTGTCCGACCCGGAGGGTGCCGAGGCCGCCGGCGCGGCGACGGCCGGCCGACCGGTGGCCGGCGGGAACGGCCGGCCGGTGCCGGCACGACCCGATGGCCGCCGGTCCGCGCTTCGCGCCGACGCCGTTTCCGCGTCGAAAGCCACTTCGGCGGCGATTCGCCCGCGCGCCCGCGCACCGGCGGGGGCGGCGGCGCCATAGGAGAGGATCGCAACGCCCCTGGACTGCCTCAGCTGGGCTAGGAAACGCGACCTGAGATTGCGTGCCGGCCGCGACGCGTCGGCAGGGAGCGGCGCCTCCAAAGCCTCGGCATTCTCGAACAGAATGGCGGCGCGTCCGCCTCGCAGATCGGCCATCTGGGCGTCGATCGCCCGCCGAACCTTATCGGGATCGCCGCGCAACATCGCGCGCAGATCGACCCGATGCAGCGAACGGGCCAGCCGTCCGGCCAAAAGATGGGCCAGGAAAACCCGCTCGCCCGGTTCGCCGCCGCGAAACGCGACCCGCAGGTCGCCGCGGCCGCCGGCGAGCCGGGCGAGCCGTACCGACATTTCGCCGACCCCGTCCGGATCGTAGGCCAACCGAAGATGTCCGCCCGTTTCCGGCATGCTTGTCCTTGCTCCCCGCCGCCGATCCCGTGATCGCGGCCACGGGGCATGCTGACCGAGCGCCCCGACGGGGTCAAGATGCGGCCCGACGCCGCCGTGCAATGCGACCAAGTTTCGGTTAGGCTTGGACCAGGTTGCCGGTGAGAAGGGGGACGCGATCATGCCGAACAGACGCGAATTCGACCATATCGGCGGGTTCAATTTCAGAGTCGAGATCGAAGGGGTGATCGCGGACGCGCCCTTCGCGTCGGTCGAAGGGCTTGGATCGACCACCGAGATCATCACTTTTCGGGACGGCAGCGACGTCATCGAGCGCAAGCGTCCCGGACGGACCTCTTATCCGAATATCGTCCTCCGCCGTGGATTCGCCAACCGCACCGAGCTTTGGGAATGGCGCAAGAAGGTCATCGACGGCAAGGTCGAGCGCAAGTCGGGGTCGGTCATCATCATGGGCGACGACGGCGAGACCGAGATCGTGCGGTGGAACTTTTTCGAAGGCTGGCCCTGTAACTGGCAACTTTACGGGTTGGATGGAGATCGCCACGACGCCTTGATCGAGGAAATCGAGATCGCGGTCGAGAAGGTGGAGCGCGGATAAAGACAAATGGTTGTCGCTTAGGCGGCCGGCGGGTCCGGCCTGCCGGCCAGATGCGCCTCGGCGCGGCGCAAATCGTCGGGCGCGTTGACGTTGAAGAA
>Ga0070729_10001801_pt1 | contig 30726 bp, 22 predicted proteins | sample tdDd472_FD_66725 | JGI IMG/M metagenome (GOLD analysis project Ga0070729, IMG submission 66725) | Marine sediment microbial communities from the Atlantic coast under amendment with organic carbon and nitrate - tdDd47.2 | ecosystem: Environmental > Aquatic > Marine > Coastal > Sediment | place...
GTCGGTTGGACTGAGGGGACTGCGCCCAGGATCGAGGGGAATCTCCTCCACGGTAATCACGCCAGGTATGGAGGGGCCATCTATCTGAAAGACAGTGGGGGCCTCATCGCCGACAACACGATCACCGAAAACTCTTCGGCAGCGTCCGGGGGAGCAATACTGTCGGAGGTGAGTTCACCGACAATCCGCGACAACCAGATTACCGGCAACATCGGTTCCAGCGGTGGAGGTATCTACTGCGTTGGCCAGCGGGAGACCGGGACGACGATCATCTACCACAACATGATCAAGAACAATACGAGTACGAACGACAGGGGCGGCGGCATCCGTTGCAACGATGGCGCTGCACCGGTCATCGAACTCTGCTACATCGCAGACAACGTTGGAGGCGGTATTCACTCCTCGAGCGACACCCCGGGATTGCCCGGCCCGACGCTTCTCATGAACACGATCTGCAACAACACTCCCTACGGACTGCGGAATGACGACTGCGCTATCACCATCGACGCGACGAATGTCTGGTGGGGCGACCCGACCGGTCCCTACCACGCGGTATACAACCCGGGCGGCCTCTGCAACGCGGTCTCCGACTGCGTCCTTTTTGCCCCGTGGCTACTCACAGGTGCGGGCGACACCGACGTTCCCGATCGCGCGACCCTGGCCCAGAACTACCCCAATCCTTTCAACCCCATGACGGTGTTCCAGTTCACGATCCCCGAGAGGCAACAGGTTCGCCTGGTCGTGTACGGGATTGCGGGACGGCTCATCGCCAAGCTGGTCGATGAGGAAATCGATGCCGGTGCCCATCGAGCGACCTGGGACGGGTGTGACGCCCAGGGACGCGAGCAGGCTTCGGGGACCTATGTGGTGCGGCTCGAGACAGCAAGCGGCACCGAGTCCCGAAAGGTGACGCTGGTCCGGTGAGTTTCCTGGACGAGCCCGTGTCGTCCTGACAGAAGACGTCCCCTGGACTCCGAGGGTCCAGGGGACGTTTTGACCGGCCTCAGCCGATGCTACTTGACGAGGGTCATCTTCTCGATCCAGGCCTGGCCGTTCGCCTGCAGACGGTAGTGATAGGTACCGCTCGGCATCGGACGACCCCGATCATCCATGCCGCTCCAGACCCGTTCGTGCGGTCCGGCGGGCAGTTGCCCGTCGTGGAGCACGGCGACCCGGCGTCCGCTCAGATCGTAGATGGCCAGAGTGACATCGCCGCTCTCGCCGAGGTTGAACTTGATGGTGGTATTCGGGTTGAAGGGGTTCGGGTAGTTGCCCAGCAACGCCGTTGCCGACGGCAGGCCACCATCCCAGACAACTTCCACTTCGGCACTGCGGCCCTGCTCCTGGCCGTCAACCACCGGCGCATAGCTGTACAGCAGCGTTGTGCGGCCGGCCATGGCGGGCCGGTCGGTGAAGGTGATCTGACCGACGTTGTCCGGTACCAGCGTGGCGTTCACTTGCTGTGGCTCTTCCATGGTGGTCCGGCGGTAGATGTTGTAGCCATCGACCAGGCCGCCGTTGTGGTGCCAGCTCAGGGTGACTCCGGCGGTCTGAACAACCACGAGCGGAGTCGGCATTTCGGCGCCGACGGACTCACAGACAGCAGTGGTCTCGGTCACGTTCTGGGTGCCCGTCTCTGCACTCGAGATACTCGCAATGTTGACGAAGAAGAGGAAATTCAGATCGTCACCGACGCGGACCGTCACTGTCACGCAGGCTCCGGCATCTCCTTGGTCCAGGGAACCGATGTCCCAGGTCACGGTGTGGGAGTCGCCGTCGTAGACACCGCCGTCACTGGCAGCGAGGAACTCGACCTCCATGGGCAGGGTGTCCACCAGGACCACTTCGGTTACCGGGATGTCGTTCTCCGTGTTGTCATAGCAGATCGTGTAGTCGAACTCGTCGCCATTCAACACACATTCGCCGGTCTGGAAACCGTCAGTCTTGGTCAGGTTCAGCGGGTTGATGGTTTCGGCGAACTCGACCGGTGCGAAGTCGGCGCTCCAGGTGCCCCAGCCCGAATAGCAGGACACGATCCGGTTGCTGCGGACTCGCCACATACCGTTGCCGGGGTTGGCGTTGACGCTCTCGCCGGCGTTCAACATGTACTCGGCAATCCAGGTGTCGGTCGCCGCGTCGTAGATGTCGACGGAGGTGCCGTCGCGGTAGGCCAGAACTTCCAGGACTCCACCGCCAAGGCTCGAACCGATGAAATTCGTGCCGACGCCGGAGCCGGTACGGTCGGGTACGTAAGCCCCCTGGTGGTAATTGGAAGTGAACGTGACCCAGGGCTGGCAGCTGACCGCGCAGGTGTTATCGGTCGTGATGGTGAAGTACTCGCCCGATCCGGATGGGAACGACTCCACGTGGACCTGGCCGCTGTTCAGGACCCCGTTCCAGACCGGGGCCAGGGTGTCCGAGTTGATGATGGTGACGCTGGTGTTGTCTTCATAGCAGATCACTGTCAGGTCGGCACCCCAACCTCCGGTGTCGCTGACGTAGGTGTGGAACTTCGTACCGGTCCACAAGCCGTCGTCAGCGGGCACGAAGTAACCCTGGTCGTAACCCGTCAAGACGGAGACCGGCTGGGATGCCACGACGTGCAGCCACTCGGCGTCCAGGGTGGACATATTCCAGTGCTCGCCGTCGTTCAGCATGAAACTATCGACGACGTCGCCGGTGTCCGTGTAATAAACGGTCACCTCGGTGTTGTCATGGTAGCCGAAGACGACGAACTCGGCGTGGTCGTAAAGGGCCGGGACCCAGGTGAAGAACTCGGTGCCGGTGCCGAATCCCCCGGCGTCCATGGCGAAGTACCCGCAAACCGAATTTGTGATCGGGTCACCGGACAGCACGGTGAAAGTCTGCGACCCCACCGCCTTGAAGGTGCCGGAGATACCTGTTACTTCCGCATGCCCGCCCGCGTCGATGGGCACGCCGCCATTGTCCCAGATCAGGTTGTCGCTTGAATCGTAGAGCTCGAACAGGGTACCGTCCGAGTAGCTGAAGAAGACGACATCGGCCACCGTGAATATGAGCGAGACATGGCCGTTGGGAATGTCCCGCGAAGGATTCTCAATGATCTCGGGCAGATTGCTGACCGATTCATTGGCTCGCGGACCGGATCCGGGCACCTGGACGGCCTGAGCCGAACCGGCGCAAACAACGAGCATGAGCAGGGTCGTCAGGATTGTAGAGACTTTCGGGAATCGTTTGGGTAGTGACATGGCTTTCCCTCCTGTGCTGGAGTGATGCTACACGTCGATGCCGCCCGATTCAGTGACCGACTCTCCCCCCACCACACGAGCTTCATGCACCGTACACGCAAACACTCAGCGGTTTTAGCCAGGTAGATTGTTTCCCCCTCAGGTCGCACTATAGCATACCGGAGTAAATAAGTGGTGATTCATTTGGGATGAGCCCGGGACCCGGGGTCGAAACCCCGAGGCATCCCGTGCGTAGGTAGGCAATAGCCAAACCCCCAGCCACCTGCCGAAGATAGGAAGACTCATGACTCAGCCCTCCAGCGTTTCCGTCCCGATCCTACTCCTGGCCGGTCTACTGGCCCTGTGCTTGGTGCAACCTGCCGTGTCCGAACCGGTTCGAGTCGACAACGGGTCGCAGGCCGCCAACGGCACCCGCGTCGTCGAGCTGGAGGAGCTCTGGACCCTGGGGGGTGAGGACAGCGAGCTGTTCTTCGGCGTGATCAACCGGGTGCTCATCGACGAGCATGAAAACATCTACCTGCTGGATGGGCAGCTTTCCGAGGTGCAGGTCATCTCGCCCGACGGCGAGCACCTGCGCACTCTGGGCCGTGAAGGGGACGGCCCGGGTGAGTTTCGGGGTCCCTCGGAGATGGGATTCCTGCCCGACGGCTCTCTGGGCGTTCTGCAGCGCATGCCCGGCAAGATCATGCGCCTCGACCGGGAGAGTGGAGACCCGCTCGGTTCCTGGCCGTTGTCCGACGCCGAGACCGGCGGCTTCATCGAGATGCAGGGGCTGCGTGTGGGCGGCAGCGAGATCATCGTCAGCGGCAGTCATCAGGTATTCGATCAGAGTTCGGGCCTCATTCATCGCGACAACATCCTGGCCTACGTCGATGTAGGCACCGGATTGATCGGTAACGAGATCATCCGTCGTAAAGTCACCATCGAGCTGTCCAACATGCGCCTCGACGAGAACGAGCTGGTGGGCGGGCCCGAAGGCCGCTTCGACGTCCTGCCCGACGGGCGGACCGTGGTCGCGGTGCCGCGCAACGACTACGAGGTCAGCATCTACACACCCGATGGTACCGTCGAGCGCGTGTTCACCCGGGAGTTCACTTCCTGGCAGCGCGACGAGTATGCCTCGAGCATCTGGCAGCGGATTCTGGAAAATATCGAACAGAACCAGGCTCCGGGCAGCAAGATCTCCTGGGAGGAAACCGAGCAGGACGTGCAGTACCTCCATGTGGCGGGCGACAGTCGCATCTGGATTCAGAACGCCCGTGGTCGCTGGGATCCGCCGGCGGGCATCTTCACCGCCTTCGACGTCTTCACCAGCGATGGAGTGTTCACCGAGGAAGTGCAGTTTGTTTGCGAGGGGAATGCCCGACGGGACTTTCTCTTCCTTTCGAACAAGAACCTTGTGTTCAAGATCGGAGGCTTCTGGGACGCAGCCCTTTCGCGCTTCGGCGGAGCTGGACTCTCGGACGATGAGGAGCCGCTGCCGGTGACGGTGACGTGTTATCGGGCCAGGTCCTGATGGTCCGGCGACGTCGTTCGGCCAGTTCCGCGGTCTCTTGACAGCTTGGAGACCGGCTTGATACGATCGGTGTTGTGACCTGCAACACCGATCCCTTCTACCATCTGGCGGCCCCATGGATCCCATTCTGAAGCTGTTGCATCGAATCTACCTGCGCGCAATTCCCTATGCGGCCTATCTCTGTGCCCAGTTCTATATCCTGCTGGGATTGATTTCCGATCGGCTGGTAGGGACCATCGCCGAACCCAGCCTGATTGTTTCGCGCATTCCCTTCTTCTTCGGCGAGAAGTTGCGGTATTTCTACTACAAGAAGTTGCTGATTTCCGTGGGATACGGCGTGACGTTCAAGTACGGGTCCTTCTGCCAGTACCGGAAAACCAAGATCGGTAACCGGGTGTTGATCGGCTATTTCGACACGATCGGTGAAGTGGATATCGGCAACGACGTGTTGATCGGCAGCAACGTGAACATCCTCTCAGGAGTTCAACAGCATGCCTTCGACGACCCCGACAAGCTGATCTGGGACACGCCCGCCGCCGGTCGCCGCATGATCACCATCGGCAGCGACGTCTGGATCGGCAACGATGCGGTCATCGCCAACGACATCGGCACGCGCTGTGTGGTGGCGATCAACTCGATGGTGATCAGAAAAGTCAGGAATCACACTCTGGTCGGTGGCAACCCCGCTGAAAAACTGATGCGGATCTGACCGGAACCAGGTCAGCAGTCCGTTCTTCCGCTCTCCAGTCCCGCAACAAGAGACAAGGTGCGCCGTAGGGCTCATTCTTCACCGAGTCGGCCTCGGCGTATCGACGCTGCTTCGTGAGTACCCAGCCCACGTTCACCTTGGAAGCTATAGCGTGATTCTGCATCGAGGTAATATTGGCGAGATAGTTGCACTACCAACCATTCGAGGCGGGGGTGGCTGTTAGTTCACAGTATATTGCAATAACTTATGAGTGCGGCGCCATCTGCAGATAGTTGGGAGGCCAACCATCTCAGTTCGCGCGGCCTTGATCGCGCCGCACCGCCGGAGCCGCGGTCCAAATTGACACGTTGGGGATCGCCTGCTACGGTCGTTCCGGGGAATAACCGGCTCGCTTGCAACAGATCGGCGAGTACCAATGAGTACCACCAACCTCTTCGTAGAACTCATCGTCATCGGCGTCGGCGCCGCAACCTGGGTCGTTCTGTTGGTCCTGGCGCTCTTCGGCTATGCCTGGGTTCCGGTCGACCGTCTGTTCTCGCCACCGGCTGCCATCCCGCTGCTGGCGGTGGTCTACGTGCTGGGCATCATCTCGGACCGTATCGCCGATGTGGTATTTCAGTGGCGGTGGAACGACGATCTGCTCGATCTCCACTACAGCGACCGTGCCGATTACTTCAGCGACCGGCGACGGATCCTGACCCAGTCGGAGCGATTCTCGGAACTGCTGGAGTACGGGCGCAGCCGGCTGCGGATCTGTCGGGGGTGGGCCTTCAACTCCGTCTTGATCGCCGTAGCCCTGAATGCGTTCCTGTGGTCCATCAAGGGTGAGCAGGGGTTTGCCTGGGCGGTGTCCATCGCTGGCAGTGTTTCGATGCTGGTGTTTGCGCTGGCTGCCTGGTTCGCCTGGCGGAAGCTGGTGATGAACGAGTATCGGAAGATCAGGGAGCAGGCGGAGTACTTGGAGCAGTTGTCCGGAAGCGAGTAGACGGGTCCAGGAGTCCTGGCTCCACCATCGATTTTTGGGTTCCATCGTCAATCGTCCCCGCAGAACTCCCCGCCGTTCATATTCTTTCCGGCTCGGAGCCGCTGACTGTCGCCAAGTACGGACATTGGACAGCAACCCGAGCGCATTCAGACGACGTCCGCCAATCTGTGTGCAGCGTACCCCGATCCCGGCAGGTGCTTTATCACTTCGTCGATCCCATGCTTGGTCAAAACGTCAAGAGCTCCTCCGCTATAGGGAATCTCTATCACTTTGCCGTAGTGCACGCCGATGCAACCGACAACGTCTTTGCCGAGGCGAAAGTTGACACCCTGGACGACATGAAAAACTGACCCTATATCCTGCAACGCCTGATCCCAGTGCCGTACAGCGCTGACCGTTGCACCGATGGTGCGTAACCTTGCGGTTCCTAGAAGCAGGGCGACCGCCATTTCATCCAGGTTTCGCGACATGAGGCCCACGCCGGGTGCATTGAATGTTACGAAGGGCAGGCGCAATCGATTGCCGACGATCTGAGCAATTGCGCCGCCTAAGGAATGGCCGCACAGCGACACCCTGAAACCGCCTTGGGGTGCATGTTTCAGCACGAAGTCCTGTGCTAAACTGAATTGGTGGGTGTTCATGCCGAGGCCCAGCTTGAGGTCCGCGACACCGTCCCCGACTAAAGTCCCGAATCCTTTTTTGAGTTCTGTTCCTTTGAATGCAAAAACGACATCGCTGCCGTAGCGAAATACGGCCCCTTGGAATGCGGAGTATGGGCCTCCACCCTTGGCATGGACGGCGCCGCACTTCCAATACTTTCTGGCCTCTGAGATCTTGGCCTGCGGGTCAGCTTCGTAAACGGCCTGCGAGAGTAGAGCATAATCCTTCACGGCGGCCATGGCTGTCTCCTTGCTGGGCGTTGTTCAACCAGGTTCAACCCGGGTGCAGCTAGAACCGATAGGAAACCGCAACGACTTGAGGTGAAACCAATAATTGGGTTCGACTGCCTGACTGCGGGACCTCACGACATTCCTTCTTCCCATCGATATAACGCCACCACAGATACGCCGTTGCCGCACCGGTGGCGACGGACACATAGCTGGCAAGCTTCTGAGTACTGTAGGCGTCATCGTAACTATCGTAGAGTTCCTGGGACCGCTCTGGGTCGGACTCGTACTCGTCCCACCGGGTATTGGCTGTTGATCGGGCCGAAAAATACCAGATCAGCGATCCGGCAAAGACTCCGGAAGCGACCAGTGACGGTGTCGACGATGGGCAATTCAGGTCGGTCGAAGGGGAGATGACGGTAGGTGATGATTCCGCTCGCGCCGCGTTGAAGACAACCAGTTCCTCATTCGTGAAAAGCTGCGGATCCGGTTGCCAGGCAAAGTCGATCGCCAGGGCTTCCTTGAACGCATCGCGGGCCGCAGCTGCCTTGTCCATCTGGACGTAGCAGCGCCCCTGTAGAACCAGGGCCTGCAGCCGCAACTGCGGGTCTATTGACTCGCTGCTGAGTAACTGCTCCAGACCGTCGAGGGCGCGGGGGTACTGACCGAGCGCGTACCGGCCTTCGAGGCGCATCAACTCGTTGGCTGGATCCGGTGAGGCAGCCTCAGCGACCGGTGCCGTGAATCCAACGCTGAGCGCCATGATACAAGCGAGGAGCGCCAGCATATGAGCAGTCCTGAATGCACGCATCGGTCCTACCTTTCGAGGCGTTTGAACTCACAGTAGATCTGGTGATTTACAGCCGCTGTAATATCGCAAACAAAGGTCGTTCCCTGCTCGTCGGTTCGGAGCACCGGTAACTTGGTGTCCGCGTCATCAGTGTACAGCCAAGCCCCGACGGCCACGTATCCGGGATGGCTCACGGTGAGCTCGTGGCTGCCGGCACCGACTCGCAGGTTTTCATACTTGCCCGAAGCCGCGGCGTCCAGCTGCTGGCCATCCAGTTTCGCGGACATATTGACTTGAGCGGCGACAGTGAGGGTGCCCGTCGTAAATGCGACGCGGACCACATGGCGGCTACCACGGTCCAATGGCGGAATGGTTATCGTCTGCTCAGCGAACAGGCTCGGAGCCAGCACCCGTAGCTTCTGTGACTGGCGGGGCTCTACTTCGAGGTCATGAGTGCCGGATCCGTTCCAGATTTGGCGCCCGTTTCGCAGAACCTCGACCGTTTCGGCCGACTGCAATCGCACCGTCGGCAAAGGCAAAGGGGCGGGATCTGGTTCGGTAAATTCAGGAGTTACACTTTGAGCCTCTTGGTCAACAAGAGCGCCTGACGGGGCATTGTCCTCCAGTGGTTCGTCCTCGTGCGCGGGAGCCGGGTCCGTGAGGCTTCGGTCCGGATCTTGGACTAGTTTGTCCTGGACCAAAAGCGAATCGGACTGGCCTGAAACCGCTGTAAACTCCTCGGCGACGACCTCTGGGCCCGGTTCCGAATTCTTCATCGCAAAGAGCATCCATACACCGATGACCAGCACCAGCGGGATGAGCAACAGCAAGAGAGGCCTCATGGATCTTCCCTGAGAGCCCGGTGTATCCGCAGGATCCAGGACCTGCGTCTCACCGCATTCACGGACGCGGTCTTTCACCACGTTCCAGTCCAATCCTGTTTCGTCGGCGGTGTTTCGCAACTCGCCCAGGACGCGGGTGGCTTCGCGATTGTTCGGGTCCAAACAGGTTACCCGACTGAATTCAAGAGTCGCGTCCACGAGGTGGTCGGGGCCCAGCGACTGGTGGTGATAACCGCGTTTCAGACGGGCCGCGATGTTCATCTGACGCAATGATTCCGAGTACTTCACCGGTTCTTCGGCAAACTTGCGGAGGTTCTCGTGGCGCAGCTTCAGAACGCTACCGGTGTGATCCACCAGCTCGAGACAGTCCTGAACCGCCGGCAGCAATTCACCGGCATCGGAGAATCGTTCGACCCGGTCCTTGGCGAGCATTCGCGAGATCAATGCGGCCAGGCAGGGTTCCAGCTGAGGACAGGTCTGGCGAGTGAGTGGCGCCGGCGACTCTTTGATGATCTGTTCCTGGACCTCCGAAGGTCGACTGCCCTGAAACGGTTTGATGCCGGACAGCAAATGATAGAACAGTGAGCCGAGGGCAAAGACATCGCAGCGGGCGTCCAGATCCTTGTCGCCCAACGCCTGCTCGGGGGCCATGTATGCCGGCGTGCCGATAACGACGCCGGTGGCGGTGATCTCGGGCGACGTAGGCAAAAGGTCCCGGGCCAGTCCGAAATCGACGATCTTCACGTAGCCATCATGAGTGAGCAGGATGTTGCTGGGCTTGATGTCACGGTGAATCACGCCGTTATCGTGGGCGTGCTGCAACCCGCGGCAAACAGCTTCCAGGATGAGCAGGGCGATCTCGGCGGGGAAGAAATGTTGCCGGGTGCCGTACCGCTCGAAATCGTCGAAGATCAGGGAGAGATCACGCCCGTTGACGTACTCCATGACGATGTAATAGAGGCTATCTTTTCGGCCGAAGTCGATGACATCCACAACTGCCGGATTCTTGAGCGAGGATGCCTGTCGGGCTTCACGTTCGAAACGCTCGATATATTTCTGATCCGTCGCCAAGCCAGGTTCGAGGAACTTGATCGCAACCGGATACCCCAAGGTCTCGTGTCGTCCGTGATAGACGCGCGACATCCCACCGCGGCCCAAGGGTTCTCCTACGATGTATCCGTTGACGGACTCGATCATGGTGATGGGGCCTCGATTGGGCTGGTATAGAACGATCCCCCGTTCAGACTGAACTGGGTCAGTTTAGCAATGTATCTGGGCTTCAGTCAAGGACATGGCAACCTGGATCGGGGGCCTGATCTTCACGTGAGTAAGTGCGGCTACAAACGCGCGGTTGTCTGGCCACCAAGCTATAGAATGGGCATACCTCTGCGCGTCATCAATTGATCAATCTCACAGGACGGAACCCTCGGCTAAACCGCATGTCGCCCGGGTTGCTGTCATGCCGATACGAAGACCGACAGCTATTCGCGTTGCCATTCCATTTTCCGCCACGAAGAATCCGATGGGGTCCGGAATCGGCACCTTCTGGATCAGCTTCGTCTCCGTCATAGCTCCCATACCAATCATTACACCATTCAAAAACGTTGCCGTGCATGTCAAAAAGGCCCCATTGGTTGGCCGAGTAGCTTCCAGCCTCGGCGGTGCTTTCAAGAAACGGTCCTGTTAGACAACCGGTGTAGGGGGACTCTCCATTGTAATTCGCTTCGGTGCCCGCATCCAAACAATCGCCAGTATTGAAATGGGAAGATGTTCCGGCTCTACAGGCTAATTCCCATTCGGCCTCTGTGGGCAATCGGTAGCCCGATGTCGCGTACAGATGGCCGCCTTGGATGTGCCAATCGTTGTGGTCATAAGCACGATCCAAACCGTCCCGCAAGCTCAACCAATCACAATAGGCGACGGCGCCATACCAAGAGACCTCGACAACTGGATGATCTGGAAAGGATGTACTGAATACACCACTACGGAAGCTGATCTGACAACGGGGATCATCGAGATCAAGCAGTTCTTCGGTAGAACCATCAAGATCGTCTCGAACACTTGAGGTCGTGGCAGTTACGTGGCCGGAATCGTAGGCCCACTGCAATGCAGCTACATACTGGGCATTGGTCACTTCGGTGGAAGCCATGTAAAAACGGTTGGACAAGGTGACCTGGTGAGGAGTCTCGTCTAGTGCAACCGGGCTGCCCATCGTGAATGTTACAGGCATGGGGACGGATGTCGGGGGAATCCGAATATCAACCGGCTCTTTGGAATAGATCCCGCTGAAGGTTAGCGTACTGTCGGCAAACAAGGTCTGCGTCGAGTTCAGTGGGCTGATCCAGCCAGCCACCAGTCCCCAAGTCAGAGCGTACTCGCCGGGGGGCAACTCCGCAAGGGAGTGGTCGCCATTGCCGCTTAGACTGTAGGCGTCAGGTCCAGCGAGGGCCCAGGGGGCATCTAGCGAATCTGGATCCGGATCGATAACAATGGCCAGAGGTGACGGTATTGGGGCTAGGGGGGTCTTCTTCGCCTCACACCCGGAAAGGAGAGAAACTGCTAGGAGTACGAGAGGAAAGATCAGGCGACAACTTCTTCTCAAGGGAAATCTCTCCACGAATCTCCAAACACTGATTCAACCGCGAAGCAGAGGCGGTAACCGTACTCAACCATAATCTATCTCTCCCGTTTCTATGACAAGGAAAATCCTAGATCTCAACTCTCGGTGCGAGGTAGCCAGACTCGCTTGTGGAAGTGGGAGCCAGTTCGTGGAGCCAATTCGCAGCCAGCAGGTATTCAAGTAACTTTTGCCCTGTTTCAGGTAGACCAAAAGCTTGATTTGAAGGAGATCATGGTGGTAAGTTCACTGGCAACCAATGCGGTGGGAGAATGGACTATGCGGTTACTATTCGTATTTGCGGTTGCGATTTCTCTTCTGGGAGTCGTTAGCTGTACGAAGAAATCGGAACTGGATCCGCTATTGCCAGCTGAGACTATTGGCAACATCGAGATTGACCAAACTCCCGATGTCTTACCTGGTGCGAATTGGACATTGTCCGGCCCGCGTTTTGAGACAGGATCAGGAGATACATTGTTGGCGAGTATGGAAGCTGGAGTATATACGGTTTCCTGGAGTCCAGTAGCAGACTACAACTCGCCGGCAACTAGCACCCAGACCCTTGCCGCCGCCGATTCTGTTACGTTCGATGGGGTTTTTACGATACGGCCCGCTGATTTGGCGATTCTTGTAGAACCTGAAGATGTTCTGGTACCGTGGGTGCTGTCGGATAGTGACGGTTTTGAACGGACGGGAGTTGGTGCGGATGAAGTTGCGGACCTGCACCCAGGGTCATACCAATTAGACGTTGGATACGTTGCAGGTTGGTTGTTGCCTGAGCCAGCGGTACTGGAGATTGAACTCCTACCGGGCGAAAGCGATGTCCTTAGTATAGCTCTAGAAAAAGAACGTCGGTTGACATTCGAAGCTGAAGCTACGGACCCAAGTCTGAGTACAGATGGGCAATATGTCGCATTTGTCGGCCGCTCATTGGGAGATGATGATGACATCATAGTATATAGTTTTGATACGGGCGAGTTTCAGGCCATGACAAACGACAATGGAGTCTGTAACGATCGCAGCCCCAGTTGGGGCGCGGGCGGGTTCGATATTCTATATGACTCAAACAACGAGTTGTGGCTAGCATCCTATCCCTCTGGGAACACCGAGAGAATCGACCCCAATTGCTATAGCGGTTACTGCAAAGAACCAACTTGGTCGCTGGGGTCGAATCGCGCGTATTTCGTAGTGGCACCCTGCATTATTAGCATGGACATGAGCGTATATTGGGACTGTGACGAAGTAACCTGCGGCTATGAAGCTGAATACTTATCTGAACCTGATGTTTCTCCTGATGGTGAAGTCGTGCTGTTCGCGGAGGAATTCATGTCTTCGCCGCAATCCAATATATTGGCTTTTGACCAGAGTGTTAATACACTGCAGAACATAACAACCGGCCCACACTACGACGAGTCACCTAGTTGGTCCTCCAGTGGTGAGTGGATATGCTTTTCGTCCGATAGAGGGACTGGCCAACATTTGTGGATCGTCGATAGGAGCGGAGAGAGCTATTTGCAGGTGACATTTGGCGAGGGCGAGGATACGCAGCCAGATTGGGGATTGGACGACAAGGCGATTGTATTTAGCAGGAAAACGAATGGTGTATCGGATCTCTGGCTAGTTGCTCCGCCGGTACTGGAGTAGTTCCACAGGCGCGTCGACACGACCGCCGGTCACTACCTCACATACCCCAAAGACTTCAATTTCTTCATCAGCTTCGGGTCGATGGTGGTCTCCACAGTCTCCGCCGTATACTTGGGACACTCTGCCTCAAACACCCGCAACAGATCCAGCAGTGCTCCAGTTCTTTCCCCCGAAGCATCTTCCACCACCGACTGTTCCCCCGGGTCCCCAGCCAGGTCATAGAGCTCTTCCTCGTCCGGCAACGTCAGGATGTACTTCTCATCTCCGCGGATCACCGACTTCAGCACCCGGCTCTCGAACCACGGTGGACTCCGCAGATCCGAATACAGCGTGCGGTCGGCAGCCACCGAGCCGCGTCCCACCAGCGCCCGGGCCAGACTCACGCCGGCGTCCGTGGCCTGTGGCGCCAACCCCACGAAGTCCCGCAGCGTGGGCAGAATATCCAGCACCGAAACCCGCTCGCTGATCCGCCCGACGGCCAGGCTATCCGCTGACGAGTAGAACACCAGCGGCACGTCGATGACCTCGCCGTACAGCGTGCGGCCGTGGTCCCAGTCGCCGTGGTCCATGAATTCCTCGCCGTGGTCGGAAGTGACGACGATGATCGTGTTCTCGTCCCATCCCAGCAGATCGTAGAGCTCGCGGATCTTCTGGTCGACGTAGTGGATCTCGCTGTCATAGGCCGAGATGTCATGGGCGAGATCGGTATTCTGCTTCTTGAACAGGGGTGGGCGCGGATTGTAGGGGCGGTGCGGGTCCATGTACTGCATGTACAAGAGGTAGGGCTCGTCACCCTTGAGCTCCTCGACGCGGTTGACGATCTGGGCGTTGAGGTTCTGGGCGCCCATGTAGTTGAAATTCCAGAAGCGGTCGAAGCCCTGGTCGAAGGCAGACTCGCGGGAGATGTTCAGGTTGTCGGTCACCGACCAGGTCTTGTAGCCGGCCTCCTGGAACGCCTCGGCCATGGTCTGCACGTCGGCGGGGATCTTGTTCAATGTGATCGTCGGATCATCGGCCTGCAGCACCTGCACGGCCTGGAACCCGGTGAGGACGCCGTGCTGGATGGGATTCAACGAGGTGACGATCGAGGCGGTCGCGGGGGCGGTCCAGGACGAGGTCGAATGGGTGTGCTCGCAGACGACGCCCTGCTTGGCCAGGGTACTGATGAACGGGGCCGTATTCTTGGGGTAGCCATAAAAGGGCAGATGATCCGCCCGCAGCGTATCGATGACGATGACCACGACGTTGGGGCCAGCGGGCTGCGACTTCGTGCAGGAGCTGATCGTCAGGATAGCCAGGATCACAGGGATCAGAAGGCAGAAAGTCGCAATACGGGGCAGTCGCTGCGTTGGTACCGGGCGCATCGAGGGGGCCTCTCATTGTGATTATCGTCGCCGAACACTGGACTGCTTCGGCACAAACAGGTGAGCTCCAAACTCTTGCGCGCGTCTCTGGCGAGATGCACGCCGGCTCTAAACCCACCGCCCCCTTGCCCCTCAATAACGGGTTTGACATCCAGTATGTAAAGTTGCCGTTCAAGAATCTGCGATTTCGGGTTACTGTGACGACTTTCCCGAAACGCAGACCTCTACATGGAGGCTTTTTCATGACGAATCGCCGTCAGTTTCTGCAGACCGCCCTCGGTGCCGCCGGCCTCTTGGGCTGGACCGCTGCCACCGCCGGGCGAGCCCAGGGCGCGATCCACTCGAACACCATTGCCACTTCAGCCCAGGCCAACGTGACCAGCCAGGTCACTCGCGCCCCGAAGCCACTGAAGATCCTGTTCCTGGGTGGCACCGGGTTCATCGGTCCCCACGAGATCGAGTACGCGCTGGCCCGGGGCCACGAAGTGACGATGTTCAACCGCGGCAGCAAGGCCGGCCTGTACGGTGACCGCGTGGAGGAGATCGTCGGCAACCGGGACGCCCAGATAGACGACGGCCTGAAGGGGCTCGAGGGTGACCGCACCTGGGATGTGATCGTCGACAACTCGGGCTACGTGCCGCGCCACGTGCGCGACTCGGTGGCGCTGCTGAAAGAGCGCACGAGCAGGTACATCTACGTCTCGACGGTCGCGGTCTACGATTTCGACGCGGCTCACGAATTTGCCGAGGACGGGCCCCTGGCCAAGCTGGACGACCCTGCGGTCGAGGAAGTCACCGGGGCGACCTACGGACCGTTGAAAGCGGAATGTGACCGGATCGTGCGCCGTGAGCTGGGCGACCGCAGCACCGTCGTCCGGCCCGCCTACATCATCGGCCCGGGAGACACCACCGACCGCTTCACCTACTGGGTCGATCGGATCCACCAGGGGGGCGATGTGGTGGGACCTCCGAACCGCGAGGTGTCGGTGCAGTTCGTCGATGTGCGGGACCTGTGTCCCTGGATCATCGGGCTGGGGGAGAACGATACTCCCGGCACGTTCAACGCGGCGGCTGCGCCCTGGACGCGAGCCGGCCTGCTGTGGGGCATCCGCGCCACGACCACCGAGGCGGTGCGCTTCCACTGGCCGACCGCGGAACTGGCTGCGGAGCTGGAGATGCCGGTGCCCATGCTGAACTGGGGGGAGGTATCGAACTCGTTCGCCAACGCGGCCTCGCTGGGAGCCGGGCAGGTTTACCGGCCGTTGGCGGAGTCGGCGCTAGGTACTCTGCAATGGTGGCGCGGGCAGTCGCAGGAGCGGCGGGATGGGGCGCGGGGGTGGCCGGCTGAGGGGCTGGAAGCCAAGCTTCTGGAACGACTTGGGTGACGAAGCACGAGAAGAGCCGATTCAAGGCAGGTCGCTGATTTCGCATAGCCTCTTTCATTTGCGCGCCCCTTGGTGTAAGGTGCGCGTGGGGGTTCGGCTCGCTCTGCAAACAGGCTCATCCGGGGGTACAGCGAAATGAAGATTCTGAGTACCATCTTGCTCGTTGTCATGGTGTGTTCCGGCTGCGGAGGATACATGGCGCAAGACATTCGACTGTACAACCGCGAACAGCTGGGCAATCTGGAACTGGGGATGCCCCGGGCGATGGTTTTCGATACGATGGGAGACGAAACCTTCAGCACCGACGTCGCGATCAACAATCCCTACCGAATCGAGATGTTCCAGGCCGAAGACGGCACACCGGTCGAGGTCCTCTTCTACTACACCGATGTGAAGGACGACGACAACGCGATCTCCGATGAAGAGCTGACGCCGATCGTCCTGATCGATGGCGAGGTCGTGGGCTGGGGCTGGTTCTGTCTGCGTCAACATCTGCCGGAAGGCTCGCTGGAGACGCGTAATGTGATCGAGATTTCCAGGTGAGATTCTCATTGGTTTCTGAGTAACGGCCCCGGGAATCGATCCCGGGGCCGTTACCGGTCCTGACTAGCCTCAGAATATCATTTGATCAACATCATCTGCTTGGTTTCGTAGAAACCTCCAGCTTCGAGTCGGTAGAGATACATGCCCGAGGGAACCGATTGCCCATGGTCGTCCAGACCGCGCCAGGTGGCTTGGTGCCGGCCGGCCGACAACTGCCCGCTGATCAGGCTTGCGACATGTCGACCATTCAACGCAAAAACGTCGAGCTTGATGGTCTGGGCCCGGGGTAACTCGAACCAGATCGTCGACTCCGGATTGAACGGGTTGGGGTGATTCTGGCCCAAAGTCGGCATAAGCCCGGCCCCGGCGACCGGCTGGCGATAGGCGATCTGATCGGTGTCCAGGGGAATGACTCCCGAAGCGACCAGCCGACCGCAATTGATCCGCTCAGCGATATCCTTGGCCACCTCGTGGTCCCCTCCGAGGTCATCGATCAGGTTGTCGCAATAGGTGATGGCCTGGGTCAGAGTCGCACCATCTTCGCTGATGATCTCGGACAGCGAGATATACCCGGCGGCCGCATTGAGCAATGACACCATCAGGTGCTGTCGAGCTTTGTCACGCATCCCGACGTTGCCGCGAAGATGAAGCAGGGCGCTGGCGACGCTCAGTCTGTCCTGGCAGTTGCCATCCAGGGGAGGCTCGTACACGACGACCTGGTTGAGAGCGTTGTCGTTGAAATGAAGTCCGATCTGATCGAGGAACTCGCAGAGTTGGGCCTCATCTATGTGTGCCTGACCGCGGCCCTTCAGAGCAACCCCGAACTGGTGTTTCCAGAATCCCTTGCCGCGAGGCTGGGCAACGATATCGATGCATTCGAAGGACATATCGACGGTCGATATGCCGTTCCCCGTGGGCAGAGAGACGAGAATCTCTTCCTGGCTGAAGAACTGGCTCAAGGGGGTGATCGGAGTCAACAGATACTCCCCCGAACACAGTTCTGGAAAACCGTAGTGGCCCTGCTCGTCGGTATAGGTGGCGTCGAGGTACTCGCCCGTTGAACCGTCGTAAAGACTGATCGTTACCCCGACGTTATCATTGGTCGCCCCATCACAGCTCAGGGTGGCATGACCCTCGATTCCAGCGAAGCAACCAAAGGGACTACCGAGTACCGTAACGAAGGCGTCCTCACCGCCATTGTGCGTAGCGTCGAAGGCTCCCGGGGTGGTGGGGAAATCACTGGAGACAGTACTGCCTGCAAGGTAGATGTTTCCCGCCTCGTCCAGGTCCAGAGCGAGTTCGGCGTGGTCCTGACTCGAGCCACCGAGATAGGTACTCCAGCCCAACTCCGTGCCTGAGAGGTTCAAGAAGGCCGCGTAGCAATCATCGCCGCCGTTGAAGGTGTCATCGTAGGACTCGCCCGCCATGGGAAGATCCGCCGACGATGTGAATCCGGCAACAACAAGCCAGTCGTTCCAGATCTTGACTCCAGAAACCGGATACTCACTGCCTGCTCCACCGAAGAACGTGAGCCATAGCAGTGCGGCGCCGCTCTCTTCGAGACAGGCTACGTAGACATCATATGCGCCATTGAAACTTTCGTCGTATGCCCCTTGCGAGGCGGGCAGGTCTATCGAAGTGGTTCGCCCTGTAACAATGATGTTCCCATCTGCAGTAACTGCATGGCATTCACCGCTTTCGTGGGCGGAGCCGCCGATGAAAGTCGACCAGATCATCTGAGGCTCATCCGCACTGAACTTGGTCACGAAGGCATCGCTGCTGCCGTTGTGGGTCGTGTCGAAGGCGCCCGATGTGGTCGGGTAGTTGGTCGACAGGGTTGACCCGTCGACGATGATGTTTCCATCGCCGGCGAAGGTGATCTCATGGATCTGATCGGTGCTCGACCCGCCCAGATACGAAAGCCAAAGCAACTCGCTGCCTGTCCCTGAGAACTTGGCGATGAAGCCATCCCTGCCCCCGTTGAGGGTGGTGTCGAAGGCGCCGGCGCTTGCCGGAAGATTCGACGAGAACGTATGGCCCGCTAGGAACAGGTCACCGAACTCGTCGGCCGCGGCCATGTAGACTCCGTCCGCGGCACTGCCGCCGAGGAAGGTACTCCAGACCGGATACCCGTCCAGGGCTGAGAACTTCAGGATGAACCCGTCTTCTCCGCCGTTGTGGGATTGGTCGAACGCCCCGGCGGTAACGGGGAAATTGGCTGACCATGTCCGGCCGGTCAAGATGCCGTAGCCATCATCGGTCATCGCCAGGCTGTAACACTCGTCACGGGAGGTTCCCCCGATGACCGTCGACCAGAGGAGTTCCCGGGTCGAGCCGTCGAACTTCTGGAGAAACAGGTCCCAGGAGCCGTTGTGAGTCTCGTCGAATGCACCGGCCGAAACCGGAAACTCGGGCGATAGCGTGTGCCCGGCCACGTAGATGTCTCCGGCGTTGTCCAGTGCGACAAACTTGGCGTCGTCGTAGCTCGAACCGCCCATGAACGTGCTGAACTCGACGGTTGAGGCCATGGCTGAGGGGAGCACAATCCCCAGTACCGTCAGTACCGTCAGTACCTGGCAGATGCCCTTCGTTGTCATTCCCATGGGAACACTTCCTTTCTCTGCTACCGGCCACTAGTCACATCGGCGTCGAATCCTATATATGCAATGTGCATTCCTCATTCGGCCGGCGGCCGAATTCTCCGTAAGTTGTATAAAACGTGTTCGTTACCGGGGCCCCAGAAATTGCGGAGGACGCCACCGGGTTTGGGATTTTCAACCTTGAGATTGATGCGATGTGCTGGCGACGGCGCAACTCTTACGGACTAGGCAGGTTAGGAGATCAATGCGGAGATTGACAGGCCGGTGGAATCCGCTTGAGCTGCTACTGGTCGTCTCGGGTCCGACTGTCCAGACTCTCTTCTTTGAGCATCCGGTACAAGCCGTTGCGCGAGAGGCCGGCCGTCTTGGCCGCTTCGGTGACGTTGTTGCCGCACCGACTCATCAGCTCCAGTAGATAGTCGCGCCGAAACGATTGCAGCTCCTGGGACCTCGCCTCGTCGTACTTGCGCAGGACCGCGCTCCAGTTGCGGATCGACGGAGCCAGTTGATCCCGCTGGATCGTATCGCTTCTACAGTCGATCACGGCGCGCTCTATGCAATTGCGTAGTCGTCGCACGTTGCCCGGCCAGTCGTGGGCAAGGAGGTACTCCGTGGCCTCGGGGCTGAACTGCAGGTTGTTGCGGCCGATCTGCTCGGAGAAGATGTCCAGGAAGTACTCGGCCAGCGGCATGATATCTCCACGCCGGAAACGCAATGGCGGCAGATCGATCCGATAGACTCCCAATCGGTACAATAGCTCTTCCTTGAATTCACCCCTGGTGGCAGCCTCGCGCAGGTCGCGGCTGGAGGCGGCGATCACGCGGACATCCGTTTTCTCGGGGATCTCTCCACCGACTTTCATGAACTCTCGGGACTCTAGAACCCGCAACAAGCGCACCTGCAAACCCTCACTTGCATGGCCGATCTCGTCCAGGAAAATGGTCCCGCCGCGAGCTTGTTGAAAGAATCCCGCCCGGTCCCGTGCGGCGCCGGTGAACGCATGCTTGACGTGTCCAAACAACTCGGATTCCAGCAACGATTCAGAGATCGCCGCGCAGTTCACGGCGACGAACGGTCCTGTAGAGCGGGAACTGGACTCGTGTACGCACCGAGCGACCAGTTCCTTCCCGGTGCCTGTTTCGCCGACTACGAGTACGGTCGTATCGGTGGGGGCGACCCTCTCGATTTGATCCATGACGCGCTTCATCGCCGGATCGTGAACCACAAAGGTCCCGCCCAGTCGATGCACGTCCGACTCGAGAGATGCGACGCGCCGACTGGTGTAGGTAGCGGAGGCCGCAAGATTGACCAGGTTCACCAGCTCGCTCATGACCGGGGGCTTGCAGACGTAGTGGTACGCGCCTCCCTTGATCGCCTTGACGATATTGGTCGTGTCCCGGTCACCGGTGAGCATCAGGACCTGGGGGGGCGAGTCGAGTTCCCGAATGCGGGAGAGAACCTCGAAGCCGTCAGCGCCGCTTCCCAGGTCGATGTCCAGCAGGACCACGTCCGGTCGTAGCTCCAGGATTCGAGAGATCGCGTTGTCCCCATCGTTCTCGATATCCAGTTTGTATCGGCTCGATAGAAACAGTGACAATTCGCTTGTGAACCTCGGATCATCGTCCACAACAAGGACGCTGAACAGACTCGAGGTTCCTGATTCGGTATTGGAATCCAAGATCATCCATTCGTTGATTGTCGAGGTTACTTTCCGGGGCTCGCGTCGGCACCGGGGATCACCAGTGACATGACGGTGCCTTCATCGGTTCGGCTCTGCTTGACGCTCAGGCTGCCGCCATACTTGCGCAGGATCTCCTGGCTCGCCGGCAACCCAAGTCCCCTTCCTTTGCGCTGCGAGTGACCCGGCGCCATGATCCGGTCCCAGCTCTCGGGGTCGATCCCGTGCCCCGTGTCCACGACCGATAGGTGGACCAGGTCGGCGGCCTCTTGCCACTCGAAGCGGAGTTCACGCCGGGGGCTGCCTTCCATGGCGCGAATCCCGTTGTCGATCAAGTTGTCCAAGACAAAGACCATCTCCTCCTCGTCAATGCGACACAGCGGTGCTTCCGTCTCAGGCAAATGTACAGAAATATGCATTGCCGTGATCCGCTCGGTGTTGGCAGTCAGAGATCTAGCAATAATCCTCCCAGGGTCGCATTGGAACAGTTCTTCTACGCTGCTTCGCAGCGAGGAAAAAACTCGATCTGCTTCCTTGCTGGTGGAATCCAGACCCGAGGCTATCGAAGCAATTCCCCCGGCTCCGTATCCATCCATTTTGAGGTTCTTGAGCTCGGTCGACAGGGCGCCTACCAACTGCTTCGCCTGCCGGACCAGGGAACCATCCAGCTCCGCCAGTTCGGCAAGATCTGTCGCAGCAACCAGATTGGGAAGACCCACGGTCAGGAAGTCCTCGCAGAGGTTCAGGTATACGTCCCGCTCATTCCCTTCCAGGACGAAACCCTGTCCGATCGTGTTGTGGATCCAGACCAACTGTCTGAGGGAGGTCAGTGCGCCAATGGAGCCGTGATCGGCAAGTTTGAGTCGGTTGAGCAGTTGCAAGCGAAGCTCGCGAAGATCTGCCGGCGTTCGCCGGCGTCGGAACCGGCCAAATACAGCCAAACCGACCCCGGCGACCGCAGTAACGCCGATTGTAGCCATCCAGGGAAACGGTTGGGCAACTGCCGCGAGAACGTACTGCTTGCCTGGAATGCCATTCCTGCCCCGGGTAATGAAAGACAGACTGTCGTGTTCGGGACGCCATAGGTTCATGGTTCGCCTGGTTGTCGCCAAGTACGCATCCGGCAGGTAGGCCAACGGCTCAAGTGAGCGGTCCAGCATCCAGATATCGCGTCCCATCACCCCGACGACTATTTCATTTCCGAGGTTTGGAACGACATCCTCAACCATACCGATCCGCGCCACACCCGATGTCGCTGGCTTTGCCCTCGCGCGAAGCTTGAGGGTCGTCATCCCGTCGAACCCGTAACGTCGAACCTCACCGCTCAGTTGACCGAGAACGATATCCCATTCGGCAATACCGTTGGAGCTGGCTACGATCGAGGAGACACCACTGCCGACTTCCGCCCTGGCAAGCTCAGTGCCGCGGTGATCCAGAAGCACCAGTTCGTTGTCCGTGAGGTGAGAAATATTGGTCCCCAGGGCAAGGACGCACTCGCCGGTCATCTCGGGTTCCAGGATCTCCAGCGAGGCGCCACCGGTGCCGGGCGTCAGCGAATGGGACCAGGCCAGGGAACCGTTGTCGCGCAGCACGAACAGCATCGGTCGATCATCACTGGTTCCGTTGAAGAGTTGGCCGTGAAGGTTGTTGACCGCGATGCCTGTGAAGCAGATCTCCTGTCGCTCATCGCCATCCAGATCGACAATATGCAGAGAACTCGAATTGGGCCTGGGGCCGACAAAGTAGGACCACAGAATTTCGCCGGTGGCGACACAGAGCGCCATGACCCCGCGGGGTTGCTGATCGTGGCCAGCATCACAGGCTACGGCCAAAGCCCGGCGCGGGCCTTGGGGCGTATGTGCCGTGAAACACCCGAAAACCTCGTAGAACCCGTCCCAGATGTTGTCTGGTCGATTGTCAGGACCGGCGGAGATGGGGTACGAAGCGATCAAGGAACCATCGGTGAGTCGTCGTCGCTCAATCAACCATCGGGAATGATCCTCGGTATGAATAGTATCGACCAGTTCGAGATTTCCGTTGCCCAGGACATCCCAGACTCCATCCAACGATGCGCACGGCGAACGGTAGGAAAAGTCCACGCCCACATTCCGTTGCCAGCGCTGAAAGACACTTCCGTCGCGATGCTTGCCGTCACAGACGATCCCCGGGTTTCTGGCGGTCAATTCCTCCTGCAGACCGTCCTCATCGATATCCCAGAACAGGACACTGTTCACCCATCCCCGGTCGAGATCAACCCAGTTCTCTCGATTCTCGATCAGTTGGAACTGATAGGGGAGCTGGCCGGGATCGACCGGCCATTGGACAGCCACCGCGTTGTCAGCACAGACCGATGTTGGGAAGATGAACAGCACACCAAAGCAAGCAAGCAATAGGTATTTCAACCGTATAGACCCCCATGTCGTTTGCCCACTCGGCTAACCGATTCTATCACTGTCGACCACTTGGAGTCAATTCGGCCCGCGGAGAGGGGGTTGCGGCGCGTGCTCTGGCGAATGGATCAGAGGATCACACGATGGACCTAGGTTCGGTTGTAGCGTTGGCCAGGCCCCAGCACCTGCTTCAACCGTGCGGGCACCGGACTCAAGATCTCGAATTGCGGAATCGAATCCGTCGCCGGCGGATAGTTCGGGTGATACTGCTTCTGGAATCCCGCCTGTCGGCTCTGGTTCTCCAGTTCGCGGGGGCTGATCCCGTCGGGCCAGTTGGTGAAAGCACGCGGGGCGATGTTGTCGGCCGTGATCCGGCTCGCGTCGATGGTATAAACCAGACAGCCGTCGGCCAGGGCGCCGGTGCGCAGGCCCAGTATCTTTTCACACTGCCGCGGCGTTGCGCCTTCGATGTACCGGCCCATCGTGACGTAACCCTGAACGGTATCCTGTACGGTTCCGATCCTGGTGATCTTCACGACCGTCGCGCCGGGTCTGCGCACGCCGCGCACGATCGCGGCGATGGACGCTTGCCTGAGTTCCTGCGTAGCGCTCGGGGCGCCGGAAAGGTTGTCGTTGGGGCGATCGGCGTAGATCGAGTCGTCGTCGAGCTGAGGCATGTGAGCTCCTCACTGTTGACATCGTGGGGGCGCTGGGCATTGACATGTTAGTGGATGTGTTGTGGGCGGGCCAGGGATTTGGCAGAGCTCGTTACCGGCGTAGTTGCCATTGGGCCCAATGACAGGGAATCGAGGTCGAAATTCATATTCAGCAACGACTTGGCGCTTGGGCGGCGGCGCCGAGTGGCCGGGATGGGCATCTTGTAATAGCGTGTGTTCACGAAACAGGGAGTTCCGACTCACAATATCTTCGTTTATATTGGTCGAATAGTTGTCGCGATGACTGGATTGGCAATCAGTTCAGATTCCTGCCGCGCCACGAAGCCGTATTGGGGGAGTCATGCGTTTCAGTGCACTCGTTGCCACCCTGTTTGTGCTCCTTCTGTCGAATTCCGGATCGATCGCCTCAGCTAATCCGAGTATTTTGCGGAGTCGTGTCGATAGTCCGCCGGGGCGGGCAATCATCGCGGTGGATCCCTCGGGAGGGGGAGACTATGCGACGATCCAGGAAGCGGTCGATGCTGCTGACGAAGGCGATACCATCCTTCTCGCCGACGGAACCTTCACCGGCCCCGGCAACGTCGACATCACCTGGCAGGACAAGGGCCTCGTCTTCATGTCAGCGAGCGGTGACCGGGATGCCTGTGTGATCGACTGTGGCGGGGCGGCGGGTTTCGTTTTCGAGAATTCGGCTCCGTTCTACGACCGAAGCCTCTCATTTGTCGGTTTCTCAGTCATTGGAGCTACTACGGCGATATCCGTGGTGGGCCAGTCTCCGTTCGGAGAGGAACCCTCAATAGATCTGGAATTGACCAATTGCAGTTTCAGAGGCGGCGGTGTCGGCCTCGATCTGGATGACTGCCGGATAAGCATGGAACTTGTCAGCGTCTACGGCAACACGGAGGCTGGTATCGACGCCACCCATCCTTTCGACTTGGTGGCGAATCATTGCGTCATCCGGGGCAACGGCATTGGGCTGTCATACTACGCAGGATGGTACTGTCCGGATGATTGGACGGTCGAGATCGACGCCACCGAGATCGTGGCGAACGGCGTGGGGATCAGCTACTGGCAGGAAACCTACGGGACGAAACTCACTCACTGCCGAATCGATTCGAGCACCGTCGGCAGCGGCATCCAGGCCGCGGCGGACTTCGAGTTTCTGGATCTGGAAGACTGCAGCCTTCGCTTCAACGCGGGTTGCGGCATTGCCAATGACGGTGGCGGGATCGCCATCAGGGCGACCAGGTGCAATATCTCTGACAACGGTCAGCACGGCATCGCCATTCCGGATTTCTATTCGGCGATAGACCTGGATGATACCGACCTGACTGGAAATCTCGGGTGGGGGGTCGGCAAGTATGACGGCCCCTACCGGGAACGGCCGAACCCACTGCTGCGGAACGAATTGGATCAGCGGGACCCGGCTGAATGGATCAGAATCAACGACACGAACATTCTCGGCAACGCCCTGGGAGGCGTCTATGTCCATGGCATTCACAATGAACTGAGCATAGAGAATTCCCTCATCGCCGACAACGCTGGCTGCGGACTCGATCTTCTGGCCGAGGAGCCCGTCGCCTCGTGGACCATGGCGGATGTCACCATCGTCATCAACTCCGGCCACGGTATCGCGGTCTCCTGCGACAACTGGTCGGCCACGAACCTGCTGATCGCCTTCAACAGCGGCCTCGGTGTGGAACTGGTCGGCGATTCGATCGTCGACCTCGCTTGCTGCGACCTCTACGGCAACACCGGCGGTGACTGGATCGGACCCATCGCCTCGCAGTTCGGCGCTTCCGGGAATCTCTCCGTTGATCCTGAGTTCTGCGACGTATCGGCCGGGGACTACACCTTGAATCTGACCAGTCCCTGTGCGCTGGAGAACAACGTGGAGTGCGGGCAGATCGGAGCTCGGCCCGTGGGTTGCGACGATGCGACCTTCGCCGTGACCTATCCGGACGATACTCCGGAATCGGCGCCGACGGCTTTCGCGCTGGGCCCTTGCAGACCCAACCCCTTCAACCCGAGCACGGTGATCGAGTACACCCTGCCCGAGCAAGTCCAGGTCCGGCTTCGCGTCTACGACCTCGCTGGCCGTCTGGTGGAAACGCTGGTCAAGGGAGAGTCACAGGCCCGCGGCGTTCATCGTGCGACCTGGATGGGCCGGGACTCACAGGGCCGAGCCGTGCCCTCGGGCACTTACCTGTACCGGCTGGAGGCCGGCGAGTTCACGGCGATGCGGCGCATGGCATTGATCCGTTGAGACGCTCTCGAGGGACCGACCGGCAAGCCTAACCCGGCCACCCCAGCAACAGCCGATTCTTGGGCGTGATGTCCGCGGGAATCTGCGCTGTCCGGACGCGAAACCCGGCCTGGCGGAGCCGGGCGACCCGGGTGGCGTCCACCGCCAGCGGCCCGTCCATCCAGTTGTCGAGATCTCCGGTGTCGCACTGGCGCAGGTCGTGGCAGCAGGGTAGAACGGCGACTCGATTCCGGGCCTTGATGGCCAGGTCCAGCACCTGGTCCGTCAACACGCCACAGGCGTGCACCGATGCCAGCAGACCGTCCGGCGGTACGGCGGTGTCCTCGATCTTTCCTTCCAGATACCGGACGCGCCCCCGGAGCCGGGGCCAGTGCTTCTCCAGCGCCGCCACGAGACGCTCGTGACTGGGCGGTTGTTTGATGTCGACGCAGGTCGCCGCCTCGGTCGTGTCATCCAGGATGATCAGGATGGCCGAGAGCAGACCGTGGCCGGCGGCCAGCTCCAGGACGGGGCCGCCGCGCATCTGTCGCCGCACACGCCGGGCGGTTTCCCAGGCCTCGTACAGTTCCTTGCGGGGCAGGCATTCGGCCTCGCACACCGCCCGGGCGATGCGGGCGAAGAGGGTTTCGCCGCTGAACCGCTCGATGGTCCGCAGGTTGAGCACGTTTCTGGTCGACCGGGACAGGTGATCCATGGGGCTGACTCCTCGAATCACCGGACAGTGGCAAGTGGGGTGGAGAATGTCCAGCGCCGGGTGGAATCAAGGCCCGCCCGATCAGGTGACCGGGCGGGCCTTTGCGAAGCAAGGGTACCACTTACCGCAACAACGTCATCTTCGACGAACGCATCTGTTGATCGGTCTCCATCTGAACCATGTAGTTGCCCGAGGGCATGTCGCGACCGGTCGAGTCCTTTCCGTTCCAGAGGATCGACTGCTCGCCGCCGGGGAACACGCCGTCAGCCAGCTCGGCGATGCGCTTGCCGGTCAGGTCGAAGACCGACAGCTTCACATGCTGGGCGCGGTCCAGGCTGAAACGGACCCGGGTCATGGGGTTGAAGGGGTTGGGATAGGCGCCGCGCAGGGCAGTCTGGAAGACCACGTTCTCGGGGGTCTCGTCGACCTCTTCGTTACTCACGATGCCCGGGATGTACATGATGTAGTAGTCGCCGCCGTTGCCCATGACGTTGGCGTGGGTCTGCTTGCCGCAGGCCACGATCTCCAGGCCGCCGTTGGAGTCCACGAAGCCGTTGACGGCGTAGATGGAACCGCGGGTGTCCAGGGTGGCGACGGGAGTCCGGTCGCCGAACTCGAAGACCATGACTTCGGGCGTGGCGCCGACGTCGTCGCCCCAGTTGCCCACCACGGCCAGGTTGGATTCGTCGCCGAAGAAGATGTCCCGGACGCCTTCCTGAACGACTCCGCCGCTCACCGGTCCTTCATAGAGTATGCCGACGTGGCTGGCGTCGTTGGCGTTGACCATGTAGACGTAGGTCCGGTTCCAGGCGCCGGTGTTGATGCCGCAGATGATGTCGCCGGCGGAATTCACCCTGGCGTACGAGGCGTAGGCCCCCGGCACCCGGCGATAACCCCAGCGGTAGACATAGCTGTCGTCGACGCGCTCGAAGACTTCCATGTTGGTCCAACCGGCAACGAGCCAGTGCCCGTCCGGCGAGATGGCCACCACGTCACAGGAAGCACCGGCGCCGGCGTTGTACAGAGGCACGCCGGTGGCCGTATCGAGGACGTGCAGCATGTTGCCCCGCGAGGCGACCAGGCTGCCGTCAGTGGTGATGTCCATCACCCGGGTCATGCCGTTGCCCGGCAGCTCGTAGCTGGAAAGGAGCTCACCGGTGAAGCCGTCGAAGCAGTAGATCGACCCGTTGGTCGTCTTGTTCACACCCACGACAACGACGCTGCCGTCGGCCGTCGATACGATGCAGCCCGGGCTCGTGCTGGGAAAGTCGTAGGACCAGCCCCAGGCGTCGCCGTCCCAGTTTCCGAGCACCGTCGTGCCGTCGATGCTGGGATTCATGGCCAGGGCCGCACCGTGGGATGCGAAGGCCAGATAAGCCGCGTGGGCCTCGTAGCTCCAGGCCACCGATCCGTCGAAGTTCAGATTCTGAATCACCGCGGGCAGGTTCACGCCGCCGTTCTCGGTGCCGGCGTAGTAGCCATCCGGCCCGATGGCGCAGCTGTTGTAGATGAGACCGGCGATGACCTGCTGGGCGACCAGGTAGTCGTCACGCAGGGGGGACTGAGAGGGTCCCTCGAATGTGCCTTGGGTGTGCTCGACGTTGAGGGTGGTCCCGCGGGGCGTTTGCTCCATCACGGTGCGTTGCACCTGGGCGCTGGCGGCCGTGGCGACCAGCAGCACGATGATCAGGCAGGGGATAAGCTTGCTCATACCGAACTCCTTGGAGGTGGGGCGAATACCACATCGTTGGCTCACGGACTTGGGCGTCAGGATAGTGGTCGGACTGTATCCTATTTGGTGATGGATTTTCAACAAGAATCAGTATTCACGCCCAATAAGCTGACGGAACGTCAAGATCGGGTCTGCGCTTCAGGTTCGGCGCTAGTGGTCTACAACGTCAGGGGCCGCCGCCTCTTCGGTGCCGCTGAGGGTGATCTGAATGTCGTCGAACCAGACGGTTCCCCCGCGGTTGGCTGGTCCGATGATGCAGGCCAGGATGACCACGCGTTCGGTCTTGTCCGGGATTTGCACCGTTGTCTTGATCTGCACCCAGTCGGTGGTCCCGGTCACCTCGAGGTTTTCGGCCGTACTGAAGTAGCCCAGCATTTCGGTCATCTGACGGTCCCAGCACTGGACCACCAGGGCCGCCGAATCACTCAGGTTGCGCGCCTTGACCCAGCCCGTGACGTCATAGCGCTGGCCAGGCCTGCAGGCCATCGTCGCCTGGTTCCAGTGGTAGTGGATCATGTCGTCGGGATGGGATTCCCGCACGGAAATCGACACCGAACGCCGCCCGGTGTGAGACACCTCGTCGTCCCAGGTGAAGGCGACGTGTTCCTTCATCACCGCAACACGGGTTGCGCGCCAGTCGTCAGGATCGAGCGCACCCTTTGTCCCGATCTCGAAGCCGCCGTTCTGGATCACATCTACGGGTGCCGCGCCGGCGGTGGCCGACAGGACACCGACGAGGAGGCCCAACACAGCACAATAGCCCACTCTGCAAACCGCGCGTCTCCTCGCAATCATCAGCCTCTCCCTCCAGCTACCAGTTCTCCCCCAACAACTCGAAGTGAGCCTGCGGATGGATGCAGGCCGGACAGAGATTCGGCGCCTCTGCGGCCTCGTGGAGATAGCCGCAGTTCCGGCAGCGCCAGACAACCTTGCCGTTCCGCTTGAAGACCCTGCCGGCTTCCAGGTTGTCGGCCAGATCCCTGTAGCGTTTCCCGTGCTGCTTCTCGGCCACCGACACGGCCTCGAACACCTCGGCGATCTTGTCGAATCCCTCATCCCGGGCGACCTGTGCGAAACCGGGATACATGGTTTGCCATTCATGTTCCTCCCCGGCGGCGGCGGCCTTCAGATTCTCCAGGGTCGTGCCGATGATTCCCGCCGGAAACGATTCGGTGATCTGCAGATCGCCGCCCTCGAGAAACTTGAAGAACCGCTTGGCGTGTTCCTTCTCCTGGTTGGCGGTCTCTTCGAATATCGCGGAGATCTGAACCAGGCCCTCCTTCTTCGCGGCTCCCGCATAATAGGAATACCGGTTGCGCGCTTGTGACTCGCCCGCGAACGCGATCAGCAGGTTCTTCTCGGTCTGGGTACCCTTGATGCTGGCAGGCATGATTCTCCCCTTCGTATCGGATTGATGGCTAGGTGTCTCGTTTGTCCACCGCCGACCGGATCGCCCGGACCTCGGTCAAGATCGCCGCCAGCGTACCGGTTCCGGAGTCACTCTCCTCCCCGGCCGCGGTCGGCGCCATCGCGCCGCGGTAACGACGGAGTCGGGAACGCACCAGTTCGTAGACCTCCTGCACGTCGGGCAGGCCCACCAGCGATTCCTCGGCTCCGGTCTTGCCGCTCATCCCGGCGGTCTGGACGTTCAGGCTGCCGAGGTCAAAGAACCAGCGGTCGAAGATGTCCCGGTTGGTTTTCAGATTGGTGACGGTCCGGAAGGGGACGTGCTTGATCGACTTGGTCCAGATGCCCACGTAGACGATGACCTCGTCGTCGTGGATCTCGTACTTCAAGCTGCGATAGTAGGGGCCGACCAGCAACAGGGCCGGTACGTACCAGACCAGATCCGCCAGCAGGAAGATCCAGATAACTGTTTGGGCCGCCTCTGGTCCGTCATCGTTGCCGATGGGCCAGGATAGAAGCAGGCCCCCGGCCATGACCGCCATCGCGATGATCGTGATCAGCAGGAAGAGCTTGGCCAGGTAACGGGAGCTGGGCCGGTAGGTCTGCGGTTCCATGCTATTGAACTCCTGGTTAGTCAGGACCTTCTGATCTCAGCCACTGAAACGCTTCTTCCTGGTCACGGAAGGCGCGCAGGCTGTATGGGGCTGATTCCATTTCGGCGAAGGCCTCGGACATCCTTGCGAGTCCATACTGCAGATCATCCGGGGCAATGA
>Ga0070729_10001805_pt1 | contig 30669 bp, 41 predicted proteins | sample tdDd472_FD_66725 | JGI IMG/M metagenome (GOLD analysis project Ga0070729, IMG submission 66725) | Marine sediment microbial communities from the Atlantic coast under amendment with organic carbon and nitrate - tdDd47.2 | ecosystem: Environmental > Aquatic > Marine > Coastal > Sediment | place...
CACTGAAATCTCAAAGAACCTGAAAGATTCCTCAGCGCGTTTTTCGTCATTTCTGGAAATGAAACTCTTTTGCCAGGACACATTCCACAACCTTTTGAACTGATCCCATATGCCATTCTCAATCAGTTCACCAATCACATCACCACGATATCTGACAAATTTTGGTACTAGGTTGAAATCCTGTTCCAGTCGACCTTCGTTCTTGCGTAAATACTTTAAACGCTTTTTAAGCTTTGTCCTTTTTTTCCAGGTTGTAGTATCAATCACCTGACTATTGGATAATTCCTGAGAATCAAAAACAATCTGTCTCTCATGAAGCTGGCTAATGAATGGTCGACAAAACCTGCGTCTTTGTTGATAGAGACACAAAAGATCGGCATCGGTAAATTTTGAGATAGTAGAGAAATTATCAATTAAGACTTTGTATGCAACTTTCTCACAATTTTTTTTAATAATCATGGGGGGAATACACATGGTCCCCCAATCAATAGAACGCAGAATATTAAATTTTAAGCCTGAACGCTTACTTGTTTCGTTTCTATAGACAGTTGCTGCAATCAATTCACCAGCATCATATATTTCTATTAAAAAATAGCAGCAATTGTTAAGAATCTCACTGGATACAAAATGAAAATGATGCCAGTTGGCCCAAGGATTCGCCCTGGATTTTCTGTCAAGTTCAACAAGGGCCGCTTTACAGTTTTGCCAGTCGTTGTCACAGCCCAGACTTGAGATTTTAAAATTCTTTGTTTCTAGCAAAACACACCATTTCCCAGCATCGACTTCATACTGCGCGTCTTCTGTTGAACTGATCCCATACAGACCAGGCCTTAGCTCTGGCTCCTCCAAGAACCCAGGTAATCTCAAGAGTACTTTCTATTTGATTTGCCCAAAATGCCTTACCAGCTTCGCTTGCACCACCCAGAATTATTGTCCGGTCTCCTCTGTCATAGGCATCTTCCATCTGCTTGAAAAACAACACTCTGCCGGGACTGCAATTTTTGAAAGTTTGATCATAGGCCATGAGAATTACACGCTGGGTATGGTTGGTAACTGTGTTCAATTGACCCGCCACCAACTTCTTGCCGGCCCATAATAACACCAGATCCAACCAGCCCTTTGTATCCCATCCTTCTACAGCGACGCGGAAAAAGTTAACCAGTCTATCATGATTTTCCTGGCTTATTTTTCTTGCTTCTACCATTTGCCATGATTGCGAACGAAGGTCCTCAAAGCATTTCCAGTATTTCATGAAGCGGTCATTTGACAGCAGATCTTCGCCTCGAAGTCTTTCCAGACGCAGTATCTCACCGGTTTCTTCCTGTAACAAACGGGTTGATCTTCTGATATTGTATAATGATTTTCTTTTCTTTGTTTTCAAATATGATTCGATACCATCATGAAGTCTTAATTGATAGCTGTCGTTAAAATCAGACACTCTGGTGTATATGTTATTCTTAGCCAAAGTATCCACTAGGGGCAAAGAGCTGTTTTTATTTATTTTATAGAGTTTAACAAGACTGGCACCGGTAACAAAAGCAATTTTCCACCTTGCCTTTACAAGTGCCCTGCATGCCTCAAGCTCGTAACCCTTTCTCATAAGAAACGGGGGCATATGCATAACACCAAAGTCCATCGTTCTGAGAGAGGTTATCGGTACACCGAATTTATGAGACTTTGATTCTACCAGAATCATCATTCCCAAAATCATCTCACCTTCAAACAGGCGAATCAGCCAGCACCTTCCTTCAGGAGGACACTGTGACCAGTTGGCATATTGGTAACCCCATTCCATATACGTGTTAGGCTCGCACTCCTTCTCAAAGGCCTCTACTTCTCCTCTAACGGCCCTCCAATCGGAATCTGTTTGCAATTCTGTGACTTTTACAGAACCCATGCCTTTATCCTTTAAATATACCGACTTTGTTTAGAATCTTCTTCAATATACCCCTCTCCTCTTCAGGAGCGGTGTACATGAGAAATATCAAAACATATATGCATGCGATTATAACCCCCGCAACGGCAGAAAGCACCATCCACAATCTTCCTTTTTCAATAAAATTCTGAATCGCCCAGGATACCAGAGAAGATATTGAAAGAGACGCAAAAAATGGAAGGAAATGGGGGCCATAGACAAATTTCAACCAATTTGAAAGCCGGATCTCCAAATGTTTTCTGGCTCTGATCATGAAAGCAGGTAACATCATGAAAACAGTGGTAATCATCCCTGCCAGTGCCACACCAGTTGGTCCAAAATATTGCCCACCAACAATTGCAATGGGTATATACAAGGCAACAACAACCAGCGCAGTTACATTAGTAAATCTATGTTCTCCAGACAACGAGAGAGAATTTGCAGAAGCATTATATGGGGTACCTAAAAAGATCGACATTGTCATAATTGCCAGGGGAACAGTTGCAATCTTGGCCATTTCTCCGCCAACCCATCCCTCAAGAAAGCAGCCACCAAGAGGAACTGCTATTGCAGCCAGAACTCCACTTAAAATCATCGCTCGTCTGGCCAGTGTCAAAGTCAGCCAGCCGGCCTTACCAAGCCCAGAATCTTCCTCGGTCGAAAGCTTTGCAATCTTGGGGCTACCGGCATACGTTACCTGAGCGGCAAGCTCTGCACTGATGCTTGATAGTCTCATGGCGATACTGTATGCGCCATTGGCAACCAAACCGGAGGTGACCTGAACCAGCAGAACGCCGGCACGCATAAATATCACATTGGTTATTTGACCAAGCCAGGCAAACATTGAGAACTCAACTATTTTCGGAACCAATTCTCCATTGAAGTTTTTCAGCCTGTAACTTTTTAAAGGCACTATCTTAAGCGACATTATCGCGTACGCTAAATGTTCGACCAGCATTGTTGCAAAGAAAGCGATTGCCAGCCCGTTCAGTTCATAGCCCTGATCAAGAACCCACACCCCACAAACAAAGTATAAAATTGTACTAAGCCCCTGACTTAAATGTGCTCTGGCCATAAATCGCTGTGATAACAATACTGCACTGAAATTTCTAAGTGGTACTGAAATGGCAAGCCGCCAAATGAAGACAAAAACCACAAAAGTAGCCTGTGCATGAACAATTTCCGGCACTTTCAGTAAAAGTGCCAGTTTATCAGAAAATGGAATACCTACAACAATTACCGCAATACCGGAGATAAGGGTCAGCCAAAAAGTGGTACATGTCCACTGCTGCATCTTTTCCGGTTCTTCTCTGAAGTTTATTGCCGATAGAAATCTGTTGGAAGCCTGAATCAGACCAAATTCGAGGAAAGCAAGAATGCCCATAATGGCCATTCCCAAGGTCCAGATACCATATTTTTCCTCACCAACATGCTTGATAATGATAGGCACCAGAATCATCATTGCCAAGACTTGGGTAAACATCCTGAAAATACCTGAAAAGGCATGCATAGTCAGCAGTTTGTCAGACTGATTTCTGTCTTGGCTGTCTATAGACTCAAAGCCAGTTGTTTTCTCGTCCATTAAACTCTCATATCATATTTCGAATATTTCAAACTGTTACACAAAAAAAACAGTGCAACCATAATATCGGCACCTCTGCAATTTTCTTAATTACTTTCATCATTACTGGAATTTTCCTGTAATTTCAAGAGGTTACTACAAGTAAAAAGAAATAAAAGTAATCGCGCTATCTCAGCTTTTCAACTTTTTAAGGATTTGTGATGCAATCGGGTGGTGAAGATGGCTTAATCTTTCTATAAAGCCTCTCTTCCAATAACTTTGAAGGTATCTGCGTCTCAAGCCTTTGATGTTAAATATACCCCAAATTGATGGTGGACGAGCCAGATATCGCGCATTTTCCACATCATCGAATGAATCGACATGTTTCAAATCTCCAATCAGCACCGACTCCTCATACTGCGGTGATTGAATAACTCTGGCAATAGGAGCAAATGCCAACTCCCTACTTATTTGAATTGACTCATAATTTTTACTAAAGGAAGTAAAATCGGTAATAAAATCCATAGCTCCCTGTTGCATAAGACGAACCACATTGGATTGTTCCTGGATATCACCTCTACCAAATTTTGCCTTTACTTCATTATTGTCATCTTCCATATAGCCGGTAACACTTCCATGGTTAGCAGAAAAAAGGAATTCACAAAGAGGCACACAGGCCAAAATGGTTTTAAACGTATTGGAAGGTTGACCACCTTCGCATAAAAATCCTTTTGCAAAACCGTTCAGTTCCTTCCGAGCCAGAATCTCTTCAGAGGTTCCCAGATAAAAACCATTAACTTCAACTTCAGCCTTTTGCTGTTTCAGTATCGAGAGCAGATAACATTGCATACTGGCCTTCCAGCCAATGTCTACCAGGGCAATTTTACTATTATTCAATAAACCTATCTGTTTCAGATATTTGACCAGAAGCTTGTTTTGCCTGTCTGTGGTTTTCAAAAGTGGATCTTTTAACATGTGAAGCAGATTCAACAGTTTTCTTCTGTCAACTTCATTTACAACAAGGCTCTGCCATCCGATAAAACCCGATGCGATTATTTCTTTCGTATATAAAGCCGGGTCCAGACCTAATCTTTCAAGATAATGACCAACATGCCTGAGTTCGCTACCTGAAACAAATAGCTCAAGCTTTTCATCACTCAATTCGTCCATAGATGCTATCGCCAATGCAACTCTCGAGGCATGGAAATACGTTGAAAGAGGCAAGTCTTTGCGGTCGTCCGATAACATGCGATAAATTTTTTCCATGATGTAGCCATCACGGGAGAGGAAATAGGCATGCGTTACGCCTTTTTTCTTGAACTGAACCATTAGCCACTGAATAAAACCGAGATACAATATTCCAACCGTTTCATAACCAAAACGATACCAGAAATCCAGTTCCGAATATCCTCCATGAGGCTCATCAATTGAACTATAAAACTTTCCAGCAATCAAACTTTTGTAGATAGACTTGGCTGTGGTGTTTTCCACATATCTGGTATCATCCTGCCGTCTGTCCTGTTGATACTTATCCCTGCATCGCGTATAAAACCAGGCTTTAAATTCGTTGCGCTTTGCCATTGTCACATCGGACAATTCATCATCACCAATATGCAAAATATCCTTTGGTCGAACACCCAGATCCGCATTGATATACGGATACATTGTACCTTCACGCTTGCTTTTCCCCAACTCGTTGGAAACGTAGACATAGCGATAATCTTTGTAGCCATTATCTCTCAGAATTCCTTCTAAAATTTCAAAGGGAAGATACATGTCTGTAGCAAAAACAATAGTTTTATTCTGTTCAAGTGAATATTTATAAATTTCAAAAATCGCAGGATTTTGAACACAGGTCATACATTCGACAGCTATTTCCAGGCCCATAATGGATCTGGCAAGCGAGGATGAAATCAATTCAGATGTCATAAATTCGTCATAAATGTCTTTCAAAGCTACTTCACGCGAACCATATTTTTTGAAAAATCTAGCCCTTACCTTACTTTCGGCTAACTCTCTTTTCATCCTGAAGTTTTCAGGGAAATCAGCAAATTTCTTTTTACCTTCAAAGTATACCAGAGAGAAAACATCTTGTGGTTTGTGCATTGTGCGCAAAACTGCGGTATCGAATATATCAAACGAAACCACTTTGGCTCGATCTATGGCATCCAGTAATTGCTGTTTCAAACTAGCCTAACCTCCATATACACCAAGACATTGTGATACTTGATCACATATAATCGGCAATATGTTCAGAAATGTTCACGTAAAACAGCAGAATTATAAATCAATTCATTTCCAGATGCCAGAAATCATTAATATATTCGCTAGTGTATAAATACCAAGACTTCCGGGCAGACTTGCAAAGTCAATAATATCATGGTAAATCTACCTATCATTTTTCAAAACCAACAGGTCATGTTGCAAGTGATCGTTAAGAGAGAAAACATGTCATTAAAAAGCACCCCGACCAGAAAAGTTCTGTCATTAAGTATCGGACTCTTTCTTTTTTCAATGGCTTTAAGACTGTTTCATTTAAAAAATCAGAGTCTGTGGCTGGATGAGGCTGTCATTTTCTCACAAATATCCAAGGACTCTATTTACGAGGTAATTGCCTCAGTCGAAGGACATCTCGGGCCCTTTTATCATGTGTTGATATTTCTGTTCAGCAAAATAGCAGGAACGAGCGAATGGGCTTTGCGCTTTCCATCGGCCATGTTTGGCTCCATTTCTGTGGTCTTGACATATCTCGTTGCCAGAAAAATATTCGATGATAAATTGGCACTTATCGCTTCTTTCTTCATGATGTTTTCTCCCATACACATCTGGTACTCTCAGGAAGCCAGGATGTACTCTTTGTGGATCATGCTGATTTTACTCTGTACCTATGTTTTTATGCTGGCTGTGGAAAAATCAAATTTAAAACGCTGGCTCATTTTTACTATCTGCGCCAGTTGCTCAATCTGGACATACCTGAACTCGGCATTTTTCTTTGTCGGCATGTTTCTGTTTTTACTGCTGCAATATAAACAATATAAAAAGCAAATTATAATTTTTTCGTTTTGTATGACACTGGTTATCGCCAGCTTCTACCCCGGAATAATTGCCTTTCTTAACAAGGAAAGTATGGGAATCGGCAGCAGCAGACCAACCGGAATTTTCGATCTGGCATACGCCTTTTTAGCATTTTCTTTTGGCACAACCTTTGGCCCATCGCTGGTAGAAATTCGTTCTTTAAAAAACTCATTAGGCACAAGTGCAGCACTTGAACAACTGGTAATTAACTATGGAACCCTGTTGATTCCCGCCATCATCGCTGCAATATCACTTTTTATTTATTCCAGTATAAAATTATTTAAATACCACCCGGATAACCAAAAACTGTTTTTTGCCACAATGTTTATAACACCGGCCTTAGCAATCTTTCTGATAGCATACTTCGCGGAATCAATTCCGTTCAATGTGCGTTATATGCTTTGCGCATTGCCTTTCTATTACATGCTTCTGGCACTGGGTATGAAATATCTTTCGGGAATCTTTTTACCTCTGTCTATGATTTTAATTTTCTCTATCTTTGGAATTTCTCTCTTTAATCATTACGAAAACAATAAATACGCCAAAGTCGAAATGAATAAAGCCATTGCTTATGCATCTTCTCATATGAAAGAAAATGACAAATCACTGATATTTTACGAACATGCCAGAGTAGTACTGGAATACTACGATAATACAAACAAGCTAAAAAACTCATACGTTCCGCTGAATGGAACCCTGGATTCCTGTAAAAACATGGTTAAAAATGCACAATGCGTGTATTTTATTCAGACAATCCGTACACAACAGTATCCCCAAAAATTGATTTCAGATACAAAAAGCTATTTCTCAAAGACTTTTGCTACCAGGAGAGATATCCATTTTATCAATGCAGAAATCAATGTTTTCTGTAATAAAAAACAGTGACACTTTAATGCTTTTATTGAATTTTTCCTAATATAATCAGTAAAATACCCGTTTCATCAAATCTATTGACTGGCAATTTAAAATATTGTGTGCTAGGATGGTCATCTAAATTTGGACACTGTGGGGAGGCCGTTTGAATGCAAGCGGAAGGTTGCCTGTAATTTTCAAACACGTTATTCATTGTGAATAAAAGAAGAGGTTTGTTATGAGCTACTATAAACAATTAGGAAATCTTGCTACTAAAAGCAATCAAATAGAAAGAGATAACTATGAGTACTTCAACGTTAAAGATGGACTGAGAAACAGAGACGGCTCCGGTGTTCTTGTGGGTCTGACCAATGTCTCTTCAGTTATCGGATACGAAAAAGTAGATGAAGAACTGCTTCCTCTTGAGGGAAGACTTTTCTATCGTGGCATTGATGTGGCTGATCTGGTGAACTCCCTAGAGAAGGAAGAACGATACGGTTATGAAGAAACCGCGTTTCTGCTGCTATTTGGCAGACTACCTTCAACAGAGGAAACAACACATTTCAATGAAGTCATTGGTAAAATGAGAAATCTGCCTTTGAACTTCTCTCGTGATGTTTTGCAGACATTCAGAACACCGGATATCACCAACGCCCTTGCTAGGTCAGTCCTGACATTTTACGGGATGGACAAAAAACCTGATGATCTTTCTTTACCAAATCAAATTCGTCAGGGCATGAGTCTTATTGCTAAAATGAACACTCTGGTTCCTTATGCCTACCACTCAATCAGACACGGATTTTTCAATAAAAGCCTTATAATTCATACACCAGACACCAATCTTTCTGCAGCCCAGAATTTTTTGAGGCTCATGCGCAACAACATGGAATACACAGAGGAAGAGGCACGAACCCTTGATATTCTACTTCTGTTACATGCAGATCACGGCGGTGGTAACAACTCTACCTTTACCACTCGTGTTGTATCCTCCACCAATACAGATACATATTCGGCAATCGCAGCTTCGCTCGGATCTCTTAAAGGCCCGCTTCATGGTGGTGCAAATGTACGCGCGCTTAAGATGATGGAATACATCATCGAGTCAGTAGGTAAAACACCGACAGATGATGAGCTACGTGCTTTACTGTTCCAGATCCTGAAAGGCGAGGTCTATGACAAGGCCGGTAAAATATATGGCATCGGTCATGCTGTCTATACTTTAAGCGACCCACGAACCAGAATTCTGAAAAAGTATGCCGAAAAAATGGCTATCCTGAAAAACAGACAGGAAGAGTTTCAGATTTTCAAGCAAGTGGAAGAATTGGCACCACAGGTTTTGAAAGACTTCAAGAACAACCCGGACTTTGTAGCAAGTGCAAATGTAGATTTTTACTCTGGCTTCATTTTTAGCTGTTTGGAAATACCAACTGAAGTCTATACACCAATGTTTGCCATGGCCAGAATCGCCGGGTGGTGCGCTCACCGCATCGAAGTTATGACCAATCGGGTGAAAATAATGCGCCCGGCATACAAGGCACTGAAACCAAGACAACTACAGTACGTTCCATTGGCCGAAAGAAAACCTGTTATGGAAGCCAAACAGGTTACAAAAACCAAGAGCGGAAAGTGTCATTAGACAATAGACAGCAAGCTATTCACAAATGTGATGATACTTTAGCAATCTCGTAGCGGGATTGCTAAAGCCATTCGTCGATGTAAATTGTTTTTCCCATAGATTCTGAAAAGGCTTCGCAGAGCATTCCTGCTGCCAGCTTTCCTGCATATATGGAGTGATAACGGACAGCCTGTTTTTCAAAGCCTATGTGAGAGGCAACACCAAGAACTGAATCAAAGATCTTTGCACCGATCCTCTCCATTAGCCTGAACTCCATCCTGTCCGGCCCGGAAATAATCGGGGCCCTGACAATAACATATGCCAGCTTGCTCGCAATTACTGCCTGCTCGGCTTTGTATCGTGCCTGTAAATATGGACTACCGGTATTTTGTTTGGTACCAATGGAGGAGAGATAAATAATTTTCGGTTTGTATTTCTTGTTCTCTGCTCTAGATGCAGCCTCAACTGCCAAGGCTGTTAATCCGTAATCCACTTTTTCATAAGAGCCTGTAGCTTTATCTCCACCATTTTTCTGTATTTTCTTCATCCGTTTTTTGGTTGTACCAATCGTTATAAATATCAGATCCGGTTTTAGGCGCTTAATACTCTGGTGCATCTCATCCTGATTCCATGGGGTTGAATCCACATCTGCCCCCATGCCTTCGAATCGTATTTTCCATTCACCAAGTTGTTTGGAATCCGGTCTTATGTGGGCAATGGTTTTCATCCCGAATTTTACAGATTGCCGACATAGCTCAAGCCCTACATATCCTGTAGCCCCAAGCACCAGAACTGTTGTGTTTTCTACATCCAACATAACAAACTCCTTAGATAAACGGTAGCTGCGTTACAGATTTCCAATAACAGCCTTGGCAAAACCCGAACAGCTCAAAAGCGTGGCACCATCCATTTGTCTTTCCAAATCATAGGTCACCTGCTTTTGGCCAATTGTTTTGGCAAGAGCATTCTGAATCAATCTGGCAGCTTCCTGCCATCCCATATAATCAAGCATCATGCAGGCTGATAAAATCAAAGATCCCGGATTTACTTTATCCTGACCAGCATATTTAGGCGCGGTTCCGTGTGTCGCTTCGAAAAGCCCAATGCCGTCCCCAATATTAGCACCCGGTGCCATACCAAGTCCACCAACTTGTGCAGCACAAGCATCAGAAATATAATCACCATTGAGATTTGGTGTAACGATCAGGCTATATTCATCTGGTCGCAAGAGTAGTTGCTGAAACATTGCATCGGCAATTCGATCTTTAATGATTATCCTGTTACCAACGTTTTTTCCCTGATAAACTTCATCCTCGGTAATAATGTAATCTGCGTATTCTTTCTTGAAAAACTCGTAACTCCACTCGCGAAATGCTCCTTCGGTAAACTTCATGATATTACCTTTATGAACAATCGAAATGGAGGGCAACTTCATTTTAATGGCATGTTCAATAGCCAGTTTGCAAAGTCTTACGGTACCTGCTTTCGACATCGGTTTGATGCCAATTCCAGAATTCGGCTTGATGCTCTTTTCATGAAGTTTCTCTACAAGCCCGATAATCTGATTAGCTTCATCACTTCCTGCGGAAAATTCAATACCCAAATAAGTATCTTCAGAATTTTCCCTGAAAATTACCACATCTAAATCCTCCGGGTGCAAAACAGGAGAAGGAACTCCTTCGAACCAGCGCACAGGACGGACACAGGCATACAGATCAAGATCCTGCCTCAGTTGTACATTCAAAGATCGTATTCCGCCTCCCACAGGCGTAGTTAAGGGCCCTTTGATTACCACATGGTAGTCCCGCACAGCCTGAACAGTTTCCATTGGTAGCCATTGTTCGTATTTTGCAAAAGCTTTTTCTCCAGCGAAAATTTCCCACCAGGCAATTTTCTTTCGACCTGAATATGCTTTTTCAACAGCAGCATCGACTACAAGTTTCATAGCAGGACTGATATCAACACCAATACCATCACCTTCGATATATGGAACAATGGGATTGTCCGGTACAGTCAGAACCTCTCCATCAAATATTATCTGTTCACCCTGTGGTAAAGAATCAAGCTTGTTCGCACCCATAACCTTAAGACCTTTCCGAGATAAAACTGCACTTCAAGCAGAAAACCTCCCCGATTAACAATCGTTAGATTCCCAACGATTTTCAAATATGTACGGATAATATAGCACATTTTTTTGTGTATATGATTTTTTTAGCCTGAAAAAGCAATATGCTTGCCAATAAATCCATTTTAACAGAAGGCAGAACTTGACAGTCACTGTTTTTACATGATATCTGTTTGTTTAGAACAAGTATCTTTAACTAATTCAGACATTCAAGGAGATGGTTATGTGTAAACGAGTAGTTGCATTAATGCTTTTGGTCACTTTGCTTGCTCTGTCATCATTTGCTACGGCAGAACCTAAAACCAAAGCTGAGGCAAAAGTAGAGCTGGAAAAGCTCAAAGTTGTAATGAAATTTTCGAAAGAAAACATCATTCCACTGATTAACTGCTATGTGGAAAATCAGCAGTACTTACAAAACATGTATGGTGATTATCCTGTGCGCGGTCAGGAACGCGTTTCCAAACTGGACTACTGCCTGACACGCTATCCTGCCACCACCAAAGACTCTCCTGAGTTGATGGCGATTAAAAACAAAATGCTCAACCTGATGAAAATCGCTGTTAATGAAGGCGGAAAAATTTGTAAGTTGTATCATAAGTACAATAATACAAAAGACAAACTGACCGGAAAAGCTTCCAAAGACGAAGCTGTCAAACGTGAAATGGATGATTTGAAAAAACAGATCGAAGCCATGAAACAGCAAATCTATCAGCACACTAACGAATTTATGAATGTTCGTAAGGAGTTTTTGAGCTGGCAGAAAACCTTTATTGACTACTATAAGCAAATACAACTGAAGGCCAGATAGAAATAAACAACTAAAGATAAAAGCCACTTCAATCGAGGTGGCTTTTTTTATTTGCACTAAAGCATAAAAAACAACCGGGATAACTCCCGGCTGCTATACCTGTTTGTTGTAATATTATCCCATACTTTTGGTTCTGAGATTCTTGATTACCATTCTGGCAATCGTCTTTAAAGTTTCAAAAACACCGACTCCCTGGGTGGCAATGGCTTCAAACTCTGGAACGTTGGTGGTATTCAACATGCTGGAAAGCTCTTTAACGCCAACTGCCGAGGGAAGATCTCTCTTGTTATATTGCATTACCCATGGAACATCGTTGATATGAAGGTCATTTTCAATCAGGTTTTCCTTCATATTATCAAGACTCTCGAGGTTGGCATCCATGCGCTCAATCTGTGAATCGGCAGTAAAGACAATACCGTCCACACCTTTGAGAATAAGCTTGCGTGAAGCATCATAAAACACCTGACCAGGAACAGTGTACATCTGGAAGCGTGTCTTGAAACCACGAATTTCTCCCAGTTGTACGGGGAGAAAATCAAAATACAGCGTTCGCTCGGTTTCAGTTGCCAGAGAAATCAATTTACCTCTGGTATCTGGATTGGTTTTCTGGTGGATGTACTGAATATTGGTTGTTTTGCCACCAAGTCCCGGACCGTAATACACGAGTTTTACATTGATCTCGCGTGAAGAATAATTAATAAACGCCATTAGTCAACTGCCCCTGAGCTAATCATTAAACAGATTGTCGATATCCTCATCGGTAATTTCCGCAAAGAGTGGATTGGCCTCTTCTTTAGAGTTTCTCTTTGCCATTTCCAAAAATATTTCTTCTAGCTGTTGGGACGATTTTCTGACGCGTAAACGTACCAGCCCAAGGGAGGTTGTGCTATTGTCAAAGACCACCACCAAGATATATCTTTCTGCAATAATTGAAAGGTGCAGATTGTCTTTTTCGCCTTCGTGGAAAAGAATACTGAATTCTTTTTCACCAAGTAATTTGGCCAAACCACCCGTAGCAGCAATATTTCCTGCCGCAAGCGTGGCCAGCGAGGTAGTATCCAGGTTTCCAACCTCTCCGGAAGAAGTCAGTAATTGACCATTTTTATCTACAATGAACACCAGCTTGGCATTAGCCTCTCCCGCCAGTATATTGCAAACTCCCATTATCTTATTATAATCATCTTCGTGAATTATTTCCTGTGCATTTAACATGACGCAATTTTCCCCATTCAAGATGGTTTGTCCAAACTCAAACCAACTCCCTTAATAACCTTTAAAGTGTACCAAAACATTTGATAATAGGCAAGAAAAGCACACCTGCCAGACAATTATTTCATATATATGAAATTGATATTTTTATTACTCTGGCAAATTGAATTTTTTATGTAAGAGAACTTTGTACCTGCCATGCTTTCGTGCTACAAGAGAGATTGAGTCATATATCACTGTGGAGTGTTAATCATGAGCAATAAACGCATCGTTTCCTGTACGCCATCTACTACTGATTTCCTAAACCTTTTGGGACTGGGCAATAATATCGTCGGCGCTGACGACCTAAGCATGCAATATCCGATAAATTCAGAAGTTATCTCTGTTGGCCCCATTGACAATATCAACAGCCATATAGTTAGTGAACTAAAGCCTGATTTGGTAGTTGCCACTGAAACCGTACCTGGAATGGATGTAGTTATAGATTATCTGAAAGCCGATGGTCATAATGTTCTGTCACTGCACAGCGAGCGTTTCGATGATCTTATTGCCGACATTTACACCACCGGTGTTGAATGCGACGTAGAGGAGCTTGCACGTGAGATAGTCGAAAAAATCAACAAAAAGGTGAAACGACTCTGCTCCATGGTTCGCACTACTGACGAACCTTTGCGGGCATACTTTGAATGGTATCCGGATCCCTTCATTACCTGTGGATCTCAAAGCTGGATTTCAGATATGCTGAAAAAGGCCGGAGCCAACAATATCTTCGGTGATATTCCCCAGCCATCCTTTGATGTGGAAGAAATGGAAATTGTCAAGAGAGATCCCCAGGTTATATTTATCTGCTGGGCCGGTCAGGGAGATGAACTGGAAGATCTTGAGGTTGAAAACATTCTTAAAAGAAAGCCATGGAAAGAAACCGCAGCCTTCAAAAGTAAACAAATCTATTACCTGCCAGAAAGCCTCTTCGCTTTCCCCGGCCCTAAACTTTTAGAGGGATTGGAACTGCTGATCGAACTGGTAGGTATAGCCGGTTCGGAAAATTAGAGTTTAGCGAGTTATCATTATCCTTTATCAAGTAAGTTTAAATAGACATTAATTGTCTAAATATAGTTCAAATTCATCCAGAATATTTCCAATTCTTTGTCATTCACAGGCAAAGTTATCAATATTGCTACTCCGAAAACTAAAATATTTAAAAGTACTCAAAGCCATTTATCTCAGTCCAAATAAATCTTAGTTGAAGGGATCCAGTCAGCAATGTCCTTGAAGTGCTTGACAATTGCGCCACTCTAGTATATCAATGGGTATGTTCTTATTCTTAGGGGTAGAGATTTGTGCAATTAACACATTTTCAGGAGACAAATATGAGTTCGAAGATTAGCGTAATTTTGATATCGGCACTGGTAGCATTTTCTCTCACTGCATGTTTCGGTGAAGACGATTTTCTTGGCAACACCTACACTTTCGACACCTGTACCATCAATCATTGTTCAGATAAAATAGACGATTGTCGAAACAATGAATATTGCATGGAAACCGTGACTTGCCTTAACAATTGTAAAACCTGTGATGATTGTGATACTCAGGACTGCATCTACTACGATTGTCGTCAAAACAAACCTATCGAATATGATGATCTATGGACATGTTCAAACAGATATGGTTGTGATCCTCAATTTTAAATTAAAAACTCTTGTATTTTGAGCACTACATAAAAAAAGGGCGATGGTTTTTAACCATCGCCCTTTTTATTATCTTAATTGTTCTATTCTTCTTCGCTGTCTGTGACAGGTGGGACATAGCCCAAGAATTCGATGAATGACATGGGTGCGTTATCTCCAGGACGATTACCCTGTTTGATAATGCGGGTATAACCGCCATTGCGTTCTTTAAAACGTTCGGCATATTCACTGAACAATTTTCGCAATGCCTCTTTGTCAAACAGGCGTTTTGCAGCCTGACGACGTGCAGTCAATGTACCTTTTTTGGCCAGAGTTATCAAACGTTCTGCATAGGGACGCAATTCTTTGGCTTTTGCATCGGTGGTGCGAATTCTACCGTGCTCCAGCAATGCAGTCGCCAGATTACGCATGAGTGCTTTTTGATGCTCTGAATCTGTTGCTAATTTTCTTCCAGCTTTGCGATGTCGCATAACTCGCGTCCTTTCCAACTCTTATCAATAACATTCCAGCCTATTGTACTTGTGAGTACCGCTGACGTTATCAGTATTAGTGTTTATTGATTTGCAGGAGGCGTAAAACCTTCCAGCTTCATTCCAAGTGATAAACTCATCTCTGCCAAAATTTCTTTAATTTCATTCAGAGACTTACGACCAAAGTTCTTTGTCTTGAGCATTTCCTGTTCTGATCTTTGTACCAACTCGTAAATGAAACGAATGTTGGCATTTTGCAGACAGTTTGCGGAACGAACAGAAAGTTCCAGCTCGTCGACGGTGCGAAGCAGATGTTTGTTAAATTCTTCTTCGGCTTCGACTTCCTCAGGAATCTCGGCATTAACACTTTCATCAAAGTTGATAAAGATGTTCAGCTGTTCCTTAAGAATTTTTGCTGCCAATGCTATTGCGTCGTCTGGACGAACAGCACCGTTTGTAGTTACTTCCAATGTCAGTTTGTCATAATCAATGACCTGACCAACACGAGACTGAGTAACGTAAAAGTTGACAGCTCTCACAGGGGAGTAGTTGGCATCAACCGGAATAGCGTTGATAGGTAGATCCAGATCTGTAACTCTGCCAGCCGCTACATAACCGCGACTTGTCTGAATGGTAACTTCCATTCCAAGAGATCCATTTTCACCAACAGTGGCAATAACTTTTTCAGGATTCATGATCTCTAGTTGTGGATGCTGGATATCTCCGGCAGTCACTTCACATGGACCCTTTTTATCAACGCGGACGACCAGTTCTTCAACTTCATCCAGCAATTTTATTTCTACCTGCTTCAGATTAAGAATCATCTGAGTGACATCTTCAACTACTTCAGGAACAGTTGAAAACTCATGCAGCACACCATCAATTTCTACCACAGAGATTGCCGCACCCCTAAGGGAAGACAGCAGAATGCGTCTGAGCGCATTACCAATTGTCTGCCCATAACCACGCATCAGCGGCTCGCAGAAAAACTTACCTTTACGGTTAGTCAGAGAATCTCTATCATAATCGAGATATTTCGGCTTTATGAGGTCGTACCAGTTTTTGTACATGATCCCTCCTAAAAAGGTGACGCGTGTCCTTCTACTTAGAATACAACTCGACGATCAGACGTTCGTTGATATCAAGCTGGATATCTTCGCGACTCGGCAACTGTTTAACAGTGGCCTTGTACTCGCCTTTATTCAATTCGAGCCAAGCTGGAACACCGCGGCGTTCGATAACTTCTAGACTATTGTTGATAGTCTGAACTTTTTTGCTCTTCTCGTTTACACCGATTTCATCATTCACTCTTAATTGAATGGAACCGACGTTAGCACGTTTTCCGTTCAAAGTGAAATGTTTATGACGAATAAGCTGGCGAGCTTCGGCTCTTGAAGATGCAAATCCTAAACGATAAATTATATTATCGAATCTGAGTTCCAGAAGTCTAAGCAGGTTTTCACCAGTTACGCCCTTTTGGCCATCAGCTTTTTTGAAATAGCCTCGGAACTGTTTTTCCAAGATACCATAAATACGGCGAACTTTCTGTTTTTCACGAAGCTGCAAACCGTATTCAGAACGTTTTTTACGTCCAAAACCGTGTTCACCTGGTGGATAGGGTCTACGTTTTTGTTCCATTGCACATTTGGCTGTGAAACAACGCTCACCTTTTAAAAACAGCTTTCCACCTTCACGGCGGCACAAACGACATTTTGGACCTGTATATTTAGCCAAGTCATCCTCCTTCGAATATACTGAGCTAGGTTAAACGCGACGCTTTTTGGGCGGACGACAACCATTATGGGGAACCGGAGTGACATCGCGAATTACGGAAACCTTAAGACCTGCTGCGGACAGAGCTCTCAGGGCTGATTCACGACCAGAACCGGGACCTTTAACATTTACTGTAATATTCTTCATTCCGTGTTCCATTGCTTTTTTCGCAGCATCTTCACCAGCGATCTGAGCGGCAAACGGAGTGCTCTTTCTGGAGCCTCTGAAACCCATCATACCTGCTGTGGACCATGAAACCACATTACCGGAAACGTCGGTAATTGTAATCATGGTGTTATTGAAAGTACTTTGAATATGAGCAATACCACTCTGAATATTCTTCTTTACCTTTTTGGTGCGCCCTTTGCGCGGTGCTTTCGCCATGTTTCCTCCAAATCGTCAGACGACGATCTTATTTCTTTCGTCCAAGAATTCTACGCGGACCTTTTAATGTACGTGCATTAGTTTTGGTACGCTGACCGTGACAAGGCAAACCACGTCTATGTCTTAGGCCACGATAACAACCTAAATCCATCAAACGTTTGATGTTCATTTGTTTTTCACGTCTGAGATCACCCTCGACTGTGAATTCATCGTCAATTACACGACGAATTTGCTGAACTTCACCCTCAGTAAGATCATCGGACTTGGTAGCATGGTCAATACCTGCTTTGTCCAGAATCTGTTTAGCAGTAACGCGCCCAATACCATAAATATAGGTAAGAGCAATGTCGGCTCTTTTTCTCTTGGGCAGGTCAACACCAGCAATACGTGCCACTATCTTCTCCTTTGTTTATCTTGCGCCTGAAGGCCCACTAATTATCCCTGAACCTGTTTATGTCGGGGATTCTCGCAAATAACGCGAACCTTACCATGTCTTTTGATAATCTTGCATTTATCGCAGATTTTTTTTACAGATGCTCTGACTTTCATCTTCTTACTCGCTTTTTCTGATATCGTATATTACGAAATCCGAATTATCATTCTCCGGAACCAGTCAATATCCTGGGTCCGTCTGCCGTAATGGCAATTGTATGTTCCCAATGGGCCGAAAGCTTTTTGTCCGCTGTTATGACGGTCCAGCCATCGTCCAGAACTTTAACATCATGAACGCCTTCGTTAATCATCGGCTCAACAGCCAGTACCATACCCTCTTGAAGTCTGATACCTTTGTTTTTGCGACCGTAGTTAGGAACCTGAGGATCCTCATGCAACTCACGACCAACAGCATGACCGACATATTCACGTACAACTGAAAAACCGTTCTTTTCAGCGTGAGTCTGAACCGCGTAACCAATATCACCAAGCCTGTTGCCAGGAACCATTACGTCGATTGCCTTGTAAAGACATTCTTTTGTGATGCGACTCAGTCTTTCGGCGTTTTTTGAAGCTTTGCCAGCAATATGAGTTCTTGCAGCATCGCCTATCCAACCGTTTAAAATGGCGCCCAAATCGCAACCGATAAGATCACCATCTTTAACTATTCTTTTCGGACTCGGTATTCCATGCACAACTTCTTCGTTTATAGAGGCACAAAGTGTTGCAGGATAACCATGGTAGCCTAAAAACGCAGGTTTCGCTTTGCGAGCGCGAATTACTTTTTCAGCAGCAGCATCAAGTTCTTTAGTGCTAATGCCCGGTTCAAGTATATTTTCAATCGCTTCATGCGCTGCGGCTACAATTTGTCCGGCTTCAAAGAGCAATTCTATTTCATCTCGGCTTTTCAGATGGATCATGATCAATCCCTCTACTTGGTTAAAGCCGCTTCGATTCTCACAAATATCTCGTCAATGCTTCCTACTCCATCTACCGGCAAAAGCAGGTTTTCTTTGGAGTAGTATTCAATCAACGGTTTTGTCTGGCCGTGGAAAGTCTCAAGGCGTTGTTTGCCTGATTCTTCATTATCATCACTTCTCTGATAAAGATCCTTACCACCGCATTTATCACAAACCCCTTCTACCTGGGGCTTTTTAAAGACGACATGAAACTCTTCACCGCAGTCACGGCAAATTCGTCTACCAGTCAGACGTCTCATTAATTCATCGTCAGGAACGTCTAGCTGAACGACGTTATCCAACTTTCTTTCCAATTTGTCAAGAACTTCCGCTAAAGCATCTGCCTGAGGAAGAGTTCTGGGGAATCCATCAAGTAAAAATCCCTTTTTGCAATCATCTTCAGCAAGACGATCAGCAACGATTCCAACCACTATTTCATCCGGTACCAGATCACCACGGTCAATGTATTCCTTGGCTTTTTTACCCATTTCCGTGCCTTCTTTCATTGCAGCTCGGAAAATTTCACCAGTGGAAATCTGCGGAATGTCAAAACGTGTAACAACTTTCTTGGCCTGCGTTCCTTTACCGGCAGCAGGTGGGCCTAGAAAAATCAGATTCATCGCTCTCATTCCTTTCGTCAACAAGATTAAAATTTATCCTCTTGAACGACGACCGCGGATACGTGGACCTTTAGGTCCGGTAAAGCCATCATAGTGTCTTGTTATGAGGTGGGATTCAATCTGGCTAACCGTATCCAATGCCACACCAACTACGATCAGAAGAGCTGTTCCACCGAAGTAGAAAGGCACATTCATTCTCGCCTGCAGGAACATTGGCAACACACAAATCGCCGACAAATATATCGCACCTAAAACTGTTATCCTTGTAAGGACAGTATCAATGTATTCAGCAGTTTTCTTACCTGGGCGGATACCAGGAATAAATCCACCGTTTTTCTTCATACCATCAGCAACATCCATTGGATCGAACTGAACAGCAGTGTAGAAGAATGCGAAGAAAACGATCATGGCTATGTAAAGTGAATTATAGAGCCAGGTTCCGGGCATCATTGCATCGGAGAAAACTTTTACCCATGGATGATCCACAAAGTTGGCAATTGTTGCAGGGAACATAATGATTGAAGAAGCAAAAATCGGAGGAATAACACCGGCGGTGTTAATTTTGAGCGGCAAATGCGTGCTCTGACCACCATACATTTTGCGACCAACAACTCTTTTGGCGTACTGAACAGGAATTCTGCGCTGCCCACGTTCGACAAAAATAATGACTCCGATAACAACAACCATGATAATCATGAATACAAGCAACATCAAAGGTGTAATTTGATCGCCCTGTACATAATCTATGGTTTGTTTAATCGCCTGTGGCAGTCTTGCGACGATACCTGCGAAAATTAGCAATGAAATACCGTTTCCAATACCCTTTTCAGTGATCTGCTCACCAAGCCACATCAGGAATGCGGTACCGGCAGTCAAAGTAAGGATGATAAGGATTCGGAATCCCCATCCGGCTGTATCCGGGTCAACAACTACTTGCTCACCCATTTTGATTGACTCAAGCCAAACAGATATTGCAAAACCCTGAATAACAGAAAGCACAACAGTACCGTATCTGGTGTACTGGTTGATTTTTCTGCGTCCAGCTTCACCTTCCTTTTTCAATTGACCCATGACAGGCCATACAACCGTCAAGAGGTTGAAAATAATGGATGATGAAATGTAGGGCATAATACCGAGTGCAAAAACAGAAACCTGTTCCATGGCACCACCGGTAAACATGTTAAACAGACCGAACAAACCGCCTGCCTGTCCCATAAATTCAGCCATGACCGTACGGTCAACGCCTGGGGCAGTAACGAAGATACCCATTCTATAAATAGCGAGCATGGCAAGCGAAAATATTATTCTTCGCTTCAGCTCGGGAATTTTTGCTATGTTAGAAAATTGAGTAGCCACCTTAGCTATTCTCCTCAATCTTGCCACCGGCATTCAAAATGGAGCGGCGGGCATTACGGGAAACTTCCACATTGCGGAAAGTTTTCGCGTCTTTTATAATACCACGTCTAACGATACGTGCTCTCTCGCAACCTTCAGGAATCAGGCCAGCTTTAAGCAGGACTTCCATATCGATTTCAGTAGCTTCGAGTTTGTTGACTTTACCAATACCAACTTCAACCCAGCGAACTTCGGTTGGAACGATTTCGACAGTACCACCGACAGCCTCGATCTTAGCCTGGGCGCCTTTAGTGATTTTGTCTACTTTCACGTTAACGGCACGGGTAATTTCACCAGTACCAATAATCTTTACACCGTCCATCGATTCGTTTGTCAGATTTGCATCAAGCAAAGCCTGTGTATCGATTACATCAACTGTCATTCTATCCAGATCAGACAATTTGATCTCGGCGAATTTCTTTCTAAAGATGTTGGTGAAACCGAATTTGGGCAAACGACGATGCAATGGCATCTGTCCACCTTCAAAACCAGGTCTAATGCTACCGCCGGAGCGGGATTTCTGACCACCGTGACCTCTTGCACTGGTTTTTCCCCAACCTGAGCCGTGTCCACGGCCTACGCGCTTGCGATTGGTTTTGGCACCTTCCGGTACACGAATCTCATGAAGTTTCATCTCATCAACCCCTTATTCTATTCCGCTGGCTTATATGTATGCCTGGACGGAGTAATTTCTTCGTTTGTGTCTTCTGTAACAACAAGATGTTTCACTTTGAAAATCATGCCACGAACGGATGGATTATCAGCTCTGACTACAGAATCACGAATTCCTTTTAAACCAAGGCCCTTGATAGTTAGACGCTGATCTTTCGGGCGCCCTATCAGGCTTTTAGTCTGGGTAATTTTAACGTTTGCCATACCCATGTCTCCTTATTTACCTACTTCGTCGATACTTTTTCCCAAACGACGAGCAAATTCTTCTTTGGTTGAAAGATTCGTTAAACCGTTCAGTGTTGCTTTAACAACATTATGAGGATTACGGCTGCCGATGATCTTTGACAGAATATTAGGAATACCAGCGGTTTCGATGATCGCACGAACAGTACCACCTGCGATAATACCAGTACCTGCTGAAGCTGGCTTCAAAACGACCTTGCTTGCGCCGTATCTGCCGATAATCTCATGAGGTATAGTCTCGTTAACAATTGGAATCTTGACCATATCGCGACGAGCTTTTTCGTTTCCCTTACGAATTGCTTCAGGAACCTCAGCAGCCTTACCTTTTCCTACACCAACCATGCCTTTTCCGTCACCAACTACTACGATGGCGGCGAAAGAGAACCTACGACCACCTTTTACAACTTTGGCGACGCGGTTAATGTGTACTGTACGATCTTCAAATTCGTCTTCTGGAGCGAACTTTTTCTTCTGATTACCGTTGTTATATGCCACGGAAAGCCTCCTTGTGAAGCTTTAGAAGGAGAGACCGGCTTTACGCGCGGCCTCGGCCAGGAATTTCACCCTACCATGATATTTATAGCCGTTGCGGTCAAACACGACTGCTTCGATGTTCTTCTCTTTGCAACGCTTGGCAATTTCTTCACCAACCTTCTCGCAAATGAGCTGGTTAATTGTCGGAAGAGGAGCAGGCTTTTTGGCCTTTTTCTTCTTCTTTTTACCTTCGGTTGCTTCCTCTTTTACCTCGGGAGGTTTGGGAGGATTGTCTTTGATATCCTGAACAGCACTTTTCAGCTCTTTATCGACTGATGAGGCCTGTATCAAAGTCTGACCACTAACATCATCAATCACCTGAACATAGATATTTTTTAGGCTACGAAAAATTGTCATCCTAGGTCTTTCTGGAATACCAGAAACGCTCCTACGGATACGCTTTTTCCTTGCCAGTCTCTGCTTCAACTTATTAGTTGGCATAGGGTTATCTCCTTCGAGTATAAAAGGAACCCGACTTAACGCTTACTTACCGGCAGTTTTACCTGCTTTACGGCGAATCGTTTCCTCGGTGTACTTCACACCTTTGCCTTTGTAGGGCTCGGGTGGTCTCAGTGAACGAATATTTGCAGCGGTTTGTCCAAGCTCTTGCTTGTCATAACCTGTCAGAGTTATGTGGTTCGCTTTCGTATCCACATCAGCTTTTACGCTCTTTGGCAGCGGGAAGCTGATAGGATGCGAGTAACCGAGCTGAAATTCGATATTATTGCCTTTAAGCTCAGTTTTGTAACCCACACCAACGACATCAAGCTCTCTTTTGAAACCAACTGAAACACCAATAACCATGTTGCTCAGCAAGGATCTATAGAGACCGTGAAATGCTCTGCACTCACGTGAGTCGTCTCTGCGCTCTACAAGTATATTTTTCTCTTCTACCTTTACCATTACCTCTGGACGGGTCTCTTGAACCATCGAACCCAGCGGACCTTTGACGGAAACTGTGCTTCCATCAACTTTTACATCCACTTTATCGGGTATTGGTATTGGTAATTTTCCAATTCTAGACATGGACAACACCTATTCCATATATTGGTTTACCAAATCGTACACAGTAGCTCACCGCCAATGTGTTTTCGTCTCGCATCTTTATCAGCCATTACACCATACGATGTTGAAAGAATGGCTGTACCCATACCATTTCTGATACGCGGTATCTGGTCATGTTTAACATATTGTCTCAGACCAGGTTTGCTGATACGCTTAATCCCCAGGATTACTGGATCACGGCCTTCAAGATATTTCAACTGTACGTTGATATGATCAAACTTACCAGTCGTAACAACTTTGAAGCCCTTGATATAACCCTCTTCCTGCATAATTTCCAGGACTCGGACTTTCATATTTGACTTTGGACAAGTAAATGAGTCCAATCTTGCCATATTTGCATTCCGAATTCTGGTGAGCAGGTCGGCAATGGGATCGGTCATGCTCATTTTAATTCCTCGCTTGCTTATTGTGGAACATTCGCTAATAATCAGCGTAAGTTACCAGCTTGCCTTGGTTACTCCAGGTAAAAGACCATATGAAGCATTGTCTCTAAGGCAGATCCTACACATATCAAATTTGCGGTGATAACCACGGCTACGTCCACAAATGGGACAACGATTATACTCACGCACTTTGAACTTCTGTTTACGCCGGGCTTTGACCTTCAAGCACATCTTTGCCAAAACGGCCTCCTCGGTTAAAAGGGTTAATGTCTAAATGGCATGCCGAAATTTTTCAGCAGTGCTCTTGATTCTTCGTCTGTTTTCGCTGTAGTGACAAAAGAAATATTAAGCCCTTTGATACGGTCAATTTTATCGTATTCTATCTCGGGAAAAATAATTTCTTCGCGCACACCAAGTGTGTAATTACCGCGTCCATCAAAGGCTTTTGTAGAGACACCCTTGAAATCGCGAACACGAGGTAAAGCAATATTAACCAAACGATCAAGAAATTCGTACATCTGATCGCGGCGCAATGTAACCTTGGCACCAATCTTCATACCTTCGCGCAGTTTAAACTGTGCAATGGATTTTTTGGCGATGGTTACAACAGGAGCCTGTCCAGTGATGGCGCGAATTTCATTAACAGCGCTGTCAACCACTTTCGGGTTCTGTATTGCTTCACCAAGTCCCATGTTGATGACGATTTTTTCCAGCTTCGGAACAGCGTTGATGTTCTTATAGCCGAACTGTTCTGTCATCTTTGGAACAATCTGTTCTTTATAGCTTGTATATAACCTGGCGGTCATCTCAGCTCTCCTTTATTACTCAAAAGTCTCGCCACATTTGGCACAGCGACGCATGACCTTACCATCTTCGAGTACATGTCTTTTTGCGCTAGTCGGTTTGCTGCATTCAGGGCAAATCAACTTGACATTAGAAGCATGCATCGGAGCTTCTTTTTCAACTATTCCACCAGCAGGATTAACTTGGCTGGGCTTTTGATGGCGTTTGACCATGTTGGTGCGTTCAACCATTAAACGGTTGTCTTCAGGCATAGTCATCAGCACTTTACCCTTGTTGCCTTTTTCACTACCGGCGATAATAACAACAGTATCACCTTTTTTTACATGAAGAGACTTTCTCATATTGCTCTCCTAAACCTCCGAGCCTACAGTACTTCTGGGGCCAGTGAGACGATTTTCATGAAACGCTTGGCTCTCAATTCTCGAGCGACTGGCCCAAAAATACGTGTTCCAACCGGCTCACGGTTCGCATTGATAACCACAGCAGAATTATTATCAAATTTCAAATAGGTGCCATTTCCGCGGGCGATTTCTTTGGCAGTTCTGACTACGACAGCCTTGATGATATCACCTTTTTTAACTTTGGAATTCGGCATTGCCTCTTTGACCGATGCCACTATGACATCACCAACTCTGGCATATTTACGTTTAGATCCACCGAGAACTTTTATGCACATTATCTTTTTTGCGCCCGAGTTATCGGCTACGTCTAATCTTGTTTGCATCTGAATCATGGCTTAGCTCCACCTGTACCCTATATAATGGTACAATTCAATTAGACCGCTTTTTTCAAAATTGTCTTAACCTTCCAGTTTTTATCCTTCGACAAAGGTCTGGTCTCAACAATTATCACTTCATCACCGATGTTGCATTCGTTTGCTTCATCATGTGCTTTGTACTTCTTGCTGGTTAACACATACTTTTTGAAAAGCGGATGCTTGAAACGGCGGACAACCTTGACAACAATGGTTTTATCCATCTTGTCACTTACAACCATTCCACTTCTTTGTTTACGGTTACCACGTTTTTTTTCCATGGTCGCCAACCTTCCTTTTCTCTCGCGCCTTTAATATCGACGAAGATACTTTATTTACTTTTTAAGTTCGCGCTCTTTGATCTCTGTCAGAACACGAGCAATGTTTCTTTTGGTGATCGGAATCTGTTTGTGATTTTCCAGTTGTGCAGTTGCTTTCTGAAATCTCAATCTAAACATCTGATCTTTAAGATTCACCAACTCAGCTTTCAGATCTTCGTCTGACTTGCTTCTCAAATCGATCATTTTCATATTACATCCTCCCTGCTGAGGAATCTGGTTTTCACAGGAAGTTTATGAGCTGCTAAGCGGAAAGCTTCTCTTGCGATATCTTCGCCAACACCTTCAACTTCATACAACATAGTGCCTGGCTTAATTACGCACACCCACTCTTCAGGAGCTCCTTTTCCTTTACCCATTCGGGTTTCGGCCGGTTTCCTTGTCAAAGGTTTATCGGGAAAGATCCTAATCCATACCTGACCACCACGTTTGATAAAACGAGTGACCGCAATACGAGCAGCTTCTATCTGTCTGGCAGTAATAAAACCACGCTCTAAAGACTGAAGTCCGAAACTACCAAAGGACACTTCGTTTCCGCGATGTGCGATACCACGAATGCGACCTTTCTGTACCTTGCGGTGTTTTACTTTTTTTGGCGCTAACATAACGCTGCCTTTCTACTTGTCTTCAACAATCTTTTAAATCTATCCCGTTTATGACAAACGAAGATTGGACTGTTTTTCTTCGAAGATTTCACCTTTATAGATCCAAACCTTGACACCAATAATTCCGTAGGTTGTCTTGGCCTGTGTATATCCATAATCAATATCCGCGCGAAGTGTATGAAGAGGTACGCGACCTTCCATGTAACGCTCGGATCTTGCGATCTCTGCACCGCCCAAACGACCAGCCAGATTTACCTTGACTCCTTTTACACCAAATTTCAGTGCCAGGCTCATGGCTTTTTTCATAGCTCTTCTGTAGGCAATACGTTTGTTGAGCTGCAATGCAATAGACTCGGCTACGAGCTGTGCATCTGTCTCAGGCTTACGTACTTCAACGATGTTCACGAATACGCCTGATTGGGTCAGCTTCTCGATTTTCTTTTTCAGAATCTCGATTCCTGCGCCACCCTTGCCGATAACAATGCCGGGACGTGCGGTATGGATCGTGACTTTCAGCTTTCCGGGAGCGCGTTCAAGCATTATTCTTGAAACACCTGCGGAATAGATTTCTTTTTTCAGAAATTTGCGTACGGTCATGTCTTCATGCAACCATGCTGCATAATTCTTTTCCGAAAACCATTTGCTGTCCCAGGTTCGGTTAATACCTACCCGAAGACTTATAGGGTTGACTTTCTGGCCCAAAACTCACCTCCGATTATATTAGGCTTCCGCCAGCACCACAGTTATGTGGCTCGTGCGTTTGTTAATTCTGGTTGCGCGTCCCATTGCCCGCGGTCTAAAACGTCTCATTGTAGGACCTTCGTCTACCATGATTGTCTTAACAAACAGAGTATCAACATCAATTTCACCCTTTTCATCTGCATTAGCAACGGCTGAGTGCAGAAGTTTTGCGATAGGCTGAGCAGCTTTGCGCGGGTTGAAGTTAAGAAGGTTGATTGCTTCTTCAACTTTTTTCCTGCGAACCATATCAGCTACCAGACGCACTTTTCTGGGGGATATTCTCAAAAACTTTAGTTTTGCCGAGACTTCCATCTTAGGCTCCTATTATTTCTTTCCCTTGCGGTCGCCCGAGTGGCCACGGAAGGTACGAGTTGGGGAAAATTCACCAAACTTATGTCCAACCATATTTTCTGTAACGTACACTGGCAGAAATTTTTTGCCATTATGAACTGCTACAGTTATGCCAACAAACTCCGGAAAGATGGTTGATCTTCTTGACCAGGTTTTAATAACTTTGTGGCTACCGCTTGCTTTGGCTTCCATGACCTTCTTCATCAGATGATCATCGATAAACGGCCCTTTTTTAACTGAACGTGGCACGGTTCAATCTCCCTTCGTGGATGATACCGTTATTTCTTATGACGCGAACGAACAATGTACTGATCGCTACGTTTATTCTTACGAGTTCTATAACCTTTAGTAGGTACGCCCCAGGGAGTTACAGGATGACGACCACCAGAGGTACGACCTTCACCACCACCATGAGGGTGATCTACCGGGTTCATAACAACACCGCGAACCTTGGGTCTGCGACCTAAATGTCTTGCGCGACCTGCTTTTCCTATGGAGATATTGCTGTGCTCTTTATTACCTACGGTTCCGATTGTAACTCTGCACTCAAGCAGAATTTTTCTCACTTCACCGGAGGGCAATCTAAGCTGTGCATAACGGCCTTCTTTAGCCATCAACTGTGCATAGGTCCCTGCAGAGCGACACATTTGAGCGCCTTTGCCGATTTTCATCTCGATATTATGTACCAAGGTACCAAGAGGAACATGCTTCAGGCGAAGGTTGTTGCCAGGAATGATGTCAGCTGTATCACTGGCCAAAATCATGCTACCAACCTGTAAACCGTCGGGGGCGAGGATGTATCTCTTCTCACCATCGGCATAATGCAATAAAGCAATTCGTGCTGAACGGTTAGGATCATATTCAATGGTTGCGACTTTAGCCGGAACATCAAATTTGTTACGCTTGAAATCTATGATTCTGTACTGACGTTTGTGACCACCGCCACGGCGTCTGACACAGATTCTACCGTTATTGTTACGACCGGACTTTTTATTCAGCGGCGCCAACAGCGGTTTGTGAGGCGTGTCTGTGGTAATAGTATCGAAATCAGATACCATCATTCCACGTCGTCCATTTGTTGTGGGTTTGTATTTTTTAATACCCATAGGTCTACTCCCTTAAACAGGTGCTACCGTTTAGATGCCTTCATACAATTCGATTGCATCACCATCTTTGAGTGTCACAACCGCTTTTTTGTAACCGGTTGATCTTCCAGTGTGACGGCCAAGTCTTTTCCATTTACCAGGCATACACATTGTGTTTACCTTCAGAACCTTAACTTCAAAGATCTTTTCGATTGCACTTTTAATCTCGACTTTATTGGCATCTTTACGTACTTCAAAAAAGTACTGATTAGATGTTTCCTGAATCATTGTACCCTTTTCAGTGATCAGGGGACGAATGATAATATCCTGTGCATCTCTTCTCATGACTTCAACGCTCCTTCCACTTTCTCGGTCGCAGCTTTTGTCATAATAAGTTCATCATGACGAAGAATGTCATATACATTCAATCCGGCGACGGGCAGTACGTCAACGCCTGGGATATTGGATGCGGAACGCGACAGCTTATCATTGTTGTCATCAATGATCAGGGGCTTTTTGGCTCCCAGAGTGGAGAGAATCTTAACCAAATTTTTGGTTTTTATCTCTTCAAGCGTGAAATCATTGAGTACGATCAACTTTTCTTCCTGATTTCTCATGGAAAGAGCTGATATCATTGCGCCTTTGCGAACCTTTTTCGGTACTCTGTATGTGTAACTGCGGGGTTTGGGACCGAATACGGAACCACCACCTCTGAGTGTCGGTGACTTGATCGAGCCACGACGCGCATTACCAGTACCTTTTTGTCGAAACATCTTAGCCGTGGTACCTCTGATTTCGCCGCGATTCTTTACAGAATGCGTACCGGCACGACGCTTGGCGAGCTGCATTTTAACAACTTCGTAAAACAAGTTCTGGTTGACCTCTGCTTCAAACACTTCGCCGGCTACTTCAATTTCGCCTACTTCTTTGTTTGATAGATCATATACCTTCAACAATGCCATAACATTCTCCTTGGCACAACTAATACGCTACTTACCAACCTTGTTTACATATACCACTGAGTTCGTAGCACCAGGAACTGCACCGCGGATATACATAAGGTTGTTTTCCTGATCCACTGAGATAACAAACAGGTTCTTAACAGTGACCCTGTGATTACCAGTCTGACCCGGAAGCTTTTTGTTTTTAAATACGCGAGCAGGTGTTGCACAGGCACCAATTGAACCTGGCAGACGATGCATGCGAGAACCATGTGTCATACGACCACCACCGAATCCGTGGCGCTTTACAACACCCTGGAAACCTTTACCTTTGGCAGTACCCGTAACATTTATAACGTCGCCTCTTGCAAAATCGTTTACAGTGATTTCCTGTCCGATTTCAAATTCATCAACGTTTTCCACACGAAATTCTTTGAGATAATGGAATGCGCCTTTGCCAGCTTTTTTGAAGTGACCGACCATGGGCTTGGTAACGCTGTTCTTTTTGCGTGTACCTTTCATTTTGCCGTCACCTTCTTTAGACTGCGCCTTTGATTTCCACTGGATGGCCTTGGACTGAAAACCGAGCTGTACAGCATTGTACTTTTCTTTTTCTTCAGTCTTTTTCTGCATAACAACACAGGGACCTGCTTCCAGAACGGTAACCGAATGGCGTGTGCCATCTGGCGTAAACATCTGCGTCATTCCGACTTTTTTACCAATGATTCCAAACATTAGTTTCCTCGACTATCAACCAGTAACAACCGGTTTACTTACGTATGTGTCTCTATCGCCTATCAACCCTTAAAATCAGGTCTTGATTTCAACATCAACACCTGCTGAGAGATCCAGCTTCATGAGTTCATCCAGCGTTTGCTGATTTGGCTCAAGGATGTCAATCATACGATTATGAGTTCTAATCTCAAATTGCTCACGTGATTTCTTGTTTACGTGTGGCGAGCGAAGAACCGTGTACCTGTTTATTACGGTTGGCAGTGGTACGGGACCAGCAATTCTGGCACCGGTTCTGCGTGCGGTTTCAACGATCTCAGTCGTGGACTGATCTAGCAATTTGTAGTCATATGCTTTCAAGCGAATACGAATTTTTTGTTGAGCCACGTCGGACTCTCCTTTCGACTTACTCGATAACTTACTTATTCGATAACTTCGGCAACAACACCGGCGCCGACTGTACGGCCACCTTCACGAATGGCGAAACGGAGTTCTTTTTCCATTGCCACAGGTATAATCAACTCAACTTCCATGGCTACG